>JACXTT010006766.1_pt1 | contig 16293 bp, 15 predicted proteins | sample 9270951 | NCBI WGS metagenome assembly JACXTT01 (sample SAMN15532306, study PRJNA645909) | rock metagenome | isolation source: weathered quartz diorite | place: Puerto Rico | collected 2017-06-21 | reverse complement strand
AGGCATTGCTGGACCAGTTGGACGTCCTGCTCCAACGCTTCATTAGCCTCGAATCCTAAAGGTCTCTCGGCCTGTCAGAGTATGGAACGAAAACTGCAGCCGAAAAGTTCCCCTGAGCAGATTAAGCGAAAACCGACCGAATGTGGGGCATCTTACCGGGGGAGGGGGTGGGGATACAAGCCTTGAGATAAGAGTCAGTTGGGGCGCATCCAGGGATGATTTTGGCCCAGGAACAGTATATACTTCGTATATCCGGCTAGGAGGCGAATTCTAATGAAGACGCAAATCTCCCGATGGGGGAATAGTTTGGCCGTACGTATCCCGAAGCACGTGGCGAACGCCGCGAAATTGAAGGCGGGCGACGCCGTCGATCTGGAAGTGGAAGGCCCGGGCGCCGTGAAACTGCAGAAGCCAGATAAGAAGCCGACTCTGAAGGAGTTGATTGACGGAATCACGCCGGAGAATGTGCACGGCGAAACCGATTGGGCCGAAGCGCGCGGGAACGAAGTATGGTGAGCGTGACGGAATATTTGCCGGAGGCGGGAGATTTGATTTGGCTGGATTTCACGCCGCAGGCAGGGCGAGAACAAAGTGGGCGGCGACCGGGATTGGTGCTTTCGCCGCGCGCGTACAACGGCAAGACGAGTTTGGCGATTGTTTGCCCGATTACGAACCGGGTGAAGGGGTATCCGTTTGAAGTGGAGTTGCCGGCGGGCGGGAAGATTGGCGGAGTAGTGCTTTCGGATTATGTGAAGAATCTGGATTGGCGGCAGCGACGGGCGACGAAGGCGGGGAAAGTTTCTGCGGCGGTTCTCAAGAATGTTCGGGAGCGGATTGCGGTACTGCTGGAGCTGGCGTAGAGAAAATTTGATGCAACTTGACGCGTCCGTGCGCGGCCAGTAGGCTCAGAGGCTCATGCGGACGGACAAGAAGAGGTTATGGCTGGGCGCGGCCGCGCTCGTTCTGCTGGGTTACGTCCTCTATCGCTCCCGCAATCTCCTTCATTTGAGTGATTTCAGCGGCGGGAAACTTTGGGCCGCGATTCGAAGTGCCAATCCACTCTACATCTTGCTGGGGATTGCGCTGATCTACGTTTGCTTTGCGTTGCGGGCGATGCGCTGGCAGGTGTTCCAGAAGAATTTGGGTAAGGCGGAGTTTTGGCCGATCTACCGGATGACTCTGGCCGGATTCGCGGCGATATTTGTGCTGGGACGCGCGGGCGAACCGGTGCGGCCGCTGCTGTTATCGCGAAAAGCAAAACTTCCTGTAGCAGATCTGTTTGGGATTTATGTGCTGGAGCGGCTGTTCGATTTTGCGAGCAGCGCGGTGATCGCGGCGATCGGATTGTTGCTGTATACGTCGCAAGAGCATTTGGGCGGAACTTCATCGGTGATTGAAAAGGGCGCACGGACAGCGGGTGGGTTGCTGGCCGCGGGCGTCGTGGGAACGATTGCTTTTCTCGCGTATTTGCGGCTGCACGGAACGGGCATGCTCGAACGTAAGCTGCAAGGCTGGCTTGGCGCACACGGATGGCGTGCGGCGGTGGCGAAAGTTATTTTGGGCTTTGCGCGCGGGATTCAAACGATTCGAAGCTGGCGTGACTTGGCGGAGTCGGCGTTTTTGTCGGCGGTGCATTGGTATTTTGTGGCGCTGGTGTACCTGTTCGTAACTCACGGATTTGGTGGGAAGCTGGCGTTGCTTAGTGTTGGAGATTGCTTGCTGCTGCTTTCGATTACGCTGGTCGGATCGATTTTGCAATTGCCGACGGTGGGCGGCGGTGCGCAGGCGCTGGCCATCTTTGCATATACGCAGGTGTTTGGAGTAGAAAAAGAGGCTGCCGTGGCGGCGGCGCTGGTGCTTTGGCTGGTGACGTTTGCGTCGTGCAGCTTCGCGGGGATACCGCTTTTGATTCGCGAAGGATTTTCGTTCGGGCAATTGCGCGAGATGGCGGAACACGAAAAAGAAGAGTTGGCGGAAGAGGCGGCGCGCGGCGTGGCCCAGGATCGCCGCGGAGGAGAAGCATGAAGTGTCCATTTTGCGGACATACAGATGACAAAGTGATTGATTCGCGCGAAGGGCGGACAGGGGACACGATTCGCCGGCGGCGCGAATGTTTGAAATGCGAGCGGCGATTCACGACGTACGAGCGGATTGACGAAATCCCGTATATGGTCATCAAGAAAGATGGCCGGCGCGAGCGATTTGAACGGCAGAAAATTCTGCAGGGACTGTTGAAGGCGTGTGAAAAGCGGCCCGTAGCCACGCCGAAGCTCGAAGCGATTGTGGATGAGATTGAAGCAGTAGTGCATGAAGCGACGGAGCGCGAGCTGACGACAACGGAAATCGGCGAGATGATCATGCACCGATTGAAGAAGCTGGACAAAGTGGCGTACGTGCGATTTGCGAGTGTCTATATGGACTTCAAGGACGTGCAGGAGTTCATGTCCGAGTTGAAGGGATTGTTGAAAGAGAAAGCGAAGAAGTAGGCGCGAGGATTGATTCATGAAAATGGGTCTGAAAATGCGAATTGCAATTCCGTGTGTCGCGATAGGTGCAGCGGCGTGTTTGGCGTTCGGTGCGCTCGCGGCGCCAAAGACAAAAGTCGAGGCGAAGAAGATTCGCGAGTTTGTGAAGTATCTGGCGAGCGATCAGCTTGAAGGACGCGGGACGGGCCAAAAGGGCGGCGATGCGGCGGCGGATTGGATTGCGAAGCAGTTCGAGTCGTTCGGTTTGAAGCCGGGTGGAGAGAAAGGAACCTTTTTTCAGGAAGTGCCAATGGTTGGTGTGAAAACACGCGCGGAGAGCAGGTTCGCGTTTGCGCCAGCGAATGGAGCAGAGATTCCGGTGAAATATGCCGATGAAATCGTGACGAACAACGAGGCGCAAGAGGAGATGGCGGAGATTGATTCGCCGATCGTGTTCGTCGGATTCGGAATTACGGCGCCGGAGTACCAGTGGGACGACTACAAGGGAGTGGACTTGAAGGGGAAGGTGGCGCTGCTGTTTGTGAATGAGCCGGAATCGAATGATGAGAAATTTTTCAAAGGTAAGGCGCTGACGTACTACGGACGGTGGACCTACAAGTACGAAGAGACAGCACGGCACGGAGCGGTGGCGACGCTAATTATTCATCGGACAGACTTGGCGAGCTATGGTTGGGAGGTTGTGCGGAATTCTTGGGGAGTGGAACGGTCGTATTTGCGGCGCGACGGAACGCCGAAATTAGAAGCGGCGTCGTGGATTCATTTGGATGCTGCAAAGAAGCTGGTGGGGCTGGTGGGGTTGGATTTGGACGCGCTGTATAAGCAATCGCAAATGCGGGAATTCAAGCCGATTGAATTGCCTGTTCACTTCAAAGCGCATCTCGCGAGCGAGCTGCGGCCGTTTGTGTCACGCAATGTGGTGGGGAAGCTGGAAGGCTCGGACGCGAAGTTGAAGGACGAGGCGATCTTGTACACGGCGCATTACGACCATTTCGGGATCGACCCTTCGCTCAAGGGCGATCAGATCTACAACGGCGCCGTGGATAACGCGACAGGCTGCGGAATTTTGCTTGAGTTGGCGCGCGTGTGGGCCGAGTCGCCAGCACCGGCGCGGTCGATTTTGTTTGCGTCAGTGACGGCCGAAGAACAAGGGCTGCTTGGCTCGGAATATTTTGGCAAACATCCGACAGTTCCCGCGAGCAAAATTTCGCTGGATTTGAATTACGATGCACTGGCGGCCATAGGTGAACCCGAAGAAGTGGAAGTGAGCGGGGTAGAGCGCACGACGTTTTACCCGACTGTGGAAGCTGAAGCGAAGGATTTCCATCTGACGATAAAGCCTGACGCGCAGCCGGGAGCGGGGCATTATTACCGGTCGGATCATTTCAGCTTGGCGCGCGTGGGGATTCCGTCGTTTTCGATTAGCGAAGGAAGAAAATTTAAAGGCCACGACACAAAGTGGGGAGAGGCGCAGGCAAAGGATTACGTCGACCACAACTATCACAAAGTGACGGACGAGTTTCACGAGAATTGGAAGTTTGATGGACTGGCGAAAATGACGAGCTTCGGATTTGAGCTTGGGCTCAAAGCTGCGAATCAGCCGGCGTTAGTGGAATGGCAGAAGGGCGATGAGTTTGAGGCCGCGAGAATCGCGGCACAAAAATAGAAAGTTAGTGCTCCGGGCAAGGGACACACTTCAGGACAGTTTCATTCCGTTGGGAACCATGGGCAGAGAGCGCAGGCGGAGGCTGGTGGCGTCGAAGATGGCGTTTCCGATGGCGGGTGCGACCCCGACGATGGGAGTTTCACCTGCTCCTGCAGAGGGAAGGTCTTTGCGGTCGAGAAGCACGGTCTCGATCGCGGGGACATCTTTGAAACGCGGAATGCGATATTTCGAAAAGGCTGCATTTAGGATGCGGCCATCTTCGAATTCGATGGCTTCGAATAGCGCTCCGCCGAGTCCCATGATGTTCGAGCCTTCCACCTGATTGCGCAGGCCGTCGGGATTAACGATGGCGCCACATTCGAACGCGCTGACAAGGCGAACGACGCGCACGGAGCCACTGGATTTGTCTACGGCAACTTCCGCGCATGTGGCCACGTAGCCGCCTTTTTCGACGCCGCCGGCGATGCCGAATCCTTGGCCAGGAGATTTTTTCACACCGGGCCAGCCGAATTTCTTCGCAGCGGCTTCAAAAACCGCGCGGAGCCGCTCGTCCTTTAGGTTTTTCAGCCGAAATTCCAGAGGATCGAATTTCGCTTGATGTGCCAGCTCGTCCATGAAGGATTCGCGGGCAAAATGATTCGCGGTCGCGGCCAGTCCGCGATAGGAGCCTTGTCGCAGAGGATATTTTGTCAGCTGGAATCTCTCGGTGCGGACTTCTGCCGCATACGGAGTATTCAGGCCCGAGCCGCCGGAATTGAAATTCGTGAATTCCCAATATTCAATCCGACCGTCTGAATTTACGGCCGCGCGAATGTCAATAACTCCTGCGGGCCGAAAATAGGCCCAGGTAAATTCTTCTTTGCGAGTCCAGACAATTTTTACCGGCTTTTTGGCAGCGCGGGCGAGGCGCGCAGCTTCGATTGCCGCTTCTCCTGTGTGTTTGCCGCCGTAGCCGGAGCCGGTGTCGGGCATCAGGACGTGAACGATTTCCTGCGGAATGTGAAAAGCAGAGGCGAGTTCTTCGCGGACTCCGAAGGGGCGTTGTGTGCCGGTCCAGACGGTGAGCTTGTCGCCGTCCCACTCGGCGAGAGCTGCGCGCGGCTCTAACGGAGCGTGCGCAATGTAAGCGACAGTGTAAGTGGCCGAATTTTTAAAGCCGCGGCCAGCCGTTTGGATTGCAGGAGCATCCTCGGATGGAGAACTTGAGTTTTCGCGTGTTTCCGGATTTTTTCGCAGATATTCGAAAACGTTTTTGCTGGAAGGCTGCGGCTCCGCTTTCCATTCTGTTTTTATTGCGGCAGCGGCGCGTGTGGCAAGTTCTTCGCTTGGGGCCGCGACGCCGATAAATTCACCATCACGAACGACCACGACGCCCGGCATTTTTTCAACGAGCGATGTATCGGCGGAAGTTAGCATTGCCTGAAACTTCGAAGGACGCACGACTTTCCCGTAGAGCATTCCCGGACGTTTTTGGTCAGAAGGGAACCTGTGAGCGCCCGTGACGAAATCTCGACCGTCCACTTTCGCTAGCGGTTTGCCAGCAATCTTCCATTCTGTTGGAGGAAGCAGAGGATCCTGGTCGGGAATGAGCTGAGCTAGTTCGCGACCTTTCAACAATTCACCGTAAGTCGCGGAAGTTTTTGCTACAGGATCAGTGATTTTTCCATCCGCAGCAACGAGGCGGTTGGCGTCGGCGTTCCAATTCTTCGCGGCAATGTCTTTGAGCAAGTCGCAAGCCGCTGCAGATACCCTGCGAAGCTGCAAATTCATCGTCGGAGTGGTGCGGCTGCCGAAGGTGCCCATGTCATATGGCACGAGCAGGGTATCGCCCATCACCAGTTCGATTTGGGAAACGGGAACGTGAAGTTCTTCCGCAACCGCTTGCGTTAGCGAAGTTCGAATGTTCTGGCCCACTTCGACCTTGCCGGTGAAGACGGTGGCTTTTCCGTCTTCGCTGATGTGAAGCCAGGCGCCGATTTCCTTTGGCAGAGATTCGCCGCGGTGCTGGCCTCTGCCCGATTCTTGTACCGCGTCGGTCTTGGGCGTTGCGCAAAGAAACAGAGCTCCTGCACCGAGAAACTTGAAGAGATCTCTGCGAGTAAGCTCGAAAACATAAGCGCGAGCTTCATGGAATTCATAACGCTCTGGCTCGATGGAAAGCGGAACGCCTACGTGTTCGTTCATAGAGTTCCTTCCTTCATCATGTGCGCGGCGCGTTGAACGGCGGCGACAATGCGCGGATGAGCACCACAACGGCAAATGTTGCCGTCAAGCGCATCCTTGATTTTGCTTTCGGTTGGATTGACGTCGGTTCGCAGCAAACCCGCGGCGGACATAATCATTCCCGAAGTGCAGTAGGAACATTGCATGGCCTCTTCCGCAAGAAAAGCGTCCTGCAACGGATGCAGATGGCCGCCTTTTGCGAGTCCTTCGATCGTGGTGATGGATTTTCCGTCGGCATCGGCAACAGGAGTGAGACACGAGCGATGAGGCGCGCCGTCAATCAGGACGGTGCAAGCGCCACACTGGCCTTCGCCGCAGCCATACTTGGTGCCCGTGAGATCAAGCTGTTCTCGGAGAATGGAGAGAAGAGAGGATTGGGGATCGGCATCAACCTTGCGCGCCGTGCCGTTGACGAGCAAGCTGCTCACTCTTGCCATAAAGCCTCATTTGCGCTTTCTTGAAGGAGCCTTCGAGATCCGGATCCGCGCTTTTGAAGTTCGCAAAATTCACATTACACCTTTGTCAGACGCGGAGCAGTATGAAACATTATCTTCAAGTTGAAATCGTGCCTGCGGAAGCTAACGCGGCCAGACGCCGGCCGTGAATGTTTTGAGTGTTTTGAAGCCGAGCTGTTCGTAGAGGTGGACCCCCGTGCGATTCTCTGCAGTGACTGTCAGCGTCAATTCCTGAAACTTCAGGCCGCGAAGAGCGTCCGCCGCCGTAAGCATGAGTGCGCGACCGAGACCGTGGCCCTGGTGACCGGGCAGGACGCAGACCTGCGTCGTGTGCCCGACGCCGGGAGAAACTTCACTTGTCAGCACTGCACCGACCAAATCATCGCTGCCCGGGTAATGCATGACGAACGAAGCGCTAGGCACGAACTGGCCGCAGCCAGGAAGCAAGATAATGTTCTTCAGGAAGCGCAACGCACCGGCTTTGCTCCGGTACTGGTCGTTGATGTCACCGTCCACGTGGTCCGCGTACGCCAAGTAAATCAACTTTGCGCAGGGATCGAAATAGCGGTCGTGCCAGCGGGAGAAGCGCAATCCCGTCGTTGCAGAGATGCGGAATTCTGTCGGTTTGTGCAGGTCGAGCAGCATGAACTGCCGCGTGTAGAGGCGGAAACCCTGTTCGGTGAGGGGCCGATCTACGGGGCCGCCAAAGGGCATGAGTTGCGCTTCGATGCGCGTGACCTGGGGAATCGCACGCATGGAAAAGAGCATTTCCTCAAGCATCCGCCGCGCAATCGCCGTTTGATCGAAACGCGGAGAGGCATACAGCCCGCCGATCAGGCCCTTTTGTTCTTCCAGAACATAAAACGCATAACCGGCGGCCGTGCCATTTTCATAGGCAACGCAACCGGAAAGCGCATGCGCCTCGAGGAAGCGCTTAATCAATTCAAGCGCGCCGCGGTAGTCCCAATGCAGCTCATCGCGCCAGTGAATGGCCTCTTCATCGAGAAGCGGCTCAATTTGGCGCACAGTCGTCTGGCGGAGGTCAACAATGTTCATGGAAAAAAAGAAGCGTCCCGGGCCCCGGCATAGCTCTGACAGGTTACGTCTCAATCATATCCGATTAGCCAGGCAAAATAGGCACAGCGGGTAATCGAGAGACGAAGTGGCCAGCACGATATAGATGCGACACACGAAAGCAAACCGAACGCGAGCAGGAATTGGGCGTGTGCTAGTCTGCAAGAGAAGCACACAGATGCAAAAAGCTTTCAATCCAGCGGCGTAAGCCGTACCCAGAGCGGCAAGAGCGCGCATGTCCATTTTCTATGAACTGAGATATCCAACGAAGTGGTACACGAAGCTATTAACGGCCGTTCTTGCGCTGGCCTTTTTCGTTGGCCTTGCGACGCTGGCGATTGCGGGCTTCTTGGTTTACCGCATAGTGAAGCCGCAGCGGACGACTTCTGAAATCAACATGAACACGTTTCCGGGCCGGCCGGACGCGGTGCAATTTTCCGTGGCAGGGCTGGGAACTCGCGAGGGCTGGTTTTTCCCGGGGCTTCGCGGAGCGCCTACGATTATTCTGTGCCACGGATATGAATCGAGCCGGAGTGAATTGCTGACGCTGGTTTCTGCGTTGCAGGATCACCAATATAACGTATTCGTTTTTGACTTTGCGGCGCATGGCAAGAACGCGGGCGTGACCACGTTTGGTTTCAAGGAAGCGGAGGAGCTGCGTGCCGCGATTGATACTCTTGCTGCGAGAAACGACGTGGACGCGACAAGTTTTGGCCTTTGGGGCTATAACCTGGGCGCCTATGCTGCGCTCCGCGAGGCGGAAACGGACAAGCGCGTGCGAGCCCTGGTGCTCGATTCCGTCTATGACGAGCCGAAACAGATGGTGAGTGTCGAAGTCAACAGCACTGGGCTGAACGTGTTTCCGTTCATGGTGCGTTCAGCCGAACTAAGCTTTGATTGGCTGAATTATCAATACAAGCAGGAACCGCCGCTCTCGAGGAGATTGGGCGCGTTGACGGGCGTGCCAAAACTTTTCATGGAAGCCAATGACGAACCGGAGCTGGCGGGGTTGACGCGCGATTTGTTTGTGAAATCGCCCGAGCCGCGCGAGCAGGTGATGATCCCGCACGGGAATTTTGCGGCGCTGACGGATAGCGACAAGCGCGCGTACGAAGATCGCGTGGTGACGTTTTTTCTATTGCATCTGCCGGCTACCCGCGGCCCCCGCTGAAGCACGTTGCTTCACTTCACAAAGGAACCAGCCTGTGCGTTGAGTATCAAAAGGAAGTTCACGAGTGCTCCACTGATCCGTGCCTAGCTTTTCGCACGAACTGCCGCGTATAAGCAATATTCCATCCCTTAGTTCACCTTGTTGGACCAGAGGAATCTCTCTGCGCAGATAAAAATTCAAACTGTACAGCTGGCTGCGGTTCATAGCTCGAGCGGAAAGTGCGTCCAGCGGAGTGTTTCGCAGGCGCAGTTCGTCTGCCAATGTGTGTCCGGACATGTCCCACACGATGAGGCCGCGAACCAGAGGACCAGCAAACAGCACGGGCAGAAGTGCGACAAAAACCGCCAAACCGCGCAGTGTCCGCGAAACGGTTGAATTCGCACGAAAGAGTTCCGAGAGTGCCCAAGCGGCGTTTGCAATAGCCAAGGTTAGCAATATCGCGGCATAAGAATAAAAGACACTCGGCCTTACTTTGGAAGTTTCATGGAGTGCCAGATGAAGTGGCAACAATCCAGCAAAGAGCAGCATGGCAAAAGCTGCCAAAGCATAGCCGAGTGTTGTTCTTTTGAGATTTCTCGCCAACGCCGCGCTCAATAAGAGCGCAATTGCCGGAAAGGATGGCAAAACGTAGCCGGGCAACTTCGAGCGCGATACTGAAAAAAATAGAAGGCAAAAGCTCGCCCAAGAAAACAAGAAAAGAGAGAAGGCGGAAGTTTTTTCAGGTACGAAAAGCTTTCGACCGCACGTGAAAGTTGCCCAAAGTAGGATTGCACTCCACGGCAAGAAAGCGACAAGAACAACGGCTACGTAATACCAAAACGGCTGGATGTGCTGGAATTCCGGGGTGAGGTAGCGCTTGAAATTGTGTTCGATGATGAAAATCCGGAAGAAGTCGGGATTGCGGCGCGCGCAGAGGATGTACCAGGGTAGAGCAGTTGCGCAAAACGATGCGATGGCCGCGGGATGAAGCAAACGTAATGCGTCGCGTAACCTTTTTGTGAAAAGAGCCCAGAAGAAAACCGCGCCGCCTGAGAGAATGATAGCTGCAGGGCCTTTGGCTAGCACGGCGAGTCCGAGAAAGAATCCGAAGAGCAGAAGCGCGAGCCACGGCGTGTGCGGGAGAATGGTAGTATTCTCATTTCGCGCGAAGCCAAGGACGACAGCGGCGCAAACCATCGCGGTCGTCAGCATCGCGCTGAAGGGCATATCGGTGGCTGCCGCGTGGGAAAATCCGATCATGCCAACGCTTGTGGGGAGTAGCAGCAAGAGCCAACGCGCGGTTTCTGGGCCGTAGACGCGCCAGGCGAGCCATGCGAGCGCCAACGTTGCGAACAAAGCGCACAACGCGCTGGGCAGGCGCGCGGTAGCTTCGCTCACACCAAAAAGTTCGAAGCTTACGCCTGCCATCCAGTAAAAAAGCGGCGGTTTTTCAAACCACGGCCTGCCGTAAAGTCGCGGAGTGACCCAGTCGCCGGTTGCGGCCATGTCGCGAGCGATCCACGCGTAGCGCGGCTCGTCGGGCCCAACGAAACCGATCGCGCCCAAATTGCTAAAGTAGCAGACGGCGAGCGTCGCGACGATCAGCGCTGCCCAGGGAATTTTCGAAAGCAAACTTCGTACGGATAGCTTTTCGGGCAGGTCGGGACTCATCAAGTGGTCGGCGCCTCGTCGAACTTCTAACCTCGAGCTTCTAACTTCTAGCATAATGGCACACGATGAAGGAATGGTTCGAATATGCGGCCGCGTGGCTGCTCCTCAAATTTCTTGGTTTGCTTCCTCGTTCGCTTGCGCGCGGAATCGCGGCTGTCACCGTTCGAATTCTGCTGGCGATGCTCCCAAGATTGCGGCGCATTGCACAATTTAATTTGCGTCTCGCCTTCCCGGAGTGGAGTGATTCGCAGCGAGACGAGACGGTTCGGAACATGGCCCGTTATCTCGGCTGGCAAGCCGTCGAGTTCGCGCGGTTTCCGCGGCTCAAACGCGAGAACATCGAAAAGATAATCGAAATCGAAGGCCACGAGAATTTCCTCGAGGCGCAGCGTCGCGGGAAAGGCGTACTCATTCTCACTGGTCATATCGGCGCTTGGGAGCTTTCCTCGTTTGCCCACGCGGTCTATGGTTACTCGATGCATTTCATGGCGCGGCCGCTCGATAACGCGCGGCTCGATGTGTTTGTGAACCGTTATCGCTGCCTGAGTGGCAATGAGCCCATTTACAAGAATGAATCCGCGCGTGCCGTCCTAAAGACTCTCAATAACGCGGGCATCGTCGGGATTCTGGCCGATCAAAACACGTTGCCCGAAGAAGGTGTCTTCGTGGATTTTTTTGGGAAAACCGCGTGCACCACCACCGGAATTGCGCGGTTGGCGCTGCACACGGGTGCAGCGGTTGTGCCTGGCTATGCATATTGGGACGCGGCTTCACAAAAATACAAATTGCGCTTCGAGCCAGCCGCCGAACTTGCTGAGACCGGCGATACCGAACGCGATGTGTTTGAGAACACGCGGCGGTTCGCCAAAATAACGGAAGGCATTATTCGCAGATTTCCCGATCAATGGGTTTGGGTCCACGCACGCTGGAAAACGCGGCCGAAGGAAAAGCCGCCGCTCTACGATTTTTTGTGAGGATTGCAATGATTCGAACTGCAAAAGAATTGGCGGAAATGCTTGGCGCCGTACTCGAAGGCGATGGCGCGGCTGAACTGCAGAACGTCGCAGCCCCGGAACGAGCTGGCGCACGCGATTTAATTTACGTGGATGCGACGAAGCACGCAGAACGCGCCGTTGCGAGCGCGGCCAAAGTCGTCGTTGCGCCACAGGGGATTGCACTTCCGGGTAAAACAGTGTTGCGTTCGACGAATGCAAAGTTTGTGTTTGCGAAAGCTGCGGCGATCCTTCGCGGGCAAGTGCCCATTGCGCGCGGAGTGCATCCCACGGCGATCATCGCGCCACTGGCGCGAGTTCACGCGACCGCGTCTGTCGGTCCTTACGCTGTAATTGGTGAAGACACCCACGTTGGCGAAGGAACAGAAATTGGCGCGCACTGCGTGATCGGTTCCGGCTGCTTCATCGGCGACCATTGCCGCGTGCATCCCCGCGTAACGCTCTATTCGGGTGTGCGCGTCGGACATCGAGTGGAGATTCATTCTGGTGCGGTGATTGGCGCGGATGGTTTTGGCTACGCACGCGGCGAAGGGCATTACATAAAGTTTCCGCAAGCGGGTATCGTTGAGATTGGCGACGATGTCGAAATCGGGGCGAACACCACGATTGACCGAGGCTCGCTCGACGACACGCGCATCGCAGAAGGCGTTAAGCTAGACAATCTCGTGCACGTTGGCCACAACGTAAAAATTGGAGTGCACACGGTAATCGCGGCGCAAACCGGCGTTTCGGGATCGAGCACGATTGGCGATAACGTTGTCGTTGGCGGGCAAGTCGGAATCGCGGATCATTGCACACTGGAGAGCGGTTCAATCGCGGGGGCGCAAGCCGGCATCCCCACGGGAAAAACAATTCGTGCTGGGCAAACGGTTTGGGGAACGCCCGCGCGCGAAATCGGCAAGTTCAAGGAAATTTACGTTTGGTATGCGCGTCTTCCGGAGCTGGCACAACGCATCAAAGAGTTAGAGGCGAAAGTTGGCAAAACCTGAAAGAGAAGAATCGCCAGACTGCCGCGTAATTGTAGTCGGCGGCCACACACGCAGCATTGGCAAAACGCAACTTGTGTGCGATCTGATTGCTGCGCTGCCCGAGGCGCATTTCGTTGCCGGAAAAATTACGCAGTACGGTCATGGAGTTTGCGCGCAAAACGGCGAGCACTGCGGCTGCGCACCGGACGAACATTCAAGTGCGTTTGATTGGGAAACGGACTTGGCCAGCGGAACAGACAGCTCACGATTTCTAGCCGCCGGCGCACGCCGGGCGTTTTGGCTCCGTACAAAGCAAGGCTATCTCGCTGAAGGTATGCCGCTTCTTCGCAAAGCCTTACGCGATGCTATGGACGAAAGCGACAGCTCGGCTCTTAACCTGGTCATCGAAAGCAATTCGCTTTTGCAATTTCTGAAACCCTCTGTCTATCTCGCGGTGCTCGATCCGGAAAAGCAGGATTTCAAACTTACGGCGCAATCGTTGCTGGATCGCGCGGACGCGTTCGTGCTGCGAAACAATTTCGCCGAGTCAGGGCGACCCTGGCCGAAAATCTCCAAAAAACTGCTGCAATCCAAGCAGTCCTTTCTGCAAAAAGAGAGCGAATCTGTTCCCGAACCACTGCTGGTTATGGTCCGTAACGCGTTGGCACTCTCCGCTTCGGTCCGCATCTAAACTTTTGCGCCTCATCAACAAATCTTGAGGATTGACCGCATATGAAAACGCGGCGATAATTGAGGAGTACCGGTTCAGGGATTTAATTTTTGCCTTGCCCGCTCCGTATCTTTATGCAAATAGGCGGGTTAGAGGATTGGCCGGAGGGGTCCGGAATCTTTCTGTAGTTGGCTCTGGGGGAGCAGCATGGCTTCTGTGGTTCGCATGGGTGAGGAGTTTCCCGCGGCTCCGGCGCCTTTGCCGTGGCGTCAGCAGGAATGGGCGGAAAAACTCCCGGAAACAATCGAGCGCGGCGCCGAGCATCTGATTTCGCTGCAAGCCGACGAAGGCTATTGGGTCGGCGAACTCGAGGCTGATTCGACCCTCGAGTCCGATTACATTTATTACCTCCACGTTCTCGGCAAAGCCGATCCTGTTCGCATTGCAAAGCTCGCCAACTACGTTCGCCGCAAGCAGCTTGCCGACGGCGGGTGGAATATCTATCCCGGCGGTCCTTCTGAACTCAACGCAACATGCAAAGCCTACTTTGCGCTGAAGCTCACTGGCGACAGTCCGAATTCGCCCCAACTCGCGAAGGCGCGGGCGGTCATTCATCGCCTTGGCGGTCTCGAGCGCTCGAATTCTTACGTGCGCTTTTACCTCGCGCTCGTCGGTGCCGTGGGCTGGGAGCTTGTTCCGTCCATTCCGCCGGAGATGATGCTTCTGCCGAACTGGTTCGCGATGAACATTTACGAGATGTCGTCGTGGACGCGCGGCATCGTTATTCCCATGGCGATTCTCTCTGCACTGCGGCCGGATTGGCGAGTTCCGGAAAGCGCGCACGTCGAAGAGCTTTTTAAAGATCCTTTGCACAAAACCGCCGCGTTTGATTGGAGCAAGCAGCTTATCTCCTGGAAGAATTTTTTCCTGGCGCTCGATCGCGGCTTCAAACTCTACGAAAAATTGCCATGGAAGCCGCTGCGGCAGCGCGCGTTGCGTGAAGCGAAGCAGTGGGTGCTCGAACACATGGAGCGTTCGGAGGGCGTCGCTGCAATTTATCCCGCGATGATGAATTCCATTTTTGCGCTTGTTGCGCTCGGTCACGGGCCGGACGATCCGCTCACTTGGCGCGAAATCAAGGAATTTTCGAAATTCGAAATCGAGGAAGAAGACACGATTCACATGCAGCCGTGCGTCTCGCCGATTTGGGACACTTGCATCGCGATGGTGGCTCTCGAAGAGGCCGGTGTTGCGCCGGATCATCCTTCGCTCGTCAAAGCAGCGGACTGGATTCTCTCCAAACAGATTCTCGGCAGCGGCGATTGGCAGATCAAGAACAAGGACGCAGAGCCCGGCGGCTGGGCGTTTGAATTTCGCAACGATCACTATCCGGACGTCGACGACACTGCGTTCATTTTAGTAGCTCTTCAGCGAGTAAAATTCCCGGACGAAGCCCGCATGGAAGCCGCAACGCGCCGTGGCGTGCAATGGTTGCTCAGCATGCAGAATCGTGACGGCGGCTGGGCCGCGTTCGACCGCGACAACGACAGCAAATTTCTCTGCAACATTCCGTTTGCTGACCACAATGCGATGATCGATCCCTCCACCGCGGACGTCACTGCCCGCGTGATGGAATGCCTCGGCCGCTTCGGTTGGCCAGCCGAGCACCCCGCAATGCAGCGCGGATTGAAATTTCTGCTGAAAGATCAGTGCGAAGATGGTTCCTGGTTTGGCCGCTGGGGCGTGAACTACGTTTACGGCACGAGCGGCGTGCTGCGTGCGCTCGAAACCGTTTCGCTCAACGCAAAGGATTATTGCAAGCGCGCTGTGAACTGGCTCAAGAGTGTACAAAAACGCGACGGCAGTTTCGGCGAATCGCTGCGCAGTTACGACGACCCAAAAACAAAAGGGCAGGGAAATAGCACACCTTCGCAAACGGCCTGGGGACTCATTGGCCTTCTCGCTGCTGCCGATCCGGGCGATCCTGCCATCGCAAAAGCCGCCGCGTATCTTGTCCAGCAGCAGAACGGAGACGGTTCGTGGGGCGAGTCGGAATTTACGGGAACCGGCTTCCCGTGCGTTTTCTATTTGAAATATCACCTCTATCGCAATTCGTTCCCCGTTTATGCGCTCGCGCGGTTTCACAATCAGGCGCAGCAGCGCACGGATGAATTTCGGGCATTTCGATTCCGGCCGGAAGAGTTCCGGCTGCGCAGCGGGTTTTAAGAGCCCAGAATGCGGTTTCCATTTCGGCTGACCGCCGACCTCCTCAAAGTAAGGGTTTCGAATCTGGTCGCTAGTGCCACTGCGGCTCCTGCAATTCTTCGCGTTGCCCCTGATGAGAACGCTCCTGCGCGCACAAATCAGATCGCATCGCCGGTCGTTTGGCTCGGTGGGACAGAGCCGCTGCTAAATCTAGAGATAGGCCGCGTAACAGATGGTCTCGTTGAATTGAACCGTCATATTTTTCTTCATACAGATGGTTACAATCTTCGCCAGCGCATTCATGAGTTTCACCCCGATTCGCGGCTGTTTCTTACGCTCGAATTCGCTGGTCGCGAAGAAACTCAAAACCGCGTGATGGATCGCCCGGATGCGTTTCGCCGCTCGCTAGAAGGAATTCGTGCCGCGAAACTTTCCGGTTTTCTTATCGCGGCCCACTTCACCGTCGCATCAGAAACGGATCCATGCGAGATTGGCGAACTCATCGAGTCTCTCGACAGCGAGGATGTTGACGGCTTCATCGCTTCAACGAGCGGCCGGATTTCCAGTCTTAACAATGCGTCTCTCTCAGAAAAGCTGGCCGATGTTCGCGCGATGATTCGCTGAAGCCGCTGGGAGAGTTTTCCCTGCCTTGTTGGAGCTTCCCATGTCGACCCGACACCCTCTCCACCACCGGAAACGCTTTCACCCCCTGTGC
>JACXTT010006765.1_pt1 | contig 16294 bp, 15 predicted proteins | sample 9270951 | NCBI WGS metagenome assembly JACXTT01 (sample SAMN15532306, study PRJNA645909) | rock metagenome | isolation source: weathered quartz diorite | place: Puerto Rico | collected 2017-06-21 | reverse complement strand
GCCTGGTCGGAGTTCGGCACGCGCTCGCGCAGCATGGTGATGAGCTTGAAGTACTCCTCCGGCACCGTGTAGCCGACGGTGTCGGGGATGTTGATGGTGGTGGCGCCGGCCTTGATCGCGGCCTCGACACAGCGACAGAGGAAATCGAACTCGGTGCGGGTGGCGTCCTCCGCCGACCACTCGACGTCGTCAGTGTGGCTTCTGGCGCGCGTCACCTGCGCGACCACCATGTCGAGCACTTCGTGCGGCTCCTTCTGGAGCTTGTATTTCATGTGCACCGGCGAGGTGGACAGGAAGGTGTGGATGCGCTTGCGCTTCGCCGGCTTGATGGCTTCGGCGCAGCGGTCGATGTCCTTGAAGGCGGCGCGGCTGAGCCCGCAGATCACCGCGTTCTTGGAGCGTGTCGCGATCTCGTGGACAGCGGCGAAATCGCCCTCCGAGGCGATCGGGAAGCCGGCCTCGATGATGTCGACGCCCATGTCGTCGAGCAGCTCGGCGACTTCGATCTTCTCCTCATGGGTCATGGTGGCGCCCGGGCACTGCTCGCCGTCGCGCAAGGTGGTGTCAAAGATGACGACGCGGTCCTTGTCGGACTTCGCTGGCGTGGTCATGGGAAAGGTCCTTTTCGGTTTGCGCCTCTGAGGCAAGTCCTCTTTGGCGCTCTGGGGTTCCTGGTTTCAACCGACCCCTGAGTGCCCAGGCGCAAAAGCCCAGCCGGCCCTCAGGGGCAGCTAAGAAGCAGGAGCCCGCAAATGAGGGCGGCAGCCGGCCGGGCGGAAACCGCCCCCGGAGCGATCGCGCAAATGATGCGGCGCGTCGGCATTGCCAAAAAGCCCTCTCGGTCGACCGTCCCAGGGTGGCGGAATGTGGTTAACCGCCCGTTAACCCAGAAAAGCCCGATGGGCGCTTATGTAGCGGATGGGGCGGCCGGCCCGCAAGGGCGCGAGAAGCCAAAAAAGCGGCGTCAGACCGGCCATTGATCGCGGAGAAATCCGCCGACAAAGGGCAGCATGGCGGGCTCAAGATCGGCGAGGCTGCGTACGATGCGGATGTCGGAAAGCTCGGGCTGATCCTGGCGCTTGAGGAATTCCATGATGCGGGCGCGCAGCGCCACCGCCTCCTGCCGCGCCTGCAGGATCTTCAGATGCGCGATCTGAGGGCCGGCGAACACCGTATGCCAGCCGGGCTCGGCGGCAACGTCCGCGGCGGTGAGCCCGGTCTCCTCCTCGAGCTCGCGCCAGATGCTCGCGGTCAGATCGACCGTTTCGCCATCGATGTCGCTCAGGTCGGGCGTGCCGGACGGAAAATAGATCTTGCCGGCATTGGCGGTGTGGTCGCCCATCACGCCGAGCAGGAACGCGCCGTCGGCCGAGCGCAGCGCGCCCTGCGAAAAGCTGTCGTGAACGCCGGCTTCGGGCAGCCCCCAGTCGGTCCACGAGATGAAGCTCGCGTAGTCGGTCTCCAGATACGAGCCGCGGAACACCACGCCATCGATCGCGTGCTCGTAAAGCATCAGGACACGGCCGTTAAACAGCGCCGGGCGTTCGGCTTTGCGGCGGGCGAAATGCGTGTCGATCTCGGCGCGGCGCGCCTGCGCGAACGGCCAGGCACGCGGGGCGAATATCAGATCAAGCCGTTCGAAGCGAGCCACCCGCGTGTCCGTCATGGCGGACATGGACCGCACAACGGCTCAAGCGTCAAGCCTCGATTGCCGGCAGCGCGGCATCAATTCAGCCGCAGCTCGGTGATGTGCCGCGGGTCGGCTTTGAGCTCGCCGCGCTCGACGCGCTTCACGAGGTCGGTCAGCGCCGCATTGGCGCGGCACGGCAGGCCGAGCCGCTCGCCCTCGCGCACGATCAGCCCGTTGAGAAACTCGATCTCGGTGCGCCGGCCCTTCTGCATGTCCTGGCCCATCGAGGGCCGCTGCTCGCCCGCGGTGCGCTTGCCCTGGCGGAAACGCTCCTCGTCGCAGGCGCGCATCGCGGCGTCGTCGCCCTCGCCGGCCCGCGCGATGGTTTCGGGCGGCAGGTGGTAGATGTCCTCGAGCTGGTAGCCGAGCGCCTGGCCAATGCGAATGGCTTCGCTGCCGACGCGCGTCGAGAAATGCCGGATCGGATCGCTCTTGAGCATCTCGCCGCCGGTGAGGCCGGTGCAGGCCGCAATCCCGTTGGCCATGGCGTTGGTGACGAGCTTCGACCAGCGCTCGCCCCAGAGATTGCCGGTGACCTTGGCGCTGTCGGCGTAAGCGACCAGCCGGCAGACCTCCTCCGCGCGCTCGGTGATGCGGCCATGCACCTCGCCGGCGCGGAACACGGTGTGCGCCGCGCCGCCCTTGCCCGCGCCGCGATGAATGAGGCCGGGCTCCGGCAGGTTGACCGTGATGCTCGAGGCAATGCAGCCCAGCGTCTTGCCCCAGCCGACGATACCCGCGATGGTCTCCTCGTTCATGCAGTTCTGCAGCGACACCACGAAGCCGTCGGGCGCGAGATACTGCCGGATCAGCATGGTGGCCCAGGCGGTGTCGTAGGACTTCATGCAGACGAAGGCGATGTCAAACGGCTTTTCCTTGGCAAGCTGCTGGGCATCGGTGACGTGCAGCGCGCGCACCGGCACAGTGAACTCCGGCACGTCGCGGGCATGGGTGACGCGCAGGCCATGTTTACGCATGTGCTCGACGTGGGCCGGCCAGGGATCGATGAAGGTCACGTCCTCGCCGGCCTGCACCATATGGGCGCCGGCATAGCCGCCCACCGCGCCGGTGCCCATGATCGCAATCTTGCGGCCCATGCTGTTCCTCCCTGTTGCCGCCGAGCGTAGCGCGGCGGGCGCGCCGATCACAGCGGGCGGAACGCAGAGCAGAGAAGCGTCAGGCCTCCAGCGTGCCCTCGTTGACCAGTACAGCATCACCGCCGACCGTAGCGCTCTGCAGCGCGCCGCCGCGGACCCTGAGCGACAAATGGATCTGACTCGGCCGGCTCATCTCGTAGCCCTGCTCGATCGTGAAGGCATGCTTGCCGTCGCGATGGCCGGCCGTGAGCGGCCCGGCAAAGGCCGCAGCCGCCGAGCCGGTCGCCGGGTCCTCCATGACGCCGAGCCCCGGCGCGAACATGCGGGCGTGGAACGCATGACCGGCTTGCACAACCTCGCGGCAGAATACGTAGGCGGCTTGCGGATCGTTTGGACCGAACGCTTCGCTCCAGCGGCCCATATCGGGCCGGGCCCGGCCGACGGCGTCGAGGTTCTTCACCGGGACGAAGGTGAAGGCATTGCCGGCGGTCCAGCGCTCGGGCCGGTAGCCGTCGCAGCCGAGGTCGGCCGGCGCAAGACTGAGAGCCGCCGCAAGCTTTCCAAGGTCCGGCACCGGACCGAGTCGCTCGGGCAATTTCGGAATATCGAAGCTGGCGCTGCCGCCGCCACCGTGCAGACGGACCGTGCAGACGACCGGACCAATCTGCTCGGCCAGCACGACGTCACGCGTGGCATCGCCGCCGTCGAGATGGGCGAGCAGCACCGCGGTGCCGACGGTGGGATGGCCGGCGAAGGGAATCTCCCGGCCCGGCGTGAAGATGCGCAAGCGCGCGCGATGCTTCTTGTCATCGGGCGGATAGACGAAAACCGTTTCGGGCAGGTTGAACTCGCGGGCGATGGCCTGCATCGCAGCGGTCTCGAGACCGGATGATTCGAGCACCACCGCCAGCGGATTGCCGGCGAAGCGGGTCGTCGTGAAGACGTCAAGGGTGAAATAGCGCCGCTGCATGGGTACCTCAGAAGGATTCGGCGCGGAACGTCGCGCTGGGTTTCACCAGCTCGTCCTGCGCCTCGATCAGGAGAATTTCGCGGGAGCCTGCTTCCGCGGTGCGCTTGAGGATGCCGAACACCGACGAGGCGGCGCGCGACAGCGCCTCCGGCGCCGAGCCGGTGCGGATGAGATGGGCAAGGAACAGCGCCGCGATCACGTCGCCCGCGCCATTCGCGGCAATCGGCAGCTTCGGCGTCCGCAACCGGTAGGAGCCGGTGTCGTCGCAGGTGACCAGCTCGATCGCGCCCTCCGGCGTCTCGTCGCTGAACAGCGAGGTCACCAGCACGATGCGCGGCCCCATGTGGCGCAGCACGTGCGCGGCCTGCAGCACCTCACCGGTGTTGCGCGTGCTGCGCCCGGTGAGATGGCCGAGCTCGAACAGATTGGGTGTCGCGACGTCGGCGGCTGGCACCGCATGCTGGCGGATGAAGTCGGCGACGCCAGTCTGCACATAGACGCCCGCGCCGACATCGCCGATCACGGGGTCGCAGCAATACTGCGCCTGCGGATTGGCGCTTTTGACGCGGGCGACGGCATCGAGGATGGCGGGGCCGATCGCGGCGGAGCCGACATAGCCCGACAGCACGCCGTCGCAGCTTTTCAGCGCACCACGCTCGCCGATGCCCTGCACCAGGTCACGGATCAGATCACCGTCGAAGGCGCGGCCGCGCCAGCCGCCATAGCCCGGATGGTTGGAGAACTGCACGGTGTGCACCGGCCAGACCTCGACGCCGAGCCGCTGCAAGGCGAACACCGCGGCGGAGTTGCCGACATGGCCGAAAGCGACATGGGACTGGATCGAGAGGATGTTCATGACCGGCGCCCGAGCGTGAAACCATCGCTAGCGTGCCACGTCCGTGGCGACAAATGAATTGGATTGACGGGTTTGATCGAAGGCGTTGATTTCATGCTCATTAAAGCCAAGGGCCGCAGGTTTCCTGCAGCCCCTGGTCTTGCCAGAGACGGGATCGTCTCGGCTATTTCGCGCCGGTGGTGCCCAGTGCCGCGTCGACGAACTTGTTGGTGTAGGTCTTCGACAGGTCGATCTTGGCGTTCTTGACCTCGGGCGACGACTGGCTGAACACGTCGAGCACGGCCTGCGCACCCTTCGGGTCCATCCGGCCGGTGGTCGAATACATCGGGATCGTGTTCTTCAGCGCCGCGAGATAGAGCGCCTTGTCCGGGCCCACCAAATTCTCGGGCATCTTCGCCATGATCTCCTCGGCCGAGTGCGAGTGGATCCACTTCAGCGTCGCGACGATGGCGTTGGTCAGCGCCTGGGTCTCCTTCGGATGCGACGCGATCCAGCCGCTCTTGGTGTAGAGCGCGCCGCCCGGATATTCGCCGCCGAACACCGCCAGCGTATCGTGCTGGGTGCGGGTATCGCTCAAGAGCTTGAGATCCTTGTTGCGGCCCTGAAGCTGGGTGATCGCCGGATCGAGCATCACGGCCGCCTCGACCGAGCCCTGCTCCATGGCGGCTACTGCAGTGGCGGCAAGGCCGATGCCGACCACACCGACGGAGTTCGGATCGACGCCGTTCTTGGCCAGGAGATACTTCAGGAAGAAGTCGGTGGAGGAGCCCGGCGCGCTGACGCCGACCTTCTTGTCCTTGAGATCGGCGACCGAATTGATCTTGCCGGTCTGCTTGGGCCCGACGACGAGGGCAAGACCCGGATAGCGGTCATAGACCACGAAGGCTTCCAGCGCTTGGTTCTTGGCGGCAAGATTGACGCAGTGGTCGAAATAGCCGGACACGACGTCGGCGCTGCCGCCGATCACCGCGGTGAGCGCCTGGGAGCCGCCCTTGAAGTCGACCATCTCGACCTCGACGCCGGCCTTCTTGTACTCGCCGAGCTGCTCGGCCAGCACGGTCGGCAGATAGCAGAGGCAGCCCGCGCCACCGATCGCGACGGTGACCTTCTGCGCTGCGGCCGCGCCGGACAGCAGCGCCAGCGCGCCGATTCCTACGAGAATGGTCCGGATTGTCTTGCCCATCTGAGGTTCTCCCTGAAGCAAATTTTTACTCACCATAAGGCAGGGCCCGAGGCCTGCATAGTCCGCTCCGCGCCGCGCATGTTGGCAAGGTTTTGATGCTGAGATAAATTCGTTCCGAGGCTGGGATCACCTAATGATGGTGCAGGCCCCTGCAAGCCCGGCGCATCCGCAAGCGCCCGATTTCGCTCCGATCGTGCGCGCCTGGCGCAAGACCGGCATCTGCTATGTCTGTCTCGGCCTTGCGATCTTACTGTTCGGCTGCGCGCTCCTGCTTTTCACGATGTACGAGGCGAAGCCGAGCGAGTTCTCGCAGATCACCAAGATCGCAGCGGGTCTTGTCACCATCACATCGCTCCAGCTTTTCAATCTGGGACGCAAGCGCTTCGAGCGCATCGGGATCGTCGAGACGCTCCGGCTGCGCTGGATCTCGCTGGCATCGAGCGACGGCTCGGAACGCCAGATCGCCGAGCTCAATCGGATGGTCACCAAGATGCTGCGTGACAATTTGGCGCGGGGGCTTTGAAATGCAGACCGGGGTTGAGCTCTCCCTCCAGGATATCGAACAACAGGTCGCCCGCGCCGAGCGGCGCAACCGCCTGATCACGGTGGCGATTGCGGCCGCTGTCGTGGGGGGAGCCGCGCTGTTCCTCCAGTTCACGTATCACAAGCTGGAGAGCCTCAATGGCCAGTTGCAGAACGTTACGGGACAGCTGGAAAAGGCCAACACCGATCTGAACGCGAGCCAACAGCGGCTGGAATCCGTGAACACCGCACGAAGCGACGCCGAAGACCAGCTCAAAAAGCTGCAAGCCGAGGCGGCGAACCAGGCCGGCCAGATCGCACAGCTGAGCGCGCAACTGGCCGGTCAGCGCCAGCAGGCCGAGTCGCTCAAGCAGGACCTGCAAAATGCCAACAGCAAGCTCGACGAGCTGAAGGGCCAGATCAAATCGGCCACGGACTTCACCCGCTACGGGCATCAAATCGACTTCGCCGACGCCAAGAACCTTTACAACACGTCATCGCCGCTTGGTGAGCTACTCAGCAAAATTCTGGAGCTGCAGAGACGAAACCTCGTCTTCGATTTTGCCAATCGCATCGAGGCCGGCTTCACTTCGCCGGGATTCGCCGGCTATGTGCTTCAGCAGCTTGGAAAGCTGCCGGCCGGCATGGCTCCGGACCGCGCCTTGCAAAGGCTTCCGGCCGCCAATGAGCCGCAGCTCGGCGATATCATCCAATATGAGACGGGTTTTGCGCTGTTCTATCTCAAGGACCGCCGCGGCGCTCCATTCGTCATCGGCATGACGCCGCTCGGTATCGCGTCCCTCAACCTTGATTTCAAGGCCCGCCGGACTGGCGTGTTGCGTACCAACATCTATCCCGACCAGCACTAGGCCTTTTAGGTGCGGGTTTCCGCCACAGCTGGGCGCCAGACCAGGAGCCGGTTCTCGACCAGCGTGACGAGCCAGTCAATCGCCACCACGAACACCGCGAGCACGAACATGCCGGCGAACACGCCGGCCACGTCGAACACGCCTTCGGCCTGCTGGATGATGTAGCCGAGCCCTTGCGCGGCGCCGAGATACTCGCCGACCACCGCGCCGACCACGGCGAAGCCCACCGAAGTGTGCAGGGAGGAGAACATCCACGACAGCGCCGAGGGCCAGTAGACATGGCGCATCAACTGGCGGTCGTTCATGCCGAGCATCCGGGCGTTGGCGAGCACGGTCGGGCTCACCTCCTTGACGCCCTGATAGACGTTGAAGAACACGATGAAGAACACGAGCGTGACGCCGAGCGCGACCTTCGACCAGATGCCGAGCCCGAACCACAGCGTGAAGATCGGCGCGAGCACCACGCGCGGCAGCGCGTTGATCATCTTCACATAGGGGTCGAACACCGCGGCGGTCCGCGGCTGGCGTGCGAACCAGAAGCCGACCAGCACGCCCGCGACCGAGCCGATCACGAAGGCCAGCATCGACTCGATCAGCGTGGTGCGAAGGTGCTTCCAGATCGTGCCTTCGACGAACCACTTGACGACGCGCGCCGCGACATCGCCCGGCGTCGAGAAGAAGAACGGCGGCAACAGCGTGATGCCGCCGACCGGAACGGTGGTGAGCAGGTGCCACAACGCGATCGCGATCACGGCGATGAGAAGCTGCAGCAAGAGGAGCGTGGCTCGCGACAAAGCTAAGCTCCCCTCGTCAGCATCTTCTCATCCGTCTGCGTCAGGGCCGGCTAGGGCTTCGAGAACGTGCCGATCAGGCCGGCCGCGCCCTTGGCGTGACCGTCGAGCGCCTTGATCACCTCGTCGCGGGTCATGCCGGGCTGCAGCGCGGTGGGCTCCAGATCGGTCGCGATCAACGTGAAGGTGTAGTGGTGCGGCGAGCCGGGCGGGGTGCAGGGGCCGAAGTAGTGCGGCAATCCCATCAGGCTCTTGCCGCCGACATACTTGTCGGTCTGCTTGCTGACTTCACCTTCGGCGAAGCCGGTCACCGACACCGGGATGCCGTAGGCGACCCAGTGGCTGACGCCGCCCGGTGGCCGGCCCTCCGGATCGAACATCAACAGCGCGTAGCTCTTGGTGCCCGCGGGCGGATTGGCCCAGGACAGTGCCGGCGACACGTTCTCGCCGACGCAATTCGGATTCTGCTTGTTGTTGCCCGCCATCTTGACGGCCAACCGCTCGCCGTCCTTGAAGCTCGACGACGACAAAGTGAACGCAGCCTGCGCATTTGCGCCCTGGCCGCTCAGCGTCAACGCGATCCCGGCAGCCAACACAAAAATTCTGATCCGGCTTGATGCAAACATGATGCTTCCTCTTACTGGTTCAAAGATTTTTTGTTGTTTTACGGCGATTGTATCGGGGCGTGCATAACGGACGCAACGGGGCTCGCGCCAGGACTAGCCACCCCCGGTCTGCGCGTAGCCCTTCAGCACTTCGTCTTTGAGCTTATCCCAAATTTCACGGTGAAGCTGATGGAACGCCGGATCGATCTTGACCTCGGAAATGTCGCGCGGCCGGGCGAGCGGCACCTTCCAGTCGCCGATGATGTGGGCTGCCGGCCCCGCCGACATGATGACCACGCGATCCGACAGCGCGATCGCCTCTTCGAGATCGTGGGTGACGAACATCACCGCCTTGCGATCCGCGCTCCACAGCTCCAGAAGGAGATTGCCCATGATCTGCCGGGTCTGCGCGTCGAGCGGACCGAACGGCTCGTCCATCAGCAGGATCTTCGGATCGCGGATCAGCACCTGGGCGAGGCCGACGCGCTTCCTCTGCCCGCCGGACAGCATGTGCGGATAACGCGGGCCGAAGCTGCCGAGGCCAACGCGAGTGAGCCATTCTTGTGCGCGGCGACGCGCCTCCTCGCGCGGCGTGCCCGCGGTCTCGAGCCCGATCGCGACGTTCTCGATCGCGGTCTTCCAGGGAAACAGCGCCTCGGACTGGAACAGGTAGCCGGCCTTGCGATTGAGGCCCTCGAGCCCCGAGCCGTAGATCTGCACCCCGCCCGTCGAAGGCGGAAACAATCCTGCCGTGACGTTGAGCAGCGTTGATTTGCCGCAGCCGGTGGGCCCGACAATGGAGACAAATTCGCCGTCGGCGACGTCGAGCGAAGCGTGCTCCACCGCCGTATAGCTGCCGCCGTCGGCGAGGCGGAAGCTGATGGTCACATCGGCGAGAGAAACCGCGGTGCTGCGCGTCTGCGCTGCCGCCCCGGTGACGCCCTCGGTCATGGTTCCCCCTCGCCGCTCGTTCCGGCGAAGCTAGCGGGATACCATTCCCTTGATCAACCCGGCATCGATCAGCAGCCGGTTGAAGCGGCGGGCCTCCGCCCCGTTGGCGCATTGGAAGAACAGCCCGTTGCAACGGGTCATGATCTTCTTCTGCTCGGCGAAGGTGGGATCGAGCGGCAGTCCGGCGGCCTCCTGGATCACCAGCGGCAAATAAGTCGCCTCAAGCCGGTCGAGCGCCGACGACAGATTGGCCGGCCGGTAATTGACGCCATCGATGGCGTAGTAGGTGGTGAAGTAGCGCGGATCGTAGGTCATCATCCGCTGCGCGATCACGGCATCGCTTGCGCCCGGCTCCAGGATCTTCGACGACAGCCCGGGCTGGTGGTCGCCGAAGCGGAGCAGCAGGAAGCGGTCGTTCGGGAAGCGCGTCCGCAGCTCACTCTTGAAGCCGGCATAGTCCTTGGCGCTCAGCATCTGGCGCCGGATGTATTCGTCGACCTCGTGGTCGTTGCCGAGATCGCGCCAGTCGGGGGTGAGCTCGGGCTGCAGCCGATTCCACCACGGGAAATGGTTGAACAAGGTGTAGACGAAGATGAACAGCGGCTGATCGCCGTGCTCGCTTTCAATCATCCGCAGCGCCTGATTGTAGTAGAAGCGGTCAGGCTCGATGTCGCCGGCCTTCATCTCTTGGGAATCGATGAAACGGTCCACGCCGGTGGTGGCCTGGAAGCGGCGCGCGTTGAGAAACGCGCCATAGGCCGGATAGAGCGTGACGGTCTTGTAGCCGCAGCGCCGCAGCGCCTGCGGCAGGCCGCGCTCGACGTGGCCAGCGGCAATGCGGGTGACGTAATAGCTCAGCCGGCCGTAAGAGCGCGCCGACAGTCCGGTCAGCACGTTGTATTCGGTGTACCAGGTAGGTCCCCCGGAGCCCTCGACCAGGAGCGAGCGCGTCTTGCCGTCGAGCGACTGGAAATGCCGGCGATAGTTCGGCGGCACCTTGACGCCTGGCGCCGCGGTGATGTCGAAGCTCGCCTCGTCCAGCACCATGACGATGTTCGGCGGCTTGCCCGCGGGGCGGCACACGGCATTGGTGGTCGAGCGGAGCTGGTCGGTGGTCGATGTGTCGTATTCGATCCAGCCCCTGGTGGCGAGCTCGTGGGCCGTGGTGACGCCGGATCGCACAAAGGTCGAAACGTGATTGACGCCCTGGAACTGCTCCCAGGGCTCTTCCGGAAACGTCAACGACAGGATCGTCATGGCGGCACCGCACGCCGCCACGCCGCCGAGCGACGCCAGCCGCGGCACGCGGAACACGTCGAGCCGCCACAGAATGATCAAGGCCGGGATCGTGATTACTGCCGCGATCAGCAGGCCGGTTTTCAAATCGGGGAAGATCGAAAGAAGAAAGCTGATGGTGTCCGAATCGACGATCAGCACGTCGAAGAAGTTGATCACCATCCAGAGAACGGTGAACTTGAAGTACGACAGCGTCACAAGCAGCGCCACCAGCAGCAGCGACAGCGCGGCGGCGATGGCGGGCCGCGGCAATAGCAACAGGAAGGTGAAATTCAGGCAGGCCCAGGCCAGCAGGAACAACAGCGACGCCAGCCAGCCGTATTCGGTCCACAGCATGACGCCGAGCGCCGCGGCATGGGTGGCAGCGATCGCGCCGATCGCGATGAAACGCGCGCGGCCGACGCGTGCCGCGGCCGCTATCGCACCGCCGCCCAGGAATGGGTTTTCGAGCGACATGGTCAGAGCTGCTTGATCAGGCCCGCGTCGATCAGGAGCCGGTTGAAGCGGCGCACCTCGGCGCCGTTCGCGCACTGGAAGAACCGGCCGTGACAGCGGGCGAGAATCCGTTTCTGTTCGGCGAAGGTCGGATCGAGCGGCACGCCTGCGGCCTCCAACACCACGAGCGGCAGATAGGCCGCGTCGAGACCGCTCACAGCTGCGCTCGTATCCGCCGGCTGAAAGTTCAGTGCGTCGACGGAGTAGTAAGTGGTGAAGTAGCGCGGATCGCCGGCGTCGATGCGCCGGCCGATCGTGACTTTGTCGAGACCCGGCTCGATAACGTGCTTGGCGAACATCGGCTGATGGTCGCCGAAGCGCACGATCAGGAACGGCTCGCCGGGGTAGTCGCGCTTGAGTTGCTCGACGAAGCCCCGATAGGCGCGCGCGCTGGCCTCCTGCCGACGCAGATATTCGTCGATCTTGTGGCCGTCGATGATGGGGTTGTCGAGGTCCTTCCAGTCCGGAACGAGGTCCGGCCGCCACGGGTAATTCCAGGGGAAGTGATTGGCCATCATGTAGCTGAGGATGAAGACCGGCCCCGACTTCTTCTCCTGCCCGATCAGCTCGGCCGCGTAGGTATAGTAGAAAGCGTCGGTCTCGACCTCGGTGCTGCGAAACTCCTTGGCGTCGATGAAGTGGTCGATGCCGAGCGTCTTCTGGAAATTGCGCGCGCTCAGGAACGCGCCGAGCCAGGGATAGACGCTGAAGGTGCGATAGCCGCAGCGATGCAGCGCGTTCGGCAGGCTGCGGGTGACACGGCCCGCCGCGATGCGAGTGACGAACTCCGCGAAGTGGCCGAACGAGCGCGCCGACAGCCCGCTCAACACGTTGTACTCGGTGTACCAGGTCGGCCCGCCGGCGCCCTCGACCGTCAGCGCGCGGCTCTTGCCGTCGAACGAGCGGAAGTGGCTCTGGTAGCCGGCCGGCACCTTGACGCCTGGAATGCCGCTGATGTCGAAGCTCGATTCATCGAGCACCATCACGATATGCGGCAGCTTCCCCGCGGCCGGACACGACGCCTGTGACGCGACCGGCAGCCGGTCGTCGGTCAACCCGTCGGCCTCGAGCAGGCCCTTGGTGGTGAGATCGACCATGGCCAGCACGCCGGAGCGGGCGAACTGCGACACGTAATCGACCGACTGGAACGCCTTTTCACGATCCATCGGATTGGCGAAGGACAGCAAGGTGAGCGCGACGAGGCTCCCGGCCATACCGAGGGCTGCCCAGCGCAGGCGGACGCGAAAAGGATCGAGCCACCAGAACAGCGCAATCAGCGGCACGACGATCGCGCCGGTTCCCGCCGCCCACCAGCGCAGGTTCGGATAGACCGCGAGCAGGAACGACACGGTGTCGGCGTCGATCAGCAGGATATCGAGGAAGTTCGCGCTCATGATCAGCACGTCCTGCTTGAACTGCGACAGCAGGATCAGCAGCACGGTTGTGATCAACGACAGCGCCGCCGCCACCGTGGGCCGGCGCAGGAGCAACAGCCAGATGCTGTTGAGGAGCGCCCAGGTCAGCACGAAGGCCCCGCGCGGAACGGGGTCATCCTCGGTCTGCAGCAGGATGCCGAGCGCCGAAAGATGCAGCAGGCCGAGCACGCAGAAGCCGAGCCCGCGCTGCTCCAAAGCCAGGACAGCGAGCCAATGACGACGAAAAAAAGCTAATGCGGGCGGCATGTTACCGGCGCCGCGCCCGGGATTATGCACAACTTACAGCCGGCGGCGGAACCGCTGTCATCATTCTGCAATAAAATCGCCAACGCAAGGTCAAACACACCGGTCGCGCATTGATTTCGTTGGAATAAAGTGCGGCGGCGCGCGTTGGGCGGCTTCCCTGCCCCAAAACAAAACGGGCCCGCTTGCGCGAGCCCGTTGGAACCCAAAAGAGGCTCGACCTAGTTTTTCGAACGGTCCACCAGCGCCCGCTGCTTGATCCACGGCATCATCTCGCGAAGCTTGGCGCCGACCTGCTCGATCGGATGCTCGGCGAGGCGCGCCCGGGTCGCCTTGAACGAGGTCTGGTTGACCTTGTTCTCCAGCATCCAGTCGCGGGTGAACTTGCCGGACTGGATGTCGGCCAGGACCTTCTTCATCTCAGCCTTGGTCTCGGGCGTTACGATCCGCGGGCCGGTGACGTATTCGCCGTATTCGGCGGTGTTCGACACCGAGTAGTTCATGTTGGCGATGCCGCCTTCATAAATGAGGTCGACGATCAGCTTCACCTCGTGGACGCACTCGAAATAGGCCATCTCGGGGGCGTAGCCGGCCTCGACCAGGGTCTCGTAGCCTGCCTTCATCAGCTCGACCAGACCGCCGCACAGCACCGACTGCTCGCCGAACAGGTCGGTCTCACATTCTTCCTTGAAGGTGGTCTCGATGATGCCGGCGCGGCCGCCGCCGATCGCCGAGGCATAGGACAGGCCGAGGTCGTGGGCGTTGCCTGACACGTCCTTATGGATCGCGATCAGGCACGGCACGCCCGCGCCGCGCTGATATTCGCCGCGCACGGTGTGGCCCGGCCCCTTCGGCGCGACCATCAGCACGTCGAGGTCGCCACGGGGCTCGATCAGGTTGAAATGCACGTTGAGGCCGTGGGCGAACATGATCGCCGCGCCGTTCTTAAGGTTGGCGTGCAGATGGTCGCGGTAGATGTCGCCCTGGAGCTCGTCAGGCGTCAGCATCATCACCACGTCGGCCCATTTGGCGGCCTCGGCGACCTCCATGACCTTGAACTTCTCGGCCTCGGCCTTCTTCACGCCCGCCGAGGTCTTGCGCAGCGCAATGGCGACATTCTTGACGCCGCTGTCGCGGAGGTTGAGGGCATGGGCATGGCCCTGGCTGCCATAGCCGACGATGGCGACCTTCTTGCCTTTGATCAGGTTCAGGTCGGCATCACGATCGTAGTAAACACGCATGAATCTTAATCCCTGGAAACGGCCACGGGCCCGGCCTTCGTTTTGCCCGTGGTGCTTCTAGGGCGCTTGGCCCGCTGGGACAAGCCCAGCGGGTTGGGCGCTTGGCCCGCTGGGGCAAGCCCGGCAAGCGCCGCGAAACGGCGCAAAATCAGGGGGTTAGAGGCCCTTCTAGGCGGGGTAGAGCCGCCATTTGGTGGGCTGGATCGCCACCCGCGCCTTGCGCGGGAAATCCGCGTCGGCCGGCACGTCGATCTCGCAGCGGTGCCGGCCGCCGACCTCGAACTCCAGCCGCCTCGCATCACCGAGCCTGCGGGAGCCGGACACCACGCCGACGATCGAACGGCCCTCCTCACCCTCGCGGGACAGCCGGATATGGTTCGGCCGGAAGAACAGCGTCGCAGGCCCGTTGGGCTCCCTCTCGGCACCCGCCGCGATGATCCGGTTGTCGAAGCGGATGTTGCCGCCTTCGACCACGACCGGCAGCGCGCTCGAGTCGCCAATGAAGTCGAACACGAAGGGCGTCGCCGGACGGTCATAGATGTCGTCGGCGGTGCCGACCTGCTCGATCCGGCCCTTGCTCATGACCACCACGCGGTCGGCCAGTTCCAGCGCCTCGTCCTGGTCGTGGGTCACGAACACCGTGGTGTGGCCGGTGCGGTCGTGGATCTCGCGCAGCCAGCGGCGCAACTCCTTGCGCACCTTGGCGTCGAGCGCGCCGAACGGCTCGTCGAGCAGCAATACGCGCGGCTCGATGGCGAGCGCGCGGGCGAAGGCCACGCGCTGGCGCTGGCCGCCGGACAGCTGCCCGGGAAACCGCTGCTCGAGTCCCCCGAGTTGCACGAGTTCAATGAGACCCATGACGCGCTCGCGGATCGCGCCCTCGCCCGGGCGCGTGGCCCGCGGCCGCACGCGCAGGCCAAACGCGATGTTGTCATAGACCGTCATGTGGCGGAACAGCGCGTAGCTCTGGAACACGAAACCGACATTGCGGTCCTGCACCGATTTGGCCGACGCGTCCTCGTTGCCCAAGAGCACGCGGCCCGAGGTTGGGAAATCGAGGCCCGCGATCAGACGCAGCAGCGTGGTCTTGCCGGAACCCGAAGGGCCCAGCAGCGCGATCAATTCGCCGCCGGCAATTTCCAGCGATACGCCATAGAGCGCCGGAGTCTGGCCGAACTCCTTGACGAGATTCTCGACCGTGACGCTCATCGCGCCGTCGCGCTCTGCGGGCCCGGCGAGAGCCGGGATGATCGAAGGGCCGTCGCCGGTGCGTTCAATCGCACGCGGCGCTTTCGCCAGCGTGGTCATGGCAAACTCCTTCACGGAGCCCGTCGTCGCCTGCGTCGTCATCGGGGTCATTGCGCGAATCCGGTGTTACTGCGTTCCGTTGGCCAATTCGTGACCGAACCGCCATTCCAGCGCGGTCTTGACGATCAAGGTCACGAGCGCGAGCAGCGCCAGCAATGACGCCACCGCGAAGGCCGCAACCCATTGATAGTCGTTGTAGAGAATCTCGATCTGCAGCGGCATGGTGTTGGTCTGGCCGCGTACGTGGCCCGACACCACTGACACCGCGCCGAACTCGCCCATGGCGCGCGCGTTGCACAACAGCACGCCGTACATCAGGCCCCATTTGATGTTCGGCAAGGTCACGCGCAGGAACGTCTGCAAGCCGCTCGCGCCGAGCGACACCGCGGCCTCCTCGTCCTGCGTGCCCTGCTCCTGTATCAACGGAATAAGCTCACGCGCCACGAAGGGGAATGTCACGAAGGTGGTGGCGAGCACGATGCCGGGAAACGCGAAGATGATCTGGATGTCGTGCGTGTTGAGCCACGGGCCGAGATAGCCCTGGCTGCCGAACAGGATGACGTAGATCAGGCCCGCGATCACCGGCGACACCGAGAACGGCAAATCGATCAGCGTGACCAGCATGGTCTTGCCGCGAAACTCGTATTTGGCGACGGCCCAGGCGGCGGCGATGCCGAAGGCGAGATTGGCCGGCACTGAAATCGCAGCAACCAGCAAGGTCAGCTTGATCGAAGCCACGGT
>JACXTT010006764.1_pt1 | contig 16299 bp, 18 predicted proteins | sample 9270951 | NCBI WGS metagenome assembly JACXTT01 (sample SAMN15532306, study PRJNA645909) | rock metagenome | isolation source: weathered quartz diorite | place: Puerto Rico | collected 2017-06-21 | reverse complement strand
AAGAAATCCCCTTCGAAGCGCGGTATGCACCGTTCGCACGACTTCCTGGTCGCGCCACAACTGGGCATCGAGCCAACCACCGGTGAAACGCACCTGCGTCACCACATCAGCCCTAACGGTTTCTACCGTGGCCGTAAAGTTCTCAAGACCAAAAACGACGAGTAATCGACGTCCAGGTTTGAGGCTGCGAAGGCGGTGCGACGTATGTGTTCTGTGCGTAGCGCCGCTTTTTCTTTGTCCCCCGGCTGCATTGACTGCACACCATCTTGATTTACGCTGACTCTGGCTGGCTCTCGCCCGCAGATCGCATCCTGCCGCCTGGCCCCCTGGTCTGTTCGCCGCGGCACGCTCAATACCAATGACAATAACTCTATCGATCGACTGCATGGGCGGCGACCACGGTTGTGCCGTGACCATTCCCGCAGCCATCTCCTTTCTGAAACAGCAGCCCGACGCGGCGCTGATCCTGGTCGGCATCGAAGCCGATGTGCGCGCCGAACTCAAGCGCGCCAAAGCCGAGTCCGACCCGCGCATCACCATCCAGGCCGCCACCGAAGTGGTGGCGATGGACGATCCCATCGAAGTGGCGCTGCGCCGCAAGAAGGATTCGTCGATGCGCGTGGCCATCGAAACAGTCAAGGCGGGCCGTGCCCAGGCCGCGGTTTCCGCCGGCAATACCGGCGCCCTGATGGCGATTTCCCGTTACGTGCTCAAGACCATGGCCGGCGTCGACCGCCCAGCCATCTGCTCGATCCTGCCGAACCAAAAGAACGGCCCGACCTATATGCTCGACCTGGGCGCCAATGTCGATTGCGAACCGGAACATTTGCACCAGTTCGCCGTGATGGGCTCCGTCCTTTTTTCCGCCATGGAAAAAGTCGCCAAACCGACCATCGGCCTGCTCAATGTCGGCACCGAAGACATCAAGGGCAACGAAGTGGTCAAAGCCACTGCCGAGCTACTGAAAGCCGATCATGCGACGGGCTTGCTGAATTTCTACGGCAACGTCGAAGGCAACGATATTTTCAAGGGCACCACCAACGTCGTCGTCTGCGACGGCTTCGTCGGCAACGTCACCCTGAAGGCGGCCGAGGGACTGGGCCGCTTCATGAAAGACGTGCTGACCACCGAATTCAAGCGTAACCCCATTACCATGATGGGCGCGCTGATCGCCCGCGGCGCCTTGAAACGCATCGGCGACCGTTTCAATCCTTCGCGCTACAACGGCGCCAGCCTGCTGGGTTTGCGCGGGCTCGTGTTCAAGAGCCACGGCAGCGCCGATGCCTACTCCTTCGAGTGGGCGCTCAAGCGGGCGTACGATGCCGCCGCCTACAATGTGCAGGAGCAGCTCTCGACCATGATCGCCGGCTTGATGCCGACGGCGCCCGAGCGCACGTCAAGCGCGAACCTGGTGGCGCCCGACACCCCACTCTAAAAATAATGGATGGCCAGCAAATGACTTTGTACTCCAAGATTATCGGCACCGGCAGCTACCTGCCGCAAAAGCGCGTGACGAACCAGGACCTGACCGAGCAACTGGCCGCCAAGGGCATCGAAACGTCCGATGAATGGATCGTCTCGCGCAGCGGCATTTCGGCGCGCCACTACGCGGCCGACGACGAACTGGCGTCCGACCTGGCCGTGCATGCGGCACAGCGCGCGCTGGAAATGGCCGGTCTCGCACCGACCGACATCGACCTGGTGATCGTGGCCGGCTCGACCCCGGATTTCTACGGCAGCTTCCCCAGCACCGCCTGCATCGTGCAGCGCAAACTGGGCATGGCCAACGGCAGCGCCGCCTTCGACGTGCAAGCCGTCTGCAGCGGCTTCGTCTACGCCATGTCGGTGGCCGATGCTTTCATCAAGTCCGGCAGCAATAAAAACGTGCTGGTGATCGGCGCCGAAGTATTCTCTCGCATCCTCAATTTCGAAGACCGCACCACCTGCGTGCTGTTCGGCGACGGCGCCGGCGCCATCGTCATGACGGCATCCAGGGAACCGGGCGTGCTGGCCACCAAGCTGCACGCCGACGGCAGCCACGCCGATATCCTGTCGGTGCCGGGCAACGTCGCCAACGGCGCCATCGCCGGCAGCGGCTTCCTGTACATGGACGGCCCGGCCGTCTATAAACTGGCCGTTTCCGTGCTGGAGCAGGTCGCCACCGAGGCGCTGGCGCACGCCGGCATGGCCGCCGAACAGCTGGACTGGCTGGTGCCGCACCAGGCGAATATCCGCATCATGAAGTCCACCGCGAGAAAATTGAAACTGCCTGACGACAAGATGGTGGTCACCGTCGATCAGCATGGCAATACCTCGGCCGCCTCGATCCCGCTGGCCCTCGACACTGCGGTGCGCGACGGCCGCATCAAGCCCGGTCATAATGTGCTGATGGAAGGTGTCGGCGGTGGCTTTACCTGGGGCGCCGTGCTGGTGCGCATGTAAGTTACCCTGTTTTACCCATACTAATAATATTCTGGAGCACAGCGTATCCATGACTAAATTCGCATTTCTGTTTCCCGGCCAGGGCTCGCAAGCCGTCGGCATGCTCAACGGCTTCGTTGGCAACGCCGTCGTCGATCAAACCATTGCCGAAGCCTCCGACGCGCTCGGTTTCGACCTGGGCCGCATGATTGCCGACGGTCCGAAAGAAGACCTGGATCTGACCACCAACACCCAGCCGGTGATGTTGACCGCCGCGGTCGCCGTCTACCGTGCCTGGATTGCGGCCGGCGGCGCGGCGCCCGCCATGGTCGCGGGCCACAGCCTGGGCGAATATTCGGCGCTGGTGGCCGCTGGCGTCATCGATTTCAAGGATGCGGTGCCGCTGGTGCGTTTCCGCGCCGGCGCCATGCAGGACGCGGTGCCGGTGGGGCAGGGCGGCATGGCCGTGATTCTCGGCTTGCAGGCCGACGATGTCGCGGCCGTCTGCCAGGAAGCCGCCGCTGAAACATCGCAAGTTGTCGAGCCCGTCAATTTCAACGAGCCGACCCAGATCGTCATCGCCGGCCACAACGCCGCCGTCGAGCGCGCCTGCGAACTGGCCAAGGCAAAAGGCGCCAAGCGCGCCATGAAGCTGGCGGTGTCGGCGCCGTTCCACTCGACGCTCCTGCAACCGGCTTCCGACCGCCTGAAAGCCTATATGGCAGGCATCGAATTCAAGGCGCCCCGCATCGACATCGTCAACAACGTCGATGTCGCCGTGGTGCGCGATCCGGCCGTCATCAAGGATGCCCTGGTGCGCCAGGCCGCGCGCCCGGTGCGCTGGGTCGAATCGATGCAGTTCATGGCCGGGCAGGGCGTCGACCTGGTGATCGAGAGCGCCCCGAGTAAAGTGCTGATCGGCATGGCCAAGCGCATCGATTCGCGTTTGGTCGGAGAAGCCCTGGTCGACCAGGCTTCGCTCGAGCGCGTGCTCGAGAGCATGAAATAAAACGATAACAAGAAGGAAAAACCGCATGAATCTGGACAAGCAAATCGCACTGGTGACGGGCGCCTCGCGCGGCATCGGCAAGGCCATCGCTCTCGAACTGGCCCGCCAGGGCGCTGTCGTGATCGGCACCGCCACCACCGACAGCGGCGCCGCCGCCATCACCGACTACCTGAAAGAGTTTGGCGGCCGCGGCGTGGTGTTGAACGTCACCGATGCCGAAGCCTGCGCCGCCGCGGTGGCCGACGCTGGGAACGTATCGATCCTGGTCAATAATGCCGGCATCACCAAAGATCAACTGGCCATGCGCATGAAAGACAGCGAGTGGGAAGACGTCATTTCGACGAACCTGAACGCCGTCGGCCGCCTGTCGCGCGCGGTGCTGCGCGGCATGATGAAAGCCAAGCACGGCCGCATCATCAACATCACCTCGGTGGTGGCTTCCTCGGGCAACCCGGGCCAGATGAATTACGCCGCCGCCAAGGCCGGGGTCGAAGGCATGAGCCGCGCCCTGGCGCGCGAAATCGGCAGCCGCAACATCACCGTCAACTGCATCGCCCCGGGTTTCATCGACACCGACATGACCAAGTCGCTGGGCGAAGACCAGCACGCCGCTTTGCTGGGCCAGATTCCCCTGGGGCGCCTGGGGGCGCCAGAAGATATCGCCCATGCGGTGGCCTTCCTGGCCGGCCCGCAGGCAGCCTATATCACCGGTTCCACCATGCACGTTAACGGCGGCATGTACATGAATTGATGCAGATATTCCTGAACTGGGGCAGAATTGGCGTGCAGGCCGCGCCTCGATAAAGGAAATTCTCATCTTTTAGCAGTGGTTTCGGTAGAGTTCGTAGCACTCGCCGAAAATCATTTATCGTCGCGCAAACCTGATAAAATGCGCGCACTTTCCGTAACAACTATTTGGAGCCAATAACATGTCGGATATCGAACAACGCGTTAAAAAAATCGTCGCTGAGCAACTGGGTGTTGCAGAAGCCGACATCAAAATCGATTCGTCGTTCGTCGACGACCTGGGCGCCGATTCGCTCGATACGGTCGAACTGGTGATGGCCCTGGAAGACGAATTCGAAATGGAAATCCCGGACGAGCAGGCTGAGAAAATCACCACCGTGAAACAAGCTATCGACTACGCCACCGCGCACGTCAAGGCCGCCTAAGAAGTCGTCAGCATCAGGAGAATCGCTTGAGCCGTTCACGAAATCGTCGTGTCGTCATCACCGGCCTGGGCTGCGTCTCACCTATCGGCAACAACCTTGTCGACAGCTGGAACGCTGCACTGGCCGGCAAGTCCGGCATCGCCAACATCACCCGCTTCGATGCCGAGCCGTTTTCGACCCGTTTCGCGGGCGAAGTCAAAGGTTTTAATATCGAGGACTATATTTCCGCCAAAGAAGCGCGCCACATGGATACCTTTATCCATTACGGCATGGCGGCGGGCATCCAGGCCTTGCAGGATTCGGCCATCGAAGTCACCGATGAAAACCGCGACCGCATCGGCGTGATCGTCGGTTCCGGTATCGGCGGTCTGCCGATGATCGAAGAGCAGAAACAGGATTACGACAAACGGGGACCGCGCCGCATTTCGCCGTTCTTCGTGCCAGCCTCGATCATCAACATGATCTCGGGCGACCTGTCGATCAAATTCAATTTGCGTGGCCCCAACCTCGCCATCGTCACCGCCTGCACCACCGGCCTGCATTGCATCGGTGCGGCCGGCCGCCTGATCAGCTACGGCGATGCCGACGTGATGATCGCCGGCGGCGCCGAGTCGACCGTGTCGCCGCTCGGCCTGGGCGGTTTCGCCTCGGCCAAGGCACTGTCGTCGCGCAACGACGACCCCGCAACGGCTTCGCGCCCGTGGGACCGCGACCGCGACGGCTTCGTGCTGGGCGAGGGCGCCGGTGTCATGGTGCTGGAAGAGTACGAACACGCCAAGGCCCGCGGCGCGCGCATTTATGCCGAGCTGATCGGGTTTGGCATGAGCGCCGACGCCTACCATATGACCTCCCCGGTCGAAGATGGTTCCGGCGCCAGCCGCTGCATGGTGTCGGCATTGAACGATGCCGGCCTGAACATCGATCAGATCGACTACGTCAATGCGCACGGTACCTCGACGCCCCTGGGCGACCTGGCCGAGGTGCAGGGTATCAAGAAGACTTTCGGTGATCACGCCAAAAAGCTGGTGGTCAACTCGACCAAGTCGATGACCGGCCACTTGCTGGGCGGCGCCGGCGGCCTGGAAGCGGTGTTTACGGTGTTGGCGATGCACAATCAAGTGTCGCCACCGACCATTAACATCTTCAACCAGGACCCCGAGTGCGACCTCGACTTCTGCGCCAACACGGCGCGCGACATGAAGATCGATTACGCCGTCAAAAACTCGTTCGGCTTCGGCGGCACCAACGGCACCCTGGTGTTCGGCAAGGCCCCGTAAGAGTAAGGTTCCAGCTGCATCCGCAACGCCCGATCCGCTTCCCGCGGCTCGGGCGTTGTGTTTTATGGGCCGGTTTTTTCCTGTGCCGGCGCTGTGCGATATTTATCTGTCCAGCCGCGCAAATCTTCCCCCTGTTTGCGTGCGCGCCGGCGAACCGCCCGCGGCGGCATAGGTCTAATCAACTGATTTGCAATTGATTGCAAAATCGTCCGCCTACTTCATTCGGAGTCGTCCATGGCTATCGCGCTGTCGGTGCCGGTCGCGCCCTCGCGCCAGTTGCGCTGCATTCTGGCGTGCTTTGGCGCTGCTTGCCTGGGCATGGGCCTGGCGTGCGTGGCCGGCCTGTCGGGGCCGCTATCCATGCCGCTGGCCGCCGCCCTGATCTTGATGCTGGCCGGCCTGGCAGTGTTGTCGCGCCTGCATCGCCGCATGGATCCATTGTCAAGTTCGTGGCCGCGCGGACAGCCAACCGTGCGCAGGATTGACGTACTTGGACCCGGCGGGCTGGTGCTGACGGTACAACAGGGGATGGGGCCGATTCGTCGCTTGCAGGTGAGGCTGCTGGCTGATTCGACCCTGTGGCCGGGCTTGCTTGTGCTGCGCCTGCAAGGCGAGCAGGGCAAGCCGATCGCACTGATGCTGTTTGCCGACAGCGTGCCGCCGGGCGAATTCCGGCGGCTCGCGGTGGCCCTGCGTTCGCACGCGGCGCAGGCAGTGTCGGCATGGCCACATTGCTAACAGAGCAGCATCCAAAAAATATTATAAAAATCTTTGAACTTATTGCAGCGCGGGAACTCTTATACATAAGAAGACAACGCCGGCACAACCTACGGGACCGTTGCAGTGACGACAGAACGAGAGTGCGATCAGTTGCTGGTGGAGCGCGTGCAGGCTGGCGACCAGCAGGCTTTTAACCTGCTGGTAGCGAAGTACCAGCGCAGATTGCTGCGGCTGGTGGCGCGGCTTGTGCACGACCCGGCGGAGGCGGAAGATGTTGTTCAAGAAACGTTCATCAAGGCGTACCGGGCCCTGCGGCATTTCCGCGGTGATTCGGCATTTTATACATGGTTGTACAGAATCGGCATCAACACGGCAAAAAATTTGCTGGTCACTCAGGGCAGGCGAGCGCCCACCTCGACCGAAACAGACGCCGAAAAGGCCGAGGGCTTCGACGATGCCGACAATCTGCGCGACATCAACACGCCGGAATCCGTGTTGGCCAGCAAGCAGATCGCTTTCACGGTGAATGCCGCCATGGAAGCCTTGCCGCTGGAATTACGCACAGCCATCGTGCTGCGCGAAATCGAAGGATTGAGCTACGAGGAAATCTCGGAAGTCATGTCCTGCCCGATCGGCACGGTGCGCAGCCGCATATTCCGGGCGCGGGAAGTGATCGCCGAAAAGCTGAAGCCGTATCTCGAGTTGTCGGACGAGAAAAGACGTTAGCGAGAAGTAAAGAAACACTGGCAATAGTTTGTTGATAACGGTAGAGTTTGATTGATCCTGGACGTGATGGAAATCCTGATGGACGCACACAAAAAAATTCGCGAACACATTTCCGCCCTTGGCGATGGCGAACTGGCTACGAGCGATCTCGAGCTGGCGGCGGCGGCCTTGCGCACGGCCGACGGCGAACAGGCCTGGATCGCCTACCACCGCATCGGCGACGTCCTGCGCGGCCAGGCGGCGCCGGAATTTTCACCAGGATTCAACGAACGGCTGGCGGCGCGCCTGGCCGGCGAAGCCGCGCCCGTACGGCGCGCCGCCGCCTCGTCAGCGTCCGCCACACCGTCCACCGTCCCCGCCGACGGCGCCGGCAAGGTGGTGGCGACGCCATGAACCGTAGTGTCATTGTCCGGCGCACCGTGGCGTCGGACTGGCGGGCTTTGAAAGCGCTGCGGCTCGCTGCTCTCCTGGATGCGCCGATGGCGTTCGGGGTCAGCCATGCGGAGGCTGCGGCCAATCCCGATAGTCAGTGGATCACGCGCGCGGAGGGCAGCGGGCCGGCGACATTTTTCATGGCTTTTGATGGCGAGCAGGCGATCGGCATGGCGGCTGCGGTGCGGGGCGACGACGGGCGGGTTGGGCTGATTGCAATGTGGGTGGCGCCTGCGTGGCGGGGTTCCGATCGCAGTGTTGCCGGGCTGCTGGTCGACGCCGTCAAGGCGCATGCGGCGGGTGTGCCGATCATTCTTGAAGTGGCGCCTTCGAATCTGCGCGCCGTGTCGTTTTACGAGCGGCAGGGGTTCACGTTTCAGCAGCACACCGAGCGGCTGGCGAGTCATCCCGAAATCGAACTGCGACGCATGCAGCATGGGGGGATCAAGTCCGGGGGACTTGATCCGGCCGCAGGCGCGTGAGGTCGGGGTGGCCGAAAGCATGCCGAAGGCTTCCCCAGGCTCTGCGAGCCTGACGCCCGCTTTTGCGACATAGGCATATAAGTACAAAGTTGGGTCAGGCGCGCAGCGCCAGGCCCCGATGCGTTTTGCGCGCCTGGCCCGTCGTCCCACCGCGACAACAAATCAATTTTGCCTTACCATTACTTCAATTGCCGACTTGACTCAATGGACTCCATGACCACTCTGCCACTTGCCCGCCGCTCGATTGTCGCCGCTGTTGTTTCCGCTGTGTTCACTACCGCCACGATGTTGACGCCCGCTTACGCCGCGGCGCCGGTCGCGGTGCCGGTCGTCACCGGCCTGCCCGATTTTACGGACCTGATCGACAAGGTCGGCCCGGCCGTCGTCAACATCCGCACCACCGAAAAAATCAAGGCGGGGCAGGGCGCGCCGGGCGAAGAAGAGATGCAGGAATTCCTGCGCCGTTTCTTCGGCCAGGGCGGCCAGGGACAAGGCGGACAGGGCCGTACGCCGCGCCGCCGCGCGCCGCAGCAGGATGAGGAAGTGCAGCGCGGGGTCGGGTCCGGCTTCGTCATTTCCGGCGATGGCTTGATTCTCACCAACGCCCACGTGGTGGAAGGCGCCGACGACGTCATCGTCACGCTCACCGACCGCCGCGAACTGAAGGCCAAGGTGCTGGGCGCCGACAAGCGCACCGACGTCGCCGTGCTGAAAGTCGACGGCGCCAACATGCCCTTCCTGCGCATCGGCGACTCGAACAAGATACGCGTCGGCGAATGGGTCATCGCCATCGGCTCGCCATTCAACCTGGAAAATTCCGTCACCGCCGGCATCATCTCGGCCAAGGCGAGGGATACGGGCGATTATTTGCCGCTGATCCAGTCCGACGTCGCCGTTAATCCCGGCAACTCGGGCGGGCCCCTGATCAATATGCGCGGCGAAGTGGTCGGCATCAATTCGCAGATCGCCACCTTGTCCGGCGGCTACAACGGCATTTCCTTCGCCGTGCCGATCGACGAAGCCATCCGCGTCTCCGACCAGTTGCGCAAGACCGGCAAAGTTGCGCGCGGACGGCTGGGCGTGCAGATCGGCGAAGTGAGCAAGGACGTCGCCGAATCGCTGGGCCTGGGCCGCGCGCGCGGCGCCGAGGTGTCGCTGGTGGAAGCGGGCGGCCCGGCCGACAAGGCCGGCATCAAGACGGGCGACATCATCCTCAAATTCAACGGCGCCGCCATCGAGAAAAGCGCTGACCTGCCGCGCCAGGTGGGCGCCAGCACCATCGGCAGCAAGGCGACCGTGTCCGTCTGGCGTAAGGGGCAGCAAGTCGATATCCCTGTCACCATCGCCATGCTGGAAGAGGACAAGGCGGCGGCTGCGAAGCCTTCGCCGAAAAAGCCGAAGCCGGAGGCGGTCGCCAACGCCATTGGCCTGCACGTGTCGAATTTGACGGACGCGCAAAAGAAGGATGCCAAGAGCGATGGCGTGCTGGTCGATGCCGCCGAGGGTTCGGCGGCCCAGGCCGGTATCAAGGCGGGCGACATGATCCTGCAATTGAACAATGTCGACGTCAAAGATGCCAGGCAATTCAACGACATGGTCGCCAAGCTGGATCCGAAAAAGCCCGCCGCCGTGCTGGTGCGGCGCGACAATGCCCAGGGCGCGGCCACCACTGGCTACGTGGTGATCCGTCCCCGTTCCTGATGGCGGACAAGGCGGCGCGCTTCACCCTGTACAGCCGCAGCTATTGCCACCTGTGCGAAGACATGCTGGCGGCATTGCAGGCGATGGCGCCGCCAGGCGAACCGTTCACGGTCGACGTCATCGACGTCGATGCGGACGAGCGCCTGGTCGAACGCTTCGACGAGCTGGTGCCGGTGCTGTTCGGCAGCAGCCTGGACGCGCCCGAGCTGTGCCACTATTTTCTTGACGAAGCGGCAGTGCGGGCGTATCTGGCAGCGTAAATTATGCGCAATCGTGCATAATTGCGCCCTGCGGCATCGACGGCTTTGTCATTCTGTCCACGAAAACGCCGGCCTGAACGGGATAACCGGGCTTTCTACCTCGAAATCCGGTAAAATGCGGGGTCGGAAAAGCTTCTGGCTTCGCAAACAGCTTCGCTCGCTTGACCAAGCGCTCGTACGGGACATGGCCATTTCGGTGGCGCTGCCCGGCGGAGCGCTTTTTTCGTTGCGTCGCGCAGCCTGTCCGACATGCACCTGGCGCCGTCGCCTCCCTATCTTGGTCTTTGAATTTGTTAATGAACAACATACGTAACTTCTCCATCATCGCCCACATCGACCACGGCAAATCGACCCTGGCCGACCGTATCATTCAGATTTGCGGCGGCCTGTCCGACCGCGACATGGAAGCCCAGGTGCTCGATTCGATGGACCTCGAGCGCGAGCGCGGCATCACCATCAAGGCGCAAACGGCCGCACTGCATTACAAGGCCAAGGACGGCATCGTCTACAACCTGAACCTGATCGACACCCCCGGCCACGTCGACTTCAGCTATGAAGTGTCGCGCTCGCTGTCGGCCTGCGAAGGTGCGCTGCTGGTGGTCGATGCCTCGCAGGGCGTGGAAGCGCAAACCGTCGCCAACTGCTACACCGCGCTCGACCTGGGCGTCGAAGTGGTGCCGGTGCTGAACAAGATCGATTTGCCGCACGCCGATCCGGCCAATGCCATCAAGGAAATCGAAGACGTCATCGGCATCGACGCCACCGACGCCGTGCAGTGCTCGGCCAAGAGCGGCCTGGGCGTCGAGGACGTGCTGGAGCGCCTGATCGCCCAGGTGCCGCCGCCGAAAGGCGACCCGGATGCGCCCCTGCAAGCCTTGATCGTCGACTCCTGGTTCGACAACTACGTCGGCGTGGTCATGCTGGTGCGCGTGATGAACGGCACCCTGAAACCGAAAGAAAAGATTTTGTTGATGGCGTCGGACTCGACCCAGCTGGTGGAATCGGTCGGCGTGTTCAGCCCCCGTTCGCAATCGCTGCCGCAACTGTCGGCCGGCCAGGTCGGCTTCGTCATCGCCGGCATCAAGGAACTCAAAGCGGCCAAAGTGGGCGACACCGTCACCCACGCCGCCAAACCGGCGCCGGCGCCGCTGCCCGGTTTCAAGGAAGTGCAGCCGCAAGTGTTCGCCGGCCTGTTCCCGGTCGAAGCGAACCAGTACGACGCCTTGCGCGATTCGCTGGAAAAATTGAAACTCAACGACGCCGCCCTGATGTACGAGCCGGAAGTGTCGCAGGCGCTGGGCTTCGGCTTCCGCTGCGGCTTCCTCGGCCTGTTGCACATGGAAATCGTGCAGGAGCGTCTCGAGCGCGAGTTCGACATGGACCTGATCACCACGGCGCCGACCGTGGTGTACGAAGTGGAAATGCGCGACGGCAGCATCGTCAAGGTCGACAACCCGTCGAAGATGCCTGAGACCACCAAGATTGCCGAGGTGCGCGAGCCGATCGTGCACGTCAACCTGTACATGCCGCAAGAGTATGTCGGTTCCGTCATCACCCTGTGCGTCGGCAAACGCGGCGTGCAGCAGGACATGAGCTACCACGGCCGCCAGGTCAAGCTGCAGTACGAAATGCCGATGGCGGAAATCGTCCTCGATTTCTTCGACAAGCTGAAATCGACCTCGCGCGGCTATGCCTCGATGGATTATGAATTCATCGAAAACCGCGCCGCCGACGTCGTCAAGGTCGACATGCTGATCAACAGCGAAAAAGTCGATGCGCTGGCGATCATCGTGCACAGGTCGAATGCCACTTACCGCGGCCGTCAGGTGGCGTCCAAGATGCGCGAATTGATTCCGCGCCAGATGTTCGACGTGGCGATCCAGGCGGCGATCGGCGTCAACGTCATCTCGCGCGAGAACGTCAAGGCCTTGCGCAAGAACGTCTTGGCCAAGTGCTATGGCGGTGACGTCAGCCGTAAGAAAAAACTGCTGGAAAAACAAAAAGCCGGTAAAAAACGCATGAAACAGGTGGGTTCGGTGGAGATTCCACAAGAAGCTTTCCTGGCAATCTTACAAGTGGACGAATAAATGACCCTGCAAACCATTCTGGGTAATTTCGCCCTGATCCTGTTCGTGTTGATGGTGATTACCGGCGTGATCTGGTGCGCCGACCGCTTCGTGCTGGCCAAGCAGCGCCGGCTGGCCGCCGATGCCGCCCTGCAGGCGCTGGACGCCCGCAACGCGCGCCTGGCCGCCGAAGGCATCAAGGCCGACAACACCAACCGCGCCGCGGTCGAGGCGGCCATTTTGCGCCAGCCGACCTGGGTCGAATATTCGGGCAGCTTTTTCCCCGTCATCGCCCTGGTGTTTTTCCTGCGCTCCTTCCTGTACGAACCCTTCAAGATTCCGTCGGGCTCGATGGTGCCGACCTTGCTGATCGGCGATCTGATCCTGGTCAATAAGTACAGCTACGGCATCCGCCTGCCCGTATTGAACAAGAAAGTCATCGACGTGGGCGACCCCCAGCGCGGCGACGTTATGGTGTTCAAATACCCGAAGGATATGAGCCAGGATTACATCAAACGGGTCATCGGCGTGCCGGGTGATAAAATCACCTATGAAAACAAACGCTTGACGGTGAATGGCAAGGCGGTGGAATACGCGCCGATGGAAGATTACCTGGAAGAAGACAGCCTGGACTTGCGCCAGCAGTACCGCGAAGAATTGCCGAATGTGACGCACCGGATTCTCACCATGAAAAACCGGCGCAATTTCGAGCCTTCGCAGGTCGACAATTTTCCGAACAAGGACGCCTGCGTCTACACCGAAGAGTCGTTTACTTGTACCGTGCCTGATGGCAATTATTTCATGATGGGCGACAACCGCGACAATAGTGCGGACAGCCGCTACTGGGGTTTCGTTCCCAATAAAAACATCGTCGGCAAAGCATTTTTTGTCTGGATGAATTTCAGCCACATCAAGCGCATCGGTGGCATTCATTAAGTCGTGCTAAGGGGAGATTGATGCAAAAATCGGGCTTTGTGGCGCCAACGGCGCAACGCGGTATCTCGCTGACCGGGCTGATCTTCGTATTGGCCGTGATGGGGTTTATCGCCGTTTTCGCAATGAAAATCTTTCCGACTTACCTGGAATACAAGGCCTCGAAGGACGCCATTTTCGCCGCCAAGGCCAGCAATGGATCGGTGGTGGAAATGCGCCAGAGTTTCGACAAGAATGCCGACATCAACCGTATCGAAGCGATCTCCGGCAAGGATTTGGTCATCAGCAAGGAAAGCGGCGAAACGGAACTGAGTTTCGCCTACCAAAAGAAAATTCCGATTGCCGCCAACGTCAGCCTGGTCATCGACTACGCCGCCACCACGGCCCGGGGCGGCGTCGCCCCGGCAGCGCTGGCGCCCCAATAAGACACCGGATCACCACTACTGTTCACGATGAATTTAACGTTATTGCAAACTCGTTTGGGTTACACGTTCCAGGATGCTGGCCTGTTGCAGCAAGCCTTGACGCACCGTAGCCACAGCAGCTTGCATAACGAGCGCCTGGAGTTTCTCGGCGATTCGATCCTGAACTGCGTGGTCGCCTCGGTGCTGTACGAGCGTTTCGCCAGCATCGACGAGGGCGATCTGTCGCGCCTGCGCGCCAACCTGGTCAAGCAGCAATCACTGTACGAGATCGCCCAGAAGCTGGAATTGTCGCAATTTCTGCGCCTCGGTGAAGGCGAGCTCAAATCCGGCGGTTTCAGAAGGCCGTCGATCCTGGCCGATACCCTGGAAGCTTTATTGGGGGCGATTTTCCTCGACAGCGGTTTCGAATCGGCACGCGCCGTGATCCGCGCCTTTTATATTCCCATCCTCGATTCGGTCGACCCGCGCACCCTGGGCAAGGATGCCAAGACCTTGCTGCAGGAATTTTTGCAAAGCAAAAAGATCTCGCTGCCTACCTACAATGTGGTGGCCACCCACGGCGCCGCCCACAGCCAGGAATTCGAAATCGAATGCCTGGTGCCGAAACTGAATATCCAGGTCTACGGCCGTGGCGGCAGCCGCCGTGCCGGCGAACAGGCGGCAGCCAAGCTGGCGCTGGAAGTGGCCGAGCAAGCCCTGCTGAAAACCCCGGCCTCGGCGCGCAAGCCGAAACCGCGCGCGGCCCAGTTGAAACTGGCCGGCATCGCCACCATCCAGACCGATGGCGCCATGCCTGCCGTCGACGGCAAGCTGGACGCCAAGCCCGAACCCAAAGCCAAGGCCGACGGCAAAGCCGCCGACACCAAGCCCCCCAAACACCCGCATCCAGAAACGAAGTCGGCATGAACCCCATAGACAGCAGCAGCATCCCCGAAAACTTCCGCTGTGGCTACATCGCCATCGTCGGCCGCCCGAACGTGGGCAAATCGACCCTGATGAACGTGCTGATCGGCGCCAAGGTGTCGATCACCTCGCGCAAGGCGCAGACCACGCGCCACCGCATCACCGGCATCCAGACCGTCGACGATGCCCAGTTCATCTACGTCGATACGCCCGGTTTCCAGACGCGCCACTCGAACGCGCTGAATAAAACGCTGAACAAGACGGTCACCAACACCCTGATTTCGGCCGACGTTATTTTGTTCCTGGTCGAGGCTGGCACCTTCGGCCCGGCCGACCAGCAAGTAGTCGACCTGTTGCCGAAAGAAGTGCCGGTGATCCTGGTGATCAACAAGTCCGACCGCGTCAAAGACAAGGCGGCGCTGATGCCGTTCGCCCAGCAGATCGCCGCCAAGCACGATTTCGCCGCCGTGGTGCCGGTCTCGGCCAAGCTGCGTTTCCAGGTCGACGCCCTGCAGGAAGAAATCAAGACGAAGTTGCCGGAAAACGCCCCGATCTTCGGGCCGGACGACATCACCGACTGCAGCGAAAAATTCCTCGCCGCCGAAATCGTGCGCGAAAAAGTGTTCCGCCTGGTGGGCGACGAATTGCCCTACACCAGCACCGTGATCATCGAGCAGTTCGAGCAGGAGGGCGACTTGCGCCGCATTTTCGCCGCCGTGCTGGTCGAACGGGACACCCATAAATCCATGTTGATCGGTAACAAGGGCGCGCGCCTGAAAGAGATTTCCACCCAGTCCAGGCTGGACATGGAAAAACTGTTCGGCGGCCCGGTCTACCTGGAAATCTGGATCAAGGTCAAATCCGGCTGGGCCGACAACGAAGCCGGCCTGCGCGCCTACGGCTACGAATAAAGCGGCCGGCACGGTGGCGAAGCGCATGGACCCGTCAGAGACCAGCCTCGCCGTCACCGCCGAGCCCGCTACTCCAGCTGCGCCGTCCGCGCCCGTCAAACGCCCGCGCGCCTTGCCGCGCGACCGCATCAACGGCCAGCCCGGCTTCGTGCTGCACAGCTATCCCTACAAAGAAACCAGCCTGATCGTCGACGTGTTCACGCGCGATTTCGGCCGCATCGGCGTCGTCGCCAAGGGCGCCAAGCGGCCCCATTCGCAGCTGCGCGGCGTGCTGCAAACTTTTCAGCCCTTGTCCGTCTCCTTCAGCGGACGCAATGAGCTGCGCACCCTGATCGATGCCGAGTGGGTGGGCGGCATGCTGCCGCTGGAAAAAAATGCCTTGCTGTGCGGTTTTTATCTGAACGAATTATTGGTCAAACTGCTGGCGCGCGACGATGCCCATCCGGCCCTGTTCGACCAATACGTCGACACGCTCAATCAACTGGCCCACAACGAGCCGGCACAAATTGTCTTGAGAAAATTCGAACGGGCCTTACTTAAAGAGACCGGGGTTGCCGCCGACCTGAGCCGCTGCGCGCCGTCCGGCGAGGCGGTCGATGCGGACAACGACTACGTGGTCGATCCGGAGCGCGGGCCGCGCCTGGCGCGCTTGTCCGACAACTGGCCGCAGGTATCTGGCCGCACCTTGCTCGACATGCAGGGCGGCGACTACAGCCTGGCGCAGACCCAGGCGGAAGCGAAGCAGCTGATGCGTTTCCTGCTGGCCCATCAGCTGGGCGGCGCTCCTCTCAACACGCGCCAGATCCTGATCGATCTGATGCAGCTTTAATTGCGAAAGAATATGCCATGAGTTTTCTGCAG
>JACXTT010006763.1_pt1 | contig 16300 bp, 15 predicted proteins | sample 9270951 | NCBI WGS metagenome assembly JACXTT01 (sample SAMN15532306, study PRJNA645909) | rock metagenome | isolation source: weathered quartz diorite | place: Puerto Rico | collected 2017-06-21 | reverse complement strand
CATTCATAATACTCATACAACGGTCTCCCAACCTAATGCACCAACCTTCATTCCCCCATCCTCGTCCTCCCATCTCGATCCTCCATCCTCTATCTTCGGTGTTCGCGTCTGACAACCATCACCGGGCACGGAGATTTTCTGATTATGCTCTCAGTAACGGACCCGATGACTGCGCGCACTTCGTCGATCAACCCCGCGCCGCGTCTCCCAATAACTATCAAGTCGGCACCTATCTCTTGCGCGTAGGCTACAATCACCGCGGCTTGTTCGCCGCGTCGTGAGGTGTGCTCAATGGCGATCTGCGAGCGATCGAACCCCGACAGCACCTGCGAAAACCGCTGCTCTATGAGCTGATCGACGGCTTCGCAGAGCTTTTCATCTGTAGACGCGCCGTCCAGCAGTCCCTCCTTGACGGCGATTCTTAGAGCGCTTTCGGTCTGGACATGTAGTAAGTAGAGCTTGGCTTCAAGCTGTTCTGCCAGATCGCGCGCCCGTTCGAACGCCCGCTGAGAATGCTCGCTAAAGTCGGTGGGAACAAGAATGGTCTTGATCATTTGTTTTAGACCTCCCTGGCGTGATGTGACCGGGGACAATGCGCTGTCATCCATCACGAAGCATTCCTCATGCTCTGCTCACCAATGTTCGCGCATCAGCTTTGGAAAGACGGCGAACGCTTCAAAGTTGCTCCGCCGTTTGACGGCCACGCCCACAATGACTGCCGCCCAGATGAAATACAAAGCCGTAATGATTTCCTTGCCTCGATGCGCAAGCGACTCGATCGGTTCGGCGCCGACCGACAGCCAGCCGGCAAGGGCCACCGCAAAACTGTTGTGAGGCATCGTCGGATCAATGGGTCTTTCGAATCCGGACAACACGAACTGAACCGCCCATAACGTGAACAACAGCGCTGCTTCCCACCAGGTGAATCTCATGTTGGCAAGCAACAACGCTCCGAGCAGCGACTGACCAATAGTCATCAACACCTCGAGCTCCTGGTGCGAGTCGAAATCAATCGTGCCCAGGTGCCCGAGAGCCAGCGCATAGGCTATCGGCAGCATCGCCGCCAACATCGTCCACTGGTTAATATTTGAGCTGACCATGTTCATCAGAGCCATGGGCGCGCTGGTCACCCGTCGCGCCCAGTTGAACGCGGAAACCTTTTCCGGAAACTCCGACAAGAACGGTGCGACCCATTGAACGAACACGAACGTCGAGATGCCGAGCCCCACCGCTAGGGCCTTCAGGCTTTCGAGAAACGGATGCGCCGCGAAGTACAGGATCAATCCGCCGCCGGCGAACATAGACCCTATCATCGCGTTCCGAGCCGGGCGGCGTTGGCGCAAGATGAATCGAGGGATCCGGTCGAGGTCCTCGATCTTCTCTTCCCCTTGCGGCGGGATCTTTTTCAGGAAATAAAGATAGACGAAGTAGATAATTGAAAGGGCAATCGTATCGACCCAACTGAGCGTGCCTTTTATCCAGATCACTGCAAAGTAGCCGATCGCTATAAACAGGAAGACAATTTCGACGGCGTGCTCCTGTTCGAGCTTGATCTCTCTCAGGCGTTGCTTGCTCTGTCTCCGATAAAACGTCGCCGCGGTAGCGTAAATCATCGGCCAGCCGAGTCCCACCAGAAGCCGCAGGCTCCCGGTCAGGTTCGCGGTCATCAACGCTGTCGCGTGTGATTTTACGGCGGAGGAGACAGATGGATCGCTGGCCGTCTGGCCTGCTTGCCAGGCGATCACTGCTTCGACTGCGAATTCCGGCAGGGTCTGAAGCCAGGCCAACATGGCGAGCGCGAGCCCTTGCGAGATCAGAAACTGTGCGGCTTCGGCGGCCCAGGCGATCAGCATCGCCGAGCCGAGCACCGATGGAAACGTCCAGGCGGCGGCTCCGGCACCTTGAATAAAACCAAGGACGGCCGCAAACGGCTTTGTGATTGATTTGAATATCGCGAGACCTAGCATCGAGATTTGAGAGGATTCTATCGGGTTGGGCGATGGGTCATCATTCCATATTCATCGGCGTGCTACTCAAAGTTGATAGCATACTGGTCGAAGAGCGGATACAGCAAGAACCCACTACAGGCGGACTCTGGCGCGTTCCGAGTATTCGGATATAATCCTGTGCAGCGCAAGTTCAATAGGAGGGGCGATGCGAAGGCGAAAGGGTCGCACAAGACTTCCAATTGGTAGCAATCCGGGAGTTTCAGAGACTCTTCTTATGATGGACTCGCTAATTTTGAAAGCGTGAACCGTACGTTCTTATTCGCGGTGGCGAATCGGGATTCATGATCTACTCTTTCCGGGGGTCGGAGAATGAAAAAAACAGTTATGACCGTGATTGTGTCACTAGCCGTTGCCGCTATCATACACCTCGTTCCTGGTAGCGCCGGCGACGCAAACTCTTTTATCGAGTCAATGCCGGTTGCGACTTCTCCGGGGGCAGCCTCCAGTGCTCAAGCCGGCTGTCCCATCATCTTCCCCGACGGCCCGTTAGCGGTGGCGCCGAATCAACCGGCGGTCCAGAATCAATCGACAATCGGGATCATCAACGCGCTATGCGATGTGACGCTGGACTTCATCGGATGCGGCTTCACGCCTTCATCGGTCACGCTTGGCTGTGATACAAACGGCGATGGAGTATCGGACATGTCGATCCCTCTCAAGGACATCAACCCAATCAACCGAATCCTGTTCCACGCTACCATCCCGGTGTTTGCGAACACCCCGGGCACTGCGTTTCCTCTTGTCTGTTGTGGAGGAATGACGACGATCACGTTGAGCCGGACCGTGACCGCGGGCGACAACAACGTCTTCGGAACCTTTACCCAAACGATTGTCTGTTCGATCGATCTTGGAATTCGGGCCCCGGTAGTCATCTCGGCAACGCCCGCTGAAGAGGACTGCAGCGCCGGCGAAAACCAATTGATACCCGGAGCGTGCTTTGTGGTCGAGGGAGGCAAGCCTAACGTCACTTCGGTGTTTGGAGTTGAGGTCGGGAATTCGAACAACATAGTTCAAGCCGAGACGATACATATCCTAAGTCCTAACCTCATCGATGCGTTCTTTCGGCCCGGGCTCTCGCAAGCAGGCAAAACGTTCTTGCTCTATGCGAGGGGGCCAAACGGCACAAGCCGCAACCTGACTGACCTGCCGGCGCTTGCGCCTGCTGGATGCCCGCTGGGCAATGAGCTAGGCGTCACGGTTACCTTCAGGTGCAAATCGACGGGGCCAAACGAAGTAGTCGATCCCCCTCCTTCTCCGCAGACGTCCTCGTGTACCATCGAGCGAAGTGATGTGGGTGCTTTCAGTCTGATTCTGACGGGTCGATTTAGAGACGGCGGCTCAGTAACCATCGACGGTGTTCGGCCGAAGAAGATGAAGTTGAAAGACTTCGATCCGGCCGAGAACATCTATTCCAGGATGATTTTGAAGGGACGGCTGTGTGACAACCTGCCGGGAAACGTAGTCTACGTTGACCCGGACGGCTCGACCTCGAGCCCGTTTTTCTGTCTCGCTCGGTGCGCCAACTAGTTGCTTGTAACAACTGCTTCGCAAGTCCCGGCTATCGCCTGGCTTTGCCGGCAATTCCTAACTTCGGAGTGACGCTAGCCGGCGGTTTGAACGACTAACCCAGCAGCACTTTCGGCATCGTTGACTTCGCCAGCAGCGCGATTGCCAGATTCGAGCGCGCCATTCATCCATCCGTGCCACGCAGAAGTATGCTCGCCCGCGAAGTGTATCCGGCCCTCAGAGCGTTGGGCTATCGGAAGCAGCGTTGTCATCTGCCCCGGCTCGAAATAAGTAAACGCACCCCTCGCGAATTCGTCCTCGTGCCAAATCTGGCTCATCCCGCCCTGATAAAGACTATCGAGTCCGTTAAACAGGTAGCCCATCTGTTGAAGCACAAAACTCTGACGATCGCCTTCGCTCATCACACCGAGATTGAGGGCGCGCTGCCCGCCAGCGTAGGAGGTCAGTATTCCCGACTTCCCCTCTTGAGTGAGTGTCGGCGAATAGGTGTTTTGAATCGGCAGATCGCTCAGGCCGTAGCCACTGTAGCCGGCCTTCTCCCACACGCGATTGCGGAACTGGAGATAAGTGCGCGTAACCGGTGTCAGCTTTAGTTCGTTGATCGCGCGTTGTTTGTCTTCCGAGAATGCCGGTAACACTTCTATGTTTTTTAGCACCGGGAAGGGCAGCGTGCAGATCACACGATCTGCGGTGATGGTTTGTAGACCGTCGCCGTTGGTAAATGTCACGGTCACGCCGGTCTGATTCTGCTCGATGCGGCTGACGACGGATGCCTTCTTAAACTGCTTTTTGACCTTTCGCTTGAGCGCTGACGCCAGCTGATCGTTGCCGTCGACTATCTCGTAGAAGACCTCGGCCGGCGCAACGGCTTCCGTGACCACGCCGTCCAACGCTGAAAATGAGTCGAGACCGAATCCCAACAATCCAAGCTGAGACGCTGCGATGATGTCGATCGCTCCATCCGAAGCCCCCAGGTCCGACAACAACTGCTTTAGAGACAGGGCATCAATATCTCTCAGCTCATCCGGCGGCCAGTTCGCCTTTCGTGGATTGCCGACCGCATCGATGTAGTTTTCGAGATAGAGCGGAATGATCCCGAACACTCCTTGTGCTCGCTCGTTCGACGTGAGATGGAAAGGAATGTCGGCTTGCCCTGATTGATTGATCCGAAATCGATTCCCCCGGATGTTGGCTATCGTATCGACGCCGAAACGGAACGAAGGGCGCATAGGCAACCCGAAGTCGCTCGCGTATCCGTAAGTGAACGTGTGCGATTGAGGAAAGCTCAACGCGCCCGCTTCGGCGTATTGCCCGTTGGCGAAGTCCCGGATGGTCTGCACGCGCCCGCCCGGGAATTTGCGCGCTTCCAGTATGGTGACGTTGTGCCCGGCTTGCTTCAGCTCGAAACCGGCTGCGAGTCCGGCGAGCCCGCCACCGAGTATGACGACGTTCTTGGGTGCGCTCATCAGCCTGATGCCGCCGCGCCTTTCAGCTCTGGCAAACCGTGGTGCGAGCGCAAGCGCCGCCGCGCTCAAGCTGATCTCCTTGATGAATTGTCGCCGATCGATGACTCGAGACATTTCCTCTTGTGCGCTCCTCTATGGCGCTATGCTACGGCCTGTTGGGGTTGATTTCAACTCTTCAGACCTCTTCAACACGAAACCCACCGGACGGCAACGCCCCGGTCTCGCTGCGCGCCGCGTCACTCTTGATGGCCGGCGGTGGCACTCCAATCTTCGCCAGCAGTTTCTTCTTTATCAGCTCGTCGTACAGCCGCCACTTCATGCGAACAAGTTCGTCGTCTACAATCCCAGCCAAGAAGCCGATGGGTATTTCAAACCCGCCCGCGCCGCGGCGCCCTCCGCCGTAGTGGCGCCCCATCTCGGTCATGCCAAGCGCTTCCTTGAGAAACTCGTCGGGGTTCAGTGTGACTTTGCTGGTTCGCATCGAGCCGACGACCATCTCGCGGTCGCCTTTGAGGATTATGCCGTAGACAATCGCAGTGTGAACGTTTTCTTCGGTCATCAGAAAGTCCGCGGCCTGCGGAATCGAGTCGCGATCTTCGCTTCTGAGAAAGCCTACACCTGAGATCGAATAGCTCTCGCGTATCTCACGATTCTCGAGCGCGAGCCGGATCACGTCCATCACCGTCTTCGAGCGCTTCACCGAGAGAATGTCTTCGAGCAGAGAGGAGTCCGCAATTCGGCTGAGAAAGCTCGCCGCCTCCAACTCCTCCGCGTGGGCGCGGATCAGGCCTGAAGTCTCGCTGCGAATTCCGTGCATCAAGGCGGTTGCCAGTCTCACGTGATCGGGGTCGCTCTTGTTCAACTCGAGCAGGCCTTCGCGGATGTACTCGGTGTAAATCGTCGCGGTGGCGCCGATCTGGCGAATATCGGTGAACTCCGCCTGAATCCGGTCCTGCTTCTCGTGATGGTCAACGATCACAACCGGTTTCACTCCCGCAGCCGCGAATCGATCCGTAAGCGCCGCAGTCGTGCCCTGATTATCGACGAACACCGTGCCCTTGTACTGTTCGAGGTTGTAACCTTCAGTATAGCGGATCATCCCCACCTCAGTGAGCTGCACGAGAGCGAGGTTTTCCTGATGGCTGATGCGGCCTTCGTAGATGATGTCGCATTCAACACCGAATCTTGCGGCGATAAGCTTGTGGGCCCAGGCTGTTGATATGGCGTCGGGATCAGGGTAATCCTGCATCACGATCGCGTGGCGCTGGCCGCGATGGGCTTCGAGCAGCGCTGCCAGCTCAGCGGCCTTGCTCATCGGGTGGGCACCACCTGGTTTCGCGCTCACATCGGTAAGCGGTCTTCGGTCTCGGGACATGAGATTATCTCCTTCCATTCTGCGGATTATCGCGGGTTTCCGCCGCGTCCGTGGAGCAACTACTACGGTTACCCAGACTGATTCTAGTCCCAAGGCGAACGTGACACAACCGAGCCCGCAGATGGGTTGTGCGGTAATAATCTCAGTGTGGTTAACACCTGTGGAGTAGTGCGTCGTAGCTTAAGGGCGTCTGCGCGTTTGAACAAGCTGGCGAACAATCAGCCAGATGAAAGCCGAGTTGCCAACCAGATACCGGCGCCACAACCGCCGTGGCTCCTTCGCGAGTCGATGGAGCCACTCGAGCCCGCTCCGCTGCATCCATTGAGGCGCTCGCCGCACATCACCGCTCAGATGATCGAAGCTTCCGCCGACGCCCAGCGCAAAGCGGACCCCTGTGCGGGCCACGTTCGCCGTTATCCAATGCTCTTGCTTGGGCGATCCCATCCCGACGAACAACAAGTCCGCGCCGCTGAGCCTTATCGCTTCACAAACCGCCACGGACTCTGAAGCGTCAAAGTAGCCGTTGCGATAGCCGCCGATGCGGATCGCGGGAAACCTGTTCTTGAATACCTCGACGGTGCCTCGCACCGCTTCTTCACGAGCGCCCAAAAAGTAAACCGAAAGTCCACGATGCGCAGCATGCTCAACAAGGCGCTCGAACAGATCGATACCAGTAACTCGTTGCTTCACGCCGTGACCCAGCAGCCGCGAGGCCCACACCACGGACATACCGTCGGCGGTTACCAGGTCAGCCTCGAGCAGTACGCGTTTTAGCGATTCGTCTCGATCCGCGGCAACGAGCTTGGCTGCGTTTACCACCGCGCCATAGTGCGATCCACCTTCCAATATCAGCTTGTCGATTATCGCGACAGCTTCATCTTCGCTTAAATTGGCTACGGGTATCCCGCCTATAGCGACTGTCGGCAGCGTGTGATGGAAGTGGTCGAGTGGCGGAGCGGGAATTGGGGGTGATGTGTCGGCGCTGATCTCGTTCCTCACCTGTGCTCCTCGACTGGCACCTGAAAGTCTTTCCTCACGTAGCCGTTTACGCCTGGAAGACCCGCCTCATGCGTCGTCGGCGTCGATGTTGATTCGCTCACGTACCAGATACGTAGGCTTGTCCTGCGACTCGTGATAGGTCCGGACGATCATTTCCGCAAGCAGGCCCATAAAGATGAACTGGACCCCCATCGCGAACATGATCATCGAGAGCGTCGCGAGCGGCATTCGATTCAAGTGCACGCCCTCGACGACGCGGTAGTACAGCGCGAATGCGAATGAGAGAAGCGAGATCAGCAGACACACCAATCCAGCAGTGCCAAACAGATAGAGCGGCTTGGTCAGATAGCTTGACAGGAACTTTATTGTGATCAGATCGAATAAGACTTTTCCCGTCCGCGAGAGCCCGTATTTGGACTCGCCGGCAGCACGCGCGTGATGAGTGACCGGTATCTCGGTGACCCGCGCGCCAGCCCATCCAGCGTAAATTGGTATAAAGCGATGCATCTCACCGTAGAGTTTGACTCCGGTGAGCGCATCGCGCCGATAGGCCTTTAAGCTGCAGCCAAAGTCATGGAGGTCAACGCCGCTCAGCTTAGCCACCAGCTTGTTCGCAAGCCTGGACGGAACCTGGCGAGTGAGCCATCCGTCTTTGCGATCCTTACGCCAGCCCGACACCACATCGTAGCCTTCATCAAGCTTCCCGAGCAGCCGGGTGATGTCGGCCGGATCGTTCTGAAGATCGGCATCCATCGGGATCAGTATCTTCCCGCGGGCGTGATCGATACCTGCGCTCATCGCGGAAGTCTGTCCGTAGTTGCGCCGAAGCGAGACTACTCGAACGCGCGTGTCTCGTGCGGCAATCTCTCGCAGCTTCGCAAGGCTCTGATCGGTCGAGCCGTCGTCGATGTAAATGACCTCGTAGCTTCGGCCCAATCCTTCGAGTGCTTCGGTGAGCTGGAGGTTGAGCTGCTCGATGTTGTCCTGTTCGTTGTACACCGGCAAAAAGACTGAGACGTCGAGCGTTGAGGGCTTGCGCTCAAGTTCCTGTACGGTCTTTAGCAAATACTCTTTCATGAGCGGGCGCAGTACCTGCCCTTTCAAATCCCGGTTGCAGATTTCAGATCATTTCAGACAGACCCGAAGGTAAAGTCTGAGAATCTGATAGTAGACGTGCAACTCAAGGCGGGCAAGCGCGCGATGCAGCCGGGTGCATTGACAATGCAAGCTGGCTGCGAGCCCGGGCCCCCTGGGATCTAAAGCTGGGGCGATAGACCGCGGCAGCGTGCGTTACGGTGAGACTCCCTTCTTGAACCAATCAACAAACCGATCTATGCCCACTTCGATCTTCGTCTGGGGATCATATCCCAGGAGCAGTCTCGCCTTGCTTATGTCGGCATAAGTGAGCGGAACGTCTCCCGGCTGCAGCGGGTGACGATCGATTATTGCCGGCTTGTCCAGCGCCCGCTCGAGCAGTTCAACCAGCCTGCGCAACTCGACGGTTTGAGATTCGCCAAGGTTTATCACTTCAAACTGGCTCCGATCATATTTCATCGCGGCCATCACTCCGGAGACTATGTCGTCTATGTAGGTGTAATCACGCCGGGTGGTGCCGTCGCCGAAGATCGGTATGGCTTGCCCTTGCGTTATCAAACGGGCGAATTTGTGAATAGCCAGATCCGGCCTCTGGCGCGCGCCATACACGGTGAAGAACCGCAGGCAAACTATCCGCAACTCGTAGAGATAACTGTAGACGTGACAGGCAGCTTCGCCTGCAATCTTCGCGGCCGCGTAAGGAGATATCGGACTGGCAACGGGGTCGTCTTCCGAGAAAGGGGCTTTTGAATTTACGCCGTAGACCGAACTCGACGAGCCGAAGACGAACCTGGCTACTCGGTTTCGGCGCGCGGCTTCGAGCAGCGAGAACGTCCCTCTCACGTTTGTTTCTTCGTAGGCAAGCGGGTCCTCGAGCGACGGCCGGACACCGGCTCGCGCAGCCAGATGAACAACACAATCGAACCTCGCGCGCGCGAATAGATCGTTCATCGCTTTAGCGTCGGCGATGTCCGCTTCAACCAACTCGAAGTCATTGCTTGAAAGGTGCGTCGCAATGTTCGCTCGCTTGATCGCAGGATCGTAGAAGTCGTTGAAATTATCGACCGCAATGACACGACAATCGCCATCCCCGAGCAAGCGGTCAACGAGATGGCTTCCGATGAAACCGGCTCCGCCTGTTATTAGAATATGCTTCATGGGAACTGATCCGTGATTCATTTGTGCGGCGGCAAGTCTTCCCGACCCCGCTTTCCTTTCCCGGCTCTTGGCGATCACAAGTGAAAGCGGCGTCGCGAAGACTTGCCGCCGCACTCCAAGTCACTTTTTTGCAATGATCCAAAGATGCCAACCCATCATCCGCGCCAACATCCTCTCAACCGCTCGTGGGATCAGCGGGCCAACCATCGGAATCCAACGCTTGTTTAAGAAATGGACTTCCGTCTTGACCTCGCGGAACGTCTTGAACATACGGGTCACCTCGACCCGTGTGTACGCTCTGGCAAGCGGATTCCCTGCTCCGTCGGTGTTCTGATTCAAGAACTCCTGTGACGAAAGAAGCCTCTTTCCGTCCCTCCGATAGATCCGTTGAAGCTCGAGCAAGCGACCCTCATCCTCCCCCGTCAACCGGTGAACAATCGCCGGCCCCCAATCAAATCCAAGCATCCTGACACCTATCCGGCGCAGCGTCATGATGTTTACCCAATAGGTTTAAGAGTTCTTGTGATACAACATAACCATGGCAGTACCGCCCGGTTTAACTACTCGATATACTTCGTTGATCGCGCGCTGGGTGTCGGGCGTGTGGTGCAGCACTCCGTGCGAGTAGACCAGATCGAAGCGGTCGTCGGCAAACGGGAGCGCTTCGGCGTCCGCCACTCTCAAGTCCGCAGTCAAGCCCTCGAACTCGAATCGCCTGCGCGCAAGCTCGATTGAAGCTTCGGTGAGATCGACGCCGGTGTAGCGCGCTCCTCGCCGGACAAAGTTGATCGCATCCGTCCCGAGCCCACATCCGACCTCGAGCACTTCGCTGTCCCGCCAGCGCGGGAACCCGACGACCTGAGGTATGTGCCACTCGGTTAGGTAGCGATGACGCTCCACCGCTGCAAAGAACTCGCGCGTCCCGATGTCCCCCTCCGCGAACTTGGTGCCGCACGGATTCGCCTGCCAGAAATCGTGTACCCGTGTCTTGAGTTCTTCGCTGTGTTGCATAGGACACAGAACTAAAGTCTATGCTACCTCATCAATGAACGATCGCTGCCATAGCTCAAACGTCAACAGTTGGAATACCTTCAAGCTGTTATCTTCTCGCCCGGACAGATTGTCATCTATCAACCGCCTGACCGGAGCGTACTCAAAATAACCACGAGCGCGAAGGTTGGATTCAGACAGCAAGTCTTCAACCAATTCGCGGAGGTCCCGTGCCAGCCACGCTCGAACCGGCGCGCTGAACCCCGCCTTCTTCCGATGAACGATGTCGCGCGGAAGCCATGCTTCGGCCGCTCGCTTCAAGACGTACTTCCCGGTTAGGCCCTTCAGTTTCAATCCGGCGGGGATTCGCGACGCAAGCTCGACCAGCTCGTGATCGAGTAGCGGGACGCGCACCTCCATCGAGCTGGCCATGCTCGTCTTGTCGGTGTAGGTCAGGTTCATGCACGGCAAGAAGGTTTTCATGTCAACGTACAGCATCTGATTGACAAAATCCTCATCGGCTACTCGCTCGAAGTGTCTCCGATGCTCTGTATAAGCATCGACCTCGCGCACCGCTGATGCGAGATCGCCTGAGTAAATCTCGCGTTTTTCATCTTCGGTGAAGTAAGTTCCAAATCCCAGATACCGTTCTCGCTCCGGTAGCGCCGCCGACCTTGCGAGCTTCTTTGTATTTCTAAACAGAGCGTTGAGTCTTCCCGGGCGCGCGCCGGGTAACGCGTCAACGACCGGACGCGACAGAAACGGCGGGATCAAGTTGTATGCTTCGGCGATCTTGACTGCAGCGTGACGGGGGTATCCGGCGAACACTTCATCGCCGCCCATCCCTGAGAGCAGCACTGTCAACCGCTCGCGCGCCGATCGGCATATCAAATAACTGGTGATGATCGCGGGATCAGCCACTGGCTCGTCCATGTGATACACGAGCTTGGGCAAGAGCTCCATTACGTGAGGCTCGAGGTAAGCCTCCCGATAGTCGGTTGCAAACCGCTCGCCTACGAGCCGCGCGTATTTCACATCGTCTTCGATGATATCGTAGCGAAGGTCCTCGCTGCGAAAACCGAACGTATAGGTCGTTGGCCTGAGTTCAGACAAACCTGACATCAGCGCAACGATTGAAGACGAATCGACGCCTCCTGATAGGAAGGCACCAAGTGGGACATCGGCAAGCATCTGCGCGTGCACGCTGCGCCTAACTTGCTCGCGCACCCGCTCGATCCATTCCGATTCATCGATTGAATAGTCTTCATCAAACTTCAGATCCCAATACTCCGATACCTCGGCACTGCCGTTCCGGTAGATAAGGTAGTGCGCTGGTGGGAGCTTCGAGACCCCGAGAAAAGCGGTCCTCGACCCCGGGGTCCAAAGAAAGGTCATGAACTGGTCGAGCGCAGCGAGATCTACTGCTCGTTCCGTTCCCGGGACGGCAAGCAGCGCCTTGACTTCGGATGCGAAGGCGAATCCCGCTGGCGTGTCCGCGTAGTAGAGCGGCTTGATGCCCAGCCGATCTCGAGCGAGAAACAGACTCTCGTCGCTCGAATCCCAGATTGCAAACGCAAACATGCCGTTGAACCTATTCAGGCACTCGCGACCCCACTCCAGATATGCATAGATGATGACCTCGGCGTCGGTATTGGATTTGAAGCGATGGCCGAGGGCCTCCAACTCACCGCGGAGTTCTTTGAAGTTGTAAATCTCACCGTTAAAAGTGAGCCATACTCGGCCGCTTGCATCGGACATCGGCTCGTGTCCCGCGGGCGAGAGATCGATAATCGACAGACGGCGATGGCCCAGGCCAACGCGGTGTTGGTTTGAGGTCTCTGCAATGTAGACACCTTCGTCGTCGGGACCGCGGTGCGCGATGCGAACAAGCATGTTCTTGATCAGATGTTCATCGGCTCGGCCGACGACTCCACAGATTCCACACATCTTCGTTGCGCCTTCGCGTCTTTGCGCCTTGCGTCTTCGCGCCTTCGCGTCTTTGCGCCTTCGCGCCTTCGCGTCTTTGCGTGTTCGCGTTAAGTTAGACTTTGCTATCGGGTCGTCGCCCCATTCCGCCCCGCCCCCATTCCGGACCTCACTCCGGCAGCGCGTTAACCACTCTCGATATCCCGTCCTTAATCAAACTAACGTTGAAGTTAATAAGCAACCCCAGTCGCTTATCCGCCAACCTTAGGTACGTCAACAGTTGCTTCTTAAACAGCGGCGAGATCACCTCGACAGACTTCAGCTCAATGATGACTTTGTCTTCCACAATAAAATCGGCCCGGAATCCCTTCTCCAGACGAATCGTCTCATAAACGACTGGGATCGGACGTTGCCGGACAAAGCCGAGGCCGCGCTTGTTGAATTCATATGCAAGGGCGATCTCGTAGACCGATTCGTACAGTCCTGGCCCGAGTGTGAAGTGAATCCGGAACGCCGCATCGACGATCTGCTTCGCTATTTCGTTCTCAAGCATACTCGCCTCCCCATCTTTGCGATTTTCTCGATGACTCATTTCACGCAAAGACGCAAAGGCGCCAAGACGCAAACCGAGAGTCAACGAAACAGGAAGGCGTCACCGGCCAATGTAACAAACAGGATCACGCTCACGAGTGCATTGGTTGTGAAGAACGCCGCGTTCAACCTTGAGAGGTCATTCGCCTTCACGATGCTGTGCTGATACACAAGCAGTGCGCCGGTTGCCATCACGCCCAAAAATCCCAACCACCCGAGATGGGCGTTCAAGAAAAACGCCACCAGCGACGCGAACATCAACCCGTGAATTCCCCTCGCGATCCACAACGCCTTTTCGATTCCAAATCTGCGTGGGATCGAGTGAAGCCCACTCTGTCGATCGAAGTCGTAGTCCTGGCACGCGTACAGCACATCAAACCCGGCGGTCCACAGCATAACCGACAGCGACAGCAACAACGGTACCGCGGTGAGTCTGCCTTGAATCGCTATCCACGCGCCCGACGGAGCGATCGCCAAACACCAACCAAGAATCAAATGTGAAAGGAATGTGAAACGCTTGGTGTACGAATAGAGCAAGACGGACAGAAGCGCGATTGGTGAAAGAATGAGAGTAAGCCGATTGAGCTGCGAGGCCGCCAACACGAACAAAGCGGACGAGACGATCGCAAAAACCGCGGCAAACCTCAGATCGAGAAGGCCCGAAGGCAAGGCGCGCGCAGCGGTGCGTGGATTGGCCGCATCGATTTCGCGGTCGGCGATTCGATTGAAGGTCATCGCGGCCGACCGTGCGCCGACCATCGCAAGAGTGATCCACAGAAATTTCGAAACCCAGAAGCTCGGCGGCTGAGGCGAAAGCTCGCGGGCCGCAAGCGTCGCGCCTAGAAACGCAAACGGCAACGCGAAAAGCGTGTGCTCGATCTTTATCATCTCGAGCGTGATTTTCAGCCGCCGCGAAATAGTCATATCAATGAATCGAGAAATCAAGACTCAGATCGGTCGGCTGATATCGCCCTGCCAGACCGTCTCCTGCGAATGGCCAAGCTCCAGATGATCCATCACTCGGTAGATGAAATGGTCGACCATCTCGATGATGTTCGCGGGCCGATGATAGAACGCCGGCATCGCAGGGACGATCATTGCGCCCGCCTGCCTGAGCTTCAACATGTTCTCGAGGTGAATCGCGGAAAGCGGTGTCTCGCGAGGTATGAGTACCAGCTTGCGTCCTTCTTTCAAGCAGACATCGGCGGCTCGATGCAGAAGGTTGCGGCACGAACCCGATGCCAGCACGCCCATCGTCGAAGCGGAGCAAGGGATGATAACCATCGCATCGACCGGATATGAGCCTGAAGCGATCGCTGCTCCGATGTCTCCGGGATGAAAGACGATGGTCTTAGTGGAAGGCCGGCCAATCATCTCGGCCACGACCTGGTCGGTGTCGGCGGTGGCGCTCACGTCGAGTTCATCGCTGATCACGCGGCGTCCGGGACCGCTGATGACCAGGTTAATCTGGCGTACTTCGGGGCTGTCTTCGAGCTGCATCAAGAGGCGCTGGGCATAGATGGCACCGCTCGCGCCGCTGATTCCAATGCTTATCGTTTTCACCACCTCGTATTGTAGCGACCAGCCGCAAGGTCGGCAATGAACCAGAACTGCATAGACAACGAAATTGTAACCGAGCGGGCACAACCGAGTACGCCATTTTTGTTGCCGTGCTCTTTGTGCACAATCGATCCACAAGGAGACAATCTTTCAGAGAGGTGCGCGCAGGTGCCACCAGAGAGGGCGAAGACTGGCACTGGTGACTTGGAGGTTGTCGTGGATCGGACCGCCGGCGCGTCCGGTTTCATTTCGAGGCATTAATCTGGATTTGAGTCTCAGCTCTGGCCCGATGGAGTCTCTAGCCCTCCTGGCGGTCTCGTTCTCAGGGCCAAACCGGGGTGGCCGGCTATTGATTTTTTCCTCTGGCGCGTTACGAATCTGTTCTTATTTTTGCTCTTGTGAGGTAGAATGCGCATTGCTTAAGGCGTGGGGCTTGCTTAAGCTACGGTGAGGATCTACATCTCGCCGGTGTTGCCGTTGATAGGAAACGGTCGTGAAGGGGTGCTAATGATGACCATTAATCGCGGGATCGTCGCTTTTCTTTCAGTCGTTGTTACGCTGGTGGCTTTTACGGCGGCGCTGAGTGTCGGTTCGGCTAACACCGATCCAGTGCAATCGGGCGGGACCTTCGAGATCAAACCATCGGTTATCGCCGGCGGAGGCGGCTCAAGCTCTAACGGCACTACGCGAATTGATGGCACCATAGGTCAGAGCGTGCTGGGAACCTCGACGGGCGGGACATTTTCTCTTAATGGTGGATTCTGGCAGAGCCAACCAGCCGGTATCGTCAACATATCGGGTCACATACAGTATTGTTCCGCGGCAGTTCCGCCGCCTTTGCCTAATTCGACGCTTAATGTCACCGGTAGTGTGTCGACTTCTACTATGACAGATGCAATGGGTAACTACTCGTTCGCGTCGGCGAATCTCCCTGCCAGCGGAACCTATGTGGTGACCCCGACAAAGGCGACGCTGGCGCCTGGACCGGCTACACCACAGATCGATACCACAGACGTCTTGCTCGCGCGACGCCAATTCCTCGGAGGTTTTGCGCCACTTACTCCGTGCCAACTCGTTGCCGCGGAGGTCACCGGAGACGCCGTTATAGACACATCTGATGTTCTTGCGATCCGCCGTTTCTTTCTAAACACCGCGGGCTTTGTTAATACCGGGCAATGGAAATTCACTCCTCCGAGCAACAATTACGTAAGCATTACGACCGATCAGGCGAATCAGAACTACGACGCGGTAGCGCTGGGAGACATAAATGGCGACCTGACTCCATCGGGACCCACCCCTCAGCTATCCACGCCAAGCGCGGTGGCGCAAGTCACCTTACCGATCGCGTCAGTCGCCAACACCGCGGCGAACCAGACGCTCTTCAAGCTACCAGTAAACGTCACAGCAATATCCGCCGGAGACAATCTGGTTGCATTTCAAGGAAGGCTGGACTTTGACTCTTCCGTCGTGACATTTGCGGCGGTTCCCGTCGAGAAAGCAGGACTAACCGGCGACGCTATCAACACGTGGACCGTGCTCGGGTCCGTAACCGGGGCGGGCACGATAAAAACTCTAAATATCTCAGCCAACGTTGACGACACGGT
>JACXTT010006762.1_pt1 | contig 16300 bp, 17 predicted proteins | sample 9270951 | NCBI WGS metagenome assembly JACXTT01 (sample SAMN15532306, study PRJNA645909) | rock metagenome | isolation source: weathered quartz diorite | place: Puerto Rico | collected 2017-06-21 | reverse complement strand
GCGGCGGCGTAGGCGTCCAGCACGTCTGGATTGGCGCGGTCTCCGATGGCATGGGTGTTCCCTTGAACCCCGTGCGCCACCGCTTCGGGCGCCACGCGTTCAACGTGAGCGCGGTCCAGGATCAGCAGGCCGCGGTTGCCGGGATCGTCGGAATAGGGCTCCTGCAAGGCCGCCCCGCGGGACCCCAGCGCGCCGTCGGCCACCAGCTTGATGCTGCGGACGGTAAGGAACTCGCCGGTTTCCGGGCCCCGCGACAGGTACGTCCTCCAGAGCGGGCCGTCGCCGCCGATCATGGCGTAGACGCGCACCGGCAACTGCTTTCGCGCGATGAGCTCGCGGTAGGCGTCCAAATCTTCCTGGCCGGCGCCTGCGTCGTGGACGCTGGTCAGGCCGAAGCGGGCGCATTCCTTGGCGGCGCGCGCGATGCGCTCCCGCGTCTGCTCCGGCGTGGCCGGAGGAATGTGCCGGCGGACCAGGTCCTGCGCGCGGTCGATCAGGACGCCGGTGGGCCGGCCACCGGAATCGCGCAGCAGCTTGCCGCCGGGCGGATCGGGTGTCGCGGCGGTAATTCCGGCTCTGTCCAGCGCCTTGCGGTTTACCCACGAGGCGTGGCCGTCCACCCGAACCAGAAAGACGGGGTGTTCCTGCGCCGCTTCGGAGAGCGCCCTCTCGGATGGAAACTCGCGAGAGCCTTCCCAAGCCGTCTGATCCCAGCCGCGCCCGCGAATCCATTCACCAGGCTTGCGGGAAGCGGCGGCCTGCCGGACCTGGCGCGCGATCTCCGCGGCCGAACGGGCGGCACGCAGGTCGAGAACCTCCAGCGCTTCCCCCAGGCCGCGCATGTGGACGTGGGAGTCGATCAGCCCGGGCACCACCGTTGCGCCGTGGCCATCGACGCGGCGGGTTCCCGGGCCGATATATTTCGCCACACTCTGGCCCACGGCGAGGATTCGGCCGTCTTTCACAGCCAGCTCCACGGCCACCGGGTCCGCCGGGTTGCCGGTGTAGATCCGGGCGCCCGTGACGGCGAGGTCGGCCACCTGCGCGGCCCCACCTGCCGCCAGGAAGGCTAAAATAGGGAGCATGAACGACAGTATGGCATCCTCCGCCGACGGTGGCCAATCCGGCTTATCCATCCCGGCGATGGAAACGCCGCAGTGGAAAGCGGTTGGCAGCACGCTGGCGGCGATGGTGATAGCCGCTATCTTCCTGGTGGCCGGCGTCTGGAAGATCACCGACGCCCCCGGCGCCGCGGTCCGCATGGCGCAGGCCAAGGTGCCGCAGAGCTTGAGCCTGGTGGTCGCCGTCGGGTTCGGCATCGCGGAGACTTTTGCCGCGGTCCTGATCCTGGTGCCGAGATTCCGCCGCTGGGGCGCATGGCTGATCTCCGGGATGCTGGTGGCGTTCATGTTTTATATCGGGTTCCACTATGAGGCGCTGAGCGGCGCGGAGTGCTCCTGCTTTCCGTGGATCAAGCGGGCGGTGGGCCCTGGGTTCTTCGTCGCCGACGGCCTGATGCTGGTGCTGGCGGTGCTGGCCGGTTGGTGGGCCAAGCCGTCGGAGAGTCTGCGGCATGCCTTCGTGATCCTGGGCGTGGTCAGCGTGTTCGCGCTGGTGTCGTACGGGGTCGCAATCAACCGTACCCACGGCGTCCAGGCGCCGGCCAGCATCCTGGTGGACGGCAAGCCGTATCCCATCCGCGAAGGAAAGGTGCTTGTGTATTTCTTCGATCCGGAGTGCACGCACTGCCTGGACGCCGGCCGCCGGATGGCGCGGCTGAACTGGGGAGACACGAAATTCGTCGGCGTGGCCACGGTGCAGCCGCAGTTCGCCGCCGGATTTATGCAGACCACCGGTCTGAAGGGCGTCGTCTCGACCGATCTGGACCTGCTGCGAAAGGCGTTTCCGTTCGAGTCGACGCCGGCGGCGGTTGCGATCGAGAACGGCGTGCAGAAGGAACTGCTGGTGAAGTTCGAGGAGAGCGAACCCGAGGCGACGCTGCGGAAATTGAGCTTCGTATACTGACGTCAGTAGGGTCTCTCGCCGATCCAATTCCCCGGCGGATCGTAGACGCAAACCCACACTTCCCGATTCCTGCCCCGGGCGGCCGCACAACCCACGTTTCGGGTATTCCGCCAGACGAGTTGCGTATAGTGGCCGCACACGCCTCGGCAGCGGTTGTTCTTGTAATCATAATCGCGGGACTCGTCCGCCCAGTGACTGACGACTTCCGGCGGCGAGGCGCTCGCGCCCCGGATCTCGAATAGGTTCTCTCCGAACGGCGAATTCGGGCTGTGACGGAACTGACCGCGGGAGAGGAGCAGGTGCGCCCAGTCGCGGGCACGAACCGCCAGGCGGTCCGACCATTCGAGCGGCGGAATGTTGACGCGAGCTCTAATTGCGTTGTGAGCCGCAAGCATGTCTGGTGGGAGGGACGCGCCGGATTCGCGCTGTGCGGAAGCGGCCCCGGCGAGCAGGATCAGAAGCCCGGTTGTGAAGCGTATGTTTCCCCGCACGATTCGTTAGACGTATTCCGCGACCGAGATCGCAGGGGTTTTTTTGCCCGAAAGATGCTGGCATACCTCGACGACATTGACAACCCGGAGGAGTTGCGGACACCCGGAGGAGTTGCGGGCTCTTACGGCTTGGAAGCCCCACATGCTGACCGGCGGCCGCAAAGGCACTTGGAGCCTCAGCGTCACCGGCAACTGGCGCCTTACGTTTCGTATCGATTCGGCAGAACGCGTAATCTGCGACATGAATTTGGAAGATTACCACTAAGATGGTAGGAGTAAACGCTATGCCCATGAGGAACCCGCCCCATCCCGGAGATTTCATCCGGACCGAGATAGTCCAACCTGCCGGACTGTCGGTCACGGCCGCCGCGGCGGCGCTTCGCGTTTCGCGGCCCGCGTTATCCAGCCTGCTTAACGGCCGCGCCGACCTTTCCGGGGACATGGCACTACGTATCGAGAAAGCGTTTGGCGTGAAGATGGACACGCTTATGCGGATGCAAGCCTCATACGATATTGCCCAGATCCGCAAGCGGGAGAAGCAAATCCGTGTCCGGCGCATTGACTCGCTCGCTGACGTTCACCCATGAAGCGTGCTCCCCGAAGTGGTCCGGACGAATGTCGAAAGGCACCTCAACAAAGCGAACCATCATGCCATCTCGCTTCAACGAGGTGTTCGACCTAGCCCGCACGGAAGGTCCGCAGCTCAACACGCGACGCGGTAAGGACGGCGTGGTAATGATGGCTGTGGAACAATTCGATCAACTTTCCGGCCGGTCGCGCCGAAAAGCTTGGTGCATTTTTTCGGGAATCGCCCTGGTGGGGCTCGAACTGGACCTTGCGCAAGACCAAGACGCGGGAACAGATGTCACGGTGGCCTGAGCCGCCGGATGTTTTAGCGGGTGCGAAAGCGGTCTTTGAGGACGGCGAGCTTGTCCTGGACGGAGGGATCGGGCGGCTTGCGGACTGCCGGGCGGGCCTTGGCCTCGGATGTAACTTCAAGAGCCTTGATCGAAAGCGCGATACGCTTGGCCTTGGCGTCGGCCGACAGCACCTTCACCTTCACAATCTGGCCGACCTTCACGGCTTCCCGCGGATCCTTGATGAAGCGGTTGGACAGCTCGCTCACGTGCACCAGGCCGTCCTGATGCACACCGACATCGACGAACGCGCCGAAATTGGTGACGTTAGTCACGGTGCCTTCGAGAACCAGGCCTTCAGTCAGATCGGTGATCTCGCGGATGTCGTCGCGCCAGGTGGGAGCGGTAAACTTGTCGCGCGGGTCGCGGCCGGGCTTGCGCAGCTCTTCGCGGATGTCGCCGAGCGTATAAGCGCCCACGGCCTCGGTCTGAAATTCCTCCAACTTCACTTTCTCGATCAGCTCGGGGCGCGAGATCAGGTCGCCGGCCGCCACTCCGAGCGATGCGGCAATTTTCTCGACCACAGGATAAGATTCCGGATGAACGGCGGTCATGTCCAGTGGATTCTCGCCGCTTCGGATACGGAGGAATCCGGCCGCCTGCTCGAAGGTTTTTGGCCCAAACCCCGGCACCGCTTTCAGTTCCACGCGCGATCGGAAACGGCCGTGCTCATTGCGGAACTCGACGATTTTCTGCGCCGTGCGCTCGTTGATTCCGGCTACGTATTTCAGCAGCGAATGCGAGGCAGTGTTCAGGTCCACGCCGACCCGGTTGACGCAGGACTCGACCGTCCCTTCCAGGCTCTGTTTCAGCCTTTTCTGATCCACGTCGTGCTGGTACTGCCCGACGCCGATCGACTTCGGATCGATCTTCACCAGCTCGGCCAGCGGGTCCTGCAGGCGCCGCCCGATGGAAATGGCGCCTCGGACCGTCAGGTCGAGGTCCGGAAACTCCAGCCGCGCCGTGTCGGACGCGGAATAGACGGAGGCGCCGGATTCGTTCACCATCACGCTGAAAGCGCCGTCCACGCGAGCCTGCCGCAGCCAATCGTTCACCAGCGCCTGCGTCTCACGTCCGGCCGTTCCGTTGCCGACGGCGACGGCCTGGATGCGATGCTTTCGAGCGAGCTCCGAGAGAGTGCTCACAGCGCCCGCCAGGTCGCGGCGTGGCTCGAACGGGTAGATCACGGTCTCTTCGAGGAATTTGCCCGTCTCGTCGACCACGGCTACCTTGCACCCGGTACGAATTCCGGGATCGATAGCCAGCACTCGCAGCCCACCCGCCGGAGGCGACAACAGCAGGCTCTCCAGGTTGGCGCGGAATACACGGATGGCTTCTTCGTCGGCTCGGTCTTTCAGCTCCAGCCGGACTTCGGTTTGAATGGCGGGGTTCAGCAGGCGCTCGTAGCTGTCCTCAATGGCGCGCTCCAGGTGTTCCACCCACTCGCCGTGCTCGCGGATCACTTTGTTCTTGAGAAAGAGCAGCGGCTTCTCCGCCGGCAGCTCGATCTCGAAGCTCAGGATGCCTTCTTTGGACCCGCGGCGGATGGCCAGCATGCGGTGGGACGGGATCTTGCTCGCCAGCTCCGAGTACTCGGCGTACATCTTGTACTTGCCTTCCGGGTCGGGCACGCCCTCGATGGCGCGGCTGACCACGCTCCCCTCGTCGAGCATCATGGCGCGCAGCGTCTTGCGGTAGTCGGCGTTTTCGCTGACGCGTTCGGCGACAATGTGGCGAGCGCCTTCAAGAGCGGCCGCAGCGTCAAGAACCTCGCCTTCCTTGACGAACGATGCGGCGTATTCGGGAAGTGGTGTCGCGCCCGGCTGCTGGTTCCACAGAAAGTCCGCCAACGGCTCCAGGCCGCGCTCCCTCGCGATGGACGCCTTGGTCCGCCGCTTCGGCTTGTAGGGCAGGTACAGATCTTCGAGTTCGTTCTTTTCGAGCGCCGCTTCGATTTTCGCCCGGAGCCCGGGCGTCAGCTTGCCCTGCTCCTCGATGGAATGCAGCACCGTCGTCCTGCGGTCTTCGAGCTCGCGGAAATATTCCAGCTTCTCCTGAGCGCCGCGGATCTGCACCTCGTCCAGATTTCCCGTGGCTTCCTTGCGGTATCGCGCCAGGAACGGGACAGTAGCGCCTTCATCCAGAAGGCCGATGGTAGCTACGAGGCTCTTCAGCGGAATGGCAAGCTGCTGGGCGATGTGAAGCAGGACCGGGGTCGACAGGGATCTGGGTTCGGGCATCTGAAGAAAAACTCAAGAAGCTTCCATTATAGTGGCTGGAGCATGTCGCTTCTGCGGTACGAAGAAATGGACGGCGTGAGGATCGCGTGGATGAACGGGCCGCGCGGCAACGCCATCGGCAGCGCCATGCTGGCGGCGCTGGAGGAGATGCTGCGGTCGACGCCCGGCGCTCTGGTTCTGGCCAGCGATTCCCCGCACGTCTACTCCAGCGGCTTCGACGCGCCCGAAGTCTTCTCCTATTCGCTCGACCAGATGCGGGAGTTCTTCTCGCGCTTCACGCGGCTGTGCGGACTGCTGCGCCGGCATCCGGCTCCCGTGGTCGCCGCACTTCAGGGCCACGTTGTCGCAGGCGGAGCCCCGGTCGCGTGCGCCGCCGATTTCCGTGTGATGACCCCCGAAGCGGAATTCCGCATCATGGCCCTGGACCTGGGCGTGGTGCTGCCGCGCTCGCTGATCCGGCTGGTGGAGGAAGCCGCCGGCGGAGCCTGGGCACGACGGCTGCTGCTCGCCGGCGAAACCATGTCCGCCACGCAGGCCCTTGCCTCCGGCCTGGCTGCCGAGCTTACCTCTCCCGCCGATGTCTTGGCGCGCGCCGTGGCCCGCGCGCGCGACCTGGCCTCCAAACCGCCCGCCGCCTTCGCCGCGTTCAAGCGGGCTTTCGCCGAGCCCTTCGTCGACGACGACCTGACGCCGTTTCTCGATTTCTGGTTCGGCGGCGAGGCGCGCCTTCGCCGGGACGCGCTGCTGGAGGCGCTGGCCAAGCGGTGAGCACTCTGGTTCTCGTCCGCCACGGCCAGGCCATGGCTTTCTCCGACGATCCCGACCGCCTCTCGCCGTTGGGCGAGGAGCAGTCCGCCCGATTGGGAGAATGGTGGCGCCGCCATGGCATTGCCTTTGATGAAGCCTGGTGCGGCACGCTGGCGCGGCAGCGGCGCACCGCCGAACTGGCCGGATACCCCAACGCGTCCGCCGACGCCGCGTGGAATGAATATGACGCGGCCGGAATCCAGGAGAAGCTGGCGCCGGAACTGAAGCGCCGCGACGGCGATTTTCGCGCGCTGGCCGACGCTTACGACGGCGCCCGGGGCTCCTCCGGCCAGAATCGCCAGTTCCAGCGCATGTTCGAAGCGCTGATGCGCCAATGGACCTCGGGAGAGCTGGCGGCGGACGGCGTCGAATCCTGGCGCGAATTCAACGCCCGAGTGGCACGCGCGCTCAGCGGCATCCTCGGTGGGCCGGCAAACCGCCGCGTGGCCGTCTTCACTTCCGGCGGCGTCATCGGCACGGCCGCGCAAATCGTCCTGAACGCGCCCCAGTCAACCGCGATCGAACTGAACTGGCGCATCCGGAACACGTCGCTCACCGAATTCCTGTTCACGCCAGGCCGCGTCTCGCTGGATTCCTTCAACACGCTTCCTCATCTGGGCGATCCGGGCCAGTGGACCTTCCGCTGAGTCTGATTTATTCTGAAGTGCAATATCCTATATGAACCATTCATGAGGCGCCTCCCGCTGGTCCTGGTTCCCTTATTGCTCTCCGCCGCCGACTGGCCCGTATTCCGCGGTCCGAACAGCTCCGGACTGTCGCCGGAGAAAGGCCTGCCCGCGGAATTCGGACCCAACAAGAACGTCGTGTGGAAGACGCCGCTGCCGCAGGGCGCGTCGTCGCCGGTCTTTATCACCGACCGCATTTTCCTCACCGCGTTCGAAGGAAACCGCCTCCAGACCTATGCTATCGCCCGCGCCGACGGCAAGATTCTCTGGATGCGCGAAGTGCTCGCCGGGCGCGCTGAAGCGCTACATCCGCTCAACGACCGCGCCTCGGCGACGCCCGCCACCGACGGCAAAAACGTCTACTCCTTCTTCGGCGATTTCGGCCTGGTGTCCTACACACCGCCGACGGCCAGGAGCGCTGGCGTCTTCCGCTGGGGCCCTTCACCAACCTGCACGGCATGGGCGCGTCGCCGGTGCTGGCGCGAGGCCTGGTGATCATGTTGTGCGACCAGAACAACGACTCGTTCCTGCTGGCGGTGGATGCAGCCACCGGCCGCATTCGCTGGAAAACTCCGCGGCCCGAGGTCACGCACGGCTTCTCGACGCCGGTGCTCTGGCGCGATGAGCTGATCGTCCCCGGCGCCTACCTGCTGGCCGGGTATTCGGTCAAGACCGGCGAGAAGCTGTGGTGGGTCCGGGGCCTGAGCTGGCAGCCGAAATCGGCGCCGGTGGTGAGCGGTGACGTCCTCTACTTCAACGGTTGGGCGCCCGGAGGAGACGCCGGCCAGCAGTTCGACCTGCCGGAATGGGAGCGCGTCCTGCGCGAATGCGACGCCAATCACAACGGCGCCATCGAGCAGTCGGAGCTGCCCAAGGACTGGCAGCCGACTGGCTCCTGGGGCGCCATCGACCTGGATCGCGACGGAGTGCTGAATGAGCGCGACTGGTATTTCTTCCGCGCCCGCCGCGCGGCGCGCAACTCGATTATGGCCGTGAAGCTCGGCGGGAAAGGCGACGTGACCGCGAGCCACGTCTTGTGGAGCTTCAGCAAGTCGCTGCCCGACGTGCCGAGTCCACTGCTCTACAAAGGCGTGCTCTACTTGTTCCGGACCGGCGGTATTGCGACATCGCTGAATCCGGAAAACGGCGAAGTATTCAAGCAGGAGCGGCTTATGCCCGCACTTGAGGGCTACTACTCCTCGCCGATCGGCGCGGACGACAAGGTCTACATTGCCAGCGAGCAGGGCAAGGTGCTGGTGCTGAAAGCCGCGCCGCAGTGGGAGATCCTGACCGTCAACGACATGGAGGATCCCATCTACGCCACGCCCGCCGTTGGCGACGGCCGGCTGTATCTGCGCACGCGGCACACTCTGTATTGCTTTGCTTCAAGATAGCTTTGCTTCAAGATAACCGCCACTACTGAAGCCCCACACGCCACAGCGCGTACGCGACCGATTGCCGCAGGTACACCAGCCAGTCATCCAGGTCCGGATCGTCTTCCAGCCTCCGCGGCGACCCGTACACCCGCACGCCGCGAGACTCCAGCATCTTCTTCGCCCGGAAGATGTGGTAACCGTCGCTGACCAGAATGCAGGAGGTGAGCTGCATGCGGTGCATGATCTCTCCGGCGGCGGCGATGGAATGCGCCGTCGATTCGCCCTCCGGCTCCACGATGATGCTTTCCGAGGGCACGTTGTGCTCCACCAGGTAGGAGCGGCCGACGCCGCCCTCCGTGAAATCCGGATCTCCGCCGGCGCCGCCCGTGGTCAGGATGCGCGGCGCGAACTTGCGGTGATAGAGGTCCAGCGCATGGTCCAGCCGGGCTTTGAGCACCGGCGACGGCTTTCCCCGGTATTCTGCCGCCCCCAGCACCAGGATGACGTCGGCCACTTGCGACTCGTCCACCCGGGACTGCCGCTCGATCTGGATCGAGAGCAGCGCCAGCCAGCCCACGACCAGTGCGAACAGCGCCAATACGGCCATGAAAAAGGAACGCTTCATGCGGGGGTAAACGGAATCACCCATAATTGTACAAAGGCGCGGCCGGATTCATGGGAAGAAAAGAGAACATTTCGAGCGCGGCCAACCCGCTGGTGAAGGAGGTGCGCAAGGCCATCGCCCGCGGCGGGCTCACTGAAGACGGTTACGCCGTCGCCGAAACCTTCCACCTTCTGGAGGAGGCACTTCGCAGCAACCGCGAGATTTCCGTGGTTCTGGCCGCCGCTTCGGTCGAATCCGACGTCGACGCGCACCTCCGTGGGCGAAATGGCGTGCGCACGGCCCTGCTGCCGGACGACTTGTTCGCGAAGATGTCGGCCACCCAGGCGCCTCAAGGCGTCATTGCGCTGGTGAAGCCCCCACAATGGACTCTGCCGCAGCTCTTCGGTAACGTGGCCCTGGTGGTTGTTCTGGACGGCATCCAGGACCCCGGCAATGCCGGCGCCATCGCGCGCTGTGCTGAAGCATTCGAGGCTACCGGCCTGATCTTTCTCAAAGGCACGGCCAATCCCTTCAATCCGAAGACGCTGCGCGCCTCGGCCGGCTCGCTGTTCCGCGTGCCTTTCGTATACGGCGTGGAAGCGCCGGCGGCGCAGGCCGCGCTGCGCGAAAACGCCGTAAGCGTCTACGCCACGGCTCCACTCTCTGCCTCCAGCCAGACCCTCGGATCGGCCGACCTGACCCGGCCTTGCGCCTTCGTCATCGGCGGCGAAGGCCGCGGCGTCAGCGGCGAGATGCGCGAAGGGTGCCTGGATCTCGCCATCCCGACCGCCGGAGTCGAATCCCTGAACGCCGCCGTCGCGGCCGGCATCCTGCTCTACGAAGTGCGCCGCCAGAGGTCAGGAACGTGAGCCTCTTCGACACCACGCCGCCCTCCACCCGCAGCGATCCCACCCGCCCGCTGGCCGAACGCCTGCGCCCGGAGACGCTCGATGAATTCGTCGGCCAGGAGCACATCCTGGGCCCCGGCAAGCCGCTGCGCGCGCAGATCGAGCAGGACCGCCTCTCGTCGCTTATCCTCTGGGGCCCGCCCGGCGTCGGCAAAACCACGCTGGCGCGCCTGATCGCCCGCATCACCCGCTGCGAGTTCATCCCGTTCAGCGCGGTGCTCAGCGGCATCAAGGAAATCAAGGCGGTGATGGCCGACGCCGAGAAATTCCGCCGCCTGGGCCGCCGGACCATCCTCTTCATCGACGAGATCCACCGCTTCAACAAGGCCCAGCAGGACGCCTTCCTGCCTTACGTCGAGAAGGGCGACATCATCCTGATCGGCGCCACTACCGAGAACCCGTCGTTCGAGGTGATCTCCGCGTTGCTGTCCCGCTCCAAGGTGTACGCGCTGCGCCTGCTGACTGTCGACGAGCTGAAAATCCTGCTCCGGCGGGGCCTGGAAATGCTGGGCGTAACCGCCGACGACGAGATGCTGGAGCAGATCGCCATTTACTCAAATGGCGACGCCCGGCAAGCCTACAACACGCTCGAGACAACGGCCGCCACGGCCAGGAACGGCGCGCTGACGCGCGAAGGCCTGGAAGCCGCGTTGCAGCGCAAAATGCTGCTCTACGACAAGAGCGGCGAGGAGCACTTCAACCTGATCTCGGCGCTGCACAAGTCGGTGCGGTCGAGCGACGTGGACGCCGCGCTCTACTGGCTGAGCCGGATGCTGGAAGCCGGCGAGGACCGCCTCTACATCGCGCGGCGGTTGATGCGCATGGCCGTCGAAGACATCGGCCTGGCCGATCCGCGGGCGCTCGAGCAGTCCGTCGCCGCGATGCAGGCTGTGCACTTCCTCGGCATCCCCGAAGGCGACCTGGCTCTGGCGCAGGCGGCAATCTACCTCGCCGTGGCCCCGAAGTCGGACGCCTCTTACCGCGCCATGGGGGAGCTGGCCAAAGCCGCGCAGGAAACCATGGCCGAGCCGGTTCCGTTCCACCTCCGCAACGCGCCCACGCGGGCGATGAAGGAATGGGGCTACAGCCAGGGCTACCAGCATGCCCACAAGTTTGAGGAAGCCGTCAGCGGCATGGAGTGCCTCCCGGAGTCGCTCACCGGCCGCCGCTTTTATCACCCCACCGATCGCGGCGTCGAAAAGCGCATCGCGGAGCGGCTGGAGGAAATCCGCCGCCTCAAAGAGGAACGCCGCAAGGCTGAAGGCGCATGATTCTGGCTGCCGTCGCTTTTGCGGTTTATCGCAGCGCCTTGCGGATGTCCTTCAGCAGGAGCATCAACTGAAACGGGTCAACTGGTGACCGGTCGAAATTGAAATGCTCGTAAAACCCCCGGGCGTCATCATCGATCGCATGGACCATCACAGCGCGAACCCCAACGATGTCAGCCGCTTCTTCAATCCGCTTCAGCGCGTCGAACAGGAGGGCCTTTCCAAGTCCCTTTTCTTTCTGCGCGACATCTACTGCCAGGCGAGCGAGGAGAACGACTCCGGCAGGATGGTTCGCGAGTCCTTTTACAATTCGCTCGGGACTTTCGTGCCTATGGACCGAACCTGCGGTGAGCGCATAGTAGCCGACGACGCGATTCTCACGAAGAGCTACATAAGTTTTCGCCGAGTCCGCCTGCTGGTTCAGCCATGCATACTTCCGCAGCCACGTTGTCAGTGAAGGGTTACCACAATCGAACGTTGACAGGTCCAGCTCGCGGCGGAGCCCCTCGATGGCAAATTCCGGAACCGAACTCATCACGAGCGGCGCTTAGCCACATGAGATTCCCTAAAGAGCCTTCGGAGACGCAGTTTTTCGCGCGCTGGCCGGTCGAGCGCCTCCATGAACTCTTTCCATTGCTTCTCATCGAGCACAAATCTGGTTTGATCGGCAAGTGCCTCTTCCGCCTTCTCGCGAGCCGCTCTCAATATGAAGTCGGTAACGTTGACACCCTGGCGTTCGGCCGCAATCTTGATAAGCGTTTCTTCACGCACGGTGGCGCGGAGCTGAAAGCGCCGGTCCTTCGGTTGTTCGGGTGTCGAGATCGCCATGATATTTTTATTGTACTACCGCTGTACTCCAACTTAAAGCCCCTCGTAAACGGATGCCGCGGACTGCTTCCACCGCCGCCCGCCTCTTGTAGCAGGGCGCGGGAGGCAATCAATGACACAACGGGTTAGTGCGCCGGAGGAAGACGGAAGTGATGCGGGCGACAAGAAGCAATGAGAATGTTTTTGCAGACTGAGGTGTTCGCCCGCCGAAGCGGAAACCCTCCACATCCGCGCCAAGCTGATGATGGCTCTGACCGGCTACATTCAGAGAAAGATCACCCAACCTCGCGCGGCCAGGGCCGTCACCCGACTTCTTCGTTCGCCCGTCGCAGCAGCGATCGCATGTACGAAAAACAGTACGCCGTCCCCGCGCGCCGGATCCCCTGATCGCCCGCAAGCTGCGGAATGTGGTCCGGCGCCATTGGACTGGCGCAACGCACTTCGCGAGGAAGCGCGACTATTTCCATGAAATTACCTCACCGCCCGTCAGGATCAAATTGACAATTGCCGGACTGGCGTGATCGAATTCCACTGGTGCGCGTCTTCCCATATAGGATTTGTATACGGTGAGTCGTGGCAGTATCGAATTCGGCTGCCGCTCTCCGGATTCCCGAATCGCCTCGCCTACTGTAGCCCCCCAACGGACCATGAGCTCGGCTCCGTTTACGGTAACCGGCAAGAAAAGGTTTACGGCGACGGCCTTCGGAATGGCGATACAGAGCTCCGCATTCAGCTTCTCGCAGGAGATCGTGCCCGTATCGAATGCGGTAACGCGCTGCTCCAACTCGGCGGGAGTGCGCGCAGCGAGGATGAGTTGGGTAAACTCCGTCTCCCCAGCCTTGTGATAGAGCCGGTAGAACGCCGCCTCCGGCAGGAACTGAAGGTAATTAACCGATGGCCGGAGCCGGCGTTCGCGTTCGCGGTCTATGTGCCGTTCGGCATAGAGCGGGGCAATCGTGAATCCAATGCTGCCGGGCTTGGGTTGAACGGCGTACCAGGCCGTTTCGTATCCGATCAGATTCTCGGCAGCCTTTACCGTCACAATCAGGTTGGCGCCTTTTGCAGAGTTTCCAACAGCCTCCGGCACATACGCACCGGGCCGTGTTCCTTCACGCAGGATCGGGCTGACGACCTGAAGTCTGACCTGCGGGGCGACGTCCAACTGGCTCGCGTACAGTAGACGAAACGCCCTATTCTGCTCAAGGGGAAGCGATTCGACAATCCGCTCCGCGAGTTTCCATCCCTCGTGTGGCTGCAGACAACCGCGCGACTCCAGTTCAATCGCCCAGTCACTAAGCCATCCCGGCCTTTGCGTCATGAGCGTGTCCCGATCTACGGTCACTCTGGCGCGCATCTTGCGGACTTTGATGCCGACAGGTTTCGTGTCGGGCGGGCAGGAGCCAGCACCTTTGGCGACATCAGCCGTAAAAGTCCGTTTTGCGACGTTTGCTGTGGCAACACCAGGCGGGATCAACACGTGAAACGTATTCTCGTTGACCAAACGGTATGTCAAAAATTCCGGCCTGCGGGCCGAGCATCCCGTGTAAGCCAGGAGTGCGATGATGATAGAGCACTTACGTACCAACGACCTCAACGTAATCCCTGATGCTGCTCCCATTTGGGTCCTGGTACTATTTTCGTCTCAATGCAACGCGTGGATTAACCTTTTCGCACGCCGTCACGGAATGTAGCTCGCGACGAACATACAAGCGGAACACCGGCGCCAGCTAGGATCTGTTGGCTCGCTTCCAAGACTTACTGATTAGCGCGCGCATGGTGGCGACGCCGCCCGACGATAAGAGCGAACGCCCATACGTTCACGAACCTCGTCGGGAAGTCGCGTCTATCCTCACCCCACCTCTTCATTCGCCCGCCGCAGCAGCGACCGCATATAAGAAATGCAGTACGCCGTTCCCGCTCGCCGGATCCCCTGATCGCCGGCAAGCTGCGGCACATGGTCCGGCACCATCGGCCCGGCGTACCGCACCTCGCGCAGCGCCTTCATCACCTGGTACATGTCGACGTAACCCTCGTCCGGTAGCGTCTCCTGAAAGCTGGGGAGCGGCGAGGTCACGTTGCGAAAGTCGATGTCGAAGAGCTTGCCCCGGCCGCCGAAATCGCGGATCATGCCGATGGCGTCCTTCCCCATCTGATCGCCGCCTTCCGACCACGTGCCGATGCACAGGCGAACGCCCCAATGCTTGCTCTTGCCGGCCAGTTGCTCGGCGCGGCGGTAGCCGTCGTAGTTGCGAAAAATGCGGCCCACGCCGTTCATCTTTTCGATCACCGGGGGATCCGACGGGTGCATGGCCAGCTTCACGTTCGCTTCCTCGGCCACCGGCAGCACACGCTTCAGGTAATACGCGAACGCGTCCCAGACCTCTTCCTCCGAATACTCCCGCTCGAATTTCTGCTTCTCCACCTTGGCGCGGAAGTCGGCCAGATTGAACTCGCGCGTGGTGTAGCCGCGCCGCTCCACCATGGCGGTCGTGAAAGTGTTGGCCGGCAGCCAGTCCAGCACCGCGACCGAAACGCCGAGCTTGCCGAGGTGCCGCAGCACGGCGCAGCAGGTGTCGATGTCTTTGTCGCGCTTGGGTCCCTTAATCCCCAGCAGGATATCCGGTGACTGGTGCGCGTAATGCGCGCAGTGGTACATCGCGATGTCGAAGCGGGCGAAACGGTCCCGCTGCCGCGCGATCTCGTCGAACGACGCGTCCAGCGGAATCTCCGCGCGGAAAAAGCGCAGTCCGATCTGCTTCAGAAAGAGCAGATCTTCGTCGGTCACCCGCAAGCTCACCCGGTGCGAAATCTTGATGTTCCCCGGGTCGAGCTCGTCGATCACTTTGCGCGGCTTGGCGGCGGCGCTCGCAGCACCCATGGCCCCCGCGGCCATGGGTAGTTTCAGTACCGTGCGGCGGCTCTGGCTCATACTATTTCCCGATCAAAAAACAATGCGCAAGCCGAACTGGATATCGCGAGGCGTCCCCACCGTGCCCGATATCGTCCCCGCAACTGCCGTGCCGATGTTGGTATTCGGCAGGTCGAACTGCGGGTGGTTGAACAGGTTGAAGAACTCCGAGCGGAATTGCACCTTGATGCGCTCGTTAACCGGAAATTCCTTGAACACCGAGAAGTCGATATTGGTGCGGCCTGGCGCGCGAAGGACGCCGCGGCCGGAGTTGCCGAAGGTGTACAACGTGGGTGTGGCCCATGGGGCGCCGGACGTATCCAGGCCAGTATTGAACCAGCGTGTAAGCGTCGGGTTGTCGACCCCGGCGTCTCCCACGCGGTTGGGACGGCTTCCCGTTCCCGTATTGGCTACCGGGCTGGCCAGCGACGGCGTGAACGGAAGTCCGGTCTGGTAGATCAGAATCAGGTTCACCTGCCAGTTGCCGAACGCCGTGTTGACCCAGTTCTGCGAGGAGCGGAATCGCCTCCCGTTGCCGAACGGCAGGTCGTACAGCGCGGTCTGCGTCCAGCGATGCCGGATATCGAAGCTGCTGTTGCCGCGGTCCAGGAACCGGTAGCGCGGATCCTGCGGCGCCGGTCCCTCGCCGTTCCCGCCCTGCTGCAGCGGAACATTATCCACCGAGTGCGACCAGGTATAGCCGGTCAGGAATCCGAGCCCGCCCGCAAAGCGCCTCTCCGCCGACACCTGCAGAGCGTGATAGCTGGAAATACCGTCGGTCGCGGTCAGCGTATCGCCCACTACTCCGGGCGCAAGCGCGAACAGCGGGCGGCGGGGCGGGATCGCTCCCGGGCCCGGAATCGGCTGGTTGTAGTTGAAGTTGACGTCCAGGTGCCGTCCCATGTTGCCGACATAGGCCGCCTTCACCACGGTGTTCCCCGCCAGTTGCTGCTGGACGCCGAGGTTCAACTGCATCGCGTGCGCCGGCCGGTAATTGGCCGGCACTGTGAGGAAATTGCCGACGGGGTTGTTCGAAACCACACCGAAGTCCAGCGATGGAATCGGCGGCAGGCCGGTCTGCACTTGCGGGTAATTCGCGGCGAACTCGTCGACGGCGACCGCATTCGACGCGGCGAAGGGCAGGTAGCGGTGCATACGATACAAGCCGCCGCCGCTGCCGGAGGCGTTATAGAACAGGCCGAATCCGCCGCGCACAACGGTGTTGCGCGTGGCCTGATAGGC
>JACXTT010006761.1_pt1 | contig 16301 bp, 12 predicted proteins | sample 9270951 | NCBI WGS metagenome assembly JACXTT01 (sample SAMN15532306, study PRJNA645909) | rock metagenome | isolation source: weathered quartz diorite | place: Puerto Rico | collected 2017-06-21 | reverse complement strand
GGCGTGGGGTGGACCTGGCCGCCGGATTCGGACGTGGGGTGCCAGGGGCAAAGCACGTTGGGGTGGGGCTCGAGGTCGAGTCCGGCGAGTCGGAAACGCGGGAGTCGATCGTGCGCCATCCCCTGAGCAGCGCACCAGAGCTGTTCGGGCTGATCGGGTCGTGGATCAAGGAATGGCAGCCGCGCGCGCCGATCAGCGAGCTGTGGATCGAGCTGCCGGTGCTCGAAGGCGCAGGCAGGCGTCAGCTGAGGTTGTGGGCGGGCGGCGATGGCTCGAGCGAAGAGGTAACCGCCGCGATGGAGCGGTTACAGGAACGCTTCGGTGACGAGGTGATCTGGAAACCGACCTCGGCATGACTCGTCTGAGCTCCGCCAAGACATGACCAGACTGCTGACCCCGCCCACGGCTGTCGATGTCACGCTCGGCCCGGGCGGCGCGCCTACTTCCATCTCAGGCGCTTACAGCGGTTCGCTAGACCCCATCGCCCGCTGGAAGGTCGAAACATCGTGGTGGACCAGGCCGGTCGTCCGCGAGTACTGGAAGGCCGTGCTCAACAACACCTTGCTCTGCGAGCTCTACCACGACCTCTCGAGCAACGAATGGTTCGTCGAACGTCTCTTCGATTGAATGTGCGCCCTGCGCGCGCCCGGCTGACTGATCTAGCTGCACGATCCTGCCGGTCCTGCATTTTGATCCGACACTTTCTGCACGTCTCCGGCGGCCGAGTACAGGTAGATGCCCTGAGAACCGCCGAACCAGACGCCGTGGCTGTCTGCAGAAAGCTGGTAAAAGCCGGCAGGCAAGGCGATCCTCTTCACGTCGCCCGGTGCGTTGGCAATCCAGACGTCGAACCCACTGACCTGATCAGAACTTGTTCCGAAGATCGGGCGCCCTGCAAGATCGGTGCCGAGAACCCTGACGCCCGAACCGTCCTTTGTAAACCAGGCCACAGTCTTGCCGTCCGCGATGGTGAGGCGGCTCACACGGGCAGGGATGACGAAACCCATTCCGCTGGGCTGTGGATTTGGTCCGCCATCGGTGAACCAGAAAACTCCAGCTCCACCAGCAACCGGATCAAAAAGGTCATGCCCACCGCTCATGTCCTTGAGCGCACCTGTCGGAAGGTCAGCCAGGAAGAGACCGCGGCTCGGACCTTCATAACCGGCATACGTGAGCCAGATTCCGTCCGGTCCATAAGCGACGATCAAATAGGCGGAAAGGTCGCCAGCCGAACCAAGTTCGTAGAGCTGATCACGGCCCGTGGACACATCCACGAGGTGGAGCCTGGTTCGTCCCGGGGTTCCAGGGATCTTGGGTTCCAGTCGTATGTACCTGGTGCCATCGGGGGAGACCGCGCTCCAGCCGACGGGAAGCCACCTCGAGAACGCACGGTCGTAATAGGATCCCCCGGCGCCGCTTGCATCGGACGTCACCTGGCCGCCCGGGACGGTGACGAACGCTCCCTGGGCGTTCCCCTGCGCATCCGCGATCGAGATGGGCAGCCGACAGGTGGCAGCGCTTGGTGTCGATGCAGGATTCGTGATCGGAGAGTTCGGAGACGGAGCATTTGTCGACGGAGCAGACGGGCTGCAGGAGACCATCACGATCGCCAGCAGCACCAGCCCGCATCTCATGGCAGTGAAACGGTCGGGCGGCCTGAACGGTGACGCCGTACGTCGAGCTGCACTGCCACTCCAACTTCTCCTTCCTCGACGGAGGATCGCATCCCTATGAGCTGGCCATGCGGGCGGCCGAGCTCGAGATGCCCGCCCTCGCCCTCACCGACCGCGGCGGCGTCTACGGCGCCGTCCGCCACCTCCAGGCATGCCGCAAGCTCGGCGTCAAACCCATCATCGGCAGCGCCCTCGAGGTGGACGGCGAGGAGCTGATCCTCATCGCGCGCAACCTCCGGGGCTACTCCAACATGTGCCGTTTGCTGAGCCTCGCCCACGCCGACCAGCCGAAGGGCGAGGCGCGCACGACGCTGGCCACCGTGAGTGACCATCGCGGCGACATCTTCTTTCTCAGCGCGACCGACTGCGAGCCGCGGCTCCGCGCACTCCAGGATGCGCTGGGCAATGAAAACGTCTTCAGCGAGCTGCACAATCACATGCGGCCCGAAGATTCGTGGGTCCTGGAAGGCCGGGTGGCAATCGCCAAGCGCTGCCGCGCGAGCGTCGTCGCCACCAACCAGGTCCACTACCACGCCCCCGCACGGCGCCGGCTGCACGACGTGCTGGTCGCCATCCGCCATCGCGCCACCCTCGACGAGGCGCGGGGGCACCTCTTCCCAAACTCGGAGCACCACCTCAAAGGCGGAGAGGAGATCCGTCCCCTCTTCAAGGGATACGAGGAGGCGCTAGCGACGCCCTGGGAGATCGCGCAGGAGTGTGACGTCGACCTCGACTTTCGCAAAGTCCGGTTTCCCGGCTACCCGGTGCCCGCCGGCGAGACGCCCTTCTCCTTCCTCTACAAGCTGTGCTTCGAAGGTCTCCGCGAGCGGTACCGGCCCATCACCTCGGCCGTGACCCGTCGCCTTCAGCACGAGCTGGAGGTGATCGAAAAAACCGGCCTCGCGGAGTTCTTCCTCATCAACTGGGACCTGATGCGCTTCGCCCGCGAGCACGGCGTGCCGGGGCAGGGTCGGGGCTCGGCCGCGGACTCGATCGTCGCCTATGTGCTCGGCATCACACGCGTCGACCCCATCGAGCACAACCTGCTCTTCGAGCGGTTCCTGCATGAAGAGATGACGAGCACCCCCGACATCGACATCGACTTCTCCACCGAGCACCGCGAGCAGGTCATTCAATACATCTACGAGAAGTACGGCTGGGAGCGGACCGGGATGGTCTGCAACGTCGTCACGTTTCAACCCCGGATGGCGATCCGGCAGGTCGGCAAGGCACTCGGCTTCTCCGCCGAGCTGCTCGACCGGCTGGCCAAGGGAGTCGACAGATGGTTCACCGAAGACGTCGAGGACTCGATGCTGTGGGCAGTTCCGCCACCCGACATGCGCCCGCAGAGCTGGCAGCAGTTCCTCGAGCTCTGCCGCGAGGTCATCGAGTTCCCGCGCCATCTTTCGATCCACAACGGAGGCATGCTCGTCACCGGTGAGCCCCTGGTCGACATCGCGCCTGTCGAGCCGGCAACGATGGAAGGACGGCGCGTGGTCCAGTTCAACAAGGACGATGTCGAGGATCTCGGCCTCATCAAGATGGACATGCTCGGACTCCGCACCCTTTCGGTCGTCGCCGAGGCCCTCGACCTGATCAAGGACACGACCGGCACGAGACCTGATCTCGACCAGCTGCCGCTCCACGACCCCGCGGTGTTCGAGATGTGCAGCGCCGCGGACACGATCGGCGTATTTCAGATCGAGTCGCGCGCGCAGATGCAGACGCTGCCTCGGACTCGCCCGGACACCTTCAACGACCTGGTCGTCGAGGTGGCGATCATCCGGCCGGGACCGATCCAGGGCAACGCCGTCCATCCCTACATCCGACGCAAGCAGGGCCGCGAGCCAGTCACTTACGCGCATCCTCTGCTCGAGCCGATCCTCAAAGACACGCTCGGCGTGATCCTCTACCAGGAACAGATCATCGAGATCGCGATGTACGTCGCGGGCATGAAGCCTGGACGCGCCGACGGTTTCCGGCGAGCGATGACGCGACACCTGAACCGGGTCGAGATGTCATCCCTCGAGGACGAGTTCATCGGCGGCTGTCTCGCCAACGACGTGCCGCGCGAGGTGGCGGACCAGCTGTTCGCCGCGGTGCAGGGCTTCGCCGTCTACGGGTTCTGCCGCTCCCACGCCGCCGCCTTTGCCCGGACGGCCTACGAGACCGCGTGGATGAAGCTGCATCACCCGGTCGAGTTCGGGTGCGGGCTGCTCAACAACCAGCCGATGGGGTTCTACCACCCAAGCGTGCTGGTCGAAGACCTCAAGCGGCACGGCATGAAGGCGCTGCCGGTCGACATCAACCACTCCGACATTCGCTGCCTGCCCGAACGCGTGGATTCGGACCTGGCCATGCGCATCGGGTTCAACTACGTCCGCGACCTCGGCGAGGAAGGGCGCCAAGCGATCGTTGCCGAACGCGCTGCCAGTGGATCCTACAGGTCCTTCGACGATTTCCTGAGCCGCCTCCGCGGCGGCCCCATCGGCCCGAAGGCGGTTCGCCACCTCGTCATGGTCGGCGCCTTCGACGCCATGGGACAGCCAAGGCGCGAGCTGCTCTGGGGCTGGCAGGAACGGTGGCACGGCAAAGGCTTGCGGCGCGGCATCGACAAACAGTCCGAGCTGCGCCTCAACGCAACGGCGCCCGTCCTACCTCAGATCGACGATTTCGACGCCAACCAGCTCGAGTACCGGATCTCCGACCTGTCGACCGGTTACCACCTGATCCATTTCTGCCGCGACCGGCTGCGTGCGATGGGCGCGCTCGAAAGCAACAAGCTCCCTGCGATCGCCAACCACAAACACGTGCGGGTGGCAGGGCTGGTCATCACCCGCCAGGCACCTTCGACCGCGAAGAAGATTCGCTTCTTCACGCTCGAAGACGAATTCGGGCAGGTCAACGTCACGATCAAACCGGACGTTTATGAGCGCTACCGCCAGGTGGCCAACCGCCAGCCGATCCTGATCATCGACGGCGTCATGCAGCGCCAGGACGGCGTCCACTCGGTGCTCGCGAGCCACATCCAGGCGCTCGACGGCGTCCCGAGACCGGCCCAACGCTCGCACGACTACCGCTGAGCCGAGCTCGGAAACTCCTTACTTTCTGTAGCCAGCCAGGGGCCCTATGCGCCAAGCTATGGAGCTACAGCCGAACTTCATCGCAGCAACCCCAGAGGAATAAGCCCCGAAAATGTCGATCGCCCGAGAAATCGAAGACATCGCCCGCGACCTGATCAAGCACCAGCACGACCATCCACCGGTCCGAGATCTCAACCGCGAAGTCGAGCGCCGGCTCACCTTCGCCGACCGCGTCGCCGGCGACTTCGCGCGGCTCGTGGGCAGCTGGGTGTTCGTCCTGGTCCAGCTGGGGCTCATGGTCATCTGGGTCGGGCTCAACGCGTTCAACCTGATCCACCCGTGGGACCGATACCCGTTCCTGTTCCTCAATTTCGTACTCAGCCTCGAGGCAGCGATCTGGGTCTCCGTCGTCCTCATGGCGCTCAACCGTCATGCTGACCGCGACCGGCTCCGCGCCCAGCACGACTTCGAGCTCGATATCAAGGCCGAAGAGGAGCTGAAGGCACTGATGAACCATTTGATGCACCAGGACGAGATCCTGCTGCAGATCGTCAACCGGCTCGACCGCGGCGACCGCGAGATGAAGCGGCTGGCGCGGCGGCTCGAGCAGGCGATCGAGTCGAGCACCCAACCTCCTGCGCCCAAACCGGGCGACGCCGAGCGACCTCCGATCAGCGTCCCGGCGCCCTAGCCGTCCACGCTGTACACCGCGTAGTCGCCGTCGGCGTAGACCAGCGTGCCGTGCGCGTCCCAGTAAGCGCGACTCGCGCCCCTGGGTATCTCCTGCGGCCCGATCATCACGTAGTCGACGCCGTACTTGCGCACCAGGTCCATCGCGGAAGGGTCGCCGTCGAGGATCTTCTTGTCGTCGTCGCCCTTCTGCACGTAGTCGGCAAGTCCGTAGGTCCACAGCCAGCCCGGATATCCGATGAGCTCGCGACGGCCCGCGAGTGTGGGAATGGGGCTGTTGTGCTCGTCAGCGACAGCGAAGACCGCGTCGGGGCTCGTGTTGTGTCGGACCCAGTCCGCAACCCCCAGACCCCCGGCGTCGGTGAACTGGACGCTGCTCACGCTGAAATCCGAGGCCCGATAGAGATCAAGAGCTCCCGTCAGCCCGAGCAGCACCATCACGACGATGGCGACGATGGCCGTGGCCGGTCCCCGTCGCAGCATGCCGGCCAGCACGCCGCCGGCGAGCATGCTGCCGAGCAAGGCCCAGAAGACGAAGAACTTGGTGTTGTCCCACACCCACGGCTGCAGGACGATGACGTTTGGCACCAGGAACCAGAGCCACATCGGTGAGAACCAGTTGGGCAACGCCGTGGGAAACCAGCGCACCACCACGTGGGAGGCGAGCATGACCGGCAGGAACAGCGACGTGTTCCAGATCCAGAACCACGCGACGTCGATCGGAAACAGCCACACGCCGTAGCGCTGCCAATCCGTGAACGCCAGCCACCCAGGCTGGACGCAGAAGTTGCGTATCGAGGGAAGCGAGCCGCAGATGCTCGTGTTGTCCGTGGGCAACATCCACCACAGGATCGGAACGCCAATCGCCAGGGCAGGTCCGAAGAATGCCCACCACTCGCGGCGCCTGTTGAACAGGGCCCAGAACGCGGGCAGTGCCACCGCGGTGCCAAACGCGTGCACGTGGTAGACAGGCATGATCGCGGCGAGGAGCCCGGCAAACAGAAAGGTCTGCCAGCCAAGCTTCTCGCGGACGGCAATCCACAGCAGGACCAGCACGATCAGGGCGAGGCTGAAGCCGAACAGGGTCGATCGCTGAGGCACGAGATAGGCGAGCACGGGGTTGAGCCACTGGAGGTTGACGTCCCGGTTCAACGTGTACTCGCGGGGGAGGTTCGCCAGCGCCGCGAGACCGTGGCGCTGAACGTCGCCCCACAGATAGACGAAACCCAGCCCGCCGCTGAGCAGGAAGACAAAGACACCGATCGCCGCGGCGGCTCGCCCGCCGGCGAAGCGCAGCGCCGCGAGATAGAACACGCCGGGCAACGCCAGGCCGAGGACTGCAGACGTCGCCGTGAGGGCCTGGGTCAGCGACAGGCCGAGGGGGACGAGGTCCGCCGCCAGGAAGTCGATCATGAACGGGTAGCCGAGACGGTGACCGGGGTCGATCGGGTACTGGGGCGGAAAGTTGTGCGCGTAGGCGAACGACCCGGCGAAGCTCAGGTGCGCGGCCCAGTCGCCCCAGATGTTCACGTAGCCCGTGTAGAGGCCTTTCGGCGCGTACACGTATGCCTGGTGCAGGAAGTGGACGGTCCACGCACCGCAGACGAGCATCACGGCGAGCAGCGGCCATGGGTGGCCATCCGCTCGCAGCGGTGCAGTCCACCGCCGCCGCGCTTCCTGCCAGTCCGGGGCCAGACGGCTGCGAGCGAAGAACAGCCCCGTCACCCCGGCGAGGAGAGTGACGGCGAATCCGCTCGCAACCGTGAGGATGGTCACGTCGCCGGCCACCAGCGATGCCACGAAAGTGCTCGCCGCCACGGCCATGGTGCCCACGACGGCGCCGAAGACCACACGCTCCTCAAAACTGAGCCGCACGCCGGAGAGGTAGGTGATCCCAAACCCGGCTGCCGCGCTCGCCGCCAGGAAGAGCGCCGTCAGTTCCAACAGAAGAGCTGGGGTTGGGAAGGCGGAAGGTTCCGGCAGTTGGCGAGCCAGATCTTCGGTCCCCACGGCGGCGTACCGGAGCTGAGGACGTAAGCGGGCTCTGAGATCGGCACTCCCGTCCACACCGGGTAGAAGTAGCCGAAGAACAAAACCGCGACCGCCAGGTGCCCCGCGACCAAAAGCTCGCGGTTGGGTGGGCGCAGCTTCTCCGCCGTGTACACCACCACGTAGGCGAGCGCCAGGATCATGAAAATCAGCCCGCCGAACATGTGGTACATGAAGAGCACCCGGGTGATCGGCCACCAGGGCAGGTACTGGGTGACGAATCCAACCAGGATCACGGCTGCCGGAAAGCTGCGGTGGCGAATGATGAAATAGGGAAGCGCCGCGATGCAGGGTAGGCTCGTCCACCAGATCCACGGATTGCCCAGGTTCGACATGCGCGAGATCAGCGGCTGTCCGGTGAAGACGTCGGTCCCGAGGCCCGCATACTCGGCGTAGTAGAGGACGGGCCGCGACAGAAGCGGCCATGACCACGCGGGCGAGCCGTACGGATGGGTCGCCCTCAGGTTCTTGTGGTAGCTGAACGCCTCCTGCTGGTAGGTGATCAGGTCGGTCAGGGTGTGGAACTGTCCGCGGGCGACGAACGGATACCACGAGCCGATGTAGATCGCGACCGGGATCACGATGAGCGCGATGATTGCGACAGCGAAGTAGCTTGGCCTGAAGAAATCCGCGACGGACGATCCCTCGCGGTGGCCCCTGACGACGCGCAGGATGACGCGAATGCCGAGAAACAAGCCTATGGTCGCGAACGCGGCGAGGACGATCCATTTGGCCGCGATGCCCACGCCCAGCACCGCACCCAGGGCGAGCAGCGAGGTCAGCGAAGCCCTGTAGGAACGACTCTGGATGTGGACCAGGAACAGGAAGTACGCGAAGAGGATGAAGAAGATCGGAAAGATGTCGATCATTCCGATGCGCGACTGGATGAAGAACATCCCGTCGAAGCACACGAGCGTCGCCGCCGCGATCGCAAACAACCGATTCGGCCACAGGCGGCGCGCGAGCAGGTACATCATCGGGATGCACAGCGTTCCGAAAATGCACGCGGCGATGCGCCAGCCGAAGGTGTTGAACCCGAGATCGATGTAATCGCCGGTCGCGCCCAGGAAGTGGGCGCGGTACCAGCCGAATCCCCACTCGCCCGCCGCGATCATCTCCTTCGCCAGCGGCGGCTCGGGATCGAAGTAGTCGTACTTGCAGATCGGCGTCGTCGGACGGCACTGCTCCATGCCCTTCACGTCGTAGTAGGCGTCGTACGGGAAATAGATCTCGTCGAAGACCTGGCCGTTGGGAGGCGAGAGCACGCCGTTTGTGTCGGGGTAGCCACGGTTGAAGGGGTAGGCGAGGCCGCACAGCGTGCCGGGGTCGCCTTGCGGGTTGATCGGCGTGCTCGAGACGCAGTCAGTCAGCCACGGCGCCGACGACGGATGGACGAAGAAGTCCGGCAGGATGGGGCTGAAGAAGCGCAGCACGAACGCGACGGCCGTCAGCGCGAGGACGGTGACCAGGTCCCAGCGATCGAAGTAGTTCCGGAGCTGGGTCACCGGCGCCGTTTGCGCCGCTTCGCTCCGCCCTGGTTCTGTCCGAGTCGCTCGGGCAGGTGAGCGTTGATCTCCCACACCACGGCGTCCGCGTCGGGCACCGGGATGGCGATGGTCTCCTCGTACATCAAACGGGCGCGGAAAATGCCGAGACGTTTCTTGATCGCGGCCAGTTGCGTTTCGTCGCCCCGGATCCTCAGGAAGACCGCGGGTTTGTCGATGTGCTGCTTCATGATCGGCGCGATCATCCGGCTGCGGCGATCCTGGAAATGCTGGCTCAGAGGGAGCGCCTTGACCGATCTGATCGAGTCGTAGTCGATGATGACGCTCGAGAGCACGCTCGAGATCTTCACGCCTTCGCCGAGCACCCGCACGTTGCTGCGCTGCCGGAAGGTCAGGACCGCCGCGCCAAGCAGGATGCCGACCGGGATGTACACCATCCAGACCAGAAAACCGGGCGCGAAGAGCTGGTGCTGGTAGATCGAGACGACGGTGGCGATCACGCCCACGACAAGGAGCAAGCCGGCGAAGAAGCGCTGCTGCTGCCACAGGAAGTGCGCGTACAGGTTTTGATGCCTGGCGGGTCTTGCAGCGGTTTCGGCGCTCACCGGATTACTGATTATCCGGTAGGGACCGACCCTCGCTGGTTATCAGGTAGCTCCCAGGCTCGGCTGCGCTCGACCGCGCGGCGCCACTCCGACTGCAGGGCGTCCGCCCGGTCGCGCGACATACGCGGTTCGAACTCTCGGTCCAGCTTCCAGAGATGCGCAAGGTCGGCGTCAGACCAGACACCGGCGCCGAGCCCGGCCAGGAATGCCGCCCCCAGCGCGGTGGTCTCCGTGTGGCGGGGACGCCGCACTGGAATGCCCAGTAGGTCCGCCTGGAGCTGGCACAGCACGTCCATGACGGCGGCCCCACCGTCCACGCGCAGCTCGGTGAGCTGTTTGCCGGTGTCGCGCTGCATCGCCTCGACCACGTCGCGCGTCTGATAGGCCATCGCCTCGACGGCGGCACGCACGACGTGAGCCCGCGTGCTGCCGCGCGTGAGGCCCACGATCGTGCCGCGTGCGTACGGATCCCAGTGGGGAGCGCCGAGACCCACAAACGCCGGCACGAGGAACACACCACCCGCGTCCGGCACCGATGAAGCGATGGGGCCCGCCTCGGCTGCGCTCGAGATGATGCCGAGCCCATCCCGCAGCCACTGCAGCGCGGCGCCCGTGACGAAGATCGCGCCTTCGAGGGCGTAGCTCAGCCGGCCGTCGCGCCGCCACGCCACCGTGGTCAACATTCCCGAAGCCGAGGCGACTCTCTGGGCGCCCGTTTGCATGAGGACGAAGGACCCGGTGCCGTAGGTGTTCTTTGCCATGCCGTCCGCCGTGCACGCCTGGCCGAACAGCGCCGCCTGCTGGTCGCCGGCGACTCCGGCGATGGGCGCCGCCACGCCGCCAAACGATCGGGTCGCCGAGATGTGCCCGCACGAGTCGACCACTCGAGGCAGGTTGCGCAGGGACACGCCGAACAGCGCGGCCATCTGTTCGCTCCAGGCGCCGCGGCCGATGTCGAAAAGAAGCGTGCGCGACGCGTTTGACGCGTCGGTCACGTGGTCGGCGCCGCCGGAGAGTCGCGCCATCAGCCACGAGTCGACCGTGCCGGCCGCGGCGTCTTTCGCGCCGTCGATGTTCTCCAGCGCCCAGGCGAGCTTGGTGGCTGTGAAGTAGGGATCGAGGACAAGTCCGGTGATTTCGCGGACTCGCTGCTCGTGCCCGGCCGCGCGGAGGCGCGCGCATTCGTCGGCGGTGCGGCGGTCCTGCCAGACGATCGCCGGTGCGATCGGCTCGAGTGTCTTGCGGTCCCACAGGACGAGGGTCTCTCGCTGGTTGGTGATCCCGATCGCCTGAACGTCATGCGGGCCCGCGCCGGCGGAGTTCAGCGCCTGCCTGGCGCTGGCCTCGACCGCGGACCAGATCTCGTTGGGGTCGTGCTCCACCCAACCGGGTTGCGGGTAATGCTGCGTGATCTCCGTGTAGCCCTTGCCTTGGACGTCGCCGTCCATCCCGACGGCGATCGCGGTGGCGCCGGTCGTGCCTTCGTCGAGGCTCAGGACGACTTGACTGATTGCTCAGGCTTCCAGGTTCGATTGAGTCTGCCGGTCGAATACCCCTCGAGGTCGGCGGAGACGAACTTGTAGCCCGTCTCGCGCACGGCGGCGGCCACGCGCTGGCGCTGCTCGACCAATCGGTGGATCTCGGTCGCAGCGACCTCGATGCGTGCCACCTCCCCGTGGTGGCGAACACGTACCTGGCTGAACCCCAACGCCTTGAGCGCGTCCTCCGCGGCCTCGATCTGGCGCAGCGCCGCCACCGTCACAGGTGTCCCGTGAGGAATCCTGGACGAGAGGCACGCGAAAGACGGCTTGTTCCAGTTCTTCAGGCCGAGGGCGCGGGCCGCAGCGCGGACCTCGGATTTGGCCATGCCCGCCTCGAGGAGCGGGAAACGCACTCCGCGGCGAACCGCCGAGCCGTGACCGGGACGGTGATCCGCCGCGTCGTCGGCGGTCGCACCGTAGGCGAGGTGCGCAAGGCCAAGCTCGCGCTGGACGGGCTCCAGCGTGTCGAACAGCTCTTCCTTGCAGTGGAAGCACCGGTCGGGGTTGTTTCGCGCGTAAGCGTCAAGCTCGACTTCGCTGGTTGTGACCTCGACCAGCTTCGCGCCCATCGCATGGGCCAGCGTGCGCGCCGCCTCCTGCTCCGATTCGGGGTACGCGGGCGAGCTGGCAAGCACCGCGACGGCGCCATCGCCCAACTCGTCCATGGCGAGCTTGAGCAGCAGCGTCGAGTCGACCCCGCCCGAGTACGCCACCAGCACCGAGCCGAGGTCGCGCACGATGTCACGCGCTGCTTTGAATCGTGTCGCGTCGAAGGAATCGAGCTGGATCACTCCAGCACGAGATTAGCTCGCTCGGGCTTGCGAAGGCTCCATCGCGGGAGTGCCGCACCAGGCCTCGTAGTCGATGAGCGAGTCGACCGTCGGATTCTCGCCGCACAGCGGGCACAACTTGTTCTGGCGCAGCCTCAGCTCGCGGAACGTCATGTCCTCGCCTTCGAACAGCAGATAGCGGCCGACCATCGGGCGGCCGATGTCGAGCAGGTACTTGATCGTCTCGAACGCCATCATGCTGCCGATGATCCCGGGCAGGACGCCGAACACGCCTGCCTCGGCGCAGCTCTGCACACTGCCAGGAGGCGGCGGCTCCGGGAACAGGCACCGATAGCACCCGCTCCCCTTGGCGGAGTCGAACAGTGCAAGCCTTCCCTCGAAACGGAAGATGCTGCCGTGGACGAGGGGCTTGGCGAGGAAATGTGCCGCGTCGTTGGCGAGGTATCGCGTCGGGAAGTTGTCAGTGCCGTCGACGATCACGTCGTAGGGCGCGAAGATCCGCATCGCCGTGTCCGAGTTGAGGTGCTCGTTGATCGGCACCGCGTCGACGTCCGGGTTGAGGTTGCGCAGGGTCTCGGCGGCCGATTCGACCTTGGGCCGGCCGATGTCGTCATGGCCGTGGAGGAGCTGGCGCTGGAGGTTCGACGCGTCGACGACGTCGAAGTCGACGATGCCGATCTTCCCCACTCCGGCCGCCGCCAGGTACATTGCCGCCGGGGAGCCCAGGCCACCCGCGCCCAGCAGGAGCACGCTGGAGTTCAGGAGCTTGCGCTGACCGGCGCCGCCCACCTCGGGCAGGATGAGGTGGCCGGGGTAGCGGGCGACCTGGTCGGGGGTGAAGCTTCGGGTTTGAGCCATTCTGCTAGGACTATACCCAGGGCCGCTCAGCGGTTATTCCTATGAGAGGCGACGGGGGCCTCGGCGCCGCAGCCGGGTCGAGGCTCTCCCGGCGCCTCTCATATAGTGGGGAGACCCATGGAAACTGAATACCTGGACGAAGAGCAGGTCATCTCCCTCTACAACAAGGTTCGGACCGGCAAGAAGACCTGGCCGGCAGGCATCTGGAGCTCTCCCGCGGCTCTTCAGTACGCGGTCACCGTGTTCGACTACTGGATCCACAACGTCATGGGCTGGAAGGGCTGGCCTGACGCCCGCGGCAAAGTCACACCGGCCCTGCTGGAGGAGCATCGCCTGGCCGACCTGGTGGAGAGCGTCTTCGTGCCCGAGTTCGGCGACGACTGGCTGGACTTCGAGGTAGTGCTCAACGAGAGCATGCGGCTGTCCGAAGACGAGGGTTGGGCGCCGGACCTCTCCGACCGCCAGGAGCGCGTCGAGGCCGCGTTCGAGCACGCGTTCGAGAAGCTCGTCGGGTCTCCCAAGCAGCAGCCCAAGCTGCTGCCGACCTATCACCGGTTTCGCAATCACCTGCTGCGCATGTGGAGCGCTTTCCAGGAGGCACAGGCGGAGCACGACAAGGCTGAGCGCGAGTCAGCCGAGCGCTTCTGGGCGCAGCTGCGATTGGTGAGGAGCAGCCGCGGCCAGGCGGCAGAGGCGTGGTCGATCGTCAACACCGACGACGAGCGCCGCGGAGAGGTGGTGATGGTCTGGGGCGAGCCACATCCCTATTGCGTCGTCGTGCTCGACGACGACATGGACGCGGGCGGATGGGAGCAGGTCATCTACCGGCTCGAGCAGGAGGGCCCCGTCGAGGAGCCCGGAATGGTCAACTATGCGGTCCGGCAAAAGGGATTCGTGGGGCAGACCTACCCGTGCGCCGAATGTAGCCAGCATCCCAGCCAAGTTGATGTGGGCAGGGGCACCGGGGCGCGCCTGGGCGGGGCGCAGCCCGCCGGAAGAAAAGTAGCTACCCGACCGTAAGCGAGAAGTTCTTCCCCTCCCAACCCGTCATGTAATGGGCGGTCCAAGAGAACTCGGTGCCGACCGCCAGCTTGTTGCACGGAACGTCGGCCACCCAAACGCCAAGCGTCGTGTCCGCCGCGTCGACTTCGCTGTGCGATTGCCAGCCATCGAACGTGTAGTGCACCGACGCAGGGCGAGGCAGCTGGACGCGCAGACGCCTTCCGCCGGCGATGCGCGTGATCTGGTGCTTGTGCGACCAGACATAGGCGGGCTCGAGGGCTGGTCCTTCGGTGTAACGCCGGCGGGCCGGCGTGACGATGTCGGGGAAGCCTGCCAGCGCGATGGTGACCAACAGCTCCAGGTATTCGGCGTGCGCCCACCCCAACGGACACGCGGAGCCGTTCGGCCGGCCGAACTGCAGTCGCCTGCCGGGTAAGTCAGGGCCGTCCCACAGCTGCTCCGGCAGCGCGAGGCCCTGGCCGGCGAACCCTTCGAGCGTCCGCACGAGCTCGGCCGCCGGCAGACCCATCGAAAAGAAGTGCCGTGCCCGCTCGCCCGTCAGGACCGGCCACGCGCGGCCGCGGCCGCCGCCGTCCCACGGTGTCCCGTCCTCGTGCTCGCCGTACTGGTCGCCGACGTAACGACGCCAGCTGGGCCCGGCGGGAAGGCTGACCTTCAGCGAGGTGTCCACCCCCTGCAGGCTGCGCAGGACGCGGTCATCCTTGGGGCGGCGCAGACCGTACCGCACGAGCTCGAGAAACTCCGGGGCGATGGTGCCCTCGGCCGGGCGGCGGTCGGGATCCGAAGCCAGGCGAACGTACTGGCCGTTGGACATCGAGCACCATGACTCGACGCGGTCGTTCCAGTAGTCGGCCACCGAGCGGAGGTGGCTCGCCGCGAGGTGCTCGCCTGCATCGTTTGCGAACTCCGAGGCGACGATCAGTCCCGCGATGCACGTGGCCAGAGTCGATGGTGAGAGGCCGCCTGCGTCCTCCCAGCGGTCGAGCTGCGTGAGCGGCCCCTCACGGATGATGAACTGCGCCGCCGGGCGCACCATCGTCGGGTAAGGGTCATGGTCGAGACATCCCGCGACACCGAGACGCCAGGCGAGGAGGATGGGCAGCGCGACCTGGTCGAGCTCGGTCGACTGCCAGTGCGGTGTGCCGTCCAGGAACCAGTTCTGGTACCACCCCCCATCCGGGCGCTGCTGCGACTGCAGGTGACGAAACCCGCGCAGCGCCGCGGCGCTGTCACCTGCGTCGAGCAGAGCGGTCGCGATCCGACAGAGATCGCGCGGCCAGACGAGGTGATAGACGTGGTTCCCGTCGTGAATGGTTTCGCCCCACGGCGCGGCCGGCGCGGCGATGAACGCGCCCGCGTGCGACTTGTCCTCGAGACAGTGGAGCAGGGCGAATGACGCCCGCGCCAGGTTGCCCTCGTCGCCGCTGACCTTGCCCAGCGCCTGCGGAATTTCGGGTTGGGCGCGCCAGGCGCGCTCGAACGTCTGACGCACCGTCCCGGCGCCTTTCTGCAGCGCGGTGCGTGCGACCTCCTCGGCGTCGGCTCTCGAATGCGCAAAGCCGATCGCGAGCTGGAAGGTTCCGGCGCGGACGCCGATCTCACCGCCGACAGCGACGTTTCCGGGTCCCGCGCGGTCGTAGGTATAGGTGAGCCGACCGTCCGCATCGCTGAGGTCGATGTGGACGTCGGAGCTGCGGAAGTAGCCGACCGTGGCGCGGCTGAATGGCCCGACTATGCACATGTACAGGTCCTGCTGCTGAAGCAACAGGGCCGGTGGATGCGTGTCGATCACCATGCCGAAGTTGCCGTCGGTGCCGGGCTGCCAGTGGGCGGAGGCCTGCAGGTAGAGGCGCAGGTCGGGCAGCTCCGGTGTGAACGTGGTAGCGATGAGCAGTGCGTTTTCTTCGGGGTCGGAAAAGATGTCCTTGGTCAGCCGGTATTCGTGATGCGTCGTCTCGACGCGGAAGGCGGGCACCCCCGGGCTGAGCCAGGTGACGGCGTGCTGCCCGTCGGCCGCATCATCAACCGGCGGTGCGCCGCCGGCGGAGACGAAAAAACGGAGCTCATGGAGCGCGACATGGTCGAGGAAGGGAAAGAAGACCTCGCTGAGCGTGCCGTCGGCCAGCGTGTACCAGACCTTGCTCCTGGGACCGGGCGCCGTTCCGAACGCCATCTTGCGTCCAGGCCCCCACATCGGGGGCGCGCCTGGTCCGCCGGGAGCTTCCATCGGCTGCTAAGTATGGAGAGAGCCTGGGGTGGATAGAATCGAGCAACGGCCCCGCCTTGTCGGGGAGGTGGCTGAGTGGTCGAAAGCACCCGCCTGCTAAGCGGGTAGGGGGTGTGAAACTCCCTCGAGGGTTCGAATCCCTCCCTTCCCGCTTCCCAGAATCAACCGGCCGTGAGCTCCTTCCAGAAGGCCGTCACCTTGCCGGTCTCGTCGGCATAACCGCAGTGAAAGGCGTAGGTGCCCTTGTCGGGTATAG
>JACXTT010006760.1_pt1 | contig 16302 bp, 21 predicted proteins | sample 9270951 | NCBI WGS metagenome assembly JACXTT01 (sample SAMN15532306, study PRJNA645909) | rock metagenome | isolation source: weathered quartz diorite | place: Puerto Rico | collected 2017-06-21 | reverse complement strand
TACGCTCAATGGCTGGACTCTCCCCCATCGCATGCGAGGGGGCGTCAAGGAATTTCACCTAGTCGCGGAAGAAGTCGAGCACGAATTCGCCCCGGGCTCGCGGGTCAAGTGCTGGGGCTATAACGGCACGACTCCCGGACCCACGATCGAGGTCGTGGAAGGCGATAGTGTTCGCATACTCGTGACGAACCGCTTAGGCGAGCACACCACGATCCACTGGCACGGGATCATTCTACCGAGTGGGATGGATGGAGTCGGGGGACTGAATCAACCCGACATCGCGCCGGGCGAGACGTACCAATACGAGTTCACCGTCGTGCAGCATGGCACGCACATGTACCACCCGCACGCGGACGAAATAACCCAGATGGCGTACGGGATGATGGGCATGTTCATCATCCACCCCAAGGCGGGGGAGGTTGTGCCCGTCGAGCGGGACTACTGCTTCCTCTTGCACAACTGGGCGCTGAAGCCCGGGACGTATCGGCCAGATCCTTCGATCATGGTCGAGTTCGATCAGTGGACATTCAACAGCAAGATGTTTCCCGCGATCGACCCCCTGGTCGCGCGCACGGGCGAACGCGTGCGCATCCGCATCGGAAATCTTTCCATGTGGAACCACCCGATTCACTTGCACGGCCACACTTTCTGGGTGACAGGCTCCGACGGCGGGCGCTGGCCGCGCGCGCTGTGGCGTCCCGAAGCGACCGAGCTCGTGAGCGTCGGTCAAACGCGCGATGTCGAGTTCATCGCCCGAGCGGGTGACTGGGCGCTGCATTGCCACATGGCGCACCACACGATGAACGCGATGGGACACGGGATCCCCAACACGACTGGCGTCGATCAAAGCGGAGTGGAGGAGCAGATTCGCTCCATGTTGCCCGGGTACATGGCGATGGGGCAGAACGGCATGGCTGAGCACCAGGAGCACGTCGACATGGGCCACCATCCAGGCCCGCCCAACACCGTGGCGATGATGACTGGTCACGGACCGCACGGAAACCTGGAGATGGGCGGGATGTTCACGGTCGTCAAGGTTCGGGACAACCTCGCGCCCAGCGATTACCGCGATCCGGGTTGGTATGCCGTTCCTGGGAGCGCGATAGCAGCGCGAGTGAGCACTGACCCCGAGTTTGGCGAGCCGATTCGTCGGCGCCCCGCTTGAACCTCAACCGATCCAACGGAGAATATGCGATGAAAAGTTCCACAGTCGCACTCGCGGTCGTCGTCTGTCTGGCGGCAGGCACGGCGGCCGCACACCCCCATCTCCAGAAGTCGACTCCCGCAGAGGGCAGCACCTTGTCTGCGGCCCCCTCATTTGTCGAGCTGGTGTTCTCGGAACCCGCGCGAATCACGACACTCTCGGTTCAAAAGAATCAGAGCGCTCCCGAGGCGCTCAAGGCGCTGCCGACCGACACCAAACCGACGGCGAAGGTCACCTTGCCGGCTCTCACTCCGGGTGCGTATGCAATCTCCTGGCGCGTGATCGGTTCGGACGGGCACGTCATGTCTGGCACGCTGCACTTCACGGTCGCCACTGCGGCTTCGACGCCGAGCGCGAAACCGAAGTAGCGTCCGTGTGGCCCGATCTGCTCTCGACCGTTCTGCGCGCGATCTCCTTCGTTGCGCTTCTTCAGGCGGCAGGGCTCGCTTTGTTCGTGAGTCTGCTCCACGATTACTTGCAAGATCCCTCGAGCGACTTTCGGCCGCTGGCAGCACGCTCAGCGATGCTCGCGGCGGTTGCGCTTGCGACTCAATATTTCTTAGAGGCCGCTCGCATGGGCGGCGCGTTGACGGCGGCCTCTGATCCGTCGCTGCAGCGTCTCGCATTGACCTCGCCGGCAGCGGCGGTATTGGGCATTCGGCTTTCCGGTTTGGCTACTGTCCTTATAGGACTCCGGGGGACTGGCGGTGGGTCGCTTGCGCTGCGATGGGCAGGCTTCGCGCTGCTCGTCGGATCCTTCCTGCTCATTGGACACACTGCCGTTCACCCGTGGCGGTGGGCCCTCGCTCCTATGCTCGTCGCGCATGTTGGCATCGCCTCGTTCTGGTTCGGCGCGCTGCCGGCGCTCTATATCGCAACTGTACGCTGGCCTGCTGTTCGGGCGAGCGATCTGATTGATGCCTTCTCACGTCGCGCGGTTTGGCTCGTGCCTTGGATTGCGGTCGCAGGCCTCGCCTTGGCTGTCGCCATCGTCCCCGATCTCAGCGTGTTCGCTCGCCCCTACGGCTGGCTACTCCTGGTCAAGGCAGGGGGCTTTGCGGCTTTGATGTTCCTCGCGGCATTGAACAAGAGAAAGTGGGGACCCGCGGTCGCTCGCGGTCAGGGGACGTCATTTACACGTTCGCTCATCGTAGAGTACGTTTTGATGGCGACCGTACTTGCGGCGACGGCGACGATGACGAACCTCTACTCCCCTGATCCATAGGTGTGCCAGGAATGTGGCGCTCGTGAGTGGCAGATGGCACATAGGGAATTGGGCGGATGACCAACCAGGAGATTGAGGGCACGAGGCAGCGCTACATCAAGGTGCTGCAGCCTCTCTTCTTGCTAGTCGATCCCGTGGGCAACGATATCGTGACGTATTTCGCCTCGTTGCTTCGGATCGTTGGCATGGAGGACAAAGGGTGGGATCCCTACCTGGAGTCTCGCGGCATCCTTCAAGATCTAGACCTGCTGCTCCGAACTGACCTCCCGTCGGACAAGTTTCCCGAGCCTGCACTTACCAATTGGCGTTTGGGCCTCTTGATGTACAGCCACATCGTCGAAATGAGCGCTCCGTACGAAGTGCTGACGAATCTCTTAAGATTTCAGCTCGGGAAGGGCTACAGCCCGAATCCGTACCTCATGTTCTTGACCAAGGATGAGCAAGAGCGGGCCCGTAGGTCGGGGCTTTATCCGAGGCAGAAGATTAAGATCATCAAAGATTTATCCAGGGAAGCCGGACTTGCATCCGTCGGTGATCTATTTGACGAGTTTTACGATGGCAATCTGCGTAACGCCATCAGTCATTCGGACTACATCATCGCGGAGACAGAGTTTCGGGTGAGACGCGGCCCCGGTGCGTATGACGCGTACAGCGTACCCCTCGTGAAAGTGGATGAGTTAATAACCCGCTGCCAGATCTTCATGTCCGCTTTCTTCTCGCTTGACCACGCGGCCAGGGGGTTCTGGGGAGAACGCAAGGGGAAGGCGACTCCCTACGATCCGGTCTACAAGGGATTGATGGAAATTCTAGTCGACGGTGATGGCTTGATGTGTGGATTCAAGGTTCACTGGCCTAATGAATCGGAATCAACATATCGACGCACTGCGGATGGCATTCAAATGGATAACTGCATGCTGGATCTGAAGAATTCGGGTATTGAATTCTTCGTCGGCTCATACGCGAGAGTGCGCGGCTCGTTCAGTCCATTGGTTGAAAGCGATGGAGTGGCCGCCTACACGAAGATCGAGGGAACTGGTGAAATACCTCGCTGGCCTTAGGAATTTAGGAATCCTCTGGCCACATTTTGCTGTGGAATATTCTTCGGCCGTATCTACACGAAACAGGTACTTATCTGGGCGTAAGTCCTCAAAATATTCCACAAATCGAGCGTCGAAGTTCTTTCTTGTTCAGGTACTTAGGCCGCTTTGGGCCTCGGGCTGAAAATCCGCGTGTCGGTGGTTCGATTCCGCCCCTGGCCACCATTTTAACTACGCTGATTTGCTCAAGTTTTCTACGCTCGACCGCTCGAGTTGCGTTGGCATATTGGCAACAGTTTCCATTTTGTTTCCAAAAACCAAGGATGCGAGCCGGTCGCCGCTTGCATCGTGCTCGCGCGGCAGCATGTGGCTGTAGACATTCAGCGTAAAGGACGCGGTGGCGTGGCCCATGAGCCTTGATACCCGGACGATGTCCTCGCCGTTGCTGATCATCAGGCTCGCAAACGTATGCCTCAAATCGTGGAAACGAATTCTTCTGTCCGCTGGCAGGTAGAAGGCGCGTTGGCGAAGGCGGGGGGTAATCTGACATGCGCCGCCGTGCTGCTGAACGAGAGCGGCCACCGCTCCGCCGCTGGTAGACTGTGGGAGCGGCGCAGCGTCGCGGCCGTTGCACGGCGTCTCAAACTAAGCTGATCCGTCTCCCGCGCCACGAACTCTGCGCTGGCCTCGCCTCACGGCGACCTCGGCCGACGCCTGCCGCGTTACGCTAATTGCGAGCCGGGGGTACGAGCCCCTTTCGGAGGCTCGCATGGCGGTATTGGCGAGCAATCCGAGTCGAACCGCACGTTTGACCGTCAGCCGGCCAAGCCGGGGATCCAAAATAACACGGCGTTCAGCATGTAGAGTCCCATCAGAATCAGGATCACGCCGCCCGCGATCTCAAAACCCCGTCGATATCGAGCGAGCGCCTGAAGATTTTCCAGCCAGCTCACGGCAAAGGCTCCCAGGGCAATGGGCACGGCACGGCCGAGTGCGAACGCGAGGAGCAAAACTGCACCGAGCGGAACCGATCCCAGCCCTGCAGCCACGCCCAGTAACACGACGAGCGCTGGTGTGCACACCGGACACACCGCAATCGCGAAGGGAATTCCGAGCAGAAAGGCCCCCGAGGCGGCGCTCGGACGCTTGACGCGGAACCCGAAAGACGGCAGCGGAATCCGCAGCCGTCCCGCCCACATGAGCCCGAGCACGATCAGCAGCGGCCCGAGAAACAACCCCCAACCTCTTCCGGTGACCTCAGCCGCCCACCGGCCGCCCAGTCCGGCGATGAGTCCGAGCGCGACATGGGTGAGAATCATGCTGAGAATGAACAGGCTGCCGAAGCGCAGCGCTTGACGCCGGTCACGCCCTCTCGTCACGTAGGCGAGCGATACGGGGATGGAAGCCAGCGCGACGGGATTGAAGCTAAAGAGCAGCCCCGCGAGAAACGCGATACCCGCCGCCGCCAGGCCCGCGTGCTCCGCCGCCTGGCGCAAGCCTTCGGCATCCATCACCGAGGGCCTCGATTTCGCTCAATCAGGGCATCACGCAGTTGCGACTCGCTCGGTAGTGAGGTGAAGACGAGCTCCCCATCGATCACGATCGCAGGCAGCGTCAGCACCCCGAGTTCGACCGCATGATCGAGATCCTCGAGGACGTTCCGCTCGAGCCACTGCAGGTCTTTCACGACCTGCTCGGCGGTGGAGCGAAGCTGCTCGCGTGCGGCCACACACTCCGAGCACCCCGGGGTATAGAACAATTCAACCTTCATGGACCACGGCCCGCGCGCGAGCTCATCGCCCGGACAGATTGGCGCGTTCCAACGCCGCAATGATCGTGCACGCCTTCACCGGCTGGGCTTCGTCCGCGCAGTCGGCGATCAGTTGGTCCAGCGCCTTCGACATGGCGCTCATGGCGCGAATCTTCTTCTCGATCTGCAGTTTTTTCTCGATGGTCCGCGTGCGAACGTCGCCGCAGCAAGCCCTGTCCCGCGTGCGCAAGACCAGGAGCTCCCGGATCTCGGCTAACGTGAAGCCGCACTCTTGAGCCTGCTTGATAAAGCGGATGCGCCGGGCCGCATCCTGGTCATACAGCCGAAAGCCGGCCGGGCTCTTCCCGGCCGGCGCGAGCAGCCCCTCGCGCTCGTAATAGCGCAGCGCGTCGTTGCTGACGCCACTGAGGGAAGCCAATTTGCCGATGGTGAACATGCCAAAGCGCCTCCTTGAGGGCTTATTCTGGACCCTGAAGTGCGCTCGAGGGTCAAGGGGCTCTGACAGTCTTACCACGTCCGTGACGCCGGTCACGTCCAAGGGTCGCCCGCCGTCGCGGATCCCGCCGCTAAGGCCTTGATTGTTCAGCTGCGGGCGCTCGTTCCGCACCGGCCGGAACCTCTCTTCCGAAGGGCCAGCACAGGAGACTGATCGCCCGTGCGGCAGCCGACTTGTCCAGGTGCACGACTCGCCTAAGCCGCCTGCGGCAAGCCCGTGGGAACAACGGGGCGCCCGACGCTGCGGATGGCATCGAAGAACAGGCGCGGGCTGCCCCAGAGAGAGTTGAAGAAGATGGCCGTGACGCTCACGGCCATCGCCACCATCGCCCAGATCGGATGGATGAGGCCGGTCGCCGCGAGCGGAATGCCGCCGCCGTTGAAGCAAAAGGCCAGCGCCACGTTCTGGACCATCTTGCGGTAGCTGCGCCGGCTGATTTCACGCGCAGCGGGGAGCCCTTCCAGGTGGTTCGACAGGATGATGATGTCCGCAGACTCGATGGCGATGGCGGTGCCGGCCCCCATGGCGATGCCGATGTCCGCTTGCATGAGTGCCGGCGCATCGTTGATCCCATCGCCCACCATCGCAACGCGCGCGGAGGTTTGGAGAGCACGCACCATCGCGGCCTTGTCCTGCGGCAAAACGCCCGCATGCACTTCCTCGATACCGAGATCCGCCGCCACGCGCCGTGCTGCGCGCTCGTTGTCGCCCGTCACGAGGATCGGCTTGAGGCCAGCCTCGCGCAGGGCGGCGATCGCCGAAACGGCATCCGCTCGGAGCGTGTCGCCCAAAGCGATGACGCCGAGTGCGTGAGTCTTGCGCGCGACGGCAATCACCGTGCGACCGGCGGCCTCGAGGTGCTCGACGCGCGCGCGGAGACGCGAGAGATCGATGCCTTGCTCGGTGAGAAAGCGCGGGCTGCCAACGAGAACCTTGCTGGCGCCAAGGTGAGCAATGACCCCCTTGCCGGGGAAGGCTTCGAAGGATTGGATCTCCGGGGGAGTTACGCCGCGCTCGAAAGCTGCCTTGACCACGGCTTGCCCCAGCGGGTGCTCCGAGGAGGCCTCGGCGGCGGCCGCGATCGCAAGGAGTTCCGGCTCGCTGACCTCGAGCGCCTCGATCTCGCGCACGCTCGGGCGACCCTCGGTGAGCGTGCCGGTCTTGTCGAGCGCGATTTGTGTCACCAGGCGAAACCCCTGGAAGGCCTCCCCGGTGCGCATCAGGATGCCGCGCTCGGCCGCTACACCGGCGCCGCGCACGATCGAGAGCGGTGCCGAGATGCCGACCGCGCAGGGGTAACCCATTACGAGCACGCTGAGACCTGCGAAGACGGCGCGCTCGACATCGATCTGCCCCGTGGCGAGCCAGGAGCCGAGCAGCCAGCCGATCACGGCCAAGCCGGCGATCGCGAGGACGGTCGGCGTGTAGACGCGCAGCACGCGGTCGACGAGATGCAGAATCCCCGGCTTCAGCGCCCGCGCGTCCTCGACGTGACGGATCACTTGGCGCAGAAAGCTCTCCTCGCCGACCGCCGTGACCTTCACGAGCAGGGTGCCCGTCCCGTTGATCGAGCCGCCAATGACCGCAGCGCCCTCGGTCTTCTCGACCGGAATCGCCTCGCCCGTCACCAGCGATTGATCGACGCCCGAGCGGCCGCTGACCACCGTTCCATCGACGGGTACTCGCTCGCCCGGACGAATCCGCACGAGGTCGCCGATTTGCACCTGCTCGATCGGCAGCTCGAGCTCCTCGCCACCGCGCACCACTCGCGCGGTGTCCGGTTGGAGATCGAGCAGACGCTTCACCGCTTGTGAGCTGCGCGTCTTCACGATGAGTGACAGCCACTCCGAGAAGATGTGATAGGTGCCCACCATCACCGACACGGCAAAGAACGCCGCGGTGGGATAGCCCGGGCGGCGCAGGATGAGGCCGAGAATTCCGCCGGCGATGCCGGCAAACGCCCCGATCTCGAGCAGCACATGTTGGTTGAGGATGCCGCGGCGGAGCGCCTGGAAGGCCATGTAGAGAATGTGCCGCCCAACCCCGAACACGAGCGCCACCGCCAAGGCGCCGGCGAGCCACGGCGCCGCCTGGATCAGATAGCCGTGGAGGTTGAGATAGAGCAGCGAGAGCGCCATCAGGGTGAGGCCGCCGGCCGCACCCGTCGCGGCCCACAATCCGCTGGAACGCAGGACGAGAAACACAAAGCCGCCGAGGCTCAGGCACACCAGCGCCGGCAGAAAGCCGATCCACCCCACGGTCGGGTCGGCGATGATGGGAATGGCCGCGACGCTGAGGACGACCGCGAGGACAAAGCGCCTCGCCTCGCGAACGAGATCGCGCTCTTCCTCCTCGAAGGCGCGCAGCTTGCGCGGATCGGATATGGTGTAGCCGATATCGCGCAGGGTCTGCAGCAGTTGCTCGGGGCGCGCGACGCTCGGGTCATACTCCACCAGCGCCTGTTCATGCGTCAGGCTCACGGCCACTTTGTCGACACCCGGTAAGCGGCCGAGCGCTTTCTCGATAGTCCCGGTGCACAGCGAGCAGTGCAGGCCGCCGATTCGGGCCCGGATTTTGCGACGCCCGGCTCTGGCCGAGGGCTCCTCGGTCCACGGACGCGAGTCAGAAAGAGTCGCTGTTGAGGTCGCCATGGGTTCTCCGGTCGAGTCTCCGCCTGACGGGTTGAAGGGCGGAGCGCTTGAGCGCTCAGGCGGCGCCGAGGGCTTCGCTCGCTACCACGCGGAAGCCAGCCTTCTGAATCGCCTCGACGAGTTGCTCCTCGCGAACGGCCTGCGCGTCGAAGAGCACACGAGCTTGACGCTCGGGGAATGACACGTCGGCCATATGCACTCCGCATTGCCCTTCAACCACGGTCCTGATCTTGTTGGCGCAGGCGCCACAGTTCATGCCCTCGATTTTGAGGATGATCGTCTTCATTGATGGCTCCGTTTATCGACGGACGCAGCTTAACCCATGGAGTTACCTCCAAGGTCAAGCCCCTTTACAGCACAAATCGCCGCCGAAGGTGAGGCCGTGGGGACGAACGACGGGGCGCGCGGGAATCTCCACGTCGTGCGGCCGTGCCGTCATTGAGAGGCGGCGGGAGCGGAGCCTTTGCCCTGTCGTACCGGCGATCGTGTTAGGGCGCAGTGGGTGCTTGCAGCAGGCTGGAAAGGCGCATCCGGCAGGAAGGTGATACAGACCGATCAAACTTCCCGCTCAGTCGGCGCGCGCGATACAGCGTAACTGCGAACACCGTACGGTGTCAGGCCTCGGGGCTTGTACACCGAAAGCGCGGTAAGGACGAGCAATGCGACAAGGGCAGTGCCCGAAGCAACGACCATCATGACTTGCGGGCCGTGCAAATCGGGGCTCAGCGCGCCCCCCATGGCGGAAGCCCGACCGAGGCGCTCGATGGGTTTTACATGCATCACCAAGACGGCAGTCGAGAATAGAGTGATCAGTAGTTTCACGACGACCCAGTAGTAGCGGAACAAGCCCCACGTGGTACCGAGCGAGGAGATCACACCCGTGAGGAGCGCTGCGGCGGCGAACGGAAGAATGACCCACCACGTCGTGAGTTCCATGGCCAGGTACGCGGCTTGACTCAGCCGCGAGGCTTCGGCCGTCATACCAGTCACGGCGAGCGCCAGAAAGGCGGCGATCGAACCGATCCAGCCGACTGATAAAGCAACATGAGCGGTGAGCGCAATTCTGCGCACGCGCAAAGTCATGAGCGTCAGTGGACGCCCCCATGCATTGCGTGACCACCGAAACCGTGGCCTGTCAGATGCAGCACGACGAATACGAGCAGCAGGACAAGAGCAATGGCCCCAAATATCTTGACCCAGCGAGGCGTGGCTGGGGCTGACCGACGATCGGCTACCACCATCAGTACTCCTGGCGTTCGCGCTAACCGTGCATTCCCGTAGATAATGAAAATACAGTGAGTGTCCACGCGTCAATGAATAGATCTGGGTGACTGTCTTGTACTGAACACTTAGGCGGATGTGTCTGGAAATGACAGCGGAGACTTGCGATGAGTAACAGAGCTTCGGACCGGCGTAGCGGTCGGACGAGAGGCTCGCTCGAGAAGGCCCATCTCGAGCTGATCCTCAAGAAAGGCTACGAGACGATGACCGTCCAGGACATCTGCGAGACGGCCAACGTGGGGCGATCCACGTTCTATGCGCATTACACGGGCAAGGACGACTTGAGGCGCAAGAGCTTCGAGCATTTGCGTAGACACCTGACCGATCGTCAGGCGAGTGCGCGCGCCTCGGCGGGACCAGGCGCGGGCGGGCAGCTTGCCTTCAGCCTCACGCTATTCGAACACGCGAAAGAGTACCTGGGTGTCTATCGTGCTTTGGCGGGAACTCGCGGCGCTGCGATCGGTCTGGGCACGATTCGCAAAATCCTGTGCGATCTGGTGGATGCCGAGCTCGAACGGACGGCAGTGACGACTCCAACTGAGATCCCGAGGGAACTGACGGTTCAGTACGTCGTCGGCGCCTGTATGGCGATGTTGACCTGGTGGCTGGATCGCGGAGCGAAATTGGCGCCCGAACGGATGGATGCGATGTTCCGCTCGATGGTGACTCAGGGGATACCCTCTCTGGGCTCGTGAGTCACGCTTCGCCTAAAGACGCACAAACCGAAGTCGCAACGCATTGCCGATGACTGAAACCGAGCTTAGGCTCATCGCCGCCGCAGCGACGATGGGACTGAGCAACAACCCGAAGGCCGGGTACAGGATGCCTGCGGCGAGCGGGATTCCGAGTACGTTGTAGACGAAAGCGAGCACCAGGTTTTGGCGAATGTTGCGCATCGTCGTGCGGCTCAAGGTGCGTGCGCGCGCAATGCCCGCCAGGTCTCCCTTGATGAGCGTCACGCCCGCGCTCTCCATGGCGACATCGGTCCCAGTGCCCATCGCCACACCGACATCGGCTTCGGCGAGTGCCGGAGCATCATTCACTCCATCACCCGCCATCGCGACCACATGGCCTTCACCTCGCAGTCGGCGGACGACCGCATTCTTTTGTTCGGGCAATACCTCGGCCTCGATGTCTGTGATGCCCAGCTTCGCCGCGACCGCCTCGGCGGTCTTACGGTTGTCGCCCGTCAGCATGACGATGCGAACGTGGTTCGCCCGCAGGGCCTCCAGCGCCGCCGGCGTGGAGCCCTTGATGGGATCCGCGACCGCGAGAATTCCTCCCGCTCGGCCATTCACCGCCACATACATGACCGTCGCACCCTCGCGGCGGAACTCATCGGCGCGGCGTTCCAACTCCAATGCGGACCCCGAGCTGGTATCGATGAGCTTGGCATTGCCGATCGCTACCTCGGTGCCAGCGATGCGAGCGCTCACCCCCTTGCCCGTGGTGGAGCTGAAGTCAGTCGCATCCTGTAGGAGCAAGCCTCGTTCGCGCGCGGAAGCTGCGATCGCCGCCGCCAACGGATGCTCGCTCGAGCGCTCGACACTTGCGGCCGCGGCGAGGAGTTTCGCCTCCTCAAAGCCCTGGGCCGCTACAACGGCAATCACGCGCGGCTTGCCTTCCGTCAGCGTACCGGTCTTATCGACCACCAGCGTATCGACCTTCTCAAACCGCTCGAGTGCTTCCGCGTTTCTGATCAACACACCCGCCGTGGCGCCTTTGCCGACGCCGACCATGATCGACATGGGAGTTGCGAGCCCCAATGCACAGGGGCAGGCGATGATGAGCACCGAGACTGCGGCGATGAGGGCGTAAGAAAACGCAGGCGCAGGACCCCAGATCATCCAGCCGAGAAAGGCCAGCACCGCCACAACAACGACAGCCGGGACGAACCACGCCGAAACGGCATCCGCCAGGCGCTGGATCGGTGCGCGACTGCGCTGCGCGTCGGCGACCATGTGAACGATCCGCGCCAGCATCGTCTCACTGCCCACGCGCTCGGCACGTATCACGAGGGCCCCGGTCCCGTTGAGCGTGCCGCCGATGACGCTCGCCCCGGGTAGCTTCTCGACTGGCATCGATTCGCCGGTGATCATCGATTCATCAATAGCGCTCCGGCCCTCGAGAACCTCGCCATCGACCGGCACAGCATCTCCCGGGCGAACGCGTAACCGGTCGCCCAGTCGCACTTCGTCGAGCGCAACTTCCTCGTCGCCTCCAACGGCGGTGATCCGATGCGCCGTCTTCGGTGCGAGATTGAGCAAGGCGCGGATCGCCCCGCTCGTGCGCTCACGCGCGCGCAGCTCAAGCACCTGTCCGAGCAGCACGAGCACCGTGATCACGGCCGCCGCTTCGTAATAAACGGGAACCGTTCCTTCCGCCGTGTGGAGCGACGCCGGAAAGAGGTTCGGCAGAAAAGTAGCGACCAGGCTGTAGAGATAGGCCGCCCCGGTACCGAGGGCAATGAGGCTGAACATGTTCAACGAGCGGTTACGAACCGAGGCCGCACCGCGAGCAAATAGCGGTGCCCCTGCCCAGAGCACGACCGGAGAGGCCAGAACGAGCTCGAGCCAGATCGATAGCTGGGAGGACACGTAGTGGTGCAGCGGCAGACTCGGCAGGTGCACTGCCATTTCCCAGAGCACGAGCGGAACAGAAAGTAGTGTGCCGACCCAGAAGCGCCGGCTCATGTCGTGCAATTCAGCACTTCCCGTCCCTTCGGCTGTCGGCTCCAAGGGCTCGAGCGTCATGCCGCAGATCGGACAATGCCCGGGGGCATTGCGACGGATCTGCGGGTGCATCGGGCAGGTGTAGATCGTCAACGATGACCCCGGGGCGACATCTCCAACCGCCCCGTGGCTCATGGCAGCGACCGAGTGAGCGTCGTGCCCGCAGGGCTGTGCATGGCACTGCGATCTATGAGCCGCGTGGTCGTGTGTCACGCAGAGCCCTCCGCACCCAGTGCATTCAGGATCGGGCAGTCCTCCGCGCGGCCGCTGCCGGGGCATTTCGCGATCAGGCCCTTCAGGCCGGTGCGGACGCGATCCAGGTCAGCGATCCGTTGCTCGACAGCGGCAAGCTTCTGCTGCGCGGTCTCTTTGACGCGCTTGACATCTCGGCGTGTCCACAGCGACAGCAGTTCGCGAACTTCCTTCAGTGTGAATCCGAGCGCCTGAGCCCGGCGGATGAAGCGAAGCCGCAAGAGCTCGACGGTCCCGTAGCGTCGGTAGCCCGAGGCGAGGCGCGCCATGGGCGGCAGCAGCCCCCTGCGCTCGTAGTACCGAACCGTGGGAATGCCGAGGCCTGCGCGCTTGGCCAGCGCGCCTATACCGAGTGAACCCATGCTTACACTCCCTCCGGGACGCATCGTAGCGCGTGGATCATGGTCCAGCGTCAAGGGTATGGCGAACCTCACCTCGGCCCGCCTCTGCTGCGTCGAGCGGGGGATGAGGCGAGGGTCTCAGGTCCCCGGATGGGCTGTCGGCTGGCCGCCGGTTCCCCAGTGAGGAATCCAGCGCGGGGTCACAGCCGCGTACGCCTCGTACTCTCGACTGAACTCTCGCAGCGCATCACGTTCCTCAGAGCGCGCCAGCCGGACATACATCCAAACCAGGAGCGGAAACATGGCGAGCGTCAGGATCGTCGGCCACTGCAGGAGGAAGCCGAACATGATCGCGATGAAGCCGACGTACTGCGGGTGGCGCATGCGGGCATAGATTCCGGTCGTCGCCAGCTGATGTTGGCGCTGGGCCCGATACAACACGTTCCAGGCGGCCGACAGGAGAATGAAGCCGCCGAGGACGAGCAGGTTGCTTAGGATATGCAGCGCGCCAAAGTGGGGGTTGCCGCGCTGTCCGGTAAGCGTCCACCAAAGATGCCCGGCGTCATGCGAGAGTGGGTCCAGTCCCGGATAGCGGCGCTGCAACCACCCGGATAGCAAATAGATGGTAACCGGGACCCCATACATCTCCGTGAACATGGCGACGATAAAGGCACTGAATCCCCCAAACGAGCGCCAATCCCGTGGCGAGCTGGGCTTCGAGAAGCTGTACGCGAAAATGATGAATACGGCCGAATTGATCACGACCAGCGTCCACAGTCCGTAGGCCGACATCGTTTCGTGATTCATCCTCGCTCTCCCGGTTCGCGCGAGTTCTCAGCATGCCCTTCGTGCCCGCTCGCGCCATGGCCGTGATGCATGAAGAGGTGCATGAGCGGACAGGCCGCGAGCAGTAGCCAGGGCAGTGCACCCAGCACGTGCGCGGTGTGCTCCGCGAGAAGAAAGAACGCCGCGACCGCCAGGAACCCCGCACAGACGATGCCTGTCTTGGTTCCCCAGAACCCCATCGGTCTGCTTTCACTCACGGTGTGACTCCATGCAGTTCGCTGTGCTGCACTCGGCTTCAACGAAATCGCGCAGCGAAGAAGTTGTACAGGGGTCCGAATATGAGCGCGATGTACCAGCCCCATCCGATGCTCTCGGCGAGGCCGAGCAGGAAGCGCGGCCAGCTACCGAACTCGAACCCCGGCAGAGGAATCGCTAGCGCCCCATGAAGGACGGGCAGCGAAGGTGCGAGGTAGTAACCCAGCACACACAGGACGAAGGAGAGGGCAAACGAGACGCTCAGCGCACAACCGAGCGCCACCACCGGGATCACGCGCGCCCGGTGTGATTCGCGTTCAGTCTTCACGCCCGCGACATGGGTGGGATTAGCAGCAAGCGCCATGGTGATGCTCCTTTGTCTCATCGACCGTTGTTCCTGGCTTCGCGTATTTGTCGGGTGAGGCTTCGAACTTGTCTCTGCAGGCCTGCGAGCAGAAGTAGTAGACCTGACCCTCATGTACAGCGGTCTTCGCCTCGCTCGCCTTGACGCTCATACCGCAAACGGGATCGACTCTCCGCTCGGGGACGTTCACGCCGGCGCCCTTTCCAGACAGCGGCCCCGGATCACTGGAGGACTCATCGCGGCGGTGCGCGTGACCCATCACGTGGGCCCCGCAGCCGAAGCGCATCACCAGAGCGAAAAGGCCCGCCCAAATGAGGAAATACACGACAGTTGGAAGTTGCATAATCGATCGACCCTCTTACGAGATGAGGTTACGCCTCGGTGCGCAATCGGCCATACGCAGATTCCACATCTCGATAGCGCTTGGCGCGCACGGCTGTTGCCGTGAATCGCGCCTTTCACCGATACATCCTAAACTCTGCACCTAAGTTGAGAGTCAAGCGTGAGCGGCACCGGAAACTTGACCGCGGCCAATGATGTGGCGTGCGGGAGACTCAGCAGTGAGTTGCTCTCCCTCGGGTGCTGAGGCATTCTTTCCATCACATGCGCCGCCGCCGTCATATCCTGCTCCTTGCGATTCTGCTGATCTGGCAGTTCGGCGTCGCGGCAAGTCCCTTTGGCATGGTGTGGGCGTCGCAGTCGGCAGAGACCCACGGGTTATCGACGCACTGTCCCGAGCATTCGAGCGCTGGCGCTCCCTCTCCACACTTCTCTCATGCCCATTCAATTGCGCCAGGGCACACGGCGCCCTGCTGTGGAACGGATGCCTGCAAGTGCATGACCGCACCGGCCGGTGTTGCGGCCACGAGCTCGCCGTTCACCGTGCCTGTGCTGACTTTGAGCCTGGTAGTCATTGAGCAGGCGGCGCCGCTGCTGGGCGAGGCCGGCTCCAACCTCTTTCGACCTCCCATCTAATCGACCTCAGATCCGTCAGGCCGTATCGCATGGAGCGGGCGGCGTAAGAGTCGTCAGTCGGCACGAATGACCGCTGTCGACTCGATGTGGATTTTGGAGGAACGAGGTCGAAGTCATGTGTATTCATAGAGGCGTGGCGCGCCTGCTCGGCGCGACGCTCGTGTTGCTGTCCGGATGTGCCGCCGTTTCGCACACTGAGGGGCTTCGAGAGGTTCAGAAGCACGTCGCGGGGTCGGACGCTCTGGCAAGTCCCATCGTCAGTGGGGAGCCTGCTGAGGCGGCGGACGCCCGGGTCGCAGAACTTCTCCGCTCCCCGCTAACAGTATCGGCGGCTGTCGAAGTCGCTCTCCTGCGCAATCCGCAGATCGCGGAGTCGTACGCAGAGGTGGGCCTCTCACAGGCGGACGTCATCGCCGCGAGCCGCATCTCGAACCCCGTCTTTTCAGGATCACTGATCACCGGTGGCGGCGAGCGTCAGGCGGTGGGGGGGATCAGCCAGTCGATCTCGGACCTGTTATTGCTCGCGGATCGTCGCCGTCTGGCGAAGGCTGGCGATCAGCGCAACCGGTCGATCGTCACGCATTCAATGATCGATCTGCTGCGCGACGTTCAGGGAGCTTGGTATCGCAGCGTCAGTGCCGAACAAGTGGCAAAGCTGCGCGCCGCGATCGCGACGAGCGCCGATGTCTCCGCGACACTCGCCCAGCGCTTCTATGATGCTGGCAACATCAGCGAACTCGACCTCACGCTCAATCGCGCAGCCGCCACTCAAGCGCACTTGGCCGCCCTCCAAGCCACCGTGGCTGCGCAAGCAACGAAGTACGATCTGCAAAGCCGACTCGGGCTTCGCGGAACGCCGACGTGGAGCATCGCTTCGGAGTTGCCGGCACCGTCCCCGGTTGCGGAGACACCGGACAGCCTCGTTGCACTGG
>JACXTT010006759.1_pt1 | contig 16304 bp, 16 predicted proteins | sample 9270951 | NCBI WGS metagenome assembly JACXTT01 (sample SAMN15532306, study PRJNA645909) | rock metagenome | isolation source: weathered quartz diorite | place: Puerto Rico | collected 2017-06-21 | reverse complement strand
GTGATGTAGCGCGCGCGCTCCGAGCACAGGAACGCGACGGCGCTGGCGATGTCCTCGGGCTGCCCCTCCCGCTGCATGGCCACCCGTTTGACCATGCGGTCGTACAGTGGTGACAGGTTGGCGTTCGGCCCCACGATCCCCGGCGCGATCACGTTGGAGGTCACATTGTACCGCGCCCCTTCGAGCGCGACCGACTTGGCGAACCCGATCACGCCCATCTTCCCCGTCGAGTACGCGGTCTGCCCGAAGCCGCCCATGAGCCCCGCGATCGAGGCCATGCAGATCACCCGCCCCCACCGTCGCTCGCGCATGCCCGGGAACACGCGCTTGGTGACGTTGTAGGTGCCGGTGAGGTTGATGCGCAGGTTGAGGTCCCAGTCCTCGTCGGCGGTGTCCTTGAGCTGACCGACCGTGTAGATCCAGCCCGCGTTGTTGACGCAGATGTCGATGGGCCCCACCTCGCGCTCCGCGCGCCCGAGCACGTCGTCGAGCGCCGCGCGGTCGGTGATGTCGGCGGCGTAGCCCCGTGCGGTTCCCCCGGCGTCGGCGATCTCCTTGGCGGTCTCGGCCGCCCCGTCCGCGTTGAGGTCCAGAACGATGACCCGGCAGCCCTCCGCGGCCAGGGCCAGGCAGTCCTGCTTGCCCAGGCTCCGGGCGCCGCCGGTAACGAGCGCGGTCTTGCCGCCGATGCCCAGATCCACCGCTAGCGGCCCTTGAACTCGGCGGGGCGCTTCTGAAAGAAGGCCTGGATGCCCTCCGACGCGTCCTCGGTGCGGAGCGTCTGCAGGAAGGCGCGCACCTCGACCTCGATGGCCTGATCGATCGGGGCCTGGATGCCGTCGTCCACCGCCTCGATGATGAGCCGGGTCGCGATCGGCGGCCGCTTGGCGAGCTCGCGGGCGAGCGCCTTCGCGTCGGCGAGCGTCTGGCCTTCTTTGGAAAGCCGGTTGACGAGGCCGGTGCGGTAGCACTCCTCAGCCGGGATCTGGCTACCGAGGATCAAATGCTCCAGCGCGAGGCCCCGGCCGATCAGCCGCGGGAATCGCTGTGTGCCGCCGAAGCCCGGGATGATGCCGAGGTTGGACTCGGTCTGCCCCATCCGCGCGCCCTCCTTGAGGATCCGGATGTGGCAGCCCATCGCGATCTCGCAGCCGCCGCCCAGCGCGTGCCCGTTGATGGCGGCGATCACCGGCTTCGGGAACCGCTCGATGCGTCGGACCACGGTGTTGCCGAAGCGGATGAAGGTGCCCACGTCGGCGCCCTGGAAGGCCGAGCCCAGGTCCGCCCCGGCGCAGAAGATCCGGTCCCCCGCCCCCGTGATGATCACCGAGCGGACCCCGTCGTCGCCCTCGAGCTCGGAGAGCGCCGCGTTCAGCTCGCGCATGAGCGTCTCGCTGATGGCGTTGGCGGGCGGGCGATTGAGCGTGATGATCGCGAAGCGCTCCTCGCGGGTCAGGATCAAGGTCTCGTACGCCATCGGGCGGGTCTCCTTTGAGCTAGCGGCGGGCGGCCACGCCCTGCAGGAACAGGTCGGCCACCGCGGACGAGGTGTCGACCAGGCGGTAGCCACGCTTGCCGAGCACCCAGGACGTCGCCATCTGATCCATCGCGCCGAACAGCATCTTGGTGGCGAGCTTCAGCGGCAGGGCGGATTTGAAGTGGCCCTGGCCCACGCCCTCCTCCAGCACGGAGCCGATCAGCGCGAAGTACGCGGCGAACTCCTGGCTGGAGGCCCCCCGGAAGAACTTCTGCCCCTGGCGCAGCTGGATCGGGACCACCTCGGCGAGATCGGGATCCTCCTCGAGCATGTGGAAGTGCAGGTGCACGAGCCGTTTCACCTTGGCCACCGCGTCGGGCTCGTCGGCGATGGCCCGCCGCATGGAGGCCACGAAGCCCGCCATCTTCTGGCGGAACAGCGTGATGAGGATGTCTTCCTTGGTCTTGAAGTAGAGATAGATGGTACCGGCCGCGATGCCGGCCTCCCGAGCGACGTCGGACACGCGGGAGTTGAAGTAGCCCTTCCGCGCGAAGACTCGCACCGCGGCCTCGATGATCTGCTGGGGCTTGTCTGGATCGCGCATCGCCGAGAGTGAACCGCGGTTCATTCTATGCGCGGCCCCGAGGGCTGTCAAACGGAACTTGGTCGAGATCCGCGCGGCTGACAGCTCGCCACGTATTCCTGAAGGCGCGCGAACTCGTTCGAGCCGAGGTTGGCGAAGACGAGCACCGCGCCGCCCTCGTAGGCCTCCCACACCACCGCCGGGAGCCGCAGGCGATCGAGGCCGGAGCGCGCCGGTAGCTCCAGCACCACCACGTCGCCCTCGACGAGCCGCTGATCCGTCATCACCCGGCCGCCCGAGGCGCTCAGATCCACCGTGTGTCCTTGCGCGGTTCCCTCGGATCCGCCCTCGACCCGGATCGGCAGGCTCACCGGCACGCGGGGAAACCGCCGCCGCGTGTCGCCGCGGGACACGAACGGCGTCACGCGTCCGGCGGGAGAGTCCGACATCTTGAGGAAGGCCACGCCGATGCTCTCGCCGTCGCGCCGGACCACGGTGCCCACCACCTCGAGCCGGCCCGCGTCGCCCGGCAGGGTCACCCGCACCGTGACGATGCTGCCGACCGCGGCGTCGGTGGCGGACTGCACCTTCATCCCGGACAGGCTCAGGTTGACGACCTCGCCCGACACCACGCGTCCGTCGCTCGACTCCACCGTCGCCGACCACGCCGCCGCCGCTCTGGGAAAAGCTCGCCGATCGTGACCGCTCACTCGCGCCTCCTCATGAGAGCACCGCCGTGCCTCGACCCTGACGTGTCCGGGCACGCTCTGTCAACCCCGCGTCGGTCACCTTGACGCGCGGCGGAGCCGGCGCGTACGATGCGGCACCATGATCGTCAAGTACCGCATCGGGATCATGCCGGGCCCGTGGCCCAGCGGCCGCGACGGCGCCGGCTTCCTGTGGACGCTCTGCGACCAGCTCGAGCGGAGCGACGTGGACTCGATCTGGCTCTCGGACCGGCTCTCCTCGCCGGTACCGGTGCCCGAGGTGATGACGACGCTCGCCGCGATCGCGGCGCGCACGACCAAGCTCAAGTTCGGCCCGAGCGTGGTGGTCCTGCCCTACCGCACCCCGGTGGTGGCGGCCAAGGAGATGGCCACCGTGGACTGGCTCTCGCACGGGCGGCTCTTCCCCGCGGTCGGCGTGGGCGTGGAGCTGCCGCGCGAATTCGAGGCCTCCGGAGTGGCATTCACGGAGCGCGGTCAGCGCACGGACGAGGCGATCCGGGTGATCCGCATGCTGTGGACGCAGGACGAGGTCACCTTCCAGGGCCGGTTCTACAAGCTGGACCGCATCTCGGTATTTCCCAAGCCGTGGCAGACCCCGCCGCCGATCTGGATCGGCGGCAAGAGCGAGGCGGCCATGCGGCGCACCGCGCGCCTCGGCGACGGCTGGATCCCGTCCTTCATCACGCCCGAGGAGATGCGCGTGGGTGTCCAGAAGGTGCAGGAGCTCGCCGCGGCGGAGGGCCGCCAGGTGCCCGAGGATCACTTCGGCACCCTGATCAGCTTCGCGGTGGCGGACTCGGAGGACGCGGCCCTCGCGATGGCCCGGCCCTTCATCCCGCGGGGTCGCGTGGACGAGGCGACTATGCGCGAGTGCACCGCGTTCGGCCCGGTGGGCCGGCTGCTGGAGAAGGTCGAGCAGTACGTCAAGACCGGGGCGTCCAAGTTCATCCTGCGCCCGCTGTGCCCACCGGAGCGCATGCTCGAGCAATTGGCCGCGGTGGCCGAGCACGTCTGCCCCGAGTACCACCGACGCTGACGCTTCGCGCGCGGCGCGCGCCCCCGTATACTGCGGTCATGCGCCGCTTCCACGCTCTCAGCCTGGCCGCTCTGCTCGCCCTGTCGGGATGCTCGCTCGTCACCCTCGATTTCCAACCCAAGATCAAGCCGCTGGAGGAGGCGACGGTCGAGGGCAAGGGCTCTGACAAGATCTTGCTGCTCGACCTCTCGGGGGTCCTCTCCGAGGAACTCCCGAGCTTCTCGATCGGCGCCCCGCCGCCGCGCGTGCCCCTCCTCGCGCGGGTACGCGAGGAGCTGCGCAAGGCCGAGGAGGACTCGCACATCCGCGCGCTCATCGTGCGGATCAACAGCCCGGGCGGCACCATCACCGCCTCCGACGTGCTCTACCACGAGCTGCTGGCGTTCAAGGCGCGCAAGAAGGTGCCGGTCATCGCCGCGATCATGGACGTGGGCGCCTCGGGCGGCTACTACGCGGCGCTCGCCGCCGACACCATCGTGGCGAACCCGACGACCGTCACCGGCAGCATCGGCGTGGTGATGATCACGGTCAACGCGCAGGGGCTCATGGAGAAGATCGGCGTGGCCCCCCTCGCCATCAAGTCCGGCCCGATGAAGGACGCGGGCTCTCCCTTCCGGTCGCTCACCGAGCCCGAGCGGGCGATCTTCCAGGGCATCATCGACGAGATGTACGGGCGCTTCGTGGGGCTGATCGTGCAGTCGCGCAAGATCCCCGAGGATCGCGTGCGCGCGCTCGCCGACGGACGCGTCTACACCGCGGAGCAGGCGCTGCGGCTCGGGCTCGTGGACCGGATCGGCTACCTGGAGGACGTGGTGACGCTGGCCCGGGAGTCGGCCAAGCTCAGTGAGGCGCGCGTGGTGATGTACCACCGGCCCAAGGAGTACCGCGCGAACATCTATTCGGCGACGCCCGCCGCGTCCACCGCGGAGAGCACGCTGGCCCAGTTCGCCGCGACGCTGGGTGGCGGGGGGCCCCGCTTCCTCTATCTCTGGTGGCCGTAGCCCGGGACCCGAATCAGGCCGATCCGAGCTGGTCGAGCGCGGCCCGGACCTTCTGGGCGAGCCCGAGCGGCGTGAAGGGCTTCTGGATGAACAGGGTATCGGGATCCAGGACCCCATGGCGCACGATGGCCTCGTTGGTGTAGCCCGACATGTACAGCACCTGCATCTCCGGTCGCAGTGGTCGTAGGCGCTCCACCAGGGCGCGCCCGCTCTGCTTGGGCATGATCACGTCGGACAGCAGCAGGTGGATCGGGCCCGAGTGCCGCTCGGCCATCAGCATCGCGTCCTGGGCGTCGCAGGCCTGTAGCACGGTGTAGCCGCTCCCCTCCAGGATCTCCCGCGCGAGGTCGCGCACGTCCGGCTCGTCCTCCACCAGCAGCACCGTCTCGTCGCCCCGCGGCATCGCGACCACCGTGGAGATCGTCTCGTCCACCTCGATCACCGTCTCTGGTACGCGCGGCAGGTAGATCGTGAAGGTCGTGCCGGCGCCCGGCTCGCTCGCGAGCTGGATGTCACCGCCGCTCTGCTTGACGATGCCGTAGACGGTCGCGAGCCCGAGGCCGGTTCCCTTCCCGGGTCCCTTGGTGGTGAAGAACGGCTCGAACACGCGGGAGCGCGTCTCCTCGTCCATCCCGGCGCCGGTATCCGACACCGCGAGCGCCACGTAGGGCCCGGCGGAAACGCTCTGGCGGCTCGCGTCGGCCTCGTCCAGCTCCACGTCGTCGGTCTCGATGGTGAGCCGGCCGCCCTCCGGCATGGCGTCGCGGGAGTTGACCACGAGATTGACGATGACCTGCTCGATCTGCCCCCGATCGGCCTTCACACGCCCCAGCCCGTCGCGCGGGATGACCACGAGCTCGATGTCCTCGCCGATGAGGCGGCGCAGCATCGGCTCCATCCCGGTCACCACTGAGTTGAGGTTCAGCACGTGCGGCTGCAGCACCTGCTTGCGGCTGAAGGCCAGGAGCTGCTGGGTGAGGGCCGCGGCCCGATCCGCGGTGCTCCGCACCAGGGTCGCGTCGCGGTGGATCGGCTCCTCCGGACGCAGGCGCGAGGCAATGAGCTGGGCGCGGCCGGTAATGACGGTCAGGAGGTTGTTGAAGTCGTGCGCGATGCCGCCGGCCAGCCGCCCGATCGCATCCATCTTCTGCGACTGGCGGAGCTGCGCCTCGAGCTGGAGGCGCTCCCCGATGTCCTTCAGCATGCCCAGCGTGCCCACCACCGCGCCCGAGGCGTCCCGCAGCAGCGAGACCGACGCGCTCACCTCCACGCGCCCGCCGTCCTTGGTGACGAATCCGGTCTCGTAGTTCCGGAGCTGGCCGTTCTCCAGGGCCAGCCGCTGCTTGACCGCGCGCGCCTCCGCGAGGCCGCCGGGATAGAAGGCGGCCACCGGCGCGCCGATGATCTCCTCGGCGCCATAGCCGAACATGGCCTCGGCCCCGCGGCTCACGTAGGTCACCCTGCCCTTGACGTCGCTGGTGATGATGGCGTCCGGCGAGTTCTCGGTGATCGACTGCAGGAAGTCGCGCGCGTCGCGGATCTCCCGGTACAGGCCGGAGTTCTCCAGGGCCACCGCGCCCTGCCCCACGAAGGCGGCCAGGAGCGCGAGCTCGTCTTCGGTGTAGGCGCGGCCGGCCACGTCGCCCAGGCCGAGCACCCCGATGACGCGGTCGTTCGCCTTGAGCGGCATCGCGAGCACCGAGCGGAAGTCGGCGCCGCGCACCAGGTCCGCGGCCCAGTCCGGCAGGTCGATCTTCGCGTCGGCCAGCACGTCCGGGGTCCACACGCAGCGCTCCTCCGAGGCCGCGCGGCCCGCGGTGCCTTCCCCCATCATGAACGTGCGCCCGATCCAATCGTTCCGGCCGTCGCCGCCCGCGGCCGCGATGCACACGAGCCGCGCCCGGTCCCGGTCGAGGCGATAGAGCGCGGAGCTCCGCGCGCCGAACACGCGCACCACCGAGGTCGCGATCTGCTGTGCCACATCGCCCGGCTCGAGCCCGGCGGCCAGCTCGCGCCCGGTCTTGATGAGCGCGGCCGCCGACATCTCGGTGCGGCGACGGGCCGTGATGTCGGTCTGGGTGACCACCGCCCCGCCGCCGGCGAGCGGCGTCGCGGTCAGCATGAACCAACACTGCTCCGGCAGCCCCTCGCTCGCGTAGTCGCACGTGAAGATCGGCAGCTCGCCGCGCAGGACCCGCCGGACCCCGGTCTCCGCGCGCTCGTCGCGGGGGCATCCCGCCATCGCCCCGTCGCGGCAGATCGCGAAGTAGCTCTGCCCCACGCCCTCCGCGACCGCGGGACCGGCCCCGTTCTCGCGACCGAAGCGGCGCCAGGCCTCGTTCGCGGCCACGATGCATCCCCCGTCGTCGAGGATGGCGGTCATCGCGGGAAGCGAATCGAGCAAGAGCCGCGCGAGCCCGCCCGTCCAGGCCGCGCGACCGGCGGCGGGGGGGTTCGCTGGCGCCAGGCGCCGCGTGCCGTGACCGTTATGGCTCATGCACCCTCTCGCCACCGCCCGTGCATCTTCGTGCTCGGGACGACCGCCTAGCGCTGGAACGGCCGGGGCGAGATCTGGTAGCGCCGCATCTTGGCGTGCAGCGTGGTGTAGTTCGTCCGGAGCAGCCGGGCCGCCTGGCTCTTGTTGCCGTGGGTGGTGGCGAGGGCCCAGCGGATCGCCTCCCCTTCCGCCTCGGTCACCGCGCTCTCCACGATCTGCCTCAGCGAGGCCATGCCGACCTTGGTGTGTGGCACGGCCGGGGCGGGCTCCATTGTTGCGCGCCGATCGGGCGGGCGGCTCGCGGTCAGGTCGCGGCGCGCCGTGGTGGCCAAATCCGCGGGGCTCGCAATGACGGGCGTGACGACCGTTTCGATGGTGCTCATGACGTACCCTCCTCCTGGGTGACGGAGTAGCGCTCTCAAGCGAGGGCAAGGCAGGTGCCACCGGAAACGACGGCGAGCGTCGAGCGCAGTGAGCCGAGCAGATCAGCGCCGACGCGGATTTCCACGGGGACCCCGGAGGCCTAGGCGAGGCCGGAATTGGCCTCCGGTATCTGAAGGGACCCTGGACTATTGCGTGGCTGCCATAGCGATGGTCCCAGAGGGCCGGACTCAACGCGGCGCGAAATCGCGGGCGGAGATTCCGTAGCGCTTCATCTTGGCGTGGAGCGTCGTGTAGTCGGTACGCAGGAGCCGCGCGGCCTGGCTCTTGTTGCCCTTCGTGGACTCGAGGGCCTGGCGAATCACGTCGCGCTCCGCCTGGCCCGCCGCCGTCTCCGCTACCTCGCGCAGCGACAGATCGCCGGCGCTCGCCTCGGCGGCGGGGCGCGTTGGCCCAAACCCCGACGCGCTCAGCGCGGGAATGTGATCGGCAGTGACCACGTCGGTCGCCAGCAGCGCGGCCTTGCGGATCACGTTCTTCAGCTCGCGGACGTTGCCGGGCCAGTCGTGGCGGTAGAGCATGTCCATGGCCTCGTCCGAGATGCGTCGCACCGGGCGCTTGAGCTCCATGCTGACCTCGTCGAGGAAGCGCTGGGCCAGGTGCGTGATGTCCTCGCGGCGGCTGCGCAAGGGTGGCAGCGTGATCGTGAACTCGCCGAGCCGGTAGAAGAGATCGGCGCGGAACCGCCCGCCCTTCACCGCCTCGTCCAGCTCGGTGTTGGTGGCGGCGATGATGCGGGCGTCGACCGGCATCGCGCGCGTGCTCCCGAGCGGGAGGACCTCGCGCTGCTCGAGGGCCCGAAGGAGCTTCGCCTGGGTTGCGATCGGCACGTTGCCGATCTCGTCGAGGAACAGGGTGCCGCCCTTCGCGATCTGGAAGTGCCCTTCGCGCCGGCTCTGCGCGCCGGTGAACGCGCCGCGCTCGTGGCCGAACAGCTCGGACTCCACCAGCGTCTCCGGGATGGCCCCGCAGTCTACCGCCACGAACGCGGCCTGGCCGCGCCGACTCTGCTGGTGGATCGCGCGCGCCACCAGCTCCTTGCCGGTTCCGGTCTCGCCCTGGACGAGGACCGTGAAGTTGGACTCGGCCACCTGCGAGACCTGTTGGATCACCTGGGCGATCGCCGAGCTGCCGCCCATCCGCTCGGCCAGCGAGGTGCCCTGGCCCTGCCGCTTCAACTCCTCGATGCGCGACCGGAGCTGCTGGCGCTCCATCGCCCGCTGCACGGCGAGGCCGAGCAGCTCCACGTCGAAGGGCTTGGTGAGGTAGTCGTAGGCCCCGAGTTTCATGGCCCGCACCGCGGTGGCGAGGTCCGCGTGAGCGGTACAGATGATGACCGGCACCTCGGCGTCCAGCCGCTTGATCTCGGGCAGCGCGTCCATGCCACTCATGCGCGGCATGCTGAGATCCATCAGGATCACCGCGGGTCGCTCGCGCTGCACCTGCTGGAGCGCCGCCGCACCGTCCTCGGCGGTGACCACCTGGAAGCCCTTGTTCTGGAGGACGGCGCCGAGGAGCGAGCGGATCTCCGCCTCGTCGTCGACCACCAGGACCTTGGTCATCGGCTCATCCCGAGGGCCGGAGCTGGTAGATCGCCACGTGGCGGATCGAGGCCACCGGACGTGTGCCCTCCGCCACCAGCAGCACGTCCAGCTCGACGAACTCGTGCCCCTTGCCCTGGAAGAGGCTCTTGACCCGGGCGCGCGTCTCGAGCTGCTCGCCGAGCCGGGCCATGCTCAAGTGCTGGCCCTGGCTCTCCACGTGGATCCACGGGCTTACCCGCACGTTTCGATCCAGGGCACGGTTGGCCTGCTCGAGATAGACGCCGGGATGGGCCGGCGCGTCGGCGCCCCGGTACACCGGCAGGGTCTCGCCGACCTTGAGCAGGAACGCGTCCATGACCCCGCGCTCGAGCAGGAGGCGCGGCGTGCCCAGCACCGGGTGACTCTCGAGGAAGGCGCGGCTGGCGAACGGGCGCTCGGGGGGGAGCGATGCGGTGGGATACGCGCGGAGATCGGGCAGCGTCAGCAGCGGCCCGAGCGGCACGCCCATCGTGGCGGTCGCGCAGACCTCGTCCTCGTCGTTGAGCGCGCGCGCCTGGATCGTAACTTCGTCCTTCGAGTGCGCGGCCACGCTCGCCCGAACCGTGGCCGGCTGGCCGAAGTAGATCGGCTTGGCGAAGCGCACCGAGAACGTGCCGTGGTCGAGCCAGGCCCCGCCGAGCGCAGCCACCACCGGCCGCGTCATCCACGAGTAGACCGTGACCCCGGGCACCAGCCCGCCGCGGAAGCCGAACTCGCGTGCGAGCCCGTCTTCGTGGATCTTGTTCTCCCACGCGTCGCTCGTCGCGACGGCGCTGACCCGGTACTCGGGCAGCGCAGTACCGACGACCAGGGCGTCGAGGCTCACGGCTCCGGCTTCTGGCCCCCGTAGCCGCCCGCGAAGTCCTGATCCGCGTTCCACCGGATCCACGTCGCCTCGAGCTTGTCCACGGTCAGCTTGGTCGGCTGGCCCGGTTGGCCCCCGGCCGGGACCAGGAGCTCCTGCGGCCCCGTGAGCGTGCGCTCCCACTGCCGATCCGAGGCGGCAACGGACGCGGCGCCGTGATGGGCCTGCACGAGGAGCGCGCCGTCCGGGTTGCGGCGGAGTCCGATTCCGCCGCCGCGCACCGTGACCACCACCGGCCCCGCGCGGACCTCAACGTGGGTCGGCTCCGGGCTCCCCGGGCTGACCGCGACCCAGAGCCAGCCCGAGTCCAGCCTGACCCGCGTCGGACCCGGATTCGCGCCGCCGTCGGAGGCGAGCAGGGCGACCTGCGAGCGCGAGCCGAGCCGGATCGCCTGGCCGCTCGCGGTCAACAACGTGACGCGCCCGCCCAGCTGGGTGCGCACGCTGTCGCCTTCCGCGACCTCGGAGCGCAGCGCCGCGGGCGCCCATCCGGCGGTGCCCTTTCGATACGTATCGGCTGGACCGCCGAGCGTGACGATCTTGGCCGGCAGCTCCTTGGGTTGAGCCCACGCGATGCCGGAAACCCAAGAGGTGCCGAAAACCCAAGCGGTGCCGCAGGCCCAAGGGGTGCCGGAGGCAAGAGCGACACCCAGCACGGCCGCCTGCACGATCTTGCGCACGCTCAGACCTCCGTGGACCTCGGCTGATGTCCCGGACAGCGTAGCACGGGGAGCCGTGGATACCTCGCAAACGCCGGGTCGCGATCCGACAACGCGCAGCGCCAGAACTCCGAGCCGCGGCCCGATACGATGTGGCGGGCGTGAATGCAGGTGAGGCAGAGCCCCGCGCCGAGGGCCGGACGGTCCGGCGATCGGCTCTCGTCCGTCATGCCGCCGCGGCCGACGCGGCTAGTGACCGGTGAAGCGCGGCGGCCGCTTCTCGAAGAAGGCGGCGATGCCTTCCCGCGCGTCGTCGGAGAGCGCGACCAGCGTGAGCAGCTCCCGCAGGTAGCGCAGGGCGGCCCCGTACTCCATGTCGGGCGCGGTGGCGGCCGCTTCCTTGGCGAGGCCGAGCGCGGTCGGCGAGTAGCCCGCGAGGGTGCGGGCCAGGGCGTCGACGGTGCTCTCGAGCTCCGCCCGCGGCACGAGCCGGCTGACCAGCCCCATGTCGTAGGCCTCGCGCGCGGAGACCGACTCGCCGCTCATGATCATCAGCAGGCCGCGCTTGCGGCCCACCGCGCGCAGGATCGGCGCCATCACGATCAAGGGGAGCAGGCCCACCTTGATCTCGGGGAGCCCGAACACCGCGTCGTCCGCCGCGACCACGATGTCCGCGCCGGCCGCGAGCCCGCAGCCCCCCGCGAGCGCGAAGCCGTGCACCTGCGCGATCACCGGCGTGCGCATCCGCGCCATCAGCTCGAGGACGCGAGCCAGTCCTGAGAACGACTCGCGCGCCTGGAGGGTGGTGCCGCGATCGCCGACCCCCTTCAGATCGGCGCCCGCGCAGAAGGCCCGGTCGCCGGCCCCGCGGAGCACGATGACCCGCGCCGCCGGATCCGCCTCGAGCCGGCGGAGCGCCGCCTCCAGCTCCGAGATCAGCGCGTGGTTGAGCGCGTTGCGCACCTCTGGGCGATTCAGGGTGAGGCGGGCCACGCCCTCCGTCACGTCCTCGAGCAGGACCGACGCGCTCACCGCGCGGACTCGTCGTCGAGCAGCGCAAGGAACTGGCTCAGGATCCGGGCGGTCGCGCCCCACACCACGTCGTCCGCGGAGACCTGGTAGAAGAGGACGGGATGCGCCTCGCCGTTGCGCTCCCAGATCTCGGTACGGAAGATCGCGGGGTCGCGCAGGGTGGCGAGCGGCACCTCCAGCACCCGCTCGATCTCGCGGCCGTCGGGCCGGAAGTCCACCGCGTCCCGCACGATGCCAACCACCGGCGTGATTACGAAGTTGGTGGCGCGGGTCGGAGTGTCGTCGAGCAGCCCCAGCACCTCCACCGCCTCTGCGGGCAGACGGATCTCTTCCCACGCCTCGCGCAGCGCGGTCTCCACGCGCGAGCCGTCGCGCGTCTCCACCACACCGCCCGGAAAGGAGAACTGACCTTTGTGATGGGGCACGCTCCCCGTCTTCTTCGTGAATAGCAGATGGGGCTCGCCGTGATCGGTCACCGGCACCAGCACCGCGGCCGAGACCAGGTCGCTCCGGTCGAGGGTTACGCGCGGGCGCCGGCTGAGCGCCCCATCGAGACGATGGCGCAGTGCCTCGAGGTCCATGGGGCGGCTCAGACGAAGCGGCAGGCGACGCTGCCGAGGCGCGTGAAGGAGGCGCGCACGGACTGCCCGGCCGACGGCCGGAGGATCTTGGAGATCGAGCCTGTGAGCACGACGTCGCCCGCCCGCAGGCTCCGTCCCGTCCTCCCGAGGTGGTTGGCGGCCCAGGCGAGCGAGGCCAGCGGGTTGCCCATCACCTCCGCGGCGGTGTGGGTGGCCACGATCTGGCCGTCCTGCTCGTACACCACGCCCTCGAGAGCGAGGTCCACGCCGGCCACCGGCGTGAGAGGCCGACCGAGCACGATCGCGTTGGTGTAGACCCCGTCGGCGATCACGTCGACCCCGCGCGGTGTGCCGCGTAGGCGGAAGTCGATGAGCTCGAGCGCCGGCATCGCGCCCTCGACCGCCAGGAGCGCGGAGGCCACCGTCACCCCAGGGCCGGCCAGGTCCGATCTCAGGAGAAACGCCACCTCGACCTCGACGCCGAGGGCTACGAATCGGGACATCGGCACCGCGTCGCCGGCCCCGAACACGCCCGAGCCGAGCAGGAAGCCCAGCACCGGCTCGCTCAGGCCGTGGCGTTCCTGGAGCGCCGCGGTGGTGAAGCCCACCTTCCAGCCGACGACCCGCTCGCCCCGCCCGACGAGCACCTGCTCGAGCTGCCGCTGGAGCGCGTAGGCTTGCTCGAGGGTCAGATCGGGCGTGGTCTCGGTCAGTGGGCTCGCGGCTTCGCGGCCCAGGCGTCCCTGGAGGAGGTGCTCGACGAGCGCGGCGGTCACGGAGCGGTCAGCGCGAGGCCGGCCGCGTCTGCACGCGATCGACGACCGCGGCCAGCACCGCCCCCGCGCTCCCGCGGATCAACAGGTCCGCGAGGGCGTCGTGAGGCGTCTCGGTCAGGTTCACGATCGCGAGCGTGGCCCCCGCCTCTTTGGCGTGGAGTGGCATGTAGGCGGCGGGATACACCACGAGCGACGAGCCCACCACCACGAACAGATCGCTGGCCCGGGCGCGCCGCTCGGCCTCTTCGAGCTCCACGCGGGGCATCGCCTCGCCGAACATGATCGTGCGCGGCTTGAGGGTGCCGCCGCACGGTGGATCGCAGGTCGGCACCGTGACGCCCGCGTCCAGCCACTCCTGGATGCGCTCACGCTCGTACGGCCGCTCGCAGGTGAGACAGCGCACGCGGGTCGAGTTTCCGTGGAGCTCGATCACCCGATCGGCCGGCAGCCCGGCCCGCTGGTGGAGGTTGTCGATGTTCTGGGTGATCACGCAGTCGAGCCTACCGAGCCGCCAGAGGGTGGCCAGCGCGTGATGCCCGGGATTGGGCTCGGCCCGCCGGATCACCGGGAACGTGGTGCGCCCCAGCTTCCAGTACCGGCGCCGGCCGGCCTCGGTCGCCATGAAGTTCTGGAAGGTGAACTCGCTCGGATCGAAGCGGTCCCAGACCCCGCCGGGGCTCCTGAAGTCCGGGATGCCGGACTCCGTGCTCATGCCGGCCCCGGTGAACACCACGATGCGCGGAGCGCTTCCGACGAGGTCCGCGAGCTGCTCGATCTTGGCGGCGCTCACCGACGGCGCTTCGCTTTCTTTTTCACGGCCTTCTTCGGTGCCGCTTTCTTCGCCGCTTTAGCCGATCGGCGGGCGCCCGTGGCGCCGGCGCGCGAGGCCTTCGGCCGGGAGGCCAGGTGGAGCTCGTTGCGGGCGCCGATGCCCCCGCGCACCTTGGCGCCGCTCGCGATCACCTGGATCCAGGTGGTGAGCTCCGTGGCCAGCTCCGGGTAGCACTGATCGCGATAGGTCTCGAGCGCACGAAGCGCCGCCGGATCCTTCCACGGCTTGAGTACGAACGGGGCCTCCGGGTCGTGCGTGTCGAACGGGGCCTCGGTCGCCATGGCCATCACGATGTACCGCCGGGTCAGCTCGGGCATGTGGGCCTCCTGAGTTCGCGGTGAGAGGACCGAAGCGCGGAGCGCGATCCGCCCGCCGCGCTCAGGGCTGTGAGAGCACCGCGACCGCCGAGACGGACCCGGGACCGCCCAGGTTGTGGGCCAGCCCCATGTCGGCGCCGGGCACCTGCATCTTGCCGGCCCGTCCGACCAGCTGGTCGTGGATGTTGTTGATCATCCGGATCCCAGACGACCCGATCGGGTGGCCGCACGACTTGAGCCCGCCCGAGGTGTTCACGGGCAGCGAGCCGCCCAGGCGAGTCTCACCCGCCTTCACCGCCCGCCAGCCCGCCCCGGGCTCGAAGAAGCCCAGGTCCTCGTAGTTCACGATCTCGGTGATCGTGAAGCAGTCGTGGCACTCGGCGACCTTGATCTGCTTCGCGGGATTGCTCACCCCGGCCATCCGGTAGGCCGCCTTGGCGGCCTCGCGCGTGGCGCGGAACGAGGTGAAGTTCCACGAGGGATCGAACTGGGTGTTCCAGTATCCGGCGGTCACCGCGTAGGCGATGCCGCGGATCACCGTGTAGCGATCGGTGAACGTCGAAGCCAGGTCCGCGCGGGTGAGGATGGCCGCGGCCGCGCCGTCGGTGGTCGGGCAGCAGTCGAAGAGCCCGAGCGGCTCCGCCACCTTCGGCGCGCGGGCGTGCTGCTCGGCCGTGATCTCCTTGTGAAAATGCGCCTTGGGGTTCAGCGAGCCGTGGTGGTGGTTCTTGAGCGCCACCGCACCCAGCGCCTCCTCGTCGGCCCCGTACTCCTTGAAGTATCGCGAGGCGAGCAGCGCGAACATCCCGGGCGCGGTGCGTCCCTTGGCCAGCACCGGATGCCCGCGGTTGACCGCCTGCGCGACCAGCGACCCGCGCGACGGAACCTCGCGCATCTTCTCGGCGCCCACCGCCAGGACCACGTCGTACTCGCCCGAGGCCACCGCCAGCGCTGCGTTGCCCACCGCCTCGATGCCGGTGGCGCAGTAGGCGGCGACCCGGGTCACCGGGATCGGGAACAGGTTGAGCGGATCCGAGACGAAGGTCCCCGAGTTGCCCTCGAAGCCGTAGAGCATGGGCTCGTAGCAGCCGAGCCAGGCCGCCTGGAGCCGGTCGCGCTCGAGGCCGGCGTCGGCCAGGGCAAGCGTCACGGCCTCGTAGATCATGTCGATGAGGCTCTGGTGAAAGTTCTCCCCGAACTTGATCGGCCCCGTACCGATGATCGCGACCGCGCCGCCGAGTCCACTCATGACCGTTCTCCCGCTCGATTCGCGTTGCTCGAGCCGTCCAAGCGTACTCTGCCGCCGCCCGGGCTCGCAAGCCTCCCGTCGTATGGGACAATCGCGCTCGTCATGCGGGCCATGCAGCTTCGGGCTCAGGCACCGATCGCCACGTCTCCTCTCGAGGCCGTCGATCTCCCGGTGCCCGAGCCCGGGCCCGTCGAGGTGCGCGTCCGCGTGCGCGCCTGCGCCACGTGCCGGACCGATCTCCACGTCATCGAGGGAGACCTCGCCCCGCGGCACCTGCCGATCGTGCCGGGGCACCAGGCGGTGGGCACGGTGGAGGCGCTCGGGCTGGGCGCGCGCCGGTTCGCGCTGGGACAGCGGGTGGGCATCGCGTGGCTCCGCTCGAGCTGCGGGGCCTGCGCGTTCTGCCTCGGCGGCCGCGAGAACCTCTGCGAGCGCTCCACGTACACCGGCTGGACCCACGACGGCGGGTACGCCGAGCGCTGCTGCGTGCCCGAGGCCTTCGCCTACGCGATCCCGGGGGGCTTCGACGACGTCGACGCCGCGCCGCTCCTGTGCGCGGGCATCATCGGCTACCGGGCGCTGCGCCGGAGCGAGGTGCCGCGAGGCGGGCGCCTGGCCCTCTACGGCTTCGGCTCCTCGGCCCACGT
>JACXTT010006758.1_pt1 | contig 16305 bp, 14 predicted proteins | sample 9270951 | NCBI WGS metagenome assembly JACXTT01 (sample SAMN15532306, study PRJNA645909) | rock metagenome | isolation source: weathered quartz diorite | place: Puerto Rico | collected 2017-06-21 | reverse complement strand
GGATCCACGGTGACTATGCGCTCTGGGTCGTCGGGTCGGTGGCCGCGATCGCGACCGCCTTCTACATGACCCGTCAGGTGTGGCTCGTCTTCTTCGGCGCCGAGCGATGGAACGAGCCGGTTGCCGCCGAAGTGGAGACGGCCGAACCGGCGGCCGACGGCCACGCGCCGCAGCCGCACGAGTCGCCGTGGATCATGACGATCCCGCTCGTCGTCCTGGCCGTGCTCGCGACGGTCGGCGAGGTCATCAACCTGCCGTTCGACAACGCCAAGCTCGACTTCCTCGACCGATGGCTCGCGCCGGTCCTGCGCGGCGCGCCCGTGATCCCCGAACAACTCGGCACCGAGTTCATCCTCGCGACCATCGCCGTGGTGCTCGCGGTCTCCGCGATCGTCCTGGCGCACGCGTGGTACCGCAACGGGCTCGATCGGGAAGGGCACGACCCGACGGTCGAGCGCCTGGGCGGCTTCGCCGGCGTTCTCGCGAACGCGTACTACCTCGACGTGGGCTGGTCGCGCTTCGTGAGCGGGCCGCTCACGGCGTTCGCGCGGTTCCTGAACGACGGCATCGACCGTGACACGATCGACGGCGCGGTCAACGGCATCGGCGGCGCGTTCCGCCGCACCGGCGGCGCGCTGCGCAAGGTGCAGACCGGGCTCGTTCGCAACTACGCACTCGCGATCTTCGTCGGCGCGGTGCTCGTGCTGGCGTTCATCACGACGAGGGCGTCGCTGTGAGCGCGCTCCTCGCCGTCGAGTCGGGCGTGGCGTCGGTCGCCGCGTTCCCGTTGCTCACGTCGCTGATCCTCGTGCCGGCGGTGGGGGCGGTGGTGACCTTGCTCGTGCCCGGCCGCCGGCCCGAGCTCAACCGGGTGGTCGGCTACGTCACCAGCGCGGCGACCCTCGGCCTCGCGATCTACCTGCTGATCCAGTTCGACACCGGCAACTCCGCTCCCGCGTACCAGTTCGTGTCGTCGCACCAATGGATGCCCGCGCTCGGCATCCGGTGGACGCTCGGCGTCGACGGCATCAGCTTGTTCATGGTCGCGCTCACGGCGCTGCTGATCCCTGTGAGCCTGCTCGCGTCGCACGAGATCGAGAAGCCGAAGTCGTTCACGTTCTGGATGCTGCTGCTCGAGATGTCGGTGATGGGCGTGTTCCTCGCGCTCGACGCGATCGTCTTCTTCGTCTTCTTCGAGCTCGTGCTCGTGCCGATGTACTTCCTCATCGCGGGGTGGGGACACGGCAACCGGCGCTACGCGGCCGTGAAGTTCTTCATCTTCACGGCCACCGGATCGGCGTTCTTGTTCGTCGGCATCCTCAGCGTGGCGTTCCTGCACCAGCACGCCACCGGCTCCCTCACGTTCAATGTGCCCGCACTCACCGCCTGGGCGTCGTCGGCGCACGCGATGTCGATCACGACCGCCAAGTGGCTGTTCGTCGCGTTCGCGATCGGCTTCGCCGTGAAGATCCCGCTGATCCCGTTCCACACCTGGCTGCCCGACGCGCACACCGACGCGCCGACCGCGGGCTCGGTCGTCCTCGCCGGCGTGCTGCTGAAGATGGGCACCTACGGCTTCCTGCGATTCGCGATCCCGATGTTCCCGCAGGCGGCGGTCGATCTCGCGCCGATCCTGCTGGTGCTCGCGGTCATCGGCATCACCTACGGGGCGATCGTCGCGGCGATGCAGCCCAACCTGAAGCGGATCATCGCGTACTCGTCGATCGCCCACCTCGGGTTCGTCGTGCTCGGCGTGTTCGCGTTCACCAACCAGGGTGTGTCGGGCGGACTGTTCACGATGCTCTCGCATGGCCTCACCACCGGTGCGCTCTTCCTGCTCGTCGGCATGCTCTACGACCGCCGCCACACCTACGAGCTCACGAACCTGCGCGGGCTCTGGAAGGTCGTGCCGATCTTCGGCGGCCTGTTCGTCGCCACGACGTTCGCGTCGATCGGGCTCCCGGGCTTCTCGGGCTTCGTCGGCGAGTTCCTCTCCCTCCTCGGTGCGTTCCTCACCAGCCGTTGGTACGCGGTCGCCGCGACCACTGGCGTGATCCTGGCCGCGGTGTACCTGCTGTGGGCCGTGCAGCGCGCGTTCACGGGCGAGCCCGACGAGCAGAACGCGGGCACGCCCGAGATCAAATTCCGCGAGCTGTGCACCGTCGTGCCACTGCTCGGACTGTCGCTGTTCCTCGGCTTCTACCCGAAGCCGGTGCTCGACCGCGTGCAGCCGAGCGTGAACCGGCTGGTGGTCCAAGTCGACAGTCACAGCGACCATCAGCCCCCCGACGTCAACAAGCCCTGCACGACCGGCGGCGATCTCACGGTGTGCCGCGCCGAGGAGGCGGGCAAGTGATCGGCGCCGCGCTGCCCTCGGTCCAGCCGATCCCGGCGCCATCGATCGACTGGTTCGCGGTCGCGCCCGAGATCTGCCTGTTCGGGGCCGCGCTCCTGATCGTGCTGATCCGTTCGCTGGTGCGGCACAACCCGCGCGTGCACGAGATCTCGCTCATCACCGCGATCACCGGAGTCGCGGCCGCCGCGGTGTTCGTCGGCGTCCAGTGGCACTTCGTGCAGGACAACGGTCCGTACCAGACGATGCTGACCAGTCAGAAGCCGGTCGTCGGGATGGTTGCCGTCGACGGGTTCGCGGTGTTCGCGATGACCGTCGTGCTCATCGCGACGCTGCTGGCGGTCCTGCTGTCGTCGAGCTACCTGAAACGTGAACGGCTCGAAGGGGCCGAGTACTTCACGCTGATGCTGTGCTCCGCGACCGGCATGTTGCTGATGGTCTCGGCCAACGACCTCGTCACCGTGTTCCTCTCGCTCGAGATCCTGTCGATCGCGCTGTACGTGCTGGCCGCGTTCGACCGGCGCCGCACCAACTCGCAGGAGGCCGGGCTCAAATACTTCCTGCTCGGGTCGTTCTCGTCGGCGGTGTTCCTCTACGGCGTCGCGCTCGTGTACGGCGGAACCGGCACGACCAACCTCACCGGCATCGCCGACTTCCTCGCCGACAACACGCTCCTGCACGACGGCGTGCTCCTGCTGGGCATCGCGTTCCTGCTCGTCGGCCTCGGCTTCAAGGTCGCGGCCGCGCCGTTCCACATGTGGACGCCCGACGTGTACCAGGGCTCGCCCACGCCGGTGACCGCGTTCATGGCGGCTGCCACCAAGGCCGCCGCGTTCGCCGCGCTGCTGCGCGTGTTCGTCGGTTCGTTCCAGCTCTACAGCGTCGACTGGCGGCCCATCGTGTTCGGCCTGGCCGTGCTGTCGCTCGTGGTCGGCAGCGTGGCCGCGATCGTGCAGACCGACGTGAAGCGCATGCTCGCGTACTCGTCGATCAGTCACGCCGGCTACGTGCTGATCGCGGTACAGGCGGCGACGGCCAAGGGAACAAGTGCTGCGCTCTTCTACGTGCTGACGTACGCGCTGATGACCACCGGCGCCTTCGCGGTGGTCGCGGTGGTCGCGCGGCAGGGTGACGACGAGCACGCGCTCTCGACGTACCGCGGGCTCGCGCGCCGGCAGCCGGTGCTGGCGGGCGCGTTCACGCTCTTCCTGCTCGCGCAGGCCGGGGTGCCGCTCACCGGGGGGTTCGTGGCCAAGCTCACGGTGTTCAGCGCCGCGGTGGACCAGCGGCAGTACGCCCTCGCGCTGATCGGCATGCTCGCGACCGCGGTCGCGGCGTTCGTCTACCTGCGCATCATCCTCGCGATGTACGCGCCGGCCGACGACGAGGAGCAGCCGACCTTCCGGGCGTCGGTCGACTACGGCACGCGCGCCGCGATCACGATCGCCGCGGCCGCCGTGCTGTTCCTCGGGATCATGCCGGGCGGCATGCTCGACTTCGCCAAGCACGCGTCCCAGCTGCTGGCCCGCTGACCTTCCTCATACCGGCGTCGAAATTGGGTACGACGTCCCTGAAATCGACGCCAGTTCGTCGGAACGGGTCAGCCGGCCACCACGGCGCGGCGGCGGAAGCGGCGACGGAGGCTCAGGGGAACCGGAGGCACCGACGCGCGGTCGAGCGCCTCGTTGGCGAGTTCGTACGCGGCGTCGATGAGGTGGCGCGCGCCCGAGAAGTCGAACAGGTCGCGCGAGTCGGGCGGGCGCGGCAGCACGATCACCTCGATCCCCGGCGGCACGTGGCGCAGCTCGAGCTCGAAGCGCTGGCTCCGCGCGTGCGTGAAGCTCGTCATCACGACGTCGAGCGGCGAGCGCTCCGCCCGGTCGGACGCGCCCGACGAGACGTTGAGCACGAACACCCGGTCGACCGGACCGGCCAGCGCGTGCGAGAGCGGCACGTTGTCGACCACGCCTCCGTCGACGAGGCGCCGGCCGTCGTGGTGCACGATCGGGAACACACCCGGCAGCGCCGTGCTCGCGAGGAGCGCGGGCTTGAGCGGTCCGCGCACGAGCACGACCTCCTCGCCCGTGTCGAGATCGCACGCGATCACCCGCAGCGGGATCTCCAGGTCGGCGAAGGATCGCGCCGGCGTGCTGTGGTGGATCACCGCTTCGAGACCGACGCTCTCGAACAGGTGCGTGCCCCTCCGGACGACGTTCCAGGCCCGGTGGATCTTGCCGCCGGGGAACACGTGGTCGCTGCGGAGCTGCTCCCACACCGCCGACAGCTGCGCCACGCCGGTGAGGTTCGGCGCGTAGCAAACCGCTGCACCGTTCAACGCTCCGGCCGACGTGCCGATCACGACGTCGGGCACGATGTCCCGCTCGAACAGCGCGCGCAGCATGCCGACCTGGCTCACGCCCTGGTTGCCTCCGCCCGAGAGCACGAACGCGGTACGCGGCTCGTCGGGCCGCCGCGGCGCGCGGCGCCGGCCTCCGGTGGGGAAGACCAGGCGAGCTCCCATTTTGGGATGATCGGCCGACGGCGTCAGGATCTGTTGTGTTCGGCGGGCGACCGCTCGCGGACCGCCCGTTCGCTGCGCCGACAGGTGTGGTGCTTCCACGTGAAAGGACAACGCGCGGGGCGGTTCGCCCATTTCGGGCACGCGAAAAGGCCACGCGTATACTCCGCCTCGTTCCCAGCCGGCCTGGTCCCGGAGCCGCGTCGTGACCGAGTTCTACAGGCAGTACCTGGCCGTCGCGGTCCTCGTCGTTGCAGCATTCGCGATGGTCGGGGCGATGCTCACGATCGCCCGGATCCTCCGCCCGACCCTGCCGCAGGACGAGAAGTACCTCACGTACGAATCGGGCTCCGATCCGCTGCCGCTCTTCGGTCAATCGAACGTCCGCTACTACATCTACGCCTTGCTCTTCGTGATCTTCGACGTCGAGGCGGTGTTCATCTTCCCGTGGGCCATCGACGTAGACGGGCTGCGCTGGTTCGGGCTGATCGAGATGACCGTGTTCATCGTCGTCCTGCTGCTCGGGCTCGCGTACGTCTGGCGCAAAGGGCTCCTCAAGTGGGCCTGATCAGCTCCGACAAATCGCCCAAGCCGCTCACGTGGCTCCTCAACTACAGCCGCAAGTACTCGCTGTGGATGTTCCAGTGGGGGCTGGCGTGCTGCGCGATCGAGATGGGCGCGGCGCTGGCGGGCCCGCGCTACGACGTGATGCGGCTCGGTGTGATCCCGTTCCCGGCCAGCCCGCGCCAGTCCGACCTCATCGTCATCTCGGGCACCGTCACCGACAAGATGGCGCCCGCGATCAAGCGGCTCTACGAGCAGATGCCCGACCCGAAGTACGTCATCTCGATGGGCTCGTGCGCGAACTGCGGCGGTCCGTACTGGGACTCGTACTCGGTGACGAAGGGCGTCGACCAGATCATCCCCGTCGACGTGTACGTGCCGGGCTGCCCGCCTCGTCCCGAAGCGTTCATCCAGGGCATCGTCATGCTGCAGGAGCGCATCCAGAACGAGAACCCCGGCGAGCGGTGGCGCGCCGAGCAGCGCGACCCGATCGTCGTGCCCGCTCATGCCTGACGACGACGCCGCAGCTGTCGCGGAGTCCGAAGCCGCGTCTCCCGACGACGGCGACGCGCCCGAAGCCGCGCCGAAAGCGGCCGACGCGCTCGACGCGGAAGCGGCCGTGCTCCTGGAGCAGCTCCGCGGACAACTGGGCGACGCCGTCGTCGAGCACGGCGCGCGCTTCGGCGACGCGGTCGTGCGCGTGCGGCCCGACGCGTGGCGCCGCGCCGCACAGGTCTGCCGCCACGAGCTCGGCTGCGACTATCTCTCGTTCGTGTCGGCGATCGACTGGATGCCGGCCCCGACGCTCGTCGACGAGGGGAGCGGCGACACCTCTACTCCTGCGCAACCGAAGGAGACGACCTACGGCGCGGCGGGCTCGGCCGGCCGCTATCAGGTCTTCGCGATCGTCGAGTCGACCCGCGGCGCGCACGGCCGGTTGGTGTTGAAGACCGACGTCGACGAGCACGAGCTGCGCGCCGAGTCGTGGGTGCCGGTGTACCCGGGCGCCGACTGGCACGAGCGCGAGACCTGGGAGATGTTCGGCATCGAGTTCGACGGCCATCCTGCGCTGCGCCACCTCTATCTCCCCTTCGAGTTCGAAGGCCACCCGTTGCGCAAGGACTATCCGTTGCTCGCACGCGAGGTGAAGCCGTGGCCCGGCCTCGTCGACGTCGAGCCCATGCCCGGCGAAGACGACGACGGGGGCGACTCCACCGGCGACGGGGCGGAGGCGTCGTGACGACCGGCACCGAGCTCCCGCCCCCGAACGAGCTTCCCGAGGTGCACGTCGACGACGCGCGGATGCTCCGGCAGCTCGCGGAGTCACAGGTCAACGTCGAGCTCGACACCGGCGACATGATCCTCAACCTCGGGCCGCAGCACCCGGCCACGCACGGCACGCTGCGCCTGGTCGTTCGACTCGACGGTGAGCGCGTGATCGCGGCCGACCCGGTGATCGGCTACATGCACCGGGGCTACGAGAAGCTCACCGAGTTTCGCACGTACCCGCAGATCACAACGCTCATCAACCGCATCGACTGGCTGTCGTCGTTCGCGAACGAGGTGCCGTTCATCTCGGGCGCCGAGATGTTGATGGGGATCGAGGCGCCGCCGCGCGCGCAGTACATCCGCACCGCGCTCACCGAGCTCTCACGCATCGCGACGTTCCTGCTGTTCCTCGGTGAGATGGGTCTGCAGGTCGGCGCGATCACGCCCGCGTTCTACGGCTTCCGCGACCGCGAGTACGTGCTCAACCTGATCGAGGGCGTCACGGGTGGCCGTTTTCACCCCAACTTCAACCGCATCGGCGGCCTCAAGGACGACCTGCCCTGGGGCTGGATCGCCGAGTGCCGCAACACCATGGCGAAGGTGCTCGCGTCGTGCGACGAGTTCGAGAACCTCGTGGTCGGCAACCCGATCTTCGAGCGGCGCACGCGTTCGATCGGCATCATCCCTCCCGAGCTCGGGGCCGCATACGGCGTGTCGGGCTCGAACCTGCGCGCCAGCGGCGTCGACTGGGACCTCCGCCGTGACGGCAAGCAGTACCTGCCCTACGGCGAGCTCGACTGGAGAGCGTGGACGCACCCCGACGGCGACTCGTTCGCGCGCTACTGGGTGCGGCTCCAGGAGACGCGTGAGTCGGCACGGATGGTGCTGCAGCTGATCCAGCAGATGCCGAGCGGCCCGATCATGGCCAAGGTGCCGCGCATCATCAAGGTGCCCGAGGGCGAGGTCTGGGTGAACACCGAGAACCCGCTGGGCGAGATGGGCTACTACATCGTCTCGAAGGGCGCGACCGGGCCGTTCCGCGTGAAGATCCGGTCGGCGTCGTTCAGCAACGTCTCGATCCTGCCCTGGATGCTGCGCGGCGTGTACGTCCCCGACATCATCACGATCCTCGCCAGCCTCTACTTCATTCTCGGAGACATCGACCGGTGATCGCCCTCGACATCGGGTGGGGCACCACCCTCGCGATCAAGGCGATCATCGTGCTCGCGATCGTGCCGATGACCGCGCTCATCCTCGGTTACGTCTTCCTGCTGAAGATGATGAGCCACATGCAGAGCCGGCTCGGTCCGATGGACCCGGGCGGCTTCCACGGCTGGTTCCAGCTGATCGGCGACGGCGTCAAGTTCATGCAGAAGGAAGACATCATGACGAAGGAGGCCGACCGGCGCGTCTTCGCGCTGGCGCCGGCGGTCGTCGTGCTGTCGACCTTCCTCGTGTTCGTCGTGATCCCCGCGGGTCCCCGGCTCGTCGTCGCGCCGCTCGACGTGGGTGTGTTCTACGCGCTCGCGGTGTCGAGCCTCTCGGTGATCGGCGTGCTGATGGCCGGGTGGGCGAGCGCGAACAAGTTCGCGCTCCTCGGAGCGTTGCGCGCCGCCGCGCAACTCATCGCGTACGAGCTGCCGCTCGTGCTCGCGGTCGTCGGTGTCGTCATCCAGGCCGGCACGATGAACCTGCAAGGAATCGTCGGCGCCCAGCAGAACGGCTCGATCTTCGGCTGGAGCGGCATCGGCCAGCCCTACATCTTCACCCAGTTCGTCGCGTTCGCGCTCTTCATGATCGCGGCGCAGGCCGAGCTGACCCAGCCGCCGTTCGACATGCCGGTCGCGGAGTCGGAGCTGGTCGCCGGGTACATGGTCGAGTACACCGGGTTCCGCTTCCTCTTCTTCTTCATCGGCGAGTTCGGCACGGCGTTCGCCTTCGCCGCCCTGGCCGCCACGCTCTTCCTCGGCGGCTGGTCCCTGCCCTGGGTCCACGGCACCGCGGCTGACGTCCTCGGGCCCGCGGTGCTCTTCGCCAAGGTCATGCTCGTGGCGTTCCTCATGTTCTGGGCTCGCTTCACCTACCCCCGACTGCGCGAGGATCAGCTCCAGGCGCTCGCGTGGAAGTGGCTGATCCCGATCGCGCTCCTCAACATCCTCGCGACCGGTGTGCTGAAGGTGGCGTTCTAGTGGGTGGGCTGCGGACCGGACGCCTCACGCCGAAGGCCTCTCGCGGTAGGGAGCGGGTGGGAGAAACATGAAGCGCGAGATCAAGGGGATGCTCACGGGCCTCGGCGTCACGTTCAAGACGATGACGAAGCCGACGGTCACCGTGCAGTACCCGCACGAGCGGGAAGACCCGCCGACGCGTGCGCGGGGCGTGATCGCGCTGAAGGAAGAGAACTGCACGGTGTGCATGCTGTGCGCCCGGCAGTGCCCCGATTGGTGCATCTACATCGAGGGCCACAAGGAGCAGCGGCCGCCGCGGCGCGAGGGCGGACGTCCGCGCAGCGTGAGCGTGCTCGACCGCTTCGACATCGACTACGCGCTGTGCATGTACTGCGGCATCTGCGTCGAGGTGTGCCCGTTCGACGCCCTGTTCTGGAGCCCCGAGTTCGAGTACAGCGAATCGCGGATCGCCGAGTTGCTCCACGACAAGGACAAGCTCGGCGAGTGGATGGCCACGGTGCCCGAGCCCGAGCCCCTCGAGGAAGGGGCGGTCAAGAAGTGAGCGTCTTCGCGTGCGACGGTGTTGCTTCTGGGTCGCGCTCGCTGCGGCGCAGGATACCTGCGCCGCGGGCGCTCGCCGCTCCTGCCAGTTCGCTCCGCTGCGCTTCGCTCACGGCGTCGTGCGGAATCGGAGCGCAGTCGTGGTAGCTCAGAACATCTTCTTCGGGATCATCGCGGCGGCGATGGTGATCTCGGCGATCGGCGTCGTCTCGACGAAGAACATCGTGCACGCCGCGCTCTTCCTCACGGTCGTGCTCGCGGGCGGTGCCGCGCAATTCATCCTGCTGGGCCAGGAGTTCGTCGCCTGGGTGCAGGTGCTCGTCTACATCGGCGCGGTGATCGTGCTGTTCCTGTTCGGCATCATGCTCACGCGCGCCCCGATGCACCCCGAGGAGCCGCTCGGCAACGACCTCCGCTGGCCCGCGGCGGCCGCGGCGCTGTTCCTCCTGGGCATGCTCGGCGGCCTGCTCGTGCACACGTTCCACGGCACCGAGATCGATCTCGGCACACCGGTCCGCACGTCCGAGGTCACCAACGAGATCTTCCGCGTCTACCTCATCCCCTTCGAGGTCGTCGGCGTGCTCCTGCTGGGCGCGCTCATCGGCGCCGTGGTTCTGGCGAGGCGCGACTGATGCTGCTCAACCAGTTCCTCTTGCTGAGCGCGTTCCTGTTCTGCACGGGCATCTACGGCGTGTTGACGCGCAAGCACACGGTGCTCGTGCTCATGAGCATCGAGCTGATGCTGGCGGCGGTCAACGTCAACCTCGTCGCATTCAGCGCGTTCCATAACCACGACACGGCGCGCGCCGTCGGGCAGGTGTTCGCGCTCTTCGTGCTCACGATCGCGGCGGCCGAGGTCGGTGTCGGGCTGGCGATCGTCCTGCTGATCTACCGCAACATGCACAGCGCCGACCTCGACGACGTCCACGCGCTGAAGGGCTGACGCACATGTGGTTCGTCGATCACGCGTGGCTGGTGCCACTGATCCCGGCCGTGTCCTTCTTCGTGATCCTGTTCTTCGGCAAGCGGATGCCGCGCCAGGGATCGGAGGTGGGCATCGCCGCGGTCGGCGCGTCGTTCGTGCTCGCGTGCGGAACGATCGTCCAGTGGATCCAGTACGTAAACGATCACCCCGGGGGGCACGGCGCGCTCGGGGCCCTCGGGCGCAGCATCGGCCGGCTCGGCGCGGGGGGTGAGGAGGCGCAGGTGCTCCCCGTCGTGCACCACCTCACGTGGTTCGAGAACGGGGGCGTGAAGCTCGGCGTGGGCGTGCAGATCGACGGGCTCGCGTGCATTGTGATGTTCGTCGTGACGCTCGTGTCGTTGCTGGTGCACGTGTACTCGACCGAGTACATGCGAGGCGACCGCCGCTACACGTACTTCTTCGCCGCGCTGAGCCTGTTCACCGCTTCGATGTTGCTGCTCGTCGTCGCCGACAACACGCTGGAGCTGCTCGTCGGCTGGGAGCTCGTCGGCCTCTGCTCGTTCATGCTGATCGGGCACTGGTGGGAGGAGAAGCCCAACTCCGACGCCGCACTCAAGGCCTTTCTCACGACGCGTACCGGCGACATCGGGCTCATCGTCGGCGTGGTCATGACGTACTGGCTGGTCGATCGCGCCACCGGGCACGGTTCGTTCAACATCGTCGCGGTCAACCAGGCCGCGTCGAACCCGGCGGTCAGTCACACGCTCGTGATGTGGACCGCGCTCGCGCTGCTGCTCGCGATCATCGGCAAGTCGGGTCAGTTCCCGCTGCACACCTGGCTGCCGGACGCCATGGCGGGCCCGACGCCCGTGTCGGCGCTCATCCACGCGGCGACCATGGTGGTCGCGGGCGTCTACCTCGGCGCGCGCCTGTACCCGGTGTTCTGGCACGGCCTGTCGATCGGCACGCCCGGGCACGGCGGCGTCAACGCGATGGCGTTGATCGGCGGTGTCACCGTGATCATCGGCGCCGCGCTCGCGTTCGTGCAGGACGACATCAAGAAGGTGCTCGCCTACTCGACGATCAGCCAGCTCGGCTACATGGTGATGGCGCTCGGCATCGGCGCGTGGACCGCCGCGGTGTTCCATCTCTTCACGCACGCGTTCTTCAAGGCCGACCTCTTCCTCGGGGCGGGCTCGGTGAGCCACTCGGGTTCGCACCACTCCTTCGACATGAAGCGGGACATGGGCGGCCTGAAGAAGTACATGCCGCAGACCTACTGGACGTTCGTCATCGGCTCGCTCGCGCTCGCCGGCATCTTCCCGCTCGCGGGCTTCTGGTCGAAGGACGAGATCCTCGTGAACGCGGGCCACAACGGCTACCAGGCGTTCGTGATCGTGGGCGCGGTCGGGGCGTTCATGACCGCCGCGTACATGACGCGCTGCATCTACTACACGTTCTACGGCGAGTACCGCGGCGGTCACGCGCACGAACCGCACGAGGATGAGGGCGCGGGCGACGAGCTGGTCGAGCACCACCAGGCCGAGGAACAGGACGACTACATACCCGGCTTCGGCCCGCACGCCGACGCCCACCCCGGTGATCCCCACGAGAGCAACCGGATCATCACTGTGCCGCTGTTGATCCTGTCGTTCTTCGCGATCTTCGCCGGCTTCTTCAACATCCCGCACTTCGAGAAGTTCGAGGAGTTCTTCCAGCCGCGGTATGCGTTCGTCGACGTACACGTCGCGAAGTTCAGCGTGATCGTCGCGGCGGTCTCAGTGCTGATCGCGGTCGCCGGCGGTGCGCTCGCCTACGGCTACTACTGGAAGGGCTTGGGACCGCAGCGGCTGTCCGAGCGGAACCCGCTCGCCCGCGCGGGCAAGCACTTCCTGGTGATGAAGTACTACCTCGACGTCATGTACACCGACATCATCGTCGCCTCGATCAAGGGTCCGATCGCCCGCGCCGCGTACTGGTTCAACCAGAACGTCATCGACAACGTCTTGAACTACAGCGGGCGTAGCGCGGTCCGTGTCGGCCGGTTGACGTACGACTACATCGACCAGCGCGGTGTCGACGGGCTGGTCAACGGCATTGCGACGGTTACGGGCGAATCCGGTGGTGCCGTACGGCGGGTGCAAACCGGCCGGTTGCAGTTCTACGCCCTGATCCTGGTCCTCGCGGTGGCGCTGTTCGCCCTTGCGTTGTGGATCTTCACGTGAGCGGAGGGACATCAGCTCGATGAATTGGTTCGACTCGTGGGCGCTGACACTCACGATCCTGATCCCGGGGGTCTCGGCCGTCGCCGTGATACTGATCCCGCGCGTCGAGGAAGAGACCATCAAGTGGGTCTCGCTCCTCGGCAGCGTCGCGACCCTCGGCGTCGTCGTCGGCATCCTGTTCCGCTTCGACTACAACCACTCCAGCGTCCTCGACAACAAGTTCAGCGTCGACAAGGAGTGGATCCCGGTCATCAACGCCCGGTACCACGTCGCGATCGACGGGATCTCGCTCCCGCTGCTGGCCCTGTCCGCGTTCATCACCGTCCTGTGCGTCGTCTACTCGTGGAACCACTTCCCCGAGCCGTATAACCCGAAGGCCTTCCTCGCGCTCGTTCTCATCCTCGAAGTCGGCATGAACGGCACGTTCATCGCCCAGGACCTGATCCTGTTCTTCGTGTTCTTCGAGGTCGTGCTGCTCCCGATGTTCTTCATGATCGGCGTGTGGGGCGGTCCCAACCGCGAGTACGCGTCGATCAAGTTCTTCCTGTTCACGCTGTTCGGATCGGCGTTGATGCTGCTCGGATTCCTCGCGCTCTACTTCAAAGTCGACGTGTCGCACATCCCGGGTTCCGGGGGACAGCAGCACACGTTCGACATGGTGCTGCTGACGCGTGCGGCCGGCGCGGGCCTGGTGCACAGCACGCAGATGCTGATCTTCGCCGCGATGTTCCTGGGCTTCGCGATCAAGGTGCCGATGTTCCCGTTCCACACCTGGCTCCCCGACGCGCACACCGAGGCGCCGACGGTCGGCTCGGTGCTGCTGGCCGCCATCCTGCTGAAGCTCGGCGCCTACGGGTTCATCCGCATCGCGTTGCCGATGCTCCCGGAAGCGGCGAAGAGCTGGGCGCCCTGGATCGGCGGGCTGGCGGTGATCGGCATCATCTACGGCGCGCTCGGCTGCCTCGCGCAACGCGACATGAAACGGCTGATCGCGTTCTCGTCCGTCGCCCACATGGGCTTCGTGATGCTCGCGATCTCGACGTTGACCTCGTTCGGCATCAACGCCGCGATCTTCGGGATGGTCGCCCACGGTCTCATCACCGGCATGCTCTTCTTCCTTGCCGGCTCGGTGCAGCACAACTACGGCACGCGTGAAATGTCGCGGCTCGGCGGCCTGCTCGTATCCGCGCCCAAGATGGGCTGGATCCTCGGCTTCTGCGTGATGGCGAGCCTCGGGCTGCCCGGTCTCGCGGGCTTCTGGGGCGAGTTCCCGGCGATCCTGTCGTCGTTCAACCCCGCGCCCGGACTCAGTGAGCCGTTGTTCCGCTTCTACATGGTCGTCGCCGCGGTCGGCACGGTGTTCGCGGCGGGCTACCTGTTATGGATGCTGCAGAAGGTCGCGTTCGGAACGCCGAAGGCCGAGTTCGAGCACGCGCACATCCACGACGTGTCGACCTTCGAGTGGGGCGCCTGGGTGCCGATCCTCGTGCTCATCCTCACGCTCGGCATCTTCCCCAACATCGTCTTCCACGTGACCGACGCCTCGGTGACCCGCATGACCGACAAGATCGCGTCCGCGATCCAGTGATCGAGAGCTGCTGACGTGCTCGCCGCCGCGACCTCGCTGCCGAATCCGGTCTTCGACTGGCACGCGCTCGCGCCCGACATCATCATCGTCGCGACGATCGCGGCGGTGCTGGTCGCCGACCTGCTCCTCCCCGACCGGGAGACGTGGCAGACGTCGCGGATCGCGTCGATCGGCGTCCTCGCGGCGCTCGTGCCGGTCGTCACGCTCGCCGCCAGCGGTCACGACCGGTACATGTTCGGCGGTGCGTACGCGGTCGACCACTACGCGATCGCGCTCAAGGGCTTCTTCCTCGTCGCGACCTACATCACGATCCTGTTGGCGGTCGACTACATCAACGAGGGCGACTACTACAAGGGTGAGTTCTACGCGCTGTTGCTGACGTCGACGTTCGGGCTCAGCATCATGGCGTCCGCGCGCGACCTCATCACGCTGTTCGTGGCGCTCGAGACGATCTCGATCCCGACGTTCATCCTCGCCGCGTTCCGGAAGTACGACCGGAAGTCCAACGAGGCGGGGGTGAAGTACTACCTGATCGGCGTGCTGTCGTCGGCGCTCATGCTGTACGGCATGTCGTTCATCTTCGGGGTCACCGGCACCACGCTGCTCTCCGGCATCTCGGCCTGGGTGGGCGAGCACGGTGTCACGTCGCTGCTCACGATCGCGATCTTCCTCTCGCTGGTCGGCTTCGCGTTCAAGGTGAGCGCGGTGCCGTTCCACTTCTGGGCGCCCGACACCTACGAAGGCGCGCCCACGCCGGTCACGGCGTTCCTGTCGGTGGCGTCCAAGGCCGGCGGTTTCGTCGCGCTGATCAGCATCATCTACTTCGGCTTCTACGGCGACAACGGCGCGGGCGCTCACTCCTGGTGGGGCGCGGTATGGGTGCTCGCGGCGCTCTCGATGACGTTCGGGAACCTCGCGGCGCTGCGGCAGACCAACATCGTGCGGATGCTGGCGTACTCGTCGATCGCCCAGGGTGGGTTCATGCTCGTGCCGTTCGCGGCCGCGGGTATCGCCGGCTCGCAGGGGCGCACCGACGTCGCCGCCCAGGCGATGTCCGCCGTCGTGATCTACCTGTTCATCTACGGCGCCATGAACCTCGGCGCGTTCGCGGTCGTGATCGCGGTGGCGCGCCGCACGGGCAGCGCCGAGATCTCGTCCTACGCGGGCTTGTTCAGCACCTCGCCCGTGTTGGCCGTCACGATGACGCTGTTCCTGGCCTCGCTCGCCGGCATCCCGCCACTCGCGGGGTGGTTCGCCAAGTTCGTGATGTTCCGCTCGATCATCGACGCGGGCACGGGATGGGGCGTCGCGCTCGCAGTGATCGCCGCGGTCAATTCGGTGATCGCGTTCTTCTACTACTTCGCCGTGGTGCGCCAGATGTGGTTCGCCGAACCGGCGGAGGGCACCGAGCCCACGCCGATCCGCGTACCTCCCGCTCTGGCCGGTGCGATCGCGTTGATGGGCGCGGTCGTCGTGGTGATCGGCGTGTACCCGCAGCTGTTCGCGCGCATCGGAGACCGGGCGTTCTAGCGGGGCCGGCTGCCGACGCGATCGCCCGCCTCATCCGGCGCGAGGGCGCGATCACGTTCGACCGGTTCGTCGAGCTCGCGTTGTACGCGCCCGACGTCGGCTTCTTCGCGCGCGGTCAGGGCGCGGGCCGAGCCGGACGCGACTTCGTCACCAGCCCGGAGGTCGGTTCGTTGTTCGGCGCGTGTGTCGCGCGCGCGCTGGACCGCGCGTGGCGCGCGCTCGGGGAGCCCGACCCGTTCGTGATCATCGAAGGTGGAGCGGGCAACGGTCGTCTCGCGCGCGACGTGCAGCGCGCCCGACCTGCGTGCGAACGAGCGCTGCACTACGTGCTGGTGGAGCGGTCGGCGGCGTTGCGGGAGGAGCAGCGCCGACGGCTCGAGCTCGATCCCGCTGACGAAGCGCTCGGCCCCTTCGCCCGAGCGGGGCGTGACGACGCGCCGACCGCGGTCGCGGGATCGGGGCCGGTGTTCGTCGCGCTCGAGGAGCTGCCCGCGCTCGAGCTGCGCGGGGTGGTCCTCGCCAACGAGCTGCTCGACAACCTTCCGTTCGGTGTCGCGGAGCGCGGCCCGTCGGGCTGGCTCGAGGTGCGCGTCGCGCACGAGGA
>JACXTT010006757.1_pt1 | contig 16305 bp, 14 predicted proteins | sample 9270951 | NCBI WGS metagenome assembly JACXTT01 (sample SAMN15532306, study PRJNA645909) | rock metagenome | isolation source: weathered quartz diorite | place: Puerto Rico | collected 2017-06-21 | reverse complement strand
CGCGACCAACCGGCCGGATGTGCTCGACCCGGCGCTGCTCAGGCCCGGTCGTTTCGACCGCCAGGTGGTGGTGCCGCTGCCCGACATCCGCGGGCGCGAGCAGATCATCATGGTGCACATGCGCAAGGTTCCGGTCGCACCCGACGTGCGCCCCGATATTCTTGCCCGCGGCACGCCCGGATTCTCCGGCGCCGATCTTGCCAACCTCGTCAACGAAGCCGCGCTGTTCGCGGCACGGTCGAACAAACGGCTGGTGGACATGGAGGATTTCGAGCGCGCCAAGGACAAGATCATGATGGGCGCGGAGCGCAAGTCCATGGTGATGCCGGAGCACGAGCGCCGCAACACCGCGTACCACGAATCCGGGCACACTGTGGTGGCGAAGCTGCTGCCCAGGACCGACCCGGTGCACAAGGTCACCATCATCCCGCGCGGGCGCGCATTGGGGGTGACCATGCAGCTTCCGCAGGAAGACCGTTACAGCATGGACCGCGAGCAGATCCTGCAGAACATCTCGGTGCTGTTCGGCGGCCGCATCGCCGAAGAGATTTTCATGGGACAGATGACCACTGGCGCATCGAACGACTTCGAGCGCGCCACCGAGATGGCGCGCCGTATGGTGACGCAGTGGGGCATGAGCGACAAGCTCGGACCGATGGTGTACGGCGAAAACGAGGGCGAAGTCTTCCTCGGCCGTTCGATCACCACCCACAAGAACGTGTCCGAAACCACCATGCAGAAGGTGGACGCGGAAATTCGCCGCATCATCGACGAACAGTACACGCTCGCCCGCAAGCTTATCGAGGACAACCGCGACAAGGTCGAGGCGATGGCTAGGGCGCTGCTGGAGTGGGAGACGCTCGACTCGGACCAGATCAACGACATAATGGAAGGCCGCCCGCCGCGTCCGCCGAAGCCCACGGGTACGCCGAGCACGCCCTCTTCCCCGCAGGGCAATGCGCCGTCTCCGACCGTGACTACTACGCCAGCTCGCGAAGCGTAATAAACCCCGTGAGGGGTCAGGAAAGAGGGTGAGGGGTAAAATCCTCACCCTTGTCGTTTCTTGGATTCCGACAACTTCGCACCATGGCCAGCGGGAGCGTGATGGCACTTCCTCATCCCTCACCCCTTACTCCTACCGCCGTTCTGAAGCTTGGCCGCTTCTCGCTGGCGCTGGAACGCCCGCTGATCATGGGTGTGGTGAACGTCACTCCGGATTCTTTTTCCGACGGCGGACGCTTCCTGGGCACGCACCAGGCCGTGGAACACGCCCGAATGCTGGTCGAGGAGGGCGCCGACATTCTCGATATCGGCGGCGAGTCCTCGCGCCCAGGTGCAAAGCGGGTAGGCCGCGACGAAGAATTGCGCAGGGTGATGCCGGTGCTGGAAGAACTCGCTCAGCTGCCGATACCGATATCGGTCGACACCTGCAAGCCGGAAGTGATGCGCCGCGCGATTGCGGCCGGAGCAGCGATGGTGAACGATATCGGCGCGTTGCGCGAGCCGGGTGCCCTCGAGGCAGTGGCGGAAAGTCAGGCCGCGGTGTGCCTGATGCACATGCAGGGTGAGCCGCGCACCATGCAGCAGGATCCGCATTACCAAGACGTGCTGACGGAGGTGACGGCGTTTCTGGCGCAACGCGTGGAGGCGGTGCGCCAGGCAGGGATTGCGCGCGAACGTATTGTCATCGATCCCGGCTTCGGGTTCGGCAAGAAAACCGGGCACAACCTCGAACTGCTGCGCGGCCTGCCCAGGATAGCCGGTCTCGGACAACCGGTGCTGGTGGGACTGTCCCGCAAGTCGCTATTCGGTAAAATCACCGGCAAAGCGGTGGCGGACCGGGTTTGCGCGAGCGTGGCCGCCGCGCTGCTTGCGGCGGAGCGCGGCGCCGCACTGGTTCGCGTGCACGACGTGGCGGCGACCCGCGATGCGCTGCTGGTGCTCAACGCAGTCGAAAGACACTTCCTTGTCGAAGACTAAAAGGTACTTCGGAACCGACGGCGTGCGCGGGCGCGTAGGAGAGCTGCCGATCACGCCGGACCTGGTGATGCGGCTCGGCTACGCGGCGGGCAAGGTGCTTGCGGCGGAGCGCGAATTGCCTCCGGGCGAGCACGCGGCGGTGCTGATCGGCAAGGACACGCGCATCTCCGGTTACATGCTCGAATCGGCCTTGCAGGCCGGGCTGTCGGCCGCGGGCGTGGACATTTATCTCTCCGGGCCGATGCCGACTCCGGCAGTAGCCTATCTCACCCGCGCGCTGAGGCTGCAGGCGGGCATCGTTATCTCCGCCTCGCACAACCCTTTCGAAGACAACGGCATCAAGTTCTTTTCCGCCGACGGCAACAAGCTTCCGGACGCGGTCGAGCATGCGATCGAAGCGCGACTTGATGAGCCGCTGGAAACGATGCCTTCGGCGCAACTGGGCAAGGCGCGGCGTATCGACGACGCTGCCGGCCGTTACATCGAGTTCTGCAAGAGCACTTTTCCTAATGATCTCGATCTGCGCGGCTTGAGGCTGGTGGTCGACTGCGCACACGGTGCGACCTATCACATCGCGGCCCACGTTTTTCACGAACTCGGCGCGGACGTGACCTCCATTGGCAACCACCCGGACGGGCTGAACATCAATCGTGAGCAGGGCGCCACACACCCCGAGGCGCTGATAGCGGCGGTCAAGGCACACCAGGGGCATCTGGGGATCGCATTCGATGGCGATGGCGACCGGCTGGTGATGGTGGATCACGCGGGCAGGCTTTACGACGGCGACCAGTTGCTTTACGTGATCGCCCGCTTCCGCCACGAGCGGGAGAAGCTCAAAGGCGGTGTTGTCGGCACGCTGATGACCAACCTGGGAATGGAACAGGCGCTCGCCGAGCTTGGCGTGTCCTTCACGCGCGCCGCAGTGGGTGACCGCTATGTGCTGGAAAAGCTGATCGAGAACGGCTGGCAGCTCGGCGGCGAGAACTCCGGTCACATCATCTGCCTCGACAAGCACACCACCGGCGATGGCATCATCTCCGCGCTGCAGGTCCTGCATGCATTGCGCGCCGAGGGCAGACCGCTGGCTGATCTGTGCGGGGGCATGCGCATGTACCCGCAGGTCCTGGTGAACGTGAAGGTGCGCAAGGGCTTCGATCTGCAGGCAAACGCTGAGGTGCAGGCGGCGCTCAAGGCCGCAGAAGCCCGCCTTAAAGGCACGGGCCGTGTGCTGTTGCGCGCTTCGGGAACCGAGCCGGTAATCCGGGTCATGGTGGAAGGGGAGGGGCGGAAACACATCACGCAGCTCGCTGATGCACTTGCCGAAACCATCTGGGTGCAGGCTCACGCTCGCGTTTGAGTTTCGCTGAGTCGGTGGCCCCGCAGCAAGGAGGGCCATGCAATCAAACTGTCACAATACAGCCATACAATCCTAGCATCGGCTCGCGAAATTCCACAATGACAGGAGATTGACGTCATGCTCAAGACTAACCGGTTCACGCTGCTGGCAGTTGCTGCCGCGTTGGCGGGTGCCCTCGGCGCGAATGCCGTTCCGGTGCATGCCCAAACAGTCAAGATCGATGGTTCCTCGACCGTATTCCCGATCACCGAAGCCATGGCCGAGGACTTCCAGAAGGCCAATAAAGGCAAGATCAGGGTAACGGTCGGAATTTCCGGCACCGGCGGCGGCTTTAAGAAATTCTGCCGCGGCGAGACCGACATATCCGATGCCTCCCGTCCGATCCTGAAAAAGGAAATGGACGACTGCAAGGCGGCCGGCGTGCAATACATCGAGCTGCCGGTGGCCTATGACGCGTTGACCGTCGTGATCCATCCCGACAACAAGTGGGCACAGACGCTGACGGTGGCCGATCTCAGGAAGATGTGGGAGCCGGCTGCGCAGGGCAAGGTGAAGAGCTGGAAGCAGGTGAATCCTGCATGGCCGGATCAACCGCTGAAGCTGTTTGGCCCGGGAGCGGACTCCGGTACCTTCGACTATTTCACCGAGGCGATCAACGGCAAAGCCAAGTCCAGCCGCGGCGACTTCACCGCGTCCGAGGACGACAACGTCCTGGTGCAGGGGGTGTCCCGCGACGTCAACGCGCTGGGCTATTTCGGTTTCGCCTACTACGTCGAAAACAAGGACAAGCTCCGGGCCGCAAGAATTGCAGACAAAGGCGGCCAGGGAGTCGAACCCTCGTTTGACGCGGTAATCAACGGCACTTACCAGCCGCTGGCACGGCCGATCTTCATTTACATCAATTCCAAGTCGCTGGAGCGACCGGAAGTACGGGAATTTGTCGAGTTCTACATGAAGAACGCGGAAACGCTGGTGCGCGAGGTAAAGTATGTGCCGCTGCCGGCAAAGGCCTACACCTATAACGTGGAACATGCCAACAAGAAGGTGCTCGGCACCAAATTCGGCGGCGAGAACAAGGTCGGTCTTACGATAGAACAGTTGATGCAGCTCGAAGCAAAGCTGTAAGCGGTATCGGTTAAGTCAAAACAGGAGGGGCGCCGCCCCTCCTGTTTTTTGCCCGGTTTCCGGGGGATCTGAGAATTCTGTAATAATAGCCGCGGCTCCGATCCGATGAGTTCTGTCGCCTCCACCCACAGCCGGGATCCCTTGGCGGATAACACAGTCAGCGCGCGGCTCGCGAAGAGGAAATCCCGCCATATTCGCGAGCGCTTCATCGAGGTCATTCTTTTCCTCGCGGCATCGGTGTCGGTTGCGGTTACGGTCGGCATCGTCGCCATCCTGGTTGCCGAGTCGTACCAGTTTTTCCAGCACGTCCCGCTCCGGGATTTCCTCACCGATACGCAATGGACGCCGCTGTTCGATGATGCGCACTACGGCATCATGGTGCTGCTTTCGGGCACGCTGGTCAGCTCCTTTGTCGCGCTCTCGGTGGCAATTCCGCTGGGCACCATTATTGCGATCTACCTGTCGGAGTTCGCGCCTTTTTCCATACGGGAATTGGCGAAGCCTTTCCTCGAACTGCTGGGCGGGGTGCCGACCATCGTGTACGGTTACTTCGCGCTGTTGTACGTAACCCCGGCGCTGCAGTATTTCTTCCCCGGCCTGCCGGGCTTCAACCTGCTGTCGGCCGGCCTGGTAATGGGCATCATGATCATTCCCTACGTGAGCTCGGTGTCCGAAGACGCGATGCGCGCGGTGCCGATGTCGATGCGCGAGGGTTCGTATGCGATGGGAGCAACGCGCTTTCAGACCGCGATCCGGGTGGTAACGCCGGCGGCATTTTCGGGAATTGCCGCCGCCTACATTCTGGGCATATCGCGCGCCGTGGGAGAAACCATGATCCTGGCGGTCGCTGCCGGCATGCAGCCGAATCTGACTTGGAACCCGATGGAACCGGCAGCCACTATTACCGCATATATCGTGCAGGTGGCGCTCGGCGACTTGCCGCACGGCAGTATCGGCTATCAGACAATTTTTGCCGCGGGCCTCAGCCTGATGTTATTAACGCTGTTCTTCAACATCCTCGGGCATATGCTGAAGCGCAGATACCGGCAGGCCTATTGATATGGCCGATATGACGGTAGCCGAGATCCGGGCGCTGATCGTCAAGCACAAGCGCTGGGACCTCATCTTTGCGACCGTCGGCGTCCTTGCGCTGATGGTGGGGGTACTCACTTTTGTCTCGCTGTTCGCCGGAATGGCAATCGACGGTGCGCACCGTCTGTCGCCGGAATTCTTCACCAACTTCCCGTCGCGGCGGCCCGAGCACGCGGGCATCCTTTCAGCCTGGGTCGGTACTACGCTGGTAATGATCGTCACGGCGGTCACTGCAGTGCCGCTCGGCGTGGCGGGCGCGGTTTACCTCGAGGAGTACGCGCCGAAGAACTGGATGACAGACATCATCGAAATCAACGTTACCAACCTGGCGGGCGTGCCCTCGATCGTCTACGGCCTGCTCGCATTGGGGTTGTTCGTCTACCAGTTCGGCTTCGGACAGAGCATTATTTCCGCCGGCCTGACCCTGGCGCTGTTGATCCTGCCGGTGGTGATCGTCGCCACGCGTGAAGCGATCCGATCGATACCGGCAGTCATACGCGAGGGGGCTTACGCATTGGGCGCCACCAAATGGCAGACCACTGCGGACCACATTCTTCCGTATTCGATTCCGGGAATTCTCACCGGGGTGATCATCGGCATGGCGCGTGCCATTGGCGAGACCGCGCCGGTCATCACCATCGGCGCGCTGACATTCATCGCCTTCCTGCCGCCGGCGCCGTTCAGCGGCAATCCCCCCGCCGGCCTGTTCGACTGGTTGTTCGCGCCGTTTACGGTGATGCCGATACAGATGTTCAACTGGACTTCGCGTCCGGAGGCGGCGTTCCACCAGAACGCCGCCGCTGCCGGCCTGGTGCTGGTGGTGATGACGCTGTCCATGAATGCCCTGGCGATTTATATTCGCTACCGGCTAAGAAAGAAAATCAAGTGGTAAGGAAGCGCCATGTCGAAGATAACTGAAGCAAACGCTGCGAAGGTGAGCCTCGTCGTCAAGGCCGAGGCGCTTAACCTGAGTTTCTACTACGGCGCGTTCAATGCGTTGAAACGCATCAACATGCCGATCTACGAAAAGAGGGTCACAGCGCTGATCGGACCCTCCGGGTGCGGCAAGTCAACGTACCTGCGCTGTTTCAACCGCATGCACGACCTGTATGCAGGTAACCGCTATGAAGGCGAGATCCGGCTGCAACCCGACAATACCAACCTGCTAAACCAGCAGGTGGACCCCATTGAAGTGCGCATGCGTATCAGCATGGTGTTTCAGAAACCCAATCCGTTCCCGAAATCGATCTACGAGAACGTGGCCTACGGTCTGCGGGTGCGCGGCGTGAGGAGCGTGGCGACACTCGACGAGAAGGTGGAGCAGGCGCTGCGCGGCGCCGCGCTGTGGGACGAAGTGAAGGACAGGCTCAATGACCTGGCGTTCAACCTTTCCGGGGGGCAGCAGCAGCGCCTTTGCATCGCGCGGGCGCTCGCCACCGAGCCGGAGATTCTGCTGTTCGACGAACCCACTTCGGCGCTCGACCCGATCGCCACAGCGAGCATCGAGGAACTGATCGCTGATCTCAAGCACAAGGTGACGATCCTGATCGTCACCCACAACATGCAGCAGGCGGCGCGCGTGTCAGACTTTACCGCTTACATGTATCTGGGCGAGATGATCGAGTTCGACGCCACCGATACCATCTTCATCAAGCCCAAGAACAAGGCCACCGAAGACTACATAACTGGACGCTTTGGGTAAGAGCGAAGCGGACAGTTCTGTAGCGGCATGCTAACCTGACCACGCTACGGTAGTCAGGTTAAGCCGCCAAGGATTTTCCTGGGCGACTGCCGAAACCAATACATTACCGGTCGTTTCGGTTGACGAGGCGACCGGTACTGTACGGTGAAGACAAGACGCCTAGCAGAGGCTTCTTGCGGTGAAGGCTAATACGCTTGCGTGTTATGCCGGAACCAGTAACTTGCGTGAAGATCAAGTTAAGTGCCGCGGGCACGGCCGGCTTGGGCCAATCCCATCGCCCGGAATGGCCGGGCCGCTGCGTCACTAACGCCCTGATTCTCCTCAGCACCGTTCCCCGGGCGCGCGCAGGTCACCATTTCGCGGCGCACAACGTTGACCCCCCTTCCCCGGGACAGGTAAAATTCATCAGTTTTTCCGGTGAGATAGTGCATGCGGCAGCGGCTGGCGGTGGGCAACTGGAAGATGCACGGCAACCTTCCAGAAAACCAGGCCCTCCTCGACACGGTCGCGGCGGCCGTGGCTGGGCTGCATCAGGCGACGTGCGCTGTCTGCGTTCCTTTTCCCTACCTCGCCCAGACCCAGTCAGCGTTGGCCGGGTCGAAAGTGGCATGGGGCGCCCAGAATGTCAGCCAGTATTCCAAAGGAGCGTTTACCGGCGAAGTCTCTGTCGGGATGTTGCGTGAGTTTGGCTGTCGATACGTGATCGTCGGACATTCCGAGCGCAGGCAGCAGTTTGGCGAGAACGACAGCACGGTGGTGCTCAAGGCGAAAGCGGTGCTGGCGGCAGGAATGGTCCCGATCATCTGCGTCGGCGAAACGCTTGCCGAACGCGAGAGGGGCGTGACCGAAGACGTGGTGGGGCGGCAGATTGCCGCAGTCCTGGACACCTTGGGGGGCGAGGTACTGGGAGGCGCGGTCTTGGCGTACGAGCCGGTCTGGGCGATCGGCACCGGCAGCACTGCTACCCCAGATCAGGCGCAGGCGGTACACGCTTATATTCGGAGCCTGCTGGCTGAACGGGACGGCAGCCTTGGCACTGTGGCCCCGATACTTTACGGCGGTAGCGTCAGCGCCGCGAACGCCGCGGAACTGTTTGCGATGCCGGACGTGGATGGCGGATTGATTGGTGGCGCTTCACTGGTGCCTCAGGAATTCATTGCGATCTGCAAGGCGGCGGATGCGCCGACCGGGCGTGAACGCTCAAAAAGCTGATCGCTGAGACGACAGGATACTTATGGAAACCCTGATTCTTGTTCTTCATGTGGCTGCGGCCTTGTGCGTGATCGGGCTGGTGCTGCTCCAGCACGGCAAGGGCGCTGATATGGGAGCGGCATTCGGCAGCGGCTCCGCAGGCAGCCTGTTCGGCTCCAGCGGCTCGGCCAATTTTCTGAGCCGCACGACGGCGGTATTGGCGGCGGTATTCTTCCTCACCAGCCTCGGGCTGACTTACGTGGCCAGCCACAAGGGCAGGCCCGAGGGCGTGATGTCCACGCACCAGGAAACGCCGGTGGAGCCGGCCAAGAGCATTCCGGCGCCTAGCGACCCGATGCCGCAAGCGGGCGGCGGGAGCGATTCGAAGGCAAACGAAGTACCCAAATAGACGGTGCCTGGTGCCCGGCACTGTGCTTCCTACCCGGAAAAGGCGCCGAAGCCCGGGGATTCAGTACACGGCACTCAGTACTCTGTACCGAGTTAGCGCCGACGTGGTGAAATTGGTAGACACGCCATCTTGAGGGGGTGGTGGGGTAACCCGTGGGAGTTCGAGTCTCCCCGTCGGCACCAAAGCATCAAGGACGCGGCAGACATGACTCCGCGGCAGGCACAAGCGCGGAGAGGCAGGCGGCAGAGGGCACGGCCTGGCGCGGCAATAGATTCTGATCCTGTCTGCTGACAGGTCGAGAGTGGTCAATGCTTGAGCAGTACTTCCCGATTCTCCTGTTCATCCTCGTCGGCCTGGCCGTCGGAGTAGCGCTTCCCCTGCTGGGTGGTGGTTTGAGCAGAGTGCTCGGCGTTCACCGTCCCGATCCCGAGAAGCTGTCCCCCTACGAGTGCGGTTTCGAGGCCTTTGAGGACGCCAGGATGAAGTTCGACGTCCGCTATTACCTCGTCGCCATCCTGTTCATCCTGTTCGACCTGGAAATCGCCTTTCTTTTCCCCTGGGCGGTCGTGCTCGGGGAAATCGGGACCTTTGGCTTCGTTTCCATGGTCGTATTCCTAGCCATCCTTGTCATAGGCTTTGTCTACGAGTGGAAAAAAGGGGCGCTAGAGTGGGATTGAGACCATGACCATCGAAGGGGTTACCGAAAAAGGCTTCGTCACCACCACTATCGACAACGTCATCAACTGGACGCGTACCGGTTCGATGTGGCCGATGACCTTCGGCCTGGCCTGCTGCGCGGTGGAAATGATGCACGCCGGTGCGGCGCGGTACGACCTCGACCGCTTCGGTGTGGTATTCCGTCCAAGCCCACGCCAATCCGACGTCATGATCGTCGCCGGCACGCTATGCAACAAGATGGCGCCTGCGCTTCGCAAGGTCTACGACCAGATGGCCGAGCCGCGCTGGGTCATCTCGATGGGTTCCTGCGCCAACGGTGGCGGCTATTACCACTATTCCTACTCGGTGGTGCGCGGCTGCGACCGCATTGTTCCAGTCGATGTCTACGTTCCGGGCTGCCCTCCCACCGCCGAGGCGCTGCTTTACGGAATCATCCAGCTCCAGAACAAGATCCGGCGTACCAATACCATCGCGCGCTGACCTCTCCGGCCATGAACACGAAGCTTGCGGCGCTTGCCGAAAACCTGAAGTCTGTGCTCGGCGACAAGATCGCCGGCATTGACGAGTCCTATGGTGAGCTGACGCTGGTGGTCAATGCGACGGACCTTTTATGGACCGCCGCGCAACTGCGCGATCACGCGCAGCTCCGCTTCGAGCAGCTTGTCGACTTGTGCGGCGTCGATTACCTCGAATTCGGCAATCGCCCGCGCGAAGGCGCGCGTTACGCAGTCGTGTACCACCTGCTTTCGATTTCGCGCAATCAGCGCCTGCGGCTGCGGGTCTTCGCCGCCGAGGACGATTTTCCCTCGGTGGACTCGGTCAACGGGATCTGGCCGTCGGCCAACTGGTACGAGCGCGAAACTTTCGATCTGTTCGGGATCGTGTTTCCGGGACATCCCGACCTGCGCCGCATCCTCACCGACTATGGCTTCATAGGCCATCCCTTCCGCAAGGACTTCCCGCTATCGGGCTACGTGGAGATGCGTTACGACCCGGACCAGAGCCGTGTCGTCTACCAGCCGGTCAGTATCGAGCCGCGCGAGACCGTGCCTCGGGTGGTGCGTGAAACGAATTACGGTGACGTGGAATAAGGCATCTGGCCACAGAGGACACAGAGATCACTGATACGGACAGCGCAGGACTTGGATAAGGAACCATAGAAATCTGCCGGTTCTGGGCGAATCTAAGGTCTGGTATAGAGTTTAACTTTTTTCTCTCTAGTGTTCTCTGTGTCCTCTGTGGCGAAAAGGTTTTATGGCGGAGATACGTAACTACACAATGAACTTTAGCTCCGACATAACTTCTGCTTGGCAGAAGTTAGTCTCCACTGAAATGCATGGTGTCGTGGTTATTGTTGCGAACTCTATTGCGCGAGCATTGTACGGTGGCTGAAATACGTAACTACACCATGAATTTTGGGCCGCAGCACCCCGCGGCGCACGGGGTGCTGCGGCTGGTGCTGGAACTTGACGGCGAGGTGATCCAGCGCGCCGACCCGCATATCGGCCTGCTGCATCGCGCGACCGAGAAACTCGCCGAACACAAGACCTTTCTCCAGTCGGTACCGTACATGGACCGCCTGGACTACGTGTCGATGATGTGCAACGAGCACGCCTATGTAATGGCGATCGAGAGGCTGCTCGGGATCGAGGTTCCGCAACGGGCGCAATACATCCGCGTGATGTTCGACGAGATCACCCGGGTGCTGAATCATCTGCTCTGGCTGGGGGCGCATGCTCTCGACGTCGGCGCCATGACCGTGTTCCTGTACTGTTTCCGCGAGCGCGAGGACCTGATGGACTGCTACGAAGCGGTCTCCGGTGCGCGCCTGCATGCCGCTTATTACCGCCCGGGCGGAGTCTATCGCGACCTGCCCGATGCGATGCCGCGTTACCAGGCCTCCAAGATCCACGACGAAAAAGCAGTGCGCGAACTCAACAAGAACCGGCAGGGTTCGCTGCTGGACTTCATCGAGGACTTTACCCAGCGTTTTCCCCGATACGTGGACGAATACGAGACGCTGCTCACCGACAACCGCATCTGGAAACAACGCACGGTGGGCATCGGCGTGGTCGCGCCCGAACGTGCGCTGGCGCTCGGGTTCAGCGGACCGATGCTGCGCGGCTCGGGGGTGGAGTGGGACCTGCGCAAGAAACGTCCATACGCGGTTTATGATCGGATGGACTTCGACATCCCGGTCGGCGTCAACGGCGACTGCTACGACCGTTATCTGGTGCGCGTCGAGGAAATGCGCCAGTCGAATCACATCGTCAGGCAATGCATCGACTGGCTGCGCAAGAATCCCGGGCCGGTCATCACCGACGACCACAAAGTGGCGTCGCCCTCGCGCGTGGACATGAAGATGAACATGGAAGAGCTGATCCACCACTTCAAGCTCTTCACCGAAGGCATGCACGTGCCGGCAGGCGAAACCTACGCCGCGGTCGAGGCCCCCAAGGGCGAGTTCGGCATTTACCTCATTTCCGACGGCGCCAACAAGCCCTACCGGTTGAAAATCCGTGCACCGGGATTTGCCCATCTGGCGGCGCTCGATGAAATGGCACGCGGCCACATGATCGCCGACGTGGTCGCCATCATCGGCACCCAGGACATCGTTTTCGGGGAAGTGGACAGATGAACGCGCCGATGATGCTGTCGCCGGATTCGCTGGCGAAGATCGACAAGGCACTCGCCAAGTATCCGCCGAACCAGCGGCAGTCGGCGGTGATGGCCGCGCTCACAGTCGCGCAGGACGAGAAGGGCTGGCTGTCCACCGAGACCATGGATTTCGTCGCGCAATACCTCGGCATGCCCCCGATCGCGGTATATGAGGCGGCGACTTTCTACGGCATGTACAACCTGCAGCCGATCGGGCGCAACAAGATCACCATCTGCACCAACCTGCCGTGCGCGCTGTCGGGCGCCGCCGATGCGGCCGAGCACATGAAGAAGAGACTCGGCATCGGCTTCAACGAAACCACCCCGGACGGCGGTTTCACGCTCAAGGAAGGCGAATGCCTGGGGGCCTGCGGCGACGCGCCGGTGTGCCTGCACAACGACAAGAAAATGCTGTCGTTCATGACGCCGGACAAACTGGATGCGCTGATCGAGGAGCTTAGGAAATGAACGCCCCTCTCCCGCCTTTCCCGCCGGATATCTACGGCCCAGAGGCGATCCTGCTCAAGGGGCTCACCGGGCTCAACTGGCGGCTTAGGGACTACGGGGCGCGCGGCGGCTACGAGGCGCTGAAGAAGATCCTGGGCGAGAGCATCGCGCCGGAGCAGGTGATCGCCGAAGTGAAGAAATCGGCCTTGCGCGGCCGCGGCGGCGCGGGCTTTCCTACGGGATTGAAGTGGAGCTTCATGCCGCGCGCCTTCCCCGGTCAGAAGTACCTGGTGTGCAACTCCGATGAGGGCGAGCCGGGCACGTTCAAGGACCGCGACATCCTGCGCTACAACCCGCACGTCGTCATCGAAGGCATGGCGATCGCGGCTTACGCGATGGGAATCACGGTCGGCTACAACTACATCCACGGCGAGATTTGGGACGTGTACGAGCGCTTCGAGGAGGCGCTCGCCGAGGCCTACGACGCCGGATATCTGGGAAAGAATATACAGGGCTCGGCGTTCAGCTTCGATCTGTACGCGCACCACGGCTGGGGCGCGTACATCTGCGGTGAGGAAACCGCGCTGCTGGAGTCGCTCGAAGGCAAGAAGGCCCTACCGCGCTTCAAGCCGCCGTTCCCGGCCAGCTACGGCCTGTATGGCAAGCCGACCACGATCAACAATACCGAGACGTTTGCCGCGGCGCCCTGGATCATCGTCCATGGCGGCGAGGCCTTCCTGAGCCTCGGCCGGCCCAACAACGGCGGCACCAAGATCTTTTCGGTGACCGGTCACGTCGAGCGTCCCGGCAACTACGAAGTCCGGCTCGGCACGCCTTTCCCGAAATTGCTGGCGATGGCTGGAGGGATGCGGGGCGGGCGCAAGCTGAAGGCGGTCATTCCCGGAGGTTCTTCAATGCCGGTGCTGCCCGCCGAAGTCATGATGCAGACCGACATGGACTACGACGCGATCGCCAAGGCCGGTTCGATGCTGGGCTCCGGGGCGGTCATAGTCATGGACGAGACCACTTGCATGGTGCGTGCGTTGCAGCGCCTGTCGTATTTCTATTTCGAGGAATCCTGCGGTCAGTGCACGCCCTGCCGCGAAGGCACCGGCTGGCTGTACCGGATGGTCCATCGCATCGAGCATGGACAGGGCCGGACCGAGGATCTGGAAACGCTGAACTCGGTGGCCGACAACATCGCCGGGCGTACCATCTGCGCGCTGGGCGACGCCGCGGCGCTGCCGGTCAAGAGCTTCATCAAGCACTTCCGAGAAGAGTTCCAGTACCACATCGACCACAAGAAGTGCCTGGTATGAGGTCAGCCTGATGGCACACCTCGAAATAGACGGCCGGCCGGTCGAAGTACCGGACAACAGCACGATCATGGATGCCGCCAACAAGCTCGGCATCTACGTTCCGCATTTCTGTTATCACAAGAAACTGTCGATCGCCGCCAACTGCCGCATGTGCCTGGTGCAGGTGAAAAAAGCACCGAAACCGCTGCCTGCCTGCGCCACCCCGGCTACCGAGGGAATGACGGTCTATACCCACTCGGAGGCCGCGATCAAGGCACAGAAAGGCGTGATGGAATTCCTGCTCATCAACCATCCGCTCGACTGCCCGATCTGCGACCAAGGGGGCGAATGCCAGTTGCAGGATCTCGCGGTGGGCTACGGTGCGTCGAGTTCCCGCTATACGGAAACCAAGCGCGTGGTCACTAACAAGGAACTCGGGCCGCTGGTCTGCGCCGACGAGATGACCCGCTGCATTCACTGCACCCGCTGCGTGCGCTTCGGTCAGGAGATTGCCGGCGTCATGGAACTTGGCATGGTGGGCCGCGGCGAGCACGCCGAGATCATGCCGTTCGTGGAGCGCACCGTGGATTCCGAGCTTTCGGGGAACATGATCGACGTCTGTCCGGTGGGCGCGCTCACCTCCAAACCGTTCCGCTACAAGGCGCGCACCTGGGAGCTCGCGCGGCGCAAATCCATCAGCCCGCACGACGGCCTCGGCTCCAATCTGGTGGTCCAGGTGAAGGACAACCGCGTCATGCGCGTGTTGCCGCTCGACAACGAAGACGTCAACGAGTGCTGGCTCTCCGACCGGGACCGGTTTTCCTACGAGGCGCTCAACTCGCAAGAGCGCCTGACCACGCCGATGATCAAGCGCGACGGCAACTGGGAGGAGGCGGACTGGACGACCGCGCTCGAGTTCGTCGCCGCTGGACTCAAGCGCATCCGTGATGGGCATGGCGCAAAGGCGATCGGCACGCTCGCTTCGCCGCAAGCGACCGCGGAAGAGCTTTATCTGCTCGGTAAATTTGCGCGCGCCATCGCCAACGGCAATGTCGATTTCCGTTTGCGCCAATCGGACTTCTCCGGGGACGGGAGCCTGCGCGGCGCGCCCTGGCTGGGAATGAAGGTCGCCGCGGTCAATGGCCTGGACCGGGTGCTGCTGGTGGGCTCGACTTTGCGCAAGGACCACCCCCTGTTGGCGCAGCGATTCCGCCAGGCGGTAAAGAAAGGGGCGCAGTTCAACCTGATCAACCCGGTGGACGACGATCTGCTGATGCGCGTGACCAGCAAGTCGATCGTCGCCCCGAGCGCGATGCCCGAGGTACTCGGCCAGGTGCTGAAGGCTGCCGCCGAGGCCAAGTCAATCGCCGTGCCGGCGGGGGTGGCCAGCCTCGAAGTGAGCGATTCGGCGCGCGCGATCGCGGAAAGTCTGGTTTCCGGCGCGAAGCGCGCCGTATTTCTCGGCAATCTCGCGCAGCATCACCCGCAGGCTTCCCAATTGCATCGCCTGGCGCAGGAACTGTCGCAACTCGCTGGCGCGACCTTCGGTTTTCTCGGCGAGGCGGCAAACAGCGTCGGCGGTTATCTCGCCGGAGCGCTGCCGTTCGGGTGCGAACCTTCGGGCCTGAACGCCGCGCAGATGCTCATCCAGCCGCGCCGGGCATATCTGCTGCTCCACGCGGAAGTCGAACTGGATACCTTCGATCCGCGCACCGCGCGCGCGGCGATGCATGGTGCCGAACTGGTGGTGGTCATGTCCCCGTTCAGGCAACGCGCCGCCGAGTACGCGCAGGTTCTGCTGCCGGTTTCGCCGTTCACCGAGACCGGCGGCACTTACGTCAACACCGAGGGCCTGGTGCAGAGCTTTCAGGCAGTGGTGCGGCCGTTGGGCGAAACGCGCCCGGCGTGGAAAGTGTTGCGCGTGCTCGGTGCTCTTCTCGGCATTCCGGGTTTCGAGTTCGACAGCATCGAGCAGGTGCGCGGTGAGTGGCAGGCTTCGGTGGGCGACGTCGCGTCCCGGCTGTCGAACGAAATCGGCGGTGCTCCAGCGGTGATCGCTCGGGTGCAGCCCGGCGCCAGCGGGCGAGCCGGGTTCGAGAGAATCGGCGAAGTGCCGATCTACCACGCGGACGCGATCGTGCGGCGCGCGCAATCGCTGCAGCAGACCCGGGACGCGCAGGTGGGGACGGCCTGGCTGCCCGGGAGCCTGATCGACAGGCTTGGGCTGCGCCAGGGCGACCGCCCCAAGATCATCCAGGCCGGCGGCGAAGCCACGCTGCCCTTTTGGCGCTATTACCGCCTGGCGGCGGCCTGGGTGCGACTGGCCTCGGCCTTCCCGCGTACACCAGCCTCCGGAGGCGTACGCACC
>JACXTT010006756.1_pt1 | contig 16307 bp, 15 predicted proteins | sample 9270951 | NCBI WGS metagenome assembly JACXTT01 (sample SAMN15532306, study PRJNA645909) | rock metagenome | isolation source: weathered quartz diorite | place: Puerto Rico | collected 2017-06-21 | reverse complement strand
TCAGCAGCCAGCAGCGCGCCGATCTTCCGGGCCTGGTCGGTGGTCCCGCCGAGCAGGAACTCACCGAGCTTGCCGACCGTGAAGTACCGGTGCGCCTCGCCGTCCATGTCGATGCCGACACCACCGTGCACGTGCACCGTCGTGTGCGCGACCTTGTGGCCGGTGTCGGCCGCCCACAGCTTCGCGCTGGCGACCTCCTTCTCGGCCTCGAGGCCTTCATCCAGCCGCCAGGCCGCCTGCCACAGGACCAGGTCGGTGCCGAGGACATCGATGTAGGCATCGGCCAGACGCTGGCGCACGGCCTGGAACGTCCCGATCGGCCGACCGAACTGCTCGCGGGTCTTCGAGTACGCCGCAGTCAGGTCGAGGGCGCCCCGCACGACCCCGAGCTCGAACGCCGAAGCCGCCAGCGAGAGCCGCTGCTCGAGCCAGGTGACCGTGTCCGCGCCGCCGAGCAGCGTGCCCACGGCACCATCGAGCTCGACGCGACCAACGCGTGCGCCATCACTGATCCGCTGCTCGACAACAGTGACGCCATTGCCAGGCTCGACCACAAACACGCGTACGCCGTCAGGCGACGACGCCGTCACCAGGAACGCCGCCGCGGAGCCAGCGGCCGGCACCACACTCTTCACTCCGGTGAGGCGCCAGCCAGCACCATCGGGCACAGCCGACGTGGTCGGTGAAACAGGTAAGTGATCCCGCTCCTCGGACACAGCCGCCGTCAGCACCGTCTCCCCGGAGATCGCGCCGGCGAGCAAGCCCTTCTGCGAGGCGTCGCCGAAGGCAGCAAGCGCCATCGCCGAAGGCAGGTGAGCGACCAGCGGAACAGGAGCCACCAGCCGCCCGGCCTCGATGAGCACGGTGCACAGCTCGAGCACGCCCAACCCGGCCCCGCCGTCGGCCTCGGGCACCGAGAGCCCGAGCAGGCCGGCCGAGCCGAGGGAAGCCCACAGGGCGCGGTCGAACCGACCCGCGTCCGCAGCCTTGAGCCGCTCCGGGGTGCACTCGTTCTTGAAGATGGTCGACGCGAGCTCTGCGGCGTCGTTCTGGGTCTCGGTGAAGGAGAAGTCCATGTCCGGTGTCCTTAGCGCTTCTCGACGGGCATACCGAGCCCGACGTAGCCGATGATGTCTCGCTGGATCTCGTTGGTACCGCCGCCGAACGTCATCACCAGTGCGGACCGGTAGTAGCGCTCGAGGCGGCCGCGCAGGACCGCGCCGGCGGAGTCGCCGGACACGATCGAGTCAGGTCCGACGATCTCCATCAGCGCCCGGTACACCTCGGTGGCGAGCTCGGAACCGTAGATCTTCGTCGCCGACGCGTGCGCGGGGGACAGGTCGTCGACCGACGACGCCAGTCGCCAGTTCAGGAGCTTGAGCATGTCGACGCGGGCGTGCGCCCGGCCCAGGAGCACCTGGACCCACTCCGCGTCGATGACCCGGGACCCGTCGGGGTTCTTGGTGTTCTGCGCCCACTCGCGCACCTGGGCGACCGAGTGCATCAGCGGAGCGGCCGACGTCAGCGCGACCCGCTCGTGGTTCAGCTGGTTGGTCATCAGCGCCCAACCGCCGTTCAGCTCCCCGACCAGGTTCCCCTCGGGAACCCGCACGTCCTCGTAGTACGTCGCGGACGTCCCCACCCCAGCGACGGTGTGCACGGGCGTGTACGAGAAGCCCTCAGCGTCGGCCGGCACCAGGATCATCGACAGACCCTTGTGGCGCGGCAGGTCCGGATCGGTCCGGCAGGCGAGCCAGATGTAGTCGGCGTACTGGATCAGCGAGGTCCACATCTTCTGGCCGTTGATCACCCACTCGCCGTTCTCCAGGCGTGCCTTGGTCTGCAGCGACGCCAGGTCCGTGCCCGAGCCGGGCTCGGAGTAGCCGATCGAGAAGTGCATCTCGCCGCGCAGGATCGCCGGCAGGATCTCCTCCTTCTGGGCATCGGTGCCGAAGCGCATGATCGTCGGACCGACGGTGTTCAGCGTCAGATAGGGGATCGGGACGCCGGCGATGGCGGCCTCGTCGGTGAAGATCAGCTGCTCGATCATCGAGCGGTTCTGGCCGCCGTACTCCTCCGGCCAGCCGATCCCGAGCCAGCCGTCGTGGCCGATCTGGCGGATCACGTTCTTGTAGACCGTGGTGTCGCCGAACTCGCCCATCACGTCGCCGGTCTCCTTGAATTCGCTGGTGGCGACGGAGAGTCCGGCCCTGACCTCGGCGGTCACGAGCTGCGAGAAGTAGTCCCGCAATTCGGCCCGCAGGGCTTCGTGCTCCTCGTTCAGTGCGATTTTCATGAAGGATCCCCATACTGGTCGGGACTGGATTTGCTACGCGTAAAACTATAACCTGTTCTTGTTTTGCACCAGCGTTTCTCGACCGGGAGGTCTGCCATGAGCACCGCCACCGAAGCTCGTTCGCTCGATCAAGGCGTCGCGCCGAGCCGGTACGCCCGCGGCTGGCACTGCCTGGGCCTGGCCTCGACTTTCCGCGACGGCAAGCCGCACGCGATCCGCGCCTTCGACGGCAAGCTGGTCGTCTGGCAGGACTCCCACGGTGAGCTCAACGTGCTCGACGGCTACTGCCGGCACATGGGCGGCGACCTGACCCAGGGTGAGGTCAAGGGCGACGAGGTCGCCTGCCCGTTCCACGACTGGCGCTGGGGCGGCGACGGCAAGTGCAAGGCGATCCCGTACGCGCGCCGGGTGCCGCTGCGGGCGAAGACGCAGCGCTACGAGACCGCGATCGTCAACGACCAGCTCTTCATCTGGTTCGACCCGGAGGGCTCGGAGGCCGACCGGTCGATCCTGCCGTACCAGCTGCCCGGCCTGGCCGAGGGCGAGTACGCCGACTGGAGCTGGAACGTCACCGAGATCGAGGGCTCGAACTGCCGCGAGCTCATCGACAACGTCGCGGACATGGCGCACTTCTACTACGTGCACTTCTCGTTCCCGACCAGCTTCCGCAACGTCTTCGAGGGCCACGTCGCAACCCAGTACATGGAGTCGACCGGGCGTCCGGACAAGGCCGGCGGCTACAGCTCCGGCGGGACCGATCTGTTCCTCAAGTCGGAGGCGACCTACTACGGGCCGTCGTACATGATCAATTGGCTGTGGGTGAACTACAAGGGCTTCGAGACTGAGGTCATCCTGATCAACACCCACATCGCGACGTCGCCGAACAGCTTCACACTGCAGTACGGCATCACGGTGAAGAAGCCCGAGGGCATGGACGACGCGACGGTCGAGTACATCGCCAAGAAGTACACCAAGATGTTCGGCGAGGGCTTCCTGCAGGACGTGCACATCTGGCAGAACAAGGTCGCCGTCCAGAACCCGCTGCTCTGCGAGGAGGACGGCCCGGTCTACCAGCTGCGTCGCTGGTACGAGCAGTTCTACACCGACAAGGCCGACATCCTTCCCGAGATGACCGAGCGCTTCGAGTTCGAGGTCGACACGACCAAGGCCAACGAGTACTGGCACGAGGAGGTCGCCGAGAACCTGCGCAAGAAGGCCGAAGAGGACGCCGCGGCGGGCCACCCGGTCGCGCACTGATGGTCAGCTTCGCGCCGACCAGCCCGGACACGGCCGAGGACCAGCGCCTCTACACCCAGGCGCGCCTGGTCGAGGTCGCCTGCCTGGACTGCCTGGCCAGGGTGCAGGTCAAGAAGAACAGCGAGCACCAGACCTCGATCCAGTGGACCGCCGAGGCCCTGGGTCACTGCGCCGAGTTCAACCGGGCTGCATCCCAGCCTGAGGGACGACCGATCCGGGTCGCCTGCTCGCGGCTAGGCTCCTCGATCGACCAGGCCGTCAGGGACGGCGCAATCGACGTCGGCGCCGAGGATGGCTACTGAAGATGGCAATCGAGTCCTACCGGCTGAACGTCGCAGAGGTCATCGAGGAGACTGCGGACGCGAAGTCGATCGTCTTCGACGTGCCCGCTGAGCTCCAGGAGACCTTCGCCTACACGCCCGGTCAGTTCCTCACGGTCGCCGTCCCGAGTGATCAGACGGGCCTGGCCGCCCGCTGCTACTCGCTGTCGAGCTCGCCGCACAGCGGCAGGCACCAGATCACGGTGAAGCGCACCGTCGACGGCTACGCGTCGAACTGGATCTGCGACAACCTCCAGGCGGGCGACACGGTCCGGGTGCTGCCGCCGGGCGGCATCTTCACGCCGAAGGACCTCGACGCCGACTTCTTCCTGTGGGGCGGCGGATCGGGCATCACGCCGGTCATCTCGATCGCCCGTACGGCGCTGGAGAAGGGAACCGGCAAGGTCGTCCTCTTCTACGCCAACCGGGATCAGGACTCGGTCATCTTTGCGCGCGAGCTCGCGGCGCTGGCCGCCGAGCACGCCGACAGGTTCACCGTCATCCACTGGCTCGAAAGCGTCCAGGGCCTCCCGAGCGAAGAGGGCCTCAAGCTGCTCGCCAGCTACTTCCCGACGTACACGTCCTTCTGCTGCGGCCCGGCACCGTTCATGAAGGCGGTCGCGACCGCGCTCAAGGACCTCGAGATCCCCCGCGAGCGTCGGCACCAGGAGAAGTTCGTCTCGCTCGGCGGCAACCCCTTCGGCGACGTCGAGGAAGTCCTCGCCGCGCAAGCAGTCCTGGCCGAGGTCGACGACGGCGACGATCCGGACGAAGTCCGGAGCTTCGACGGTCCGGTCAGCCTTGAGGTCGAGCTCGACGGCCAGCAGTACACCTTCGACGACTGGAAGGGCGACAAGGTCCTGCTCGAGTTCCTCGAGGAGAAGGGCGTCGACGCACCGTTCAGCTGCCGCGAGGGCAACTGCAGCTCGTGCGCCTGCATCGTGCTCGAGGGTGAGCTGGAGATGAAGCACAACGAGGTCCTCGACGCCGACGACCTCGCCGAGGGCATCCGGCTGACCTGCCAGTCGCTGCCGCTGGCCGAGAAGATCCGGATCAGCTACAACGGCTAGTCCGCGTCCTCGCTGTCGTCGTGGAGCGGCAGGAAGACCGACTGCTGGCGCTGCCGCGGCGGGGCCACCGACTCGGCGCCGAAGATCCGCCGACGCAGCGGTGCGGTGAGCACGCCGACCGGCGCGGTGAGCACGTAGGAGTAGGCGACCACGAGCATCGTCGCGGCCGGCTCGAGCGCCAGCCCGGCGACGAAGCACACGATGATCACGCCGGTGATCGCGCGGGCCTGCTGGGTCTGCGGGTTGATCAGGTTGCGGAACGACCGGAACCGGACGGTGCTCACCATCAGCAGCGCCGGTACGACGCTGATCACCGCGGGCAGCAGGATCGACGGCCCGACCCGGTCCTTGGGGAAGTCGAGCGCGAAGACGGTCGCGATCACGACCGCGGCCGCGCCCGGGCTCGGCATCCCGACGAAGTAGCGCTTGTCGGCGTGCGGGTCGATGGTGAAGTTGAAGCGCGCGAGCCGGAAGGCAGCACAGGCGAGCCAGAAGTACGCCGCGATCCAGGCGATCGCCGGCCACTCGGGAAGCACCCAGGTGTAGACGAGGACCGCGGGCGCGAGGCCGAACGAGATCAGGTCAGCCAGCGAGTCCAGCTGCACGCCGAACGGGGAGGTCGCCCCGACGAGGCGGGCCACCGCGCCGTCCGCGATGTCCATCAGGATCGCGACCGTCATCAGGATCGCGGCCCAGTGCGGGTGGTGGTTGAACGCGAGCGGGACGGCCGAGAAACCGCAGGCCATGTTGCCGGCGGTGAAGAGGCTGGGTGCGGTCACCCGGAGGCGCTCCCGGGCCGGCAGCTGGCGCAGCGAGACGACCTCGGCGCCGGAGTGCGATGCGATCCGGAACCGTCTTCGGCGCAGCAGTCGGCGTCTGCGTCGTGCGACCTCCTCGGTCATCTCCAGCGCCCCAGCACGGTCTCGCCGGCCACGGTGCGATCACCGGCGGACACGGTGAGCTCGACGTCCAGGGGCACGAACACGTCCATCCGGGAGCCGAACTTCATCAGCCCGATCCGGTCGCCGCTGCGCAGTCGATCACCCGCCTGGATGCGCGTCACGACTCGCCGCGCCACCAGCCCGACGATCTGTCGGAACACCACCGTGCGCTCCGCGCCGTTCACGGAGTGCACCAGGGTGATGTCCGACCGCTCGTTCTCGGTCGCGCTCTCGAACTTGTACGCCGCGTGCCACTTGCCGGGACGGTAGGTCACGTCCGTGACGGTGCCGCTGTACGGCGTCCGGTTGATGTGCACGTCGAAGACGCTCAGGAAGATGCTGATCTGCTGCCACTCGCCGGGAGGTGCGACACCGTCCTGCCCGGGCCCTGCGTGCATGACCTTCCCGTCGGCCGGTGCCAGCACGACGTCGTCGCCGACGGGCGTGGCGTCGATCGAGCGCTCCGGGTCGCGGAAGAAGGCCACGATCCCGACGGGAAGCAGGGCAAGTGCCAGCGAGGCGCGACGTCGCCCGACGAGTGCGGCAACCACCGCGGGGACAGCCCCGACAGCCGCCGCGGGCCAGGCTTCGCGATCGATCGTTACCCGGGGATTCACGGCCCTGAACCTACCGGAGTCAAGCCATTTCAGGCCGCAGGGTCGTACTGGAGGTGCAGGTCGATGTCGTACTCCCAGATGAGGTCGTGGCGCAGCAGGCGTTGGCGGTCGCGCTCCTCGGCGAGGTGCGCCAAGGCCTCCCGCAGTTCAGTCACGGAGAACTGAATCTGCCCGGGAGTCTCGTCCCAGCTCTGCTCAGCGGGGTGCTCGGTCGCCGGGATCGTGTAGTCGAACCCGGCCGGGGTGCTCAGGGTGGTGGCGTCCACGGAGAACCCGGGGGAGTGCTTGGCCCGGTGATCGGTGCGGCACGCCGCCCACAGGTTGCTGGCCGTGGTGGGGCCCTCGGGCCAGCGGATCCGGTGGTCGACGTCGCACTCGGTCGCCGGCTTGTCGCAACCGGCCCGGAAGCAGGTGCGACTGGTGGCCATCACCTGCTCCCAGATGGCGCGGGTCGGTGGGTAGCGGGTGGTCGAGATCTCGACGGCACTGCCCACCGGGTCGGTGAGGATGCGGTGCCAGGTGCTGCCCGGGGTCTGGGCGATCGTGCGGGCGAGGGAGGCCGGGACCACCTGACCGCCCGAGAGCATCCCGGGATGGTCGGCCAGCCCCATCACGGTCTGGACGGGCACGGTCAGGTTGATGATCGGGCGCGCGTACGCCGGTGGCTGATCACCATCGGCGGAGGTGCCGGTCACGAGGAGGTCGACGGCCAGATCGGCGCGGATCTGGGCGATGGTCCGCGGGTCACCGGCTGCACGCAGGGACCGGGCACTCAGGGTGAGCCGGTGGGCCGCGAGGGCGATCTGGTCCGTCGTACCGGCGATGGTCAGCCAGGAGACGCCGTCGTCACCATCGGACACGGTGACGTCGCGGTTGGCGTGGGCCTCGCGGAACCGGGTCTCGGCGTCCGCGGCCCGCAGCACCTTGATCGTGTAGGCCAGCTTGTTGCGCAGCTGCTTGTGGGTGCACGAGACGAGGCCGTCGTCGCGCAGGTGGCGGGTCAGGAAGACCTGCAGACGCTGGGAGAACTTCGCGTACTCCTCCTCGGTGTCGAGGCCCTGGCGACCGGCATCGGCGATGAGCCGGACGCGGTACGGGTCGATGGCCCCGGCCTGGGCCAGGTCGCGCAGCCAGGGGAAGTGGGCGTTGATCCAGAGCGCCTCGCTGAGCAGGCGGCGTGCCCAGGACGCCGGGATCACCCACAGCTCGCTGATCTCGATGCTGGTCTGCTCGCGCGCGGTCAGGGAGAACCCGTCGCGGGGCTGCGGTCCCTCGCTGGCAAGGAGTCGTCGGTGGAACTCGACCAGTCGGGCCGAGCGCGAGGCGGCCGCCTTGTTCTCCGCGATCAGCTCGGCGCGGCCGCCGGCGAGCAGGTCGTGGTCGTTCAGTGCGTGCAGGGACAACATGTCCTCCCGAGAAGGTTTCGACCCCTTCGCGAACCACGCTAGGCGTGGCCACCGACAATTTCCGCGGCCTTTGCCCGACTTGGTCCCGTGTACCTGCTGGTTCGCAGGTGGCTAGCCTCGATCATCCGGAGTTCAGGGGGAGACCGATGGATCGTCGTACCTTCGTCAAAGGGGCCGCTGTCGCGGCAGGCGCTGTCGCGGTCGCGGCGCCGGCCCGGAGCGCCGTCATCCCGGTCTCGCGGATCCAGCGGCGGGTGGTCGTCGTGGGCTCGGGGTTCGGCGGGTCGGTCGCGGCACTCCGACTCACCTTGGCCGGGGTCCCGGTCACCATCCTCGAGCAGGGTCGGGCGTGGCCGACGGGCCCGAACTCCAACACGTTTCCGACGTTGCGCACGCTCGACCAGCGCGCGTTGTTCTACGGATCCGCGCCCCAGGTGTTCCGGCTGCCGGTCGAGCTCCCGCCATACGCCGGACTCCTGAACGCGGTGGTCGCTCCGACGATGACGGTGCTCAGCGGCGTCGGGTACGGAGGCGGGTCGCTGACCTACCAGGGGATGACCCTCGAGCCGGCGCGCGGAGTCTTCGAGCACGAGTTCCCGGCGGCGATCGACTACGACGAGATGCACCTCGAGCACTACCCGGTCGTGCGGCAGATGCTCGGCGCGCAGACAGCTCCTGACGCGCTGGTCAACAGTGCGACGTACCGGCCCGCGCGGCTCTTCAAGCGGAACGCCGAGGCGGCCGGGTTCGCGGTCGACCGGATCCCGATGCCGATCGACTGGACCTGGGCCCTGCGGGAGCTCGCCGGCGAGATGAAGCCGTCGTACACGAACGGGGACTGCGCGCTCGGGGTCAACAACGGCGGCAAGAACAGCCTCGACGTCACCTACCTGCGGCAGGCCGAGCAGACCGGACGACTCGAGACGAGGCTGCTGCACCGGGTCACGGATGTTGCCCGGACCGCTTCCGGTGCGTGGCAGCTGACCGTCAACCGGACCAACGTGTACGGGACCACGCTGGAGCACCTGATCATCACCACGCCGACGCTGATCATGGGCGCCGGGACGATGGGGACGACCCGGATGCTGATGCGGGCCGGCGCTCACGGGCACGTCCCTGACCTGCCGGACGGGTTGGGGACGAACTGGGGCTCGAACGCCGACCGGATCTACGCGTGGTCGCCGGGGCTGGCCGACAACATCGGCGCCCCGCAAGGCGGTCCGGTGATATTCGGCAACCTGGACTGGCAGGACCCGGCGTACGCGAACACGATCATCCAGGCGTCCATCCCGCCGGTGCTGCTGGGCGGTCCCGGGTTCCCGCTGAACACGACGATCATGGTCGGGTACGGCGTCAGTGCGGCCCGAGGGCAATTCGTCTACAACCCGTTGCTCGACGACGCGATCCTGAAGTGGACGCACGAGGGTGACCACGTGATCCAGGGCAAGATCGGACCGAAGGTCAAGGCGATCGCCGGGCCTGGGTCGGTGCTGGTGGATACGAACGCCGTGTTGCCGTGGACCTGGCACCCCATGGGTGGCGCCAGCATGGGGTCGGTGTGCGACTACGAGGGTCGGGTGCTCGGACAGCGTGGGCTCTACGTGCTGGACGGGGCACTGCTACCGGGGACGTCGGCTGCGTGCAACCCATCGATGACGATCGCGGCGGTGGCCGAGCGGGCGATGAAGCGCATCGTGGCGAACGACGTGGGAACTGTTATCTGAGGCGATAGCGTCGCGCGCATGGTCGATCTCACGGCGGCGTACGACGAGGTCCGGGAGCGCTTCTCCGCGACGGCGCTCGGGCTTGATGACGCGCAAGCGGGGCTTGCCCTGCGCAGCTGCCCGGGGTGGTCGGTTCACGACGTCGTGGCGCACCACGTCGGTGTGATCAGCGATGCGAGCACCGGGAACGCGCCTGAGATCCCCGATGGTGTCGATTTCCTGCGGGACTTCGACCAGGTGATCGGAACGGTCTTCGCGGACATGTCGGCGCGGCAGGTCCGGGAGCGTTCGTCGAGGTCGGTCGTCGAGCTGGTCGACGAGTGGGGGAGCGCTTCTTCGATCCTGTGGTCGATGTTTCGCGGCGAACGGCCTGTGGCCCCGTTTCCGATCACGCCCGACGTCGCCCCGTCGGTGGCGATCAACGACGTCGTCGTGCACGAGGGTGATGTGCGCGAGGCCTTGGGGCTCGGGCCTGCGCCGGAGACGACGGCTCTGTCGCTCGCGCTGACCAACTACTCGTTCATGGCTGCGGTCAAGGTCCAGTCCGCGGGACTGCCGGCCCTGCGGCTCCGGTACGAGGACCGCGAGAAGGTCATCGGTGCCGGTGAGCCGGTGGCGACCCTGACGGGCACTCGGCACGACCTGGTTCGGGTCCTGGCGTCGCGCCGTTCGCGTGAGCAGATCCTGGCGATGGAGTGGGACGGCGACCCGTCGCCGTACGTCGACCTGTTGCCGGCGTACGGGGTGGTGGAGTCGGGGGACGCCGACCTGGTCTGAGGATCAGTCGCCGCTGGTGTGGCTCAGCCCGGTGATCGCGATGTCGGCGAACATGCCCAGTTCGTCTGCCGTGACCGGCTGGCGGCTGAGCAACGCGCGTGTGTGGATCGGCGCGACGAAGACCTCGATGAGCAGACGCCCTTCGATCGAGGCGGGGATCTCGTCGCGGGCGATGGCCCGGTCGACCATGACCCGGCACTCGGCCCAGCGGGCGTCCCAGAACTCGGAGCGGACCTGCGCGGTCGCTTCGTCGTCGTCATTGGCAGCGAGGATCCGGACCAGTGCCTTGCCGAGGGCGGACTCGTCGTACGCGACGAGGGATCGACCAAACTCGATGAGGTCGTCGCGGAGTGATCCGGTGTCGGGCACGGGCAGCAGGTTGGTGCTGAGTCCCGCCATCGCCTCCAGGAGCAGCCGCTCCCGCGTTCCCCAGCGGCGGTAGATCGAGGTTTCGTGCACGCCGGCGCGCGTCGCGATCGCGGCGACGGTTGCTGCGTCAGGGCCGTGCGCGGCGAGGAGCTCGACGGCAGCCGTGAGCACCGCCGAGCGCTTCTCGGCGCTGCGGCCTCCGGGGCGGCGGCGGACTTCTGGTGTGGTCACGTTCCGATCGTAACGCAAGGAACTTGCATTAGACGTCATCCGGGCCTACGGTCTTAACGCAGGACATCTGCGTTAGTGCCTGAAAAGGAGAAAGCCGTGAGTGTGGATGAGACCCGGATACAGACCTGGTTCGACGGGCGGCAGATCAGTCGCGATCAGGTCCGGGCCTGGGAAGCCAAACGGCTGCGGAAGAACCTGCGCTCCTTCGGGGTGTCTGGCGTCGGCGCCGACCCGAACGAGCGCCGGCGCGCCCTCGCCGCAGCGAAGCTGCAGCTGGGAAGGGCGCAGGTTGCTAATCGGCTGACACGAGAGGTCCGGGTGTCCGACGTAGTCACCGGCATGCTGGCGCGCGGTTCGCGTGGTCGGCGTCGGCTGTCCCAGGTGGAGATGTTCGCGCCGGGCGTGCGTGCCGAGCAGTTGCCAGCTTGGTACGCGGCCAAGAACGAAGCGGACGACGAACTGTCATTCCTCTCCGCGACGCCGGACCACCACCTGTTCCGGCCGGTGGTCGGCACCAGCATCCAGGAGGTCTGGGAGACGACCGGAGGTTCGCCGCTCGCGTCACGGTTCTTCATCGATCTCGACTCGATCGAGGGTCTGGTCACGCCATCCGATCCGACGTACCCGGTCCAGATGGCGGGGTGCGCACGACTGGCGGACGGCACCGTGCTCGGTGGCGTGCGGCACCAGTTCCGGGACGAGAAGGACGGTGTGCGGGTGCTGCTCACGGTCGAGTTCCCGTGGTTGATGGGTCCCGTCGGACCGGCGGCGCACCGCTGGCACCTCGCGAGCGAGTTCGCCAACTGGCTCCAGGCTGCGAGCGCCTAGGTCCCCATCTGCTTGAGCACGCCTTGGTGGGCGGCACCCACCAGCCGCTCCGTCTCGAACTGGTCGTACTCGACGATGTCGAAGACGGTGGCCTCGGCCTCGCTGGACAGGCGCACCGCTTCTGCTTCCGCATCCTCGCGGGTCGAGAAGTGGTACTTGATTGTCCCGTGCGGGCCACCGCCCATGGCGGCCTGAACGTAGTAACCGACTGTCATGGGTCCCACCGTTCCTTACCAGCCCCGTTCGCGCCATTCCTTCAGGTGCGGCCGCTCGACACCGAGCTGCGAGTCGTTCCCGTGCCCCGGGTAGAACCAGGTCTCGTCCGGGAGCGTGCCGAAGATCCGCTCCTCGACGTCGTTGATCAGGCTGACGAACGCGTCTGCGTCGCCGAAGGTGTTGCCGACGCCGCCGGGGAAGAGGCTGTCGCCGGTCCACAGGTGCGGGGTGCCGTCGGGGTCGTCGTACAGCAGGGCGATGGAGCCGGGGGTGTGCCCGACGATGTGGATGACCTTGAGCCGGACGTTGCCGAACTCGATGAGGTCGCCGTGCTCCACCTGGTCGTCGACGGCCACCTGGGTCTGCTCGGTGATCGCGGCGGCGTCGGCCTCGCCGGCGACGACGATCGCGCCGGTCGCCTCGGCCACCGCCTTCAGGGCGCGGTGGTGGTCCCAGTGCTGGTGGGTGGTGATGATCTTGCTCGCGCCGCTGGTCCCGAGGATGCCGAGCAGGGTCTCGGCATCGTCGGCCGCGTCGATGAGGACCTGCTCGTCGGTGGCCCGGCAGCGCAGGACGTAGCAGTTGTTCGACATCTGCTCGTCGACAGCGACCTTGGTGATGATCAGGTGCTGGAGCTCGCGGGTGTCCGGGGTGCCCCCGGCGGTCACGTTTCCGGTGTACGTCGGCATGGGTCCCACCCTAGGCTCGCCCCATGACGATGCGGGCAGGGGTAGTTCTCGGGGTGGTTCTGGTCCTCGGCGTCGCGGCGTGCGGGGGCTCGTCCTCGCCCTCGGCCTCGGTCACGCCGACCTCGTCGCCGTCCACTCCGGTGGGCTCGTCGCCTCCGTCGACAACGCCGTCAACGCCCGCTGCTCCGGATGCAAGTGCCGTGGCGATCGGGTCGGTCATGTCGGTGGACGTACCGGCAGGGTGGCAGGTCATCCGGGAGCCGCTGTACACCGGCAAGTTCGACGGCAGCGGTTCGGTCTGCCTGCACCAGCCGGGGGACACCCGGGTTGTGTTCGGGTGCGCCGGGATCGCGATCGACTACGGCACCCATCTGCCCGGTGCCCACAACCACGCCTACGCACCGAACCAGCCCGACGGCTGGTACAGCGCGCTGGACGTGCAGCAGTGCCCGTTCCCTCCGACCCAGGTGAACGGCAACATCAACGGCATCCAGACTAAGCCCGGTCTCGACAAGGGGCTGCGTGCGGTCGGATCCCACAAGGCGGACTGGAACCGCTGGACCGCTGACTGCACCCGCGGCCAGTACTTCAACCCGCAGGCCTGGTTCCTGCCGGCCTCGCACGTCGTGATCTTCGACTACCTCGGGCACGCCGAGACCGCGGCCGTGCTGAAGTCGGCGAAGTTCGCCGCCGACGGCGGACCGATGCCTGCCGCGTCGACCTACCTGTCTGCGCACCTGGTCAGCGAGAGCGAGAACACGCTCGTGCTGCAGCCGTTCACGATCTACGGCAACAACCCCGCGGGCAAGGCGTACGCCAAGGCCCACAAGCTCGGGTACCCGTTCCCCGACGACTACCTGGACGCGGACTCCGGGCCGCAGCGGACGGTCACGCTGACGCCGAGCTCCGCCTGCCTCGGCAACATCGTGCTGACCGGTCAGAACGCCTACGACGCCCCGGTGCCGTGCAGCGCGTACGGCGGGAACAAGGGTCTGACCCTGGGCCTCTGGCTCACGGGTAGCACGGTGCAGAGCATCACCGAGCTCTACCGCCCCTGAGGCGCCGGTCGCTGCCAGGAACCGATCGCCGGCAGGCTCCCTGCGGGGGACAGGCCCTCACCGGAGCCACGCCCGATCAGCCACCAGGCCAGGTCGGCAGCGGTGCCGCTGACCTCGGGCGCCGTCGCGCCGACCTGCCAGGTCTGGTCGAGGTCGGTGGCCCGGATGGCGAAGTCAGCGGACTCCGGCGACTCGGCGTGCGTCGCGGTGGTCCGGTTCAGCAACCAGCGACTGAAATCCGTCGGCCAGTTGCGCTGGGTGTAGGCGACGCCGAGGTCGGCGTGGTGCACCTCGACCTCCTGCCGGCGTACGGGGAGGAGGCTGCGGGTGGACCACTCCGGGCCGGTGGGCAAGCGCAGGATCGTTCCGCGCCAGTGCTCCTCGTCCAGGGATCCCGCCAGCGTCCGGAAGTGCTGGGTCGCGCCGAAGTACCGGTCCCGGACGTCGCTGATCGGTGCGCTCGCGAGCTGTTCGATGTCGGCGTCCCTGGCTTCGTTCGACGGGTAGACCGGCACGACCTCGCCGTCGAGCACACCCTTCAGCGCCCGGGCGAACCCCTCGGCGTTCAGGGCGAGGTGGGCAACGACGTGGGCCCGGGTCCAGCCGGGCAGCAGCGAGGGGCCCGCCCAGGCGGCGTCGGTGAGGGAATCGACCGTGCGGATGGCGCGTTGGTCGGACAGGTGCAGGGCCTCGACATCGGCCCCGATCTCGTCGGCGATCGTCATGGGGCCAGTTAACCCCGCCGCAGGCGAGGTTGTCGGTGCTGCGTGCCATCCTGTGCACCTGCGCAGGTTCGACAGATTGGATCAGAGTGATCGACCAGCTCGTCATCCGTGGTGCTCGCGAGCACAACCTCAAGGACGTGTCGCTCGACCTGCCCCGGGATGCCCTGATCGTGTTCACCGGCCTGTCCGGTTCCGGGAAGTCCTCGCTCGCCTTCGACACGATCTTCGCCGAGGGCCAGCGCCGGTACGTCGAATCGCTCTCGGCGTACGCGCGCCAGTTCCTCGGCCAGATGGACAAACCGGACGTCGACTTCATCGAGGGTCTGTCCCCGGCGGTCTCGATCGACCAGAAGTCGACCTCGAAGAACCCGCGGTCCACGGTCGGCACGATCACCGAGGTCTACGACTACCTGCGGCTGCTCTACGCACGGGCCGGCCGGCCGCACTGCCCCGTCTGCGGGTCTCCGATCGAGCGGCAGACGCCGCAGCAGATCGTCGACCGCGTCCTGCAGCTGCCCGACGGCACCCGGTTCCAGGTGCTCGCGCCGATCATCCGCGGACGCAAGGGGGAGTACGTCGAGCTGTTCCGCTCGCTGCAGTCCCAGGGCTTCTCGCGCGCCCGGGTGAACGGCGAGACCTACCAGCTGGACGATCCTCCGAAGCTGGACAAGCAGAAGAAGCACACCATCGAGGTGGTGGTCGACCGGCTGGCCGCGAAGGCGTCCGCGAAGCGGCGGTTGACGGACTCGGTGGAGACGGCGCTGTCGCTGGCCTCCGGACTGGTCTTGTTCGACTTCGTCGACCTCGACGCGAAGGACCCTCAGCGCGAGATGAAGTTCTCCGAGCGGATGGCGTGCCCCAACGAGCACGACATCGACACCGACGAGCTTGAGCCGCGGTCGTTCTCGTTCAACTCCCCGTTCGGAGCGTGCCCGACCTGCCACGGCCTCGGCACCCGGATGGAGGTCGACCCCGAGCTGATCATCGCCGACCCCGACGGGACGCTGGCCGAGGGCGTGATCGGGCCCTGGTCCGGCGCGCACATCGCCGACTACTTCGCCCGCCTGCTCGAGGCGCTCGGCAACGAGCTCGGGTTCACCATGGACACGCCGTGGCGGAAGATCCCGAAGAAGGCGCAGACCGCGATCCTCGAGGGTCACCCGACCAAGGTGCACGTCAAGCACACCAACCGGTACGGGCGCGAGCGCTCCTACTACACGAACTTCGAGGGCGTCCGCCCCTACATCGAGCGGCGCCACCGCGAGGCCGAGTCCGACACCAGCCGGGAGCGGTTCGAGGGCTTCATGCGCGAGGTCCCGTGCCCGGCGTGCGGGGGCAGCCGGCTGAAGCCGGTCTCGATGGCGGTGACCCTGGGTGGGAAGAACATCGCCGAGGTCTGCCGGCTGCCGATCAACGAGGCGTCCGAGTTCCTGCTCGCGCTCGAGCTCAGCTCGCGGGAGAAGCAGATCGCCGAGCGGGTGCTCAAGGAGATCCAGGAGCGGCTGCGCTTCCTGCTCGACGTCGGCCTTGACTACCTGTCGCTGGACCGGCCCTCGGCGACGCTGTCGGGCGGCGAGGCCCAGCGGATCCGTCTGGCCACCCAGATCGGTGCGGGACTGGTGGGCGTCCTCTACGTGCTCGACGAGCCGAGCATCGGGCTGCATCAGCGCGACAACCGCCGGCTGATCGAGACCCTGGTCCGGCTCAAGGACCTCGGCAACACCCTGATCGTGGTCGAGCACGACGAGGACACGATCATGCAGGCCGACTGGGTCGTCGACAT
>JACXTT010006755.1_pt1 | contig 16307 bp, 11 predicted proteins | sample 9270951 | NCBI WGS metagenome assembly JACXTT01 (sample SAMN15532306, study PRJNA645909) | rock metagenome | isolation source: weathered quartz diorite | place: Puerto Rico | collected 2017-06-21 | reverse complement strand
AAGTCGCTGTCGCCCGCGAAGCCGGCCCGGCTCGGGATCGCTGCGCTCCCGGTCGCCGGGGTCGAGCCGGGCGAGACCGCCTTCTGGATCCCGGCGCGCCGCGCGCTGGTGGTCGGCGACGCGCTGACCGGCGGCGGGCGCGGCGGATTGCGCGGGGCGCCGCGCCACTGGAGCCCCGATCCGGCCGGCTACGACAAAAAATTTCCCGCAGCCCTCGCAAAACTCGCCGCGCTGCGGCCGCGCATCATCCTCGCTTCACACGCGGATGCGGTGACGGCAGGCGCCGCCGCCACCCTGCACAAGATTGCAACCGCAATGGCAAAATGACCCGATGATGTACGGCCGATCGAAATTATTCGTTCTCGCCGGGTTCGGCATCACTCGTGCCTGCTTCGGCCAGGTTCAAGCGCATCCGGAAAATCAGGGCTCGAATCGGCAAGATTTCAGCGTCTTCATTCCGATGCAAGAACGCTTTTCCGACAAACCCGAACTAAGAAGCGGAGAATGCGGTCCACTCCATTATCGAGCCAGGTGGAGAGTCGCACCCCACGATTTCAACACCTATGTCGAATTATCAGATCGAAACGGCCGGTCGCTCAAGAAGATCACGACGGAAAATGAACTGCAATATGTGGATTGCGTCCATCGCTCCATCAAAGGAGCGAGAACGATCGAATTAATATTCGCTTCAGGGGGATCGGGTGTTGGCGTCGATTGGTACATTTTTCGCGTCAACCCCTTCAACCCGTTACTGCAAATTTCATTATGGACACACGCCGATCTGGTGTCGCCGGTCGAATTCCAAGACCTCGACCACGACGGTCAGAACGAAGTGATCGTCCGCAACGGAAGCTTGGGATGCGCGCTCTGCGAAAGCTGCGACTACGACGCCGACACGGTGGAATACCTGCTCTGTTACCGTGACGGAAAATTCCACGAATGCGCGCGGGAGCATCCGGACTATTTCCGCGGGCTGGTCGAGAAGGGGCTCAAGAAACTGGCCGATCCCCGGCAGCGTCGCCACCGGCTGGCTTGGTCGCTCTATCTGCTTTTCCACGCGGAGGAGATCGGCGAGGCGGACGCGGCGTGGGCGCGGCTGCAATCCGCGCTGCCCGCCGATTTCATCGGCAAAGTCGAATCGCGCCGCGAGCGGGTTGCGAAGGCGCTGCGCGAACGCGATCGCCAGTGGAGCTCCGGGGATTGAAGCGCTGAACGACACCTGAAAATGAGCGGGGGCGCCGGCGAAGGCGCCCCGAAATCATCCGGGAGCGGAAGGACGGCGGCTCAGTAACCGGTTTCGCCGGTGGCGAGCCAGCGCTTCAATTCCTGGATGTGATACGTCGTGTCGATTTCCTTCGGGCAGGCCTCGGCGCAATTGAAGATGGTGTGGCAGCGCCAGACGCCGGTCCGCTCGGCGTTGATCACCGCGCGGCGCTGTTCGTTCCCCTCGTCGCGGGGGTCGAAGACGTAGCGGAAGGCCTTCACCAGCGCGGCGGGGCCCACGTAGGCGTCGTTGACCCAGAAGCTGGGGCAGCTCGAGGTGCAACAGGCGCACAGGATGCAGCGCGCGGCCTCCTCGACCCGGCGGGAGTGCTTGTCGTCGACCCGCCGCTCCTTCTCGGGGAATTTGCTCTCGTCGCAGACCTGGAAGGGGACGACCGCCTCGAGGTTGCGGAAGAACGGGGTCATGTCGACCGCGAGGTCCTTGAGCGGCTTGAAACCGGGCAGCGGCTCGAGCGTGATGACCGAGCTCTTGAGGTCGCGGATGAGGACCTGGCACGCCAGCGAGTTGGTGCCGTTGATCTTCATGCCGTCCGAGCCGCAGACGCCGTGCGCGCACGAGCGGCGGTAGGAGACGGTCGAGTCGTGCTCGCCGCGGATCCGCTCGATGCAGTCGAGCACCCGCTCCATGGGATCGACTTCCATGCGGAACGAGTCGTAGCGCGGCGGCTGTCCGCTTTCGGGGTTGTGGCGGTAGATGCGGAAGGTGACGAGCATGGTGAATGACCCCGGAACCTAGTACTTTCTCTCGACCGGCTTGAACTTGTCGCCGCGCACCGGGCTGTAGCGCAGCTCGATCGAGCCGTCTGCCTTCGGGAAGGCCCAGGTGTGCTTGCGCCAGCCGGCGTCGTCGCGGTTTGGGAAGTCGGTGCGGGCGTGGCCGCCGCGGCTCTCCTTGCGCGCCAGCGCGCCGGCGACCAGCACCTCGGCGAAGGCGAGGATGTTGCGCAATTCCATCGCGTCGATGAGGTCGGTGTTGAAGGTGCGGCCGCGGTCCTTGATGCCGATCTTCGCCGCGCGCCCCTTGAAGACCTTGATCTCGTTCAGGAGGGCGCTCATCCCCGCCTCGTCGCGGAAGACCGAGCAGCGCTCCATCATCGCGCTCTGCAATTCGGCGCGGATCTGCGCCACCGACTCGGGGCCGTCGGCGCGGCGCAGCGTCTCGACCCTCTCGACCACCTTGGCGAACGGGTTCTCCTTGATCGGCTCGGCGGTCGCGCCCGCGACGAATTCGCGCATGGCGATGCCGGTGCGGCGGCCGAAGACGACGGTGTCGGTCAGCGAGTTGGTGCCCAGGCGGTTGGCGCCGTGGACCGAGACGCAGGCGACCTCGCCGGCGGCGAAGAGCCCCTTGACCACCGTCCCCTTCTCGTCGGCGAGCACCCGCCCTTCGAGATCGGTCGGCACCCCGCCCATCGCGTAGTGGGCGGTCGGCTGCACGGGGATCGGCTGGGTGTAGGGATCGACGCCGAGGTAGGTGCGGGCGAAGCCGGTGACGTCGGGCAGCTTCTCGTCGATGAACTTCTTGCCCAGGTGGGAGACGTCGAGGTGGACGTAGTCCTTGCCCTCGATGCCGCGCCCCTCCTTCACCTCGGTCATGATCGCGCGGCTCACCATGTCGCGCGGCGCGAGGTCCTTGACGCTCGGCGCGTAGCGCTCCATGAAACGCTCTTTTTTGGAGTTGTAAAGAATTCCGCCCTCGCCGCGCGCCGCCTCGGAGACCAGGATGCCGAGCTTCCACAGTCCCGTCGGGTGGAATTGCACGAACTCCATGTCCTCGAGCGGGAGGCCGGCCTCCCACGCCAGGGAGCAGCCGTCGCCGGTGTTGGTGAGCGCGTTGGAGTTGATCTTGAAGGCCCGACAGTAGCCGCCGGTGGCGAGCATGACCGCCTTGGCGGTGAAGAGCTCGATGTCGCCGGTCAGCATGTTCATCGCGACGACGCCCTTGGCGATGTTCTCCTCGACGATCAGCTTGAGCACGAACCACTCGCCGTAGAACTTCACCTCGCGCTTGAGCGCCTGGTCGTGCAGGGTGTGGAGGATGGCGTGGCCGGTGCGGTCGGCGGCGTGGCAGGCGCGCTTGACGGCGACCCGCCTGGTGTTGTCGTCCTTGAGCGCGGGGTCGGGGTTGGGGCGGGTGTGGCCGCCGAAGTTGCGCTGCGAGATGCGGCCGTCGGCGGTGCGCGAGAAGGGGACGCCCATGTGCTCCAGCTCGATGACCGCGCGGGGCGCGTCCTTGGCGAGGATCTCCGCGGCGTCCTCGTCGGTGAGGAAGTCGCCCCCCTTCACCGTGTCGAACATGTGCCACTCCCAATGGTCCTCCTCGACGTTGCTCAGCGAGGCGGAGATGCCGCCCTGCGCCGCGCACGAGTGGGCGCGCGTGGGGTAGACCTTGGAGAAGACCGCGGTCGAGGCGGAGCCGACCGTCTCGAGGCAGGCGCGCAGGCCGGCCAGACCGGAGCCGATGATCAAAACGTCCTGATGAACGGGCATGATGAATTCCTGGGCGGAAAGATCAGGGGGCGGGGGCCGCGGCGACGACCGCCCGGCAGGCGCTCTGCACCGAGAAGCCGTCGGGTACGCGGGTGGCGATCAGGGTGTGGACGCCGAGCAGGCCGAAGGCGAGGCCGACCGTCGCCAGCGCCCAGAAGACCAATTTCTGTTTCTTGTCGTCCCAGCCCTGGTCGAGGATCGCGAGGCGGACGCCGCCCAGCGCGTGGTAGAGCGCGGCGATCAGGAACAGCGCGTAGGTGAGCTTGAAGCCGGGGCTGGTCATGTGCGCGACCGAAACCGCCCACTTGCAGTTGAGCAGCAGCGGATCGGTCACCTTGGCGCCGCTCAGCGCGGGGTTGAGCGCGCGCAGCGTCCGCTCGATGAAGAGGTGCTGGTCGAGGAAGTGGTAGATCACCAGCACGAAGAGCGCCGCGCCGGTGTAGCGTTGCAGTTTCCAGTTGTGGGCGTTGAAGGCGTTGAGCATGACGGCGCCTTTAGCGGAAGAGCCAGAACTTGACCATCAGCGCGCCGACGGGAATCGCGATGAGCACGAAGAGCGCGGCGGCGGCCCACAGCCAGCGGCGATGGACCTGCGAGCGGCTCGGCCACCAGTCGAAGGCGAGGATGCGCAGGCCGTTGAAGGCGTGCGAGAAGATCGCCACCCCGAGGCCGATCTCCCCGAGCTTGAAGAGCGGGTTGCCGTACATCGCCAGCTCCTTCTTGAACGCCTCCGGGCCGCTCGCCAGCGCGTGGATCGAGAAGATGTGCGCGAGCAGGAAGACGGCCAGGCCGGCGCCGGTGAGGCGCTGGATCAGCCACGCCATCATCCCGGGCAGGAGCTTGTAATTGCGGATCAATTGCAGGGGACTCTGCATCGTGGAGACTCCGGAAAGAAAGCGTTATTCTAGCGGCGCCGCCGCCTCCCGAGGAACCGACCTCGATCGGCGAATTCCCGCGGCCCCGGGACGCGGGCGGTTCGCGGCACGAAGGCGGGATCCCGTCCGCCCGAGTTCATCACCCGCGCGCGCGTGCCGCATGGAACCCGCCATGGACAAACTGCGGATCCTCTTTTTGTGCACCGGCAACGGCTGCCGCTCCCAGATGGCGGAAGGGTGGGCGCGCCATCTCCGCGGCGACCGGCTCGAGGCCCGCTCCGCCGGCACCCGGCCGCACGGCCTCGACCCGCGGGCGGTGGCGGTGATGGCGGAGGCCGGGGTCGACATCTCCCGCCAAGCGAGCAAATCGGTCCGCGACCTGGGCGGGATCCCCTTCGATCTCGTCGTCACCGTCTGCGACGCGGCGGGCGAGGCCTGCCCGGCTTTTCCCGGCCCGGCGACGGTTGTCCACCACGCCTTCGACGACCCGCCGAAACTCGCCGCGGGGGCGGAATCGGAGGCGGAAGCGCTCGACCCCTACCGCCGCGTCCGCGACGAAATCCGCGCCTTCATCGAGACGCTCCCGGGGTCCCTCCCCGGCCGCTGACCGAGGCGCGGCTGCCCCACATCACCACGACCCGGCGGGCTCCCGCAAATATCTCGGATGGGACGGCTTCACGAGCCGGAGCGAACGCGGGCGAGCGCGCGAGACCGGCCGGGAGCCGCTTGCAAAGCCGCGTTGCGCGTGGCTCAGACTGTCCGGAGATCTCCCGCTGAGTTCAAATTATAGATTGTAGACTTGACCGCGAAGACACCGTTAGCTATTTACCCTCTGTATCGCATTGAAATCCATCTATATTTATTGGCATCTCCTTCATTTGTTTTTCCATATAGGGCAATCAATTCGTTAAGTACATAAGTCTGATATTCTTTATGTAAATCTTCATCAATTTGCGCGAGTTCAACTCCGAAGTGCAACCCTTGATCGGTGAAACATTGCCTCATGCGGGGTTTTGTAACCGAGGCATTTCCTGGGCCGGCGGTTGAGCCGCTGCTCAGCGCGGCGCAGCTGCGCCGCGCTCGGCAGCCCGAAGTCCGAGCCCTTCGGGAAGTACTGGCGCACCAGTTCGTTGGTGTTCTCGTTGCTTCCCCGCTCCCACGCGTGATGAGGGTTCGCGAAGTAGAACATCACCTTCAACGCCCGGCTGATCTTCGCGTGGCCCGCGAACTCCGGCCCGTTGTCGGCCGTAATGCTCTTGCGCCAGCGCAGACCCCGCAGCGCCCCTGTCACCTCACGCCCCACCGCCCGCGCCGTGCCGCGTTCCGCAAGGCGCAGCCTCGTCAGGCGGCTCTTGCGCTCCACCAGACTCACCACCACCGCTCCGCGACCCCGGCGCCCCACGATCGTGTCCGCCTCCCAGTGGCCCAACCGGGTTCGATCACCGAACTCCCTCCGGGGCGCTTTCCGCACCCGCTCGGGGGGTGAGGGGTGCGGAAAGCGCCCCTCCAGGAGCTTCCGATGTTTCAAACCGAAACGCTTTTCCCCCACGAACGCCTCATCGCCTACCAAATCGCGCTGGAGTTCCACCGGCTCGTCGCGCCACTCGCGCGCTATCGTGGGCTAGCGAGCGTGCGCGATCAGCTCCTCCGCGCCGCCGATTCGGTGGTTCTCAATATCGCCGAAGGCGCCGGCCGCCTCGCACGCGACGACAAACATCGCTTCTACGAGATCGCAATGGGCAGCCTCCTCGAATGTTCCGCCGTCCTCGACGGTCTTCGCCACCGCCACGCGATTGCACCTCAGACTTACGTAGACGCCCGCACTCTCGCGGTCAGGCTCTACCAAATTCTCTCCCGCCTCACGGGGCCGCCGCGATAAAGTCGCGGACCGGAGGTGTTACACCCCTATAATCTTAGACAAGGGTTTCCCCTCTCTCGCCCCGCGCCGACTTTGCTTCTGTCGTCGCGAGTCAATGGCTCGCGGGCGCGGAAGCGGATGCGGAGGCTGGCGCGGAAGCCGTCACGGCAGCGGGCGCCGAGAGGGGCGCGGACTTCGGCCGTTCGAAGCTGATTCCCGCGGCTTCTAGAGCGCGCCGGTCGATCGGGAGCGGCACCGGCTGCTCGTGGGTTCCGAGCAGCGTCTTGCCCTCCGCGTCGGCGTAGACGCGGACGACGACGGTGTAATCGCCGAGCAGCCACATCGGCTGGGAATCGGAAAAGATCATGAACCGCTTTTCGCCGGGCTTCGCGGTGAGCCGGACCGTGACCGCGGAGGCCGGGTCTGCCTTGGGCGTGAACTCCGCGACCAGGTACCAAGTCTCCTTCAGCTTCTTGTTGGGAGAGAGCGAGAGTGCGTACTTGAACCCGGCGCCCGTCTGCGGGTCGATCTCGATCGCGGCGCTGGCGGCCAGCGTTTCGAGCAGCGCCGACTTGACCGTGCCGTCGGCCCGCGCCGGGGACGCCAGCGCGAGGCCGGCGGCGAGAAGGGTGGCAATCGTCGCGAGTTTCATGGGATCCTCCGGGACTCAATCCTCCAACTTCAGCAGTGCCAAAAATGCTTCCTGCGGAATCTCCACGCTCCCCACCGACTTCATCCGCTTCTTGCCTTCCTTCTGCTTCTCGAGCAGCTTCCGCTTTCGCGAGATGTCGCCGCCGTAACATTTCGCAAGCACGTCCTTGCGCAGCGCCTTGATCTCCTCGCGGGCGATCACCTTCGCGCCGATGGCGGCCTGGAGGATCACCTCGTACTGCTGTCTGGGGATCAGCTCGCGCATCTTGGCGCACAGGGCGCGGCCGCGGGCGTAGGCTTTGTCGGCGTGGACGATGAGCGCCAGCGCGTCGACCGGCTTGGAGTTGATGAGAATGTCGAGCTTGGAGAGATCCCCCTCGCGCCAGCCCTTGAACTGGTAGTCGAGCGAGGCGTAGCCCTTCGAGAGCGTCTTCAGTTTGTCGTAGAAGTCGAGCACGATCTCGCCCAGCGGCATGTCGTAGTGGAGCATGACGGTGGTCGAGGAGATGTACTCGAACTTGGTCTGCACGCCGCGCCGGTCGTCCATCAGCTTGAGCAGCGGCCCGAGGAATTCGCTCTGCGTGATGATGGTGCAGTCGAGGATCGGCTCTTCGATCTTGTCCTGGTTCTGCAGCAGCGGCATCTGCGAAGGGTTCGAGATCTCCTGCGGCTGCCCGCCCATCTTGGTGATGCGGTAGGTGACCGAGGGGGCGGTGGTGATCAGCTCAAGGTTGAACTCGCGCTCCAGCCGCTCCTGGATGATCTCCATGTGCAGAAGGCCGAGGAAGCCGCAGCGGTGGCCGAAGCCGAGCGCGTCGGAGGTCTCGGGCTGGAAGGTGAAGGAGGCGTCGTTGAGTGAGAGCTTGGCGAGCGCGTCCTTGAGCTTCGGGTATTCCTCGGCGTTCGTGGGGTAGATCCCCGCGAAGACCATCGGCTTGGCTTCCTTGAAGCCGGGGTAGATCTCGGCGCAGGGGCGCGAGTCCTCGGTGAGGGTGTCGCCCACCCGGCAGTCGGCGACCGTCTTAATCGCCGCGGTGACCCAGCCGACCTCGCCGGCCGCGAGCTGGTGCTGCTCGCGCATCTTGGGGTTGAAGACCCCGACCTTGTCGACGAGGTAGGTGCGGCCGTTGGAGAAGAAGCGGATCTTCATCCCCGGCTTGAGGTGGCCGTCGATGAGGCGGACCAGCAGGATGATGCCGCGGTAGGAGTCGTACCAGGAGTCGAAGATGAGCGCCTTGAGCGGCGCGTCGAGGTTCCCCTCGGGATGCGGCACCTTCTCGCAGATCGCGTCGAGGATCTCGACGATGCCGATCGACATCTTCGCCGAGGCGAGCAGCGCGTCGTCCGCGGGCAGGCCGATGATCTGCTCGATCTGCTCCTTGCACATCTCGGGCTGCGCGCCCGGCAGGTCGATCTTGTTGATGACCGGGATGATCTCGAGGTCGTTGTGGACCGCGAGGTAGGCGTTGGCGAGCGTCTGCGCCTCGACGCCCTGCGAGGCGTCGACCACCAGGATCGCCCCCTCGCAGGCGGCGAGCGCGCGCGAGACCTCGTAACCGAAGTCGACGTGGCCGGGCGTGTCGATCAGGTTGAGGGTGAAATCCTTGCCCAGCTTCTGGCTGCGGTAGTGGAGGGTGACCGCCTTGGCCTTGATGGTGATCCCGCGCTCCTTCTCGAGGTCCATCCCGTCGAGCACCTGCTCGGTCATCTCCCGCTTCTGCATCGTCCCGGTCGTCTCGAGCAGACGGTCCGAAAGCGTGGTTTTCCCGTGATCGATGTGCGCCACGATGGAAAAGTTGCGGATGCGGTTGAGGGGGGAGGACATCAGGTTGAGGGTCGGAGGCCGGGGGGCAAGGCGATGAAAAATGGGCGCGGGTTCAATGATGATTCTTGCGGGGGGAAGGACAGGCGCGGGGAACTGGGGTGCGGTCGAACAGAGCCGCCCCTGAGTTCATGCCCCCGAATGATCGCGAGGAATGAATTTTACCGGACGCCGCCGGGGCGCCGGCCGCGGTCTGCCGGGCCGCGGATTCGGTCAGGAAGAGGCATTCACCAGCTTCGAGAGCGGAATTCGTTTCCCCATTCGGAGGCGAGCCGTGCCGGTCCTTTCGCGCAACAACCTCTCCCCAAACCCCGTCCGACTTCCCGTTGCTCGGCAAATTCCACGAGCCGTTCGAGCCGTGGAACCCCGGGCCCGGCGGATTTTTCCGCCTGTGCGACGACCCGCCGAAGTTGACCCCCCGCGCGGCAATCGGCCGATCACCTGACATTTCGCCGGAATCCGCTGGAGCCGATTCGGGGACTTGAACCCCGGACCTACTGATTACGAATCAGTTGCTCTACAACTGAGCTAAGTCGGCTCGGCTTCGCTAAGTGCTGTAATTCCGGGAATTATAGCGGGGGTGGAGCTGTCTGAGGTTTGCTCCTGATTGCCCGGATTTACCCCGTTTTCCCCGCCCGAAGTATGACTAAAAGTATGGCCATTTCGTCCCTGGCGGTCAGTCGCATGAAGCCTCTGCGGAAGGCGGGGAAGAGCCCTGCCCGAGTCCCGATGAAGAGCTTCCTGAAGCTGGGCGAAAACCTGCGCCGGCTGCGGATGGATCGCGAGCTCTCCCAAGAGCGCCTGGCCGACCTCGTCAATGTCCACTGGACCCAGGTCTCGCGCCTCGAGCGCGGCGCCCTCAACCCCTCGCTTCGGAGCCTGATCCGCCTCGCCAAGGGGCTAGACTGCCGACTGGAGGAGCTGGTGGAGAGGATTCTGGGGTAGCTGTACCGAATCTGTTGATTACTGCGCCAACTCCCCGCCGCAGGCGGAGTAGTTGAGCACGTTGAAAAAACCACCGCCGATGCAAATGACCTCCGAGTCGCGTGGCTGGTCTCTGGATTATCGGGGGGTGTGGATGAGCGCCGGGCCGGGCCCGCGGCGGGGTCGCGGCCGCCCGCTCGCGGGCGCCTCACGGCGCGCTCCGCACGCCCGCCTCCGCGCGGTTCCTCATTCTCACTGTTGACGCGTTCCGTTCCCCGGGTTAGACTCCGTGCCCGGTAGAGTCCCAGAATTTCTGGCGTCCTCAACCCCCCAAGGAGAATTCGTGATGCGTGATGCTGTTACCGCTCGTTTCGTTGCTGCCGCGCTATTTGCCGTTCTTGCTGGTGGTCCGCTTGCCGCTCAACAGGGGTTCCAGGACCCGTTCTCGAAGACGGGTTTCCATGCCGGAGATTTGTACAGCTCCATCGGAAATTCGAGCATCGACGCGGTCTCGGGCCGGGCGGTCTACCAGATTCCCGTCGCAAAATTGCCTCGCAACGGGAAATTGCCGCAGGCGTTGACGCTTTACTACAACTCGAATTACCGCGAGACGGACAAGGCGATTATTCCGATAAATTCTGTGACGCCGATCAGCCGTATCTACATGCGGCCCAACCAAGCATCCTCATTTGCTTTGGGCTGGCGGCTTTCGATGGGGACGCTCGTGCTCGCGAGCGACCGGGGGATGCTTTTCATCGACCCGAGCGGTGCGGAGCATTCCCTTCGCCACACCAACGGTTGTCCTCCGCTGGGCTGCCCGACGGGCTGGGCTGCGAACGATCCATCGGTGAACGAAATGCAGCCGGGGGTTCATCGTTCCGCGGACGGGCAGTTCTACCAAGCCAATGTTTCTTGGACGCCCACCACGGCGAACCCCAATCCCAAGGTGGACAACATCACCCGAGTCGAGGTGCATTCGGCCGACGGGCTGACCTACATCTTCGATGAATTCTTGGCCAATGAAAAAGTCAACAACGACCTTCAGCCCTACCTTCCGACGGCAACCAAGATCGGCGAGGTGAAGCGGATCGTCGATCCCGACGGCAACCAGCTCAATTTCACCTATGACAATTCGATCGCGGGGAGCCGTTGGTCATTGGTTCGCATTGACGACGGCATCCGTCCGATCACGCTCGATTACCAATACACCAGCTACAGCGACCTGACGCTCGACCAGTTGATGAGCCAGCAACTGGTGAAGGGGTGTGTCGAATACGGCATGGCCGACATGCGCTCGTGCCGCGAAGGGGCGGCGATCCCCGGCTCGACCGTGCCCTCAACGTGCACGACGCCATCAACAGTGGCTGCGCCGGGCGGAATCGACCCCGGGATCGACCCGGGGCCGGCCACCCCGCCCACCTATAGCGGACGATTGCTGAACGGCGTGACGATCAGCTATGCGGGTGAAGCGGGGAAGATGCAGATACAGACGGAGACAAGGAAGCTCTGCCGGACGGTCATCGGCGATCACTATTACGCGCTGGAAAACCTGCCGCCGTTCGCCACGGTCATCATCCGCGTTGATCTGAACCAGACAATCGCCACGCTGGGCAACGTCATTCCGATCACGAAAGCCGGGTATCGGTTTAATTATCTGCCCGATGGAATGCTCTGGAAGGTCATCAATCCGCTCGGAGCCAGCGAGGAATTTCGATGGACTGTTTACGCACCGATTCATTGGGATGACATAGCAGTCGCTGGAAGCTGCAAACTACCAGAGTCACCACGGCTAATTGCTTTTGACGACTTGACGTGCACTTTCACGGTACAATGTGCTCAGCTTCCTGGCCCAACCAATGCCCCACCTACTTTTAATTGTGAAGCGATTCCGAGCTGTGATTCCGGTGGGGGGACGGGAAGTATAGGCGGGATCAACGCCAGCACAGGCGGTGTAGTCACTGGCAGTTCTGTTTGTACACCAGGTACAACATTGCAAATGACCTGTGAACACTTTGATGCTGCTCCAACCAATCCCACTCACAACTGCGGCCCGATCCCCCCGTATCAACCAACCACGCTGACACCGACTCCCTACGAAGACCCAGACTGCATCTGCACCAAATGGGTTTACAAGCAGTCGTCGGTGTCTTCGACATGCGCGATTGTGGACAGCGAGTTTGAAGCTCCTCGTTACGGGGTCCAGCAACGAATCGTTCGAGAAAACCCACAAGGTACCCCGTTCATCTGGCGTTATGACCGCAAATTCGACGATACTTACACGACCCCTCCTGCGGGCACTCGCAGCTATCAGGATCGCCGCTTTGTCGAGGTGACGAATCCGGACGGAACCCGCGAACGGCTGTTCTTCTACGAGAGCAGCAACTACCTGTGCAGCCTCGCCTCTGAGGCGAACAAGCAGGGGATGCCCTCCGCGCGCGAAGTGCTCGACTCACAGGGCAATCTGCTGATGCGCGAGGATTACGAGTACGCCGGTTTCCCGATGGCGGGCACGGTCCGTCACGAGATGACCGGCCCTCGCGCGAACAAATCTCCGTACTGGGATCTCGCTCGTCTCCACGCCGATTTCTTCCGCATTGCGACCACAACCCGCTATTACAAGCCCCACACCAAGTCGGGGTTGATGGTGGAGGATGCGTCGGGCGAATCCCGCCTCCGCTTGAGCACGACGGATGCGGTGGACGATTACCGGACTTATTTGTGGAATGGCACGCTGCCCGGCGCGAGTTCATTCACCGCGTCCAGCGGCGCGAATTTCACCGATCTGCCGCCCGCTTCCGCCGAGGATTACGTCAACGCGGTGGTGGATGACGGCAATGTCCTTTACGCGCACCGCAGCGAAGAGAGCGATTACGTCAACTTGGGCCACTTCGGAAAGGCGCGGGAGTGTGATGTAACGCAGCTCGTTTATCAGGCTTATGTAGCCGGCATTGGCAGCACCCGGATTTTCAAATACATCTGCCAGGGCGATCCGCCCCCGGAGTTGCCTACGGGGATGCTGAATCCGCCGACCGTGACTCCGCTGCCGGGGATCGGCGGCCTGCTTCCCAAGACCCGCACTTGGTGGAACGGTGACATCAACCCGGCCACCAACCCCGACCGGGCGGCGTGGACGATCCACCAGCCGGTCGAGAGTTTTCTGACCGATTCGAGCGGGAAGGTCTTCAGCGCCTCGATGAACCGTTATCAGAACGGCAAACCGGCGCAGACCCGCGCCGCGGAATTGACCCAAGGGGTTTGCACCACCATCGATACGGCCTTCGCCAAGCGCAATGACGACGGCACCGTCACCAAGGCGCCGGTTCCCACCGACCTGCTTCTCGCCTGCACGGGGACGACGCCCCGGCAGCAGGACAGCGACCTGATCGACCGCCGGAGTTACGACACGAACGGCAACCTCAACCGGCAGGAGATCGCGCGCGGCGCGCAAGCCACCTTCTCCGACAACAGCGCGGGAATTCTGAACAGCTCCTTCGCGCTCAATTTCAGTTGGCTGAACGGCGCGCCGGTCGCTTCGCAATTCAGCGGTTTCAGCTACCAGAACCAGAACCGGACGGTCAACGCTCTGACCGGGGTCGTGGATTCAGAGAGGGACGCCAACGGCAAGCAGACGGCTTACGCCTACGACAACCTCCTGCGGATCACCTCGATCACGCCGCCCGACGGGGAAGCGCCTTCGACGATTGCCTACCCCACGATGAACGACGCGATGCTCACCAAGGGGGACACCCAACTGACCTATGCCTACGACGGCCTTGGTCGCGTCTGGAAGGAATCGAAGAAGATGGCCGACGGAACCTTCTCCTCCCGCTTCACCGGCTACGATTATGCGGGCCGGCAGAGTTTCAAGGGCGAATGGATCGCCGACAACGACCCGCGCGCGTCTGGCTTCGACCCGCGTCAAAACCGTTTCGAATGCGGCCTGATGGGCGCGATCAGCGCCAATCCGGCGCCGGTCGCCTCGCTGGGCGCGCCGCTTGGCGACACGAGGCTGGCGACCGCGACCTCCACCACCACCCCGTTCCCCGGCACCTGGACCTGCTATGACGCGCTGGGCCGTCCCGAACGGATCATCGCCGCGGATGGCGCGACGACGCAATATCTCTATCTCGGCGTGGACTCGGTGGTACGGGTCTTCAAGAACACCGACTTGGGCGGCCATCCGGCGCCCTCCCCGGACGATCAGGTGACGAAGTATTACCACGATGCCTACGGCCGGCTGATGATGGTGGACACCGATTGCGCGGTGAAATCGTTCGAGCCCTTCGTGAGCGGCCTGACGGGGCGGATTCCAAACGAGAATTACCTGGTGTGCGACGAGACGCAGCCCGGCCAAGGCGCCGACGCGGTCTATTTCTACGATCTCGCCGGCCGGCTCACCACGGTCAACCTCGTCAAGCAACTGCCCGTCGATCCGCGCACCGCGTATCTGGCCGTCCAGTCTTCGCCGCGCACGCTGCTCGCGGCCTCCCCGTTCGGCCTCGGCCAGCTCCGCACCTTCGATTACGACTCTCTGGGCCGCCTCAAGCGCGCCTGCAACCCCGAGAACGGCTGCGTTGACTATTTTGAATATGATGCGCTGGGCAATGTGCTGGAAGTGCAGGATGAAAACGGAAAAGGCAGCAAGCCGCTTTCCAGCGGATCGACGGCGGTCAATCCGTTCTGCGACAGCACTATCGTCCCCGCCCCCAACCTCGATCCGGTTGCCATCTCCTCGCAAACCCCGGCCGCCTGCACGCCCACCCAGCCCTTTTCCTGCATCCAGCCCGCCGCCTCGGTCTCCTTCACTTGGGGGCCGGACGGTCTTACGAATAGGATGCGCACTTGCCTGGCGCCGAGTTACTCCGCGACGCTGACCGGGCCGGTGGGCTCGAATTTTTCAAAAACGCTCACCTGCACCGAGATCCTCAACCCCGACGGCTCCATCCAGACCGGCTGCCCCGGCGCGACCTTTGCGCTGCCCGCTTCCGTTTACGGGAAGTACACGCTGAACGTGACGGTGGCGGCTTTCAATTCCGGAACCAACAGCCGGACGCTGGAATTCGGGATCGCGCCCTCGCCTCCGACGATCTCGATCACCGCCGGACCCGGCGCGACCGTCTCAGGCCCGGAAGCGTCGTTGTCGTGGGTGGCGCAGTATGCGCCCGCCTGCGTGACGGACGCCGCGGGAACGCACTGCCCCTTCGTGACCGCCAGCGTGACCACCGGCTCGATCAACGCCACTCCGTTCCCGGGTGTCGATCCGACCGCACCATTGCCGCTTTCAGGCAGCCTGACCCTCGCCCCGCTGTTCGGCAAGAATCTGCAATACACCGTGACCCTCACCCTGAAAGACATGAACGGGGTGCAACTCGATCAGGCGGTGAAAATCTTCACCGTCAGCCGGAACGGGAACTATTCCCTGCGCTACGCCTACGACGGTCAGGGCCGGCTCAGGGGCGTCAGCCGCTTCGATGTCGCGACCGGCGCCTCGACGCCTCTGACCGAAGTCGGCTACGACAATTACGCGCGCCTGGGCGGCCTCTACGCCCCGGGCGCCGGGCTTTATCCCAACGCGCCCTTGGGCAAGAAGACCTGGACGCTCTCGCATCAGCGCGGGCTCTTCAGTTTCATCGACGCGACCGACTACACGGAGATGGGCGGCCGCGCCGCCCGGCGGTCTCTCGTCGTCAACGACGGCTTCTCGCCGGCGAGCTATTCCGCCGCGACGAGCTACACCCTCCTCGGCCTGCCCTCGACCCTGCAATACCCGGGCCGCGTGGGCGCGCCGCTCACCGCGAACTCCGTCTACGCCGCCGGCTGGCTGCAGGGCCTCAGCGGCAACACCGACGACACCGGCCTCCAGCGCAATTACCTCACGGGGCTGACCTTCAACCCCGCGGGGACGCTCGCCGGCTTCAACCTCGGCACCGCCGCGTCAACGACGATGAGCTACGACCTGCGCAACCGCCCGACCGGGATCACGAACCGCGCGGGGGCGATCGCCTTCCCATCCGGCCTCTACCAATACGACGGCGCGGGGAACATCACCAATATCGGCGCGCAGAGCTTCGCCTACGATCGCTTGAACCGGCTCACGCACGCGCATGTGACGCGCACGCTCGCGAACGCGGCCACGCAGGGGAGCCAGGACGTTGACTACGCCTACGATCTCTTCGGGAACATGACCCGCAAGTATTCCCAGAGCGGAACGCTCGCCGCCGTCTGGGACAACACGGACCCCTTCATCAAGTCGCTGACCTTCGGCGCCCCGAGCGGCCCGGCGCGCGATTACACGCTGGGGGGCGACGGCTATCTCGCCGCGCTCGGCTACGACCCGTCACGAATCCCGAACCCCGAATCCCGAATCTCGAACAGAATAAACGAGGCGGGTTACGTCTACGAT
>JACXTT010006754.1_pt1 | contig 16307 bp, 16 predicted proteins | sample 9270951 | NCBI WGS metagenome assembly JACXTT01 (sample SAMN15532306, study PRJNA645909) | rock metagenome | isolation source: weathered quartz diorite | place: Puerto Rico | collected 2017-06-21 | reverse complement strand
ATCTTGTCGAACACGGGGCCCATGACGAACAGGGTCAGGAACAGGGCCAAGCCCACCATGACCTGGTTGGGCGGGGCCGACTGCGTGCCGATGGCCTGGCGCAGCAGCGACAGCACGATGATGATGCGGGTGAAGCTGGTCATCATCAAGAGGGCGGCCGGCAGGAAGGACAGCGCCGTCATCAACAGCAGGGTCTGGACCGGCAGCGTATAGGCGGTGCCGCCGCCACCGGTTGGTGTGCTGGTAAAGGCGGGGATGCCGGCAGCCCAGGCGGCCCATGGCAGTGCGCCCAGCAGCAGCAGGGTGGCGGTGATCCAACGGCGACGGTTCATCTTGATCGGCATGCGGTGTGCTTTCACTTCTTTAGGGGTTGCTGCGTTTATCCATGGTGTGCTTGAGCCAGTCGGCAAAGCTGGCCGACACGGGCGTGCCAGCCGGGGTGCCTGGCGGTAGTGCTTGTTTTGGCATGGTCGACAGGGCATTGACGCGACCGGGCGCCGCGCCAACGACGATCCACTGGTCGCCCACTTCGACCACCATGATGCGTTCGCGCCCGCCCAGGCTCAGGGCGCCGACCAGCTTGATCTGGGCGTTGCCATGCTGGGGGCGGGGGCCGAAGCGCTTGGCCAGCCAGGCCAGGACCAGGAGCAAGGCCAACACGAAACCCAGGCCCAGCATGGTCTGCAGGTAGCTGACCGAGGGCGCAAGCGTGGGCGCGGGCGTGCCCACGATCGGGGCCGGCAACGGTGCGCGGGGAGCAGGTGCAAAACCGGCGGCCGCAGGCGCAGCGGCGGGGTCGGAAGCGGAGGAAGCGTTGCTGGCTGGCGCGGCGCTGGCCGCTGGCGTTGCTGTGATATGACCGCTGGCCGAGGTCGTCGTCGCGGCAGTGCTGGCACTTGCTGATGCTGGGACAGGGGCTGTTGCGCTGGGCTTGGGCTCGTTGCCGTTGCCCGCTGCGGATGCCACGGCGCTGCTGGCGGCCATGGCCAGCAGGCAGATGAGGCGGGCCAGCTGGCGCATGGTCGGCCCCGTCATTTATTGAGCTTGCGGATGCGTTCGGACGGCGTGATGATGTCCGTCAGGCGGATACCGAACTTGTCGTTCACGACCACCACCTCACCTTGGGCGATCAGGCAGCCATTGACCAGCACGTCCATCGGCTCACCGGCCAGGCCGTCCAGTTCCACCACCGAGCCCTGGGCCAATTGCAGCAGGTTCTTGATGGCGATCTTGGTGCGCCCCAGCTCCACCGTCAGCTGGACCGGGATGTCGAGGATGAAGTCGATATCGTTCGGGGTATCCGGCTTGGTGCCCTTGTTCGAAAAATCCTTGAACACGGCAGCCGGCGCCGCCGCCGATGCTGCCATCGCGTCAGCTTCGGCCTTGGCTTGCTCGGCAATGGCCGCGCCCCAATCGTCGTCGATGCTGCTGTCGTCGTCTTGGTTATCAGACATGATGCTCTCCTACGTTTGCCTTAAGTGGCAGGGTGTTATTTGGTTTCCGTATTGGTCAACAGTTTTTCTACCTTGAGCGCATACTGGCCATTCAATACGCCATAGCTGCACTCGAGCACGGGCACGCCATCGACGGTGGCCTGCAACAGCTCGGGCACCTGCAGCGAAATGATGTCGCCCACTTTGAAATTCAAAATCTCGTCGAAAGAGGCGCGGCCCGTACCGAGGGCGGCGACGATCTCCACTTCGGCGATCTGGATCTGCTGCGTCATCAGGCGGATCCAGCGTTTGTCCACTTCCAGTGCTTCGCCCTGCAAGCTCGAGGTCAGCGCATCGCGGATCGGCTCGATCATCGAGTAGGGCATGCAGAAGTGGATCTGGCCCGACACCGAACCCAGTTCCACCGTGAAGGTCGACGACACCACCACCTCGTTGGGGGTGGCGATGTTGGCGAACTGGGTGTTCATCTCCGAACGGATGTATTCGAATTCGACCGGGTAGACCGGCTCCCAGGACTTGGTGTAGGCCTCGAACACAATATCGAGGATGCGCAAAATAATGCGCTGCTCCGTCTGGGTAAAGTCGCGACCTTCGACGCGGGTGTGGAAGCGGCCGTCACCACCAAACAGGTTGTCGACCAACAGGAACACCAGGCCCGGGTCGAACACCATCAAGGCGGTGCCGCGCAAGGGTTTCATGTGCACCAGGTTCAGGTTGGTCGGCACCACCAGGTTGCGGATGAATTCCGAGTACTTGGCCACGCGCACGGAACCGACCGACACCTCGGCGCTGCGGCGCAGGAAGTTGAACAGGCCCACGCGCAACAGGCGGGCAAAACGTTCGTTGATGATCTCGAGCGTCGGCATGCGGCCGCGCACGATACGTTCTTGCGTTGCAAGATTGTACGTTCGTACGCCAGCCGCTTCCTCCGGCGCCGCAGCGTCGTCCTGGTCGCCGTTGACACCCTTTAAAAGGGCATCAACTTCTTCTTGCGAGAGGAAATTATCGGCCATGGTCGCTGCCCCTGGTCCTTACTGGATAATAAAGTTAGTGAACAACACGTCTTTTACCGTCTGCGGGTCGCCCTTGTCGGCAAACGGCTGGTTCATGCTGGCGACAATTTCGGCCGCCAATGCGCGCTTGCCATCGACGGTATTGATTTCCGTCGATTTTTTCCCCGACAACAGCAACAGCAGGCGGCTGCGCGCCTTCGGCATATTCTTCTTGAACAGTTCCACTTCCAGCAGGTCGTTCACCTGCAGCTGGAATTCGATCTGCAGGTAATGCTCGACACCGTCTTCCGGCTGCAAATTGACGGTGAAAGAATCGATCTTGACGAACGCTGGCTCGGCCGATGGTTCCTTCTTCTTGTGTTCCTCGGCCTTGTCCTTGTCATGCGACGGACGCGTCATGAAATAGGCGCCGCCGGCGGCCATGGCCAGGATCAGGGCGCCGACGACCATCATCACCATCTTCTTCTTGCCGGATGATGCCGGCGCGTCGCCTTTTGGATCAGCTTTCATGTCGCTTCGCTTTCAAAGGAAGTCTTTCCATCAATCGGGCACGCTGCTTTCCTACTTTGCAAATGTTGCCGCAGCGCTTTATTCCGCCATTATGTCATTATCGACAAAAAGTGCGCACAAGCATAAGTTGAAAAGAGGTAAGAAGGGCGCTTATACCTTCCTTTTGCTCCCTGGGCGCCCGATCCGTCCTTCCCACCGTGCTTCCAAATAAAACGCCGCCCGGCCTGGGCTATCGGTGCCAGGTCCGGGCGGCGCGCCAATCGCGGCGGTAAAACCGCAATCAGGCAAAGGTGTCGACGGCGCCGCGCGGCACGGGACGTGCCTGCGGTCGGCTGGCCGTCGGAGTACTGTCAGGCTGGGCTTGCTGCCCCAGTCGTTCGCTGCGGCCGCCGCCATTGCTGCTGCCATTGCTATTGCCCTGCTGGGTTTCACGCTGGGCTTGCTGTTGTTGGTCCGGCATGCCGGTGCCGACGGTGGTCGATCCCACCGAAATGCCGGCCTCGCTCATCGTTTCACGTAGTTTCGGCAGGGCCGCTTCCAGGGCCTGGCGGACTTCTGGCTGGTGCGAGCTGAAGGCCACATTGGTCTGGTCATTGTTGACGGAGAGGACCACCTGCATTGGGCCCAGGTCAGGCGGGTTCAGGGTCAGCTGGGCCGTCTGGGTACCGCCAGCGGCCATGAAGATGACTTTCTGGCCCACTTGCTGGTCCCAGCCGGGCGTGCCGACTCGGGCAGGGATCTTGTCGGCCTGGGCGGCGGCCTTGGCCACCTCCAATTGGCTTTGTGCGACCGGACCCGACAGGGGGCCGGCGGCACCGACCGCTTCGCGCGGGGCTGCTGCAGGCGCGGCCGCTTCGCGGGCTGAACGCACTGCCGTCGCGCCGGACAGGTCGACCGGTACTGCTGGTGTGGCGCTGGCGGCAGCGCCACTGACTTGGGCGGGCTGCTGGCCGCGCGATTCGGCGGCGGCCGGAGCAGCAGCCGCACGGCCATCCTGCGGCGCCTGGGCGCTGCTGACTTTGAATTCGGGCAGGGACTGGGTGCCGGCCTGGTCGGCTGGCAGGGCGCTGACGCTGGCCGCGGCAACGGCTTTCGGCGCGGCAGCCTGGGTGCTGGCGGTGGCGTCGACCTTGACCTGGTCGGTGCTGACGGCCACATCGACCTTCAGGTCGGCGCTGGCGCTGCTGGCGCGCACCGCCACGGGAGCGGCATCGTCGGCCACCACCTCGGCGGCCTTGGCCTGGACCTGCGGGGCGGCGGCAGTGCTTGGCTGGACACTGGCCTTGGCCAGCGTCGCGTCAAAGCTGGCACTGGCCTCGGCCGTATTGAACTCAGCCTGGTCGGCGCCGGTGGCGGCCACCGGGGCGGCGACAGCCTGGGTGGTCTGGACGCTGGCGGCGGCCAAGGGGTCGGTAGCGGCGGCGCTTGACTGCTTGCTGGCGCTGACGGCCTGGGTGCCTTCACCGGCCTTGGCCGTGCTAGCGGTGGCGGCCTTGGCGACGGCTTGCGGCTGGTAGTAAGCGGCCATCATGGCCAACATATCGGCCACTGGAGTCAGGGTGGCGGCGTCAAGCGCATCACTTTGGTCGGCCGGTGCGGCGTCGGTGGCGGCAGCGTCCGTGCTGGCGCTGGCGTCGGCCGGTGCGGCGTCGGTGCTGCTGGCCGCGTCACTGGTGGGCGCCTTGGCTTGATCCTGGGCGTCCTGGCCGCTGGCCTGGGTGGCAGGTTTGTCGGCCGGGGCGGCTTGCTGTGGCGCTGCCGGAGCTTGGGCAGGAGCTGGCGCAGCGGCAGCGGGACGGCTGTCGTTGCTGCGATCACTATTGCGCTCATTGCTGCGTTGTTCGCTCTGGCGGTTTTCAATCTGGCGCGTCAGGGTCTGCTGGAAACTCTGGTCGGCACCACTCGGCGTTGGCGCAGGCTGGCGTGCCGGCGCAGGGGCGGCGCCTTGGACGAGGCCGGCCAGGACATTGGCGGTCTGTGCGGATTGCATGGTTCTCAGGTTTTGCATGATAGGCCGTCTTTCTCGTTTGATTCGTTTGCTGGGTTACCCACCCTACCGTTTGTAAAATGCCTGCCTTGTTGCGTGTTCGTCCATCATCTTCTGTTCGCGCTTGTTCTCTTTGGCCAGTGCGATGGCGGCGGCCCGTTCACTGAGCGTGCGGTAAGACAGCCGCTTGCGCTCGCAGGCTTGCCAGGCCTGCCTTTCCTGTTCGGCGCGGCGCTCCGCATGGCGCACCACTTCCTGCTGGCCTTTCACGGCTTCATCGAGTTTCTCGAGGAAGGCCACGAAATTGAAATACACGGCCGGGGTAATGCCTTTGACCTGGGCCCCGTCGAAACGCATCGCGTAATCGTCGCGGTAACCGTACAGCATGGTCAGTTTCTGTTTGGCTTCTTCCACCCCGCGCAGTGCCAGTCCGAGCCGCTTGGCCGCTGCGTCGGTGTCGCGCTGGGCCAGTTCAATCAGTGTGTCAAGGGCAGAGCGGGTGGCCATGATGAAAAGTATAGGCCGGGGAAGGCGGGTTCAATCACTCGAATAGAGCGGTTAATTGCCCCAAGCTCTCCAACATGCCGACTTTTTCGGGGATTTCCTGGCACAGGAATTCATCGATCTTGTCGTGCATGGCGATGGCTTGGTCGAGCTGGGGATCGCTGCCATGGGCATAGGCGCCCACGCTGATCAGGTCGCGCGCGCGCTGGTAGCGCGAATAGAGCTGCTTGAGCTTGCGGGCTTGTTGCTGGTGGGCATTGCTAGTGATGTTGTGCATGGCACGCGAAATCGACTGCTCGATGTCGATGGCCGGGTAGTGGCCCGACTCGGCCAACTGGCGGTCCAGCACGATATGGCCGTCCAGGATGGCGCGCGCCGCATCGGCGATCGGGTCCTGCTGGTCGTCGCCCTCGGTCAGTACGGTGTAGAAGGCGGTGATCGAGCCGCTGCCCTCGAGCCCATTGCCGGCCCGTTCCACCAGCACGGGCAGCTTGGCAAAGACGGAAGGCGGATAGCCCTTGGTGGCGGGCGGCTCGCCGATGGCCAGGGCGATCTCGCGCTGGGCCATGGCAAAGCGGGTCAGCGAGTCCATGATCAAGAGCACATTCTGGCCCGCGTCGCGGAAGTGTTCGGCGATGGCCGTCGCGTAGGCGGCGCCCTGCAGGCGCATCAGCGGTGGCGTGTCGGCCGGGGCGGCCACGACGACGGAACGTTGCAGGCCTTCTTCGCCGAGGATGTGTTCAATGAATTCCTTGACCTCGCGTCCCCGTTCGCCGATCAGGCCGACCACGATGACGTCAGCCGTTGTATAGCGCGCCATCATGCCCAGCAGGACGGACTTGCCGACGCCGGAGCCGGCAAACAGGCCCAGGCGCTGGCCGCGGCCCACCGTGAGCATGGTGTTGATGGCACGGATGCCCACATCGAGGGTATCGACGATGGGCGCGCGGTCGAGCGGGTTGGCCGGGCGCACATTCAGGGGGCCTGCGGTGCGGGTGTGGATCGGGCCAAGGTCATCGAGGGGGCGGCCGGCACCGTCGATCACCCGGCCCAATAGTTCAGGGCCGACCGGCAGGTGGCGGGCGCGGTCGCTGGGGCGGCGGCGCGGATGGTCGATCGAGCCGGGCGGTGGCACCGGCACTTCGACGGGGAACACTCGGGCGCCGGGCAGGATGCCTTCGACATCGCTTTGCGGCATCAGGTAAAGGCGCTCGCCTTCAAAGCCCACCACTTCGGCTTCGACCCGGCTGCCATTGGCCAGCGGGATGGTGCAGGCCGCACCAACGGCCAGCTTCAGGCCGACCGCTTCCATCACCAGGCCGGCCACGCGGGTGACGCGGCCCGATACCTGCAAGGGCTCGGCAAAGCCGACCAGGGCACTGCAATCGTGGATAAAGGCCTGCCAGCGGGCCGAATGGGGATTGTTGGACGTTGGGGCAGCCGCGCCAGCAGGCTTCGCAGCCTGCGCGCTGGCAACTGCCGCGGTGTCGGCCTCGGGGATCATGGCCCCAGCCATTCAATATTTTTGCCCAGCGCGCTCGTTAAACGGGCCCAGCGGGCCTGGGCCTGGGCGTCGATCTGGTTGGTGGCCGTGTCGACCTTGCAGCCGCCGCGCGCAATGGCGGCGTCTTCGACCACGCGCCAGCCGCCTTTTTCCAATTCGTCGCCAAGGCCGTCGCGCACCAGCTGGGCATCCAATGGGTTGAGCACCAGCAGGGCAGGCTGGTGCAGGGCTGGCAGGTATTCAATGGCTTCGCGCACCACGGGAATCAACAATTCCGGTTTGACTTCCAGCGCGTTTTTCAGCATGCCCTTGGCCAGGTGCAGGGCCAGCTCCAGCACATCGTTGGCGATGATTTCGTCGGCAGCGGACAGGGCGGCGCCAAAGCGCTCGGCCACGGCCTGCAGGTGGGCCAGCTCGCGTGCCTGCTCCACCTTGCCGGCCGCATGGGCGTCGGCATAGCCGGCCGCATGGCCTTCCTCGTAGCCGGCCAGGCGCGCCTCTTCCTTGATCGCGTCGACCATGGCTTGGGTAGGCAGCTCGACCGGCGGTGGGCGCTTGGCAACGACGCTGGGGCGTTCGTCGCCGAAGCAGGTCATCTCCCAGCGCTCGTACGCCGTCTGCTTTTCTTTGGGCGTATCAGACAAACGAATCCTCCCCTTTGCCGCCTAGGACAATCTGGCCTTCGTCGGCCAGGCGGCGCACGATCTGCAGGATCTGCTTCTGCTGCGCTTCCACTTCGGACAGGCGCACCGGACCTTTCGATTCAAGGTCTTCGCGCATCATGTCGGCAGCGCGCTGCGACATGTTCTTGAAGATCTTGTCGCGCAGGTCCTGGCCGGCGCCCTTCAGTGCAATGATCAGCATCTCCGACTGCACCTCGCGCAGCAGCAGCTGGATGCCGCGGTCGTCGATGTCGATGATATTGTCGAACACGAACATCTCGTCCATGATCTTCTGGGCCATATCATTATCATAGTTCTTGATGTTGTCCATCACAGAACCTTCTTGTTCGCCGCTCATGAAGTTCAGGATCTCGGCTGCCGCACGCACGCCGCCCAGCGAGGACTTCTTGATGTTTTCGTTGCCCGACAAGAGCTTGGTCAGCACGTCGTTCAGTTCGCGCAGTGCAGCAGGCTGCACGCCGTCCAGGGTGGCGATACGCAGCACCACGTCGTTGCGCAGGCGGTCGGTGAAGTTGCCCAGGATTTCGCAAGCCTGGTCGCGTTCCAGGTGGACCAGGATGGTGGCGATGATCTGCGGGTGTTCGTTGCGGATCAGTTCGGACACGGAAGAAGCGTCCATCCACTTGAGCGATTCAATACCGGAAGCGTCCTTGCCGCCCAAGATACGCGACAGCAGCACCGAGGCCTTGTCGTCGCCCAGTGCCTTGGTCAGCACCTGGCGGATGTATTCGTCGGAGTCGAGGCCAACGGTCGAGTTCAGTTCCGTCTGGTGGCGGAAGTCCGACAGCACGGCCACCACCTGTTCGTGCTGCACGCCCTTCATGGTGGCCATGGCAGCACCGAGCTTGAGCACCTCGCGCGGGCCCAGGAAGCGCATCACTTCGGCCGCTTCGATCTCGCCGATGGCCAGCATCAGGATGGCGGCCTTCTGGATACCATTATCATTCATTGGCGCCTACCCATGCTTTAACAACGTTGGCGACGATGCGCGGGTCTTCCTTGGCCAGGTTCTTGGCCATCTGCAGGTTTTCGCGGTAACCCTGGGCCTGCAAGGCTTCCAGCTCTTCCAACTGGGTCTTGGCGATGATCGCTTCCTGGTCATCGACCTTGACCACCGGTGGTGGCGGTGGCGGCGGAATCTGGTTAATTTCATCGAGCTTGCGGAACAGCGGACGCAGCATCGGGCGCAGGATGCGGAAGAACAAGTAGGCCAGGGCGACCGCCGCCAGCACGAACTTGCCAATCTCGCGGGCCAACGCCAGGTTATCCGGGTCGCGCCACCATTCCGGCTTGGGCGGCACTTCGACGGGCTTGTCGACACCGTCGAACGGGGCGTTGGTCACATTGAGGGTGTCGCCGCGCGCCTCGGAGAAGCCCATCGCCTCCTTGACGAGGTCATTGATCTGCTTGATCTCTTCCGGCGTCAGGGCCTTGACGGTGACTTTGTTGTTGGCGTCAACGATGCGGCGGTAATTGACCAGCACGCCCACCGACAGGCGCTTGATCGTGCCCATCGGCTTCTGCGTCACCGACATGGTCTTGTCGACTTCGTAATTGGTGGTGGAATCCTTGCGCGTTGGTACCGAGGTCGCGCCGGTCGGGTTAGTCGCGCCCGTCGCGCCGGTACCGGCAGGTGCCGTGATCGGCGCCGTGGCCGCACCGGGCGGCTGGTTCGACAGGGCGCCAGGAATGCCACTGGCCACGGCCGGGGCAGGGGGCGTTGCTTCCGAGGTCTGCTGGCTGCGGATCGAGCTGGGCGCTGGCGGCGAATTGGGCTTGAAGGACTCTGCGGCCGTATCGACCTGGGAGAAGTCCACATCGGCCGTTGCTTCGGCGCGCACATTGGCATTGCCAACGATGGGGGCAACGATCGATTCGACTTGCTTGACGATGCTCTGCTGCAGCTGCAGCACATGCTTCAACTGGTTGGGGTCGAGCTGTTTGGCGCCATTTTGCTTGTCATTGTTCGACAGCAGGTTGCCGTTCTGGTCGATGACGGAGACGGCCGAGGTGGCCAGGTCGGGCACGCTCGAGGCGACCAGGTGGACGATGGCGCTGACCTGGCCCAGTTCGAGCGTACGGCCCGGCTGCATCGTGACGACGACGGAGGCGGTCGGCTTTTGCTGTTCGCGCACGAACACCTGGGGCTTGGGCAGGGCCAGGTGCACGCGGGCGGCCGAGACGGCGCCCAGGGCCTGGATCGACTTGGCCAGTTCGCCTTCCAGCGAACGCTGGTAATTGATCTGTTCGAGGAACTGGGACACCCCCAGCTTCTGGTTTTCCATCAGCTCGAAGCCCACATTGCCGCCCTTGGGCAAGCCCTGGGCCGCCAGCTTCAGGCGGGCGTCATACACCTGTTCGGCCGGTACCAGGATGGCGGCGCCGCCGTCGGAAATCTTGTGCTTGATGCCCATCTGGTCGAGCGCTGCCGTGATGGCACCGCCGTCGCGGTCGGTGAAATTGGCAAACAGGACGCGGTATTCGGGTTGCTGGTACCACATCAGGATGGTGACCATGATGGCCAGCACCAGGGCAATGCCACCGCCCAGCACCAGGTTCTTGCCCAGGGGCGTGTCGAAAAAGCCGGCTGGTCGTGCCGATGCAGCGTCTTCTTCAAGTAGCGGGTCTGCCTGTGCCTCTGCCATGGTGCCTTTGCCTTCGGAAAAAGGGGAATCTATTCGCCATTATGCTGCTGCAGCGCACGGTTCAATCCTTCAAATAGAGCGCCCAAATCCCGCTTGCTCTTTCGAAAACATTGCTGCGCCGGGGCGTATTGTGACAGCCTGACAGCACTTGTCCACCATTGTAGTGCTAGTTTTGTTGGGGACAGTCCGGTATTTCCGCAAAACAACGGGCTGTCCCCAACAAAACGGTAACACTCAGGTGGAAATCGGAGGCAGTATGAGCAGCATAGGTTCCATCGACACCGGCCGCATCGAAGCGATGCTGGCCCAAATTAAGTCCGCCGCCGCCGGCAAAGGGGTGGCGCCGGACGCCATTGCCGGCGCCCTCGGTCCGGTGGGTGGCGCCGCCAAGCCGGCCAATTTTGCCGATGCCCTGAAAGCCTCACTCGACTCGGTCAACGAGGCCCAGGTCAGCTCGAACGAGCTGGGCAAGCGCTTTACGATGGGGGACGATTCGGTCAGCCTGTCGGACGTGATGATCAGCACGCAGAAGGCCAGCATTGCCTTCCAGGCGACGGTGCAGGTGCGCAATAAGCTGGTATCGGCTTACCACGACATCATGAATATGCAGGTGTAGTGGCCAGCGCGGCTGCGCGGGGCGGGCCCCGCCTGCCGTGCCAGCCTTTGGCCGCACGCACGGCAGTCAGGGCCCGCCCCACGCAGCCGCGCTGTGCGAGGAAGGGCGAGGAAAAGCAAAAAAGCCGGGCACGCCCGGCTTTTTTTCGCGTCAGATCAGCCCGCCCGGCTCAGGTCAAACCCGACATGCGGGCGTTGCGCTCGCGTTCGAGCTTGGTGATGTAGCGCTGCACGCCGGCCAGGTTGCCGCGCGAGATGTTGATGAACTCGCAGCCAACGCGGCGATTCTGCTTGGCGTTGAGCAAGGTCACATCGTGGGAGCTGCGCACCTGCAGGGTGGTCGTCACCAGGCCCACATCGGGCAGGTCGATCTTGCAGTTCTCGTAGTTCTTGCCCACGGTGCAATCGAGGATCAGTTTCGGGTCCAGGATGGCCACGCCGCCGCAACTGATGTCCGACAGGGGAAAGGCATGCATCTCGCCGCCCAGTTCTTCGGGCAGCTGGATGGTTACGCGCACTGGATTGGTGACCGGTGTTTCCATGCGGTAATATTCGCGACGTTGCAGTCGTACAACGGACTTGGGCAGGTCGAACTTGTAGGCAGGTCCGCCCTTGAAGGTGGTTTCCTTCAACATGGGCGCTTCGAAAATGATGCGGATCTTGTCGAGCGAAGTCTCGAACATCATCTTGCCGGCAGCTAAGGCGCGGCGTGCCTGGGCCGAGTCGATGGGCACGTCAACATACACCGAACCTGCATCAGGATCGATACTGAGGATGGACGTGACTGCCACGTCGGCTTCGCCGGAGATCAACATCCGTACTAGCTGGTTCTTTTCGCCAATATTTCGCAAGAGGGCAATAATCTCCCTCGGCGCCGTCACCTGAAAGTTATGCCAATTTTCTAACTGGGCATTATTTTGTGTCATTTCGTCGTCGTTATTCTATGTCGATTAATTCGTTGACATTGGGCGGGCCAGGTGGCGCCACGCCTGCTCGTTGCGCAGATTCAATATGATATAGCCACGCCAACAGTTCCGCAATTGCACGATACAGGTTCGGGGGGATTTGTCCGTCTAAATCCACTTGCATCAACAATGCTACCAGTTCCTTCGATTCGTGTACAAATACACCAGCTTCTTGCGCGCGAGCAATAATTTGCTCAGCCAGCAAACCCTTGCCTTTTGCCACGACTTTTGGCGCCGGCGCACCGGTGTGATAGGCCAGGGCGACGGCCGATTGCAATTTCTGCCGGGCGCCAGTGCCTTCCGGCAACTTGGTCTTGGGCTCCTTAGCCATCGCTGCCTCCCGCGACCACGGCTGGTTCGCTGACCTGGAAGGTCGTCAGCGGCACACCCGCCGCGGCCAGTGCCGACTCGAGCTGGCTGCCATAGGCGCGCAGCACGCTGGCCGTGCCGGCATTGTCGGCGTGGATCTTGATCTGCAATTGGTCGCCGCGCAGGGCCACGGTGGCGTCGAGCGTCCCCAACTGGGCAAAGCGCAGGCGCAAGGCACTGCGCCAGCCCGGTTCCTCGTCCTGCTGGCCGCCCCCGCGCTGGTCCGGCGGGTCTTTCTTGATTTCCCACTGCATGTCCTGGCCTGGCCAGACCTGGCCCTGCCAGGCCACCTTCTGCTGTTCATGGGTGGCCAGCTGCAAGTTGATGAAGCCGGCCGTGGCCGGGTCGGACGCCGCCCCGCCTGCACGTACCGTGTCCTGGGCAGGGGTGGCGCCGAGCGCCTGCTGCATCTGCGGTTCCGTCACCAGTTCGGCCAGCGGGCGCTGGCCAAAGGCCCACTGCGCCACATGCGATTCATAGAACAGGCCGCTCTTGCCCACGGCCTGCTGCAGGGCTTTGTCGATTTGTTCGGGGGCAGCGTCGCCGCTGCCGACCAGGGGCGCGCGGCCCACCACGCTGGTGGGTGCATTGCGGATCTTCAGGGCCTGGGTCAGCACCTGGGCCAGCACTTTGGCCGTGTCGCTCAGGGAGGCCGGTGCCGTCTTGGCGTCCAGCGGCGGCAGCTGGTTGGCCGGCACAATGGGCGCCTTGCCCAGCAAGGCGGCCGCGTGCGACAGGGGACGGGCCAGCTCGGCACCGGCTCCTTTGGCTGGCGTGGCCGGCGCGCCAGCGGCTTCGGCAGCGGCAGCCTCGTCCGCTGGTGTCGGGTTCGGCGCCGCATCGATGGCGCCCTTGCCGTCCGGCTGGGCCGTCTTGAAGGCGGCGGCCTGCAGTGCGGCGGCCTGGGCGGCGGTGGCCGGCTTTGGCTGGGCCAGGAAGCTGGCCGGGTCCTCGGGGTCGGCCACTAGCGGGGCAATGTGCTGGGCCAATTCGGCCAGCAGGGCCTCCTCTTCCGGCGCGGCTGCGGCCGGCAAGGCAGTTGGGCTAGCCTGCTCCGGCTTGGCCTTGGCCAGCAGGGCGGCGCTGTCGGCGGCCTGGTCGGCAGCGGGCTTGGGGGCGGCAGCTGGCGCTTCCGGTGGCAGGCCGGTGCCAGGCAGGCCGGTGGCGCCGGGCAGGGGCGACTTGCCCGCAGTCAGGGGCAAGTGGCCGGCACTGCCGTCCAGGTAGACCAGGGGTTCGGCCCGCAAGGGGCTGCCTTCCGGCCCCGGCAGCAGGGCCGGGCCCGCTTCGGCATAGGCAATATGGACGGGGGTGCCGTCTTCGGCTGGGGCGCCGGTGATCTGGAAGGTGGGGCGGGGATTGACCGAGACCAGGGTCAGCGGCACGCGCTGGCCGATTTGGGCACCGGGTGGCAGCATCATGCGCGCGGCCGTGTCGGCCACCTTGACGAGGAAGCTGCCATCGTTCAGGCGCGACATCACTTCGGCCTGCACAGACTGGCCGATCAGGCCGGCGAGGGAACGCTGGAATTGTTCCTGGCGGACGTCGCCGACGGGCGCGGAGCCCGAAACGAGTTCAGCTGCGCTGGCCGGCCTGACCGTGATGATGTCGGCGCGCGTCACCATGGCGCAGGGGGGCGCGCGGCTTAGGCGCTGCCGTAGGCGCTGGCCAGGCGGCGCTCGGTGCCAGTGCTTTTAATCAGGGCCGACAGGCGGGCCATCCAGGGCATGGTCAGGTCGCGGATCTTGCGGTCGTCGTCCAGCATCTTGCGGATCGCTTCGACCTTGCGTTCGCGGTTGGCCGTGTCGAGCTCGACGGCCGGCTGGGCCGCCTGCAACTGGCGCACATGGGCAGCGCAGCGCTGCTCGAGCAGGATCAACTGGTCCCAGTCGCTCTGGGTGGCCGCTTGTACCATTTGCTCGGTCAGTTCGACCATCGCGTCATATACCGACAGGATTTCTTGACTAGTCATTGCTTGGCTCATCATGGTCGTTTGATCAGGCGCTGGCGAAGGTGGAATTGCGTGGTGCTGCCGTGGTGCCAGAGTCGGCGGCCGCTTCGGCCCCTTTGGCAGCGGGCGAGTCAGCGATGGCATTCCAGGCCCCGCGCAGGTCCATCAGCAGGCGTTGCACTTCTTCGAGGATGTCGACATCGTTTTTCAGGTTGGCCTGCAGCAGGCGCGTGCCCATGTATTCGTACAGGGCATCGAGGCCCTGGGCGATTTCGCCGCCCACTTTCTTGTCGAGGCTGGCGCGCAGCCCCGAGTCGATGATCATGATGGCTTTCGAGATCGCGGCACCCTTGGCCGAGATGTTTCCGGCCTTCATTTGGTTGATCGCGGTGGCGATGGACACGAGGGCACCGTCGTACAGCATGACGATCAGTTTGTGGGGGCTGGCGGCATTGACCCCCGTTTCGATCCCTACTTTTGCATAAGCGTTCACGCCACTTTGCTTGGTTCCGAACATTGTCTACTCTCCTAGTGCCGTTTAGCCGGTTTGTTTCGCCAAAGCGGCGAATTGTTGGGTCAGGAAGCTTTGGGTCGAGTTCAGGCCGGAAATGGTCGTGTCCAATGCAGTGTACTGGGCGCGATACCGTTTTTCAATGTCAACCAGTCGATCCGAAAAGTCTGCCTTTTGTTTTGCAATATCCTTGATGGTGGAATTCAAGCCATTGGTGCGCCCGGTGATGGTGCCGGTGCTGCCCAAGAAGCTCGAGGCCAGGGCATTGAGGCTGTGCGCATAACCTTGCGAGAAATCGACCGTACCTCGGTCACCCGTGCTGCCGCCCGTGATTTCAATCTTCAGGCCTTCCGCATCGGTGCCGGTTGCCCCCGTCAGGAAGCGGCCCGAGCCGGTAATATCTTTGCCGCCCAAGGTGCCCGCCACGTCGACGCCGGCGACGGCGACCGCATTGCCGAACACATCTGCAACGGCCGTGCCGGTCAAGCTGGTAATGCCCACATTGGCCGTCGCGCCATAGCGGCTCGAGGTGACGACCAGCTTGCCATTGCCATCGACGGCCACCGTCACCCCATCGGAAGTGAAGTTGGGCGAGGCATTGATGCTCGACTGCAGCAAGGTGGCCAACTGGGTCGGCGTGTAGTTGCCGGTGGGAACAGTAATGGTGCCGTAATGGGTGGTCGAAGATGGCGTCGTATCGTTGAGCTGCACGCTCCAGGTCGTATTCGCAGCAATGGCCGTGCTGGGGGCCAGCGCATTTTCCGACGTCAAGCTGGCCTGGCTGGCCAGGGTCGTGATATTGAGGGCATAGCTGCCCGGTTTGGTCTTGTCGGTCGATCCGGCCACGTTCACGAGCGGATCGCTGGCCGTGCCAATGGCGGCAAACAGGCCCCCAATATCGGAGAAATTGTTGGAAATTGCGGCGCTCAGTTTGGTCGAGTCCAGGCTCAAGGTACCGTCCTTCTGGAAGGAGATACCCACCTGGGACAGGGTCGTCAGCTTGCCCGACAGGCCGGTAATCGAGGTCGTCAGTGCGCGCCGCACCTGGGACTGGATATTTTGCGCCGTCGAGTCACCCAGCAGGGGCCCCCCCGCCTTAGTGTCCGGGTTGTAGCTGGACAGGTCTTTGATCGACTTATTTAGGTCATTGTAGGCCTTGACGAAGGCTTCCACGCCGCTCTTGACGGCGGAGCTGTCCTTGGCCACGGTCAGGCTGGCGGTGCCAACCACGCCCACCGTCAGGTTGACGCCCTGGATGGCGCCGCTGACGCTATTGGTGTTGCTGCTAACGGAAATGCCATTCACGTCGAGCTTGGTGCTTTGTGCCGCCGTGTTTTGTGTCAGGTTTTGGGTACCGGCCGGGTCATAGGCCAGCAGGGCTGTCAACGCGGGATCGCCCCCATCGACGGTCAGTTTGATGGTCGTTGAGGCGCCCGTCTTGGCCGATTGCAGCACCAGGTGGTTGGGCGTGGCGCTGCCATCGGAGACGATGGTGGCCGTCACGCCTATGGCCGCCTTGTTGATGGCGTCGCGGATGCCTTGCAGGGTATTGTTGCTGGCGTCGATGACGACCGAACCGGAAGCCTGCCCGCCGTC
>JACXTT010006753.1_pt1 | contig 16311 bp, 13 predicted proteins | sample 9270951 | NCBI WGS metagenome assembly JACXTT01 (sample SAMN15532306, study PRJNA645909) | rock metagenome | isolation source: weathered quartz diorite | place: Puerto Rico | collected 2017-06-21 | reverse complement strand
ATCCAGCGCGTGGCGCGGCAATACGTGCGGCCAGATCGCCTGTCGATTGTGCTGGTCGGCAATGCCCGGGCCTTCGCGTCGCAGTTGATCGAGCTGGGTTTCGGAGCCTATGAGGTGATCTCGGTCGATCAGCTGGATCTGATGGCCCCCAATTTCAAACGCGATCGCCGCGCTGCGCCGACATTGAGGCGCGGAAGCATCGCACCCGGTACCGGCGCCCGTGCCGTCGCCTACGCGCCGTCTTCTGCCTTCCAGAACGCCCCGAACGTCCCGAACGCTCCGAACGCTCCGAACGGCTCGACCGACCTGATTCAACGGATCGTCGCCGCGAAGGGTGGTCTCCAGGCGCTGAAGTCGATTCGTACCGTCATCGTCGACGCCGACATGACGATCAACACGCAGCGTGGGCCGACTATCATCCCGACGAAAACCTACGTCGTCTATCCCGACAAGTTCCGTGTCGATGCGACGTTTGCCGGGCAGCAGACCGTTCAGGCGTACAACAGCGGCACCGCGTGGGTGAAGGATCCGGCAGGCGTTGCCGCGGCGCCGCCAGCGATGCGCAACGATTTCGCCGCCACCGTGCGCCGCGATACCTTTCCTCTCCTGATCGCTGCAGCGGAAGGCAGGCTCACCGTGCGGCCCCAGGCGGAAGAGGGCAGCGGCGGGGCCGTTCTGAAAGTGGTGGAGGTGAGCGGTCCAGGACTCGATCCTCTGCGTCTGTACATCGATCGCGACTATCGCATCGTCAGGCAGACGTATACGACGCCGGGGCCGGACGGCAGGCCGACGAGAGCGGAGGAACAGTTTTCCGATTACCGGAGAGTCAACGGCATCGACGTGCCATTCAGGGCGTCGGTCCTTCGTGACGGTCAGAAGATTCTCGATCGCACGATCAAGAGCGTGACGTTCAATACCGCCGTCGACTTGATGCTCTTCCAGCAGCCGCTGTAGATCGCTCCGCATTCCTTCGATGCCGGCCGTTCGCGTGATGATCTCGTGTGGCGAGCCGTCCGGGGATCTGTACGCCGGCGCGCTCGCGGCTGAGATCCGCCGTCAAGAACCCGCGGCGGACATCTTCGGTTTCGGCGGGCCGCGATTGGCCGCCGCGGGCGCGCGCCTGATCGGCGACTTCCAGGGCGTCTCGGTGACTGGTTTAACCGAAGCGCTCCGCGTGCTGCCGCGATCGTTCGCGATGCTGCGCGTCCTCGCCGCGGCCGCTCGCGACCAGCGGCCGGACGTCTTCGTGGCCATCGATTTCCCTGACTTCAATTTCCGGCTGATGGCGGCAATTCATCGCCTTGGTATTCCAGTCGTTTACTACATCAGCCCGCAGCTTTGGGCGTGGCGTCCCGGCCGCATGCAAACGATGAAGCGGTATGTCGATCGGGTGCTGGTGATCTTTCCGTTCGAGGAAGCGTTGTATCGCCGCGAAAACGTTCCCGTCGAATTCGTCGGCCACCCGCTCGTCGACCTGGTTCGCGTGCGCCAACCCCGCGCGGCACTGCTGAGGGAGCATGGTCTGCAGCCTGACGCGCCCACAGTCGCGCTACTCCCCGGAAGCCGTCCGAACGAGCTGCGTCGGATTGTCCCCGGCATCGCGGCTTCACTCCCGCTGATCGCGTCGAGAGTGCCGAGCGTGCAGTTCATCGTCGCGGCAGCGCCGAATCTTCCGGACGTCCTTTTCGCGCCGTTGACCTCCGGTATCCGGCCTCAATCGTCGGTGGGGTCCGGCTCTAGCCGGACCATCCCCATCATGCACGACCGCACGGATGACGTGCTCGCCGCTTCCGACGTCGTGATCACCGCATCAGGGACGGCAACCGTGCAGGCTGCGCTTCACGAGCGCCCCATGGTCGTTGTCTACAAACTGTCGCCGCTCACGTACCGGTTGGGAAAACCGTTCGTTCATGTCGACACATATGCGATGGCTAACCTTGTGGCGGGCACGCGAATTGTCGCGGAACTCATCCAGGACGATTTCACGCCCGGACGCGTCGCTGAAGAATGCGTACGACTATTGACCGACGGGGAATTACACCGAAGAACCCAGGACGAGTTGCGCCGCGTGCGAGAGCGGCTCGGTGGCGCCGGCGCCAGCGCCCGCGCGGCAGAGGCCGTCCTCACGGTTGCGCGTTCCAGACCGCGGAACCGTGAGGCCTGATCACAATTTTCAAAATTAGCGGTCCGACTGAGAGTCGTCGTCGCTGCGGTTTTTCTCGCTCTGGCTTCCCGTGCCGCGCTCCTGACTCCCCATGTTGCTGCGCGACTGGTCACGTGAGCCCTCGGCCTGATCGCGCGTCGGCTGCGACTGCGTGTTCGGGTTCTCCCTGTCGCGCGACCCGTGCTGTTGACCCTGGTTCGGCGGGTTCTGTGTGTGTTGCTGGTGCGGCCGGCCTGTGTGCTGCTGACCCTGACCCTGCTGACCCTGGGTGTTTTTGTTCTGGTCCATGACGGACACCTCCAAGTTCGATGTCGCAAAGGAGATGCCCGCACCCGATACCTGATCAGCGAAGTATCATTCCGATTGGTATGGCGATACGAAACAGTTTCAACACGTGCGTAGATATCCGCGCCGGCGGACAAACAGTTCAGATATACAGCCTCCCCGCGCTCGAGCGGGCCGGGTTCAGCGGAGTCTCGCGACTGCCGTACTCGATGAAGATACTGCTCGAGAATTTGCTGCGCCGTGAGGACAACGCATTCGTCAAATCCGACGACATCGAGGCGCTTGCACGCTGGGATGCGAGGGCGAATGTCGAGAAGGAAATCTCGTTCATGCCTGCGCGAGTGCTGCTGCAGGACTTTACGGGTGTGCCGTGCGTCGTGGATCTCGCGGCCATGCGTGACGCGATGGTCGATCTTCGTGGCGATCCGGATCGAATCAATCCGCTGCAGCCGGTCGAGCTCGTCATCGATCACTCCGTGCAGGTCGACTATTTCGGGCGTGCCGACGCGTTTTCCCTCAACGCCGACCTCGAGTTCTCGCGCAACCGCGAACGCTACGCATTTCTGCGCTGGGGCCAGCGGGCGTTTCGCAACTTCGATGTGGTGCCCCCTGATACAGGCATCGTTCACCAGGTCAATATCGAACACCTCGCGCGGGTGATCTTTTCCGAGAAAGCGAACGGGACCACAGTCGCGTATCCCGACACCGTGTTCGGGACCGATTCACACACGACCATGGTCAACGGTTTGGGTGTGGTGGGATGGGGTGTCGGTGGTATCGAGGCGGAGGCCGCAATGCTCGGCCAGCCGAGCTCGATGTTGATCCCGCAGGTGCTGGGCGTCCGGCTCACCGGGGCGTTGCCTAGAGGTGCGACGGCAACGGACCTCGTGCTCACCATCACAGAGCTGCTGCGCAAACAGGGCGTTGTCGGCAAGTTCGTCGAGTTCTTCGGTGAAGGCCTGAAGCACCTCACGATTGCGGACCGGGCGACGCTCGGCAACATGTGTCCCGAATACGGCGCGACAGTCGCCATCTTCCCGATCGACGACATGACGCTCGACTATCTGCGCCTCACCGGCCGCGACGAAATGCACGTGCAGATGGTGGAGGCGTACGCGCGCGCGCAGGGACTGTTCCGCATCGAAGGGGCACCCGACGCCATCTACTCCGACACGGTTGAATTACGGCTCGACACGGTTGAACCGAGCCTGGCCGGGCCAAAACGGCCGCAGGATCGCGTTTCGTTGATGAACGCGAAAGGCGCATTTCAGGTCGCACTGCCGACAATGCAGGTTGCGCCCAAGTCCGCGAAATCTGCCGACGCTGGAGGCGCGAGACAGGGCATTGCGACGGCCACCGGCGCGATGGCGCAATCAGGGGTTGCCGTGGCTGATCCGGCACTCGAGGAAATTGACCATGGCGCCGTCGTGATCGCGGCGATCACGAGCTGCACCAATACGTCCAATCCGAGCGTCATGATCGGCGCTGGCCTCGTGGCGAAGAAGGCGGTCGAGCGCGGACTCACGCGAAAGCCGTGGGTCAAGAGCAGTCTCGCGCCAGGCTCGAAGGTCGTGACCGAGTACCTCCAATCGGCCGGCTTGACGAAATATCTCGACCAGCTTGGCTTCGATCTGGTTGGCTACGGATGTACGACCTGCATCGGCAACAGTGGTCCGCTGCCCGACGAAGTGGCGGCCGTGATCCGTGAGAAGAATCTGGTGGTCTGTTCGGTGTTGAGCGGCAATCGCAACTTCGAAGGGCGCATCCAGCAGGATGTGCGCGCGAACTACCTCGCGTCGCCGCCGCTTGTCGTCGCCTACGCAATCGCCGGCTGGATCACCAGGGATCTGACAACCGAGCCGCTCGGCGAGGATCAGTTCGGAAAACCTGTTTTCCTCAAGGACATCTGGCCGAGCGAGCTTGAAATCCAGGAGACGATGCAGCGCGCGGTCAGTGCGGAGATGTTCAAGCGGAGCTACAGCGATGTGTTCACGGGCGATGAGCGCTGGCGGAAGCTGCCCGTCCCCGAAGGCAATCGCTACGCCTGGGACCAATCGTCGACCTATATCCGGAAACCCACATTTCTCGAGGGGATGACGATGACGCCGGCGCCGCCGGCGGAGCCGTCGGGTGTGCGCGTGCTCGCGCTGCTCGGCGACAGCATCACGACAGATCACATCTCGCCCGCGGGGTCGATCAAGGCCGACAGTCCAGCCGGCAAATATCTGATCGACCGCGGCGTGAAGCCGGCGGACTTCAACTCGTACGGGGCGAGGCGCGGCAATCACGAAGTGATGATGCGCGGCACCTTCGCGAACACGCGGCTCAGGAATCAGCTCGCGCCAGGCACCGAAGGCGGATGGACGGCGTATCAGCCTGGCGGCGAAGTCCTGTCGATCTACGACGCATCGGTGCGGTATCGAGCCGCCGGCGTCCCGCTGATGGTCATCGCAGGCAAGGAGTACGGTTCCGGCTCCTCGCGCGACTGGGCGGCGAAGGGGACCTATCTGCTCGGGGTGAAGGTCGTCGTCGCGGAGTCATTCGAGCGGATTCATCGCAGCAATCTCGTGAACATGGGCGTGCTGCCGCTGCAATTCAAGGCGGGAGAGAATGCGGCGTCGCTGAAGCTGACCGGCACCGAGGAGTACTCGCTCGTTGGAGCGGGAGCCGCGCTCAGACCTCGCGGCGAGGTTCGCGTCCAGGCGAAGGCCGCGGACGGGAAGGTGCGCGAGTTCACGGTGACAGCACGCGTTGACACCCCGGAGGAGCTCGTGGCGTTTCGCCATGGCGGAATCCTGCCGTACGTCGTCAGGCAACTGGTGTCGCGCTCCTGATGCTCACAGCCGAACGGATCAAAGCCAAGGCACGAGAGCTTGGCTTTGATCTGTGCGGCATCGCTCCAGCCGACGATTTTCCCGAGCTCGCATATCTCGAAGAGTGGCTGGCGCGCGGCTATGCAGGCGACATGGCTTACATGTCGCGTTCTGCGGAGCGCCGCGCGCATGTCCGGAATGTCGTCGCCGGCGCGCGGACCGTCATCGTCACAGGAACGATTTACAACACGAAGATGGGGTCAGACCCCGGTGATGATCCGACTCAACCCTTTGAGTCGCCCCGTCACCAGGGTCTGACCCCATCGGTGGCTGCCATCGCCCGCTATGCCCTCGGCGATGACTATCACGACGTCCTGAAAGCGCGTCTGGATGCGCTGCTCGCATGGATGCGAGCAGAATCGCCAGCGGCCTTCGATGCGCGCGCATACGTGGATACAGGCCCGGTGCAGGAACGCGTGTACGCCCAGTACGCTGGCCTCGGGTGGATCGGAAAAAACACATGTGTCATCAACGCCGAGCACGGTTCGTGGCTCTTTCTTGCGGAAATCATTACAACCCTGGACCTGCAGCCGGACACTCAGGCGCTCGAGCAATGCGGCTCGTGTCGAAAGTGCCTTGATGCCTGTCCGACCGGCGCACTCATAGATGCGGGTGTTCTGGATTCAACGCGTTGCATCTCGTACCTGACGATCGAGCTTCGCACCGCAATTCCCGAACAATATCGTCCCGCCCTGAACAATCACGTCTACGGCTGCGATATCTGTCAGGAAGTCTGCCCGTACAACCGCCCCGCCTCGACATCGAGCGATTCAGCGTGGCAACCCCGCGCCGGGCTCGACCTCCCGCGCCTCGTCGATCTCTGGCGCCGATCCGACACCGAGCTGCGCTCGCTTCTCAAGGGAAGCGCGATGCGGCGAGCCAAGCTCACGGGGCTGAGGCGAAATCTGGCCGTTGCCATCGGCAACAGCGGCGACCCGGAAGCGGTCGCGGAACTGCACCGCGACCGCGACGATCAGCCGTCGGCGGCTGACCCGATGGTACGAGCGCACATCGACTGGGCGCTCGGGCGCGGTATCTGACTCTGTCGTTTCCTCTTTCGCCGGTACAAGCTCATCGCTAGAATCCGTGACGCGGCATGCCGCTGTCGCCGGCACACACCTCGGCCCGTCCGAGATCACTGGCGTTGCCGTGCTGTCTCGATCGCGAACACTGTGGAGGGGAGAGGTCGTCCTCATGCGTCGAAGAACAATCCTTGTGATCTTCACTCTCGCACTCTGCGTTGCTGCCGGAGCGGCGCAGACCGGGCTGTCGCGAACGACATTGGACATTTACGTCGTCGATGTCGAAGGCGGTAACGCCGTGCTTTTTGTGACACCGTCCAATGAATCAGTCCTGATCGATGCGGGAAACGGCGGGGCAGCCGCGGTGCGTGATGCCGAACGCATCGTCGTTGCGGCGAAAGATGCCGGCCTTTCGAAGATTGATCACCTGATTACGACGCACTATCACGGTGATCATATCGGTGGCTTGGGTGAACTCGCCGGCCGGATTCCGATCGGCGATTTCATCGATCACGGCGCCAACGTTCAGCCGAATGCAGATACCGACGCGTTTTTACAGGGTGGTTATCGAGACCTGTATACCAAGACGAAACATACGGTCGCGAAACCGGGCGACCGCATTTCGCTTGCCGGCGTGGATTGGCGCATCGTTGCCGCCGCGCAGCACGTGATTCAAACGCCGATCGAAGGCCGCGCGATGCCGAATCCTTACTGCGCAAACGCCACGCCTCAGACCGGCGTGAGCATCACGGAAGACGACCAGTCTGTCGGCAGCGTCATCACGTTTGGCAAATTCCGGACGATTCACCTGGGCGATCTGACGCTGAACCGCCAGATCGAATTGATGTGTCCCACTAACCGGATCGGAACAGTCGATCTCCTGCTCGCTGCCCGCCATGGCAACGTGAATGGCGAGTTCCTCGTCAATGCGCTCAACCCGAGAGTCGTCGTCACCAACAATGGGACTCGTAAAGGCGCGCCACCCGAAGCGATGAAGATTTTCTTCGGCGCGCCGCGCGTGGAGGATATTTGGCAAATTCACTTTTCACTGCTCGGTGGCCAGGAGTACACGGTTCCGGGAATGTTCATTGCCAATGCCGTCGACCGGCAACCTGATGCAATGCCGGTTGCTCCGTTCATACCCCCGCCGCAAGGACAGCAAGTGCCGCCGCCACCGGAACACAATGGGAAGGCGTATTACTTCAAGATCTCGGCGCAGCGCGATGGCATATTCAGCGTGACGAATATGCGTAACGCATTCACGAAAACATACAGGCAACCGGGGCCATGAGGAGATCTGCCGCCGCAGGGGTGGTTGCATTAGCGCTGGCCACCGGGCTGGCTGGTCAAAGCCGGTTTCAAGTCGTCGAGAAAACCATCGACGACATTCATGCCTCGATGAAGTCGGGAAACGTCACTGCCCGCCAGTTGATCCAGGCTTATCTCGATCGGGTCGACACATTCGACAAGAAAGGGCCGGCGATCAATTGCATCATTACGTTGAACTCGCAGGCGCTCGACGAAGCCGACAAGCTGGATGCCGCTTACAAACGTTCCGGATTCGCTGGGATGCCGCCAACGTCGGACGCACGTACGACGTGTCGCCAGCCGGTCGACACTTCTTGATGATGAAAGCCGATACGACGACGCCGACCAATATCATCGTTGTGCAGAACTGGATCAAGAGTTGAAGCGTTTGGCCCCGACGCGGTAAAGCTCGACTCGTGTGGGGAGACCCGTTGAAGGGCGGACCTGAAGGTCCGCCGCTACGTCCGAACGTAGAGGCCGACCTTTAGGTCGGCCTGTCTTAAGATCTGAATATATGGCCGGTTCCGCTCCCATCCTTCTGCTCTCGATGCCGCAGATGGCCGATCCCAATTTCGCCAGAACAGTGGTGCTGCTCTGCGATTACACCGATGAGGGTGCGTTCGGCCTTGTCGTGAATCGGCAGATGGAAGAACCGGCGTGGACGCTTATAAATACAGAGCCACCGGTCCGAGTCGACCCGGACCTGCACCTGTGGATTGGTGGTCCCGTCGATCCCCAGCGCACGTGGGTGCTGATGTCGGAATCGCAGGGACCTGATGAGGAGCAGCAGGAAGTCTGTCCAGGCGTACTGCTGTCTGCATCCAAGGAGCTGACGCTGCAACTGCTGCAGATACCGCCGTCAACGCGCGCGCGAGTGCTCGTCGGTTACGCGGGATGGGACGCAGGTCAGCTCGATCGCGAAATTGCCGCATCCGCATGGCTGACGATGGACGTTGATCCCTCGCTCATTTTCAACGTCCCGCCCGAGCAGATGTGGGAGACCGCGCTCCGGCGTCTTGGTGCCGATCCTGCCGGCCTGCAGATTGCGGGCGGAGGAATTCAATAACGCCGGGTCCTTTTGGATCCGGCAAATCAGATGAGAAAGTTTCTTATGACGTCGCTCGTTGCCACCAGCGTCGCGCTGGCTGCGCAGGACAAACCTGCGCCAAACGTCGATCAACTGAAGACGATGACGGCGCGGTTCGCGCCGGTGGATCTGTCAGCCGATGTCAGCAGGCTGCCCGCAAATGAGCGGCAGGCGCTGGCCAGGCTCGTGGAAGCGGCGAAGGTGATGGACACCTTGTTTCTGCGGCAGGTATGGGCGGGCAACGAGACGATGCTCCTCAACCTCGTGCAGGACACCTCGGACATTGGCCGCGCGCGACTCCATTACTTCCTGTTGAACAAAGGACCCTGGTCGCGTCTCGATCACGACGAGCCGTTCATTCCCGGTGCGCCACCGAAGCCGGAGCAGGCAAACTTCTATCCGGCGGATGCCGCCAAGCAGGACGTGGACGAGTGGCTTGCCACAGTCGGGGGCTCGCAGAAATCGTTCGCAACCGGGTTCTATTCGACCGTTCGCCGCAACGCGGAAGGGAAGCTAATCGCCGTTCCCTACAGCTTCGAATATCAGGGCGAGATCGCGCACGCCGCGCGACTGCTCCGTGAGGCCGCGGCGCTCACGAGCCAGCCAACCCTGAAGACGTTTCTCGAGAAACGGGCGCAGTCGTTCCTCACCAACGACTACTACGACAGCGACGTCGCCTGGATGGAGCTCGATTCCAGCATCGAGCCGACCATTGGGCCCTATGAGGTGTACGAGGACGAGTGGTTCAACTATAAGGCTGCGTTCGAGGCCTTCATCACCGTCCGCGACGACCAGGAGACGGGCAAGCTGGCGCGCTTCGGCGCGGAGCTGCAGGAAATTGAAAACAATCTTCCAATCGACGCGAGGTATCGGAACCCGAAGCTCGGATCGCTTGCGCCGATCCGTGTCGTCGACGTTGTGTTCTCGGCCGGAGATGGCAATCGCGGTGTTCAGACCGCCGCCTTCAATCTGCCGAACGACGAACGCATCACCGCGGAAAAAGGCGCGAAACGCGTCATGCTGAAGAACACGCAAGACGCCAAGTTCGCGAAGGTGCTGGTGCCGATCTCGAAGATTGCACTGGCGTCGAAAGACAAGTCGAGCGTCGAGTTCGATGCGTTCTTCACCCACATTCTGATGCACGAGTTGATGCACGGGCTCGGCCCGCACAACATCACCGCCGGCGAGCGTCCGACGACCGTGCGTCAGGAGCTGAAGGAAACCTACAGCACGATTGAAGAAGCCAAAGCCGACGTGTCGGGGCTGTTCGCGCTGCAGTTCCTCGTCGACCGGGGGAAGCTGGACAAGAAATACGAACAGACGATGTACACGACCTATCTCGCGTCGATGTTCCGCTCAATCCGTTTCGGCTTGAACGAGGCGCACGGTCGTGGCGTCGCGATGCAGCTCAATTACTTCCTGGATCACGGCGGCGTCACGGTGGCGCCCGACGGAACGTTCGCGGTCAATCCCGGCCGAATCAAGCAGAACGTCGTCGATTTGACCCGCGACATCATGACGATGCAGGCCGTTGGCGATTACGCGGCGGCCAAGCAGATGATCGCGCAGCTGGCGGTGCTTCGGCCGCCGGTGCAGCGTGTGCTCGATCGCCTCTCTGCCGTGCCGGTTGATATCGAGCCGCAGTTCGTAACGGCCGCGCAACTGGCAGCATTGCGTTAGACGAACCACGGTATCTCCGTGGTTCGTGACGCCGAACCTCCGTTTCGGCTATCCTCCACGCCCATGAAGCGCGCGATCACGCTGCTGACTACCGTCCATCGCTACCTCGGACTGGTCTTCTGCCTGATTTTTGTTATGTGGTTCGCGTCAGGCATCGTGATGGTCTATGCCCGGATGCCTGAATACGGCGCCGCCGAACGGCTGGCGCGTCTCGCGCCGGTCGATGCCGCATCCATCCGGCTCACGCCCGCCGCAGCCCTCGAGCAGGCTACGCTGGCCGACGGACCCGCACGCATCCGCGTTTCAACACTGCGCTCGCGCCCGGTGTATCGCTTCTTCGTGCAGGGCGAGTGGGTGACCGTGTTCGCCGACGATGGCAGCGTGCTCGAGCGGTTGTCGCCGGACGCGGCGCTTGAGGTCGTACGCGACGCATTTCCGTCCGAGCGCGGCAGGGCTCGCTTTGTCGAAACGCTCCGCGAGCCCGATCAGTGGACGATCGGGATGCGCTCGGGCGGCCCGCTGCACGTGGTGTCGCTCGGTGATGAGGCGGCCACAAACGTCTACGTTGCCTCGGAGACGGGCGAAATCGTGTTGAAGACAGATCGCAGCAGCCGCTTCTGGGGCTATGCCGGTCCTGTCATGCACTGGTTCTACTTCCGCCCGCTTCGCGTCAAGGGCGAGCTCTGGTACAACCTGATCGTCTACGGCTCGGTTGCCGGCTGCATCCTCTCGGTGATCGGCCTCGTCATCGGCATCTATCGCTACTCGTTAGCCCGTCTGCGTGCGGGTATGTCTGGGACGCCGTATGTCGGCTGGCTGAAGTGGCATCACTACGCAGGTTTGATCTTCGGCGTCATTACCTTCACGTGGCTCTTCAGCGGCATGCTGTCAATGGAGCCGTGGGGCATCAGCGCGGACGCGGCGCCGCGGCGGGCTCAGGTCGTGGCCATTCGCGGCGACGGCGTGGATGCCGCCCGTTTCGCGATCACACCGCAGCAAGTCATCGAGACCCTGGGGCGCGAACCCAACCCGGCGGCCCAGACTGAGTTGACCCGGCGTGCACATGGCCTGGATCGCGAATCGGACCGAGAGCAGCACGGCGCCTTCGGATCCGCCAGGGAAATCGAGCTCATTCAGTTCATGGATGCGCCGTTCTACCGCGTGCAGGATGAGGAAGGACGCACGCTGCTGCTGACCGCGGATCACGGACCGGCCGTCAAGGAGGGTTTCACCGAATCGGAGCTGCGCGCCGCCGCGAACGCGGCGATGCCTGCGACGCCCGTGCAGGAGGCCGTCTGGCTCACACGGTACGACAGCTACTACTACGATCGCGCAGGCGAGCGGCCGCTGCCCGTGCTGCGGGTCAAGTACGCCGATGCCGACGAGAGCTGGTTGTATTTGTCCGCGCGCGATGGCGGATTGGTGCTGCGCGAGACGGCCAGCGGCCGTCCCGTCAGATGGCTGTATCACGGGCTCCACAGTCTCGATTTCCCGGGCTTCTATCAGGCCGGATGGCTCTGGTACCCGGCGGTTGTCATCTTGTGCGCCGGTGGGCTGCTTCTCAGCATGACGTCCGTGATCGTGGGTTGGCGATTCCTGCGCAAATGATGGACGTGGAGCCCTGACGATTTCTTCAGGTACTCTTCAGGAGCCGCGCCGGGCCAGTCTGACTAGTATTAAGGGGTCGTGATGAAGCGAGCCGCGATTGCCAGCGTGTTGACCGCCGCTCTTCTCGGCGGCGGGCAGGCGTTTGCGCATCACTCGTTCGGCGCTACCTACGTCGAAAACAAGCAGTTGTCCATCGACGGCGAGCTGCTGCAATTTGCCTATCGCAATCCGCATGCGTTGCTGCAGGTGATGGCGCCCGACGCGAATCGACAGATGCAGCGCTGGACCGTCGAGTGGGAAGCGATGGGTCAGCTCGACCACCAGGGTGTGACGTCGATGACACTCAAGCCTGGTGATCGAGTCATCATCACGGGCAACCCCGGCAAGAACGCCGCCGATCACTGGCTGCGCGCGCAGACGATTATTCGTCCGAGAGACGGCTGGAAATGGGCCGTCGACCGCGGATCAATGCGGTAGCGTCGCGGCAGCCGTCTTCACCGCTCCAATACCACCGCTTTCCGGCGTTTCCACCCACGCAAACACGAGTTCGTCGCCCGCACGTGCAAGCCGCGGGACGCCGCCGACGCGACCGCCCGCCGCGCCTGCAATGGTGATCGGCGCCGACTTCGTCCCGGACCGCTCGACACGCCGCAGCCGGAATGACGATCGCTGATTCGCAAACTCCACCCATGTCGCAACCGCGCTGCCATCGTCAAGCAACTCGATGTCGACTTTGCCCAAGGAAGAAGCGTCGTCGAGACGGACAGGATTGCCGAAGGTACGGCCGGCATCGTTGGAAAACGCCACCCACGCCTGCCCCTGATCCTTGAGCGCAGTGAACCACGCGACCACTACGTCACGGCCGCGCGCGCTCACCGCCGGGCCGTTGATCGGGCACGCCTCGATGTGCCAGCCGTCATTGTGAACGGCCTTGCCTGGCGTCCAGACGCCTTTTTCGTTCCGCGCGACGTAGATGTCGCGAATCTCACCGTCGGTCCGATCGCGATAGACCACGATTGGGCCATCCGCCGTTATGGCAACGCTCGTCGTGCAGCAGTCACACACCTTCGCGTCGAGTGCGCGATCGGAGATCTGCTTCCACTCGGCGTCGTAGGCGCCGTAGCGGATCGTCATCGGCCCCTTTTCGCGGTCCTTTACCGTCAGACGACCGTCCAGCCACACCAGGCCAAGGGCGCCGTCCGGCCGCTCGAACAGTGTGGCGAACGCGTGCTGCGTAATCGTGCCGTCGTGATGCGGCAGAAACGACTTCGCCCAGGTCTTCCCGCCGTCCTTTGAATACGCGAGCCGCAAATTGGATGCTTCGAATTCGTCGCTGCTGGACTGCATCCAGTCCGCAACGACGGTGCCGCTCGAGAGACGAAGGACCGACGGTGTGTCGGCGTCCGTGACGAACCAGTCCTCGCCTGACGCGACTTTGACGGGTGCCGTCCAACCGTTCGCCCCGCGCTCGGCGAACTTGAGGGTTGCGCCTTCGTCGCCCGACTCGAGCCAGCTGACGAGCGCCACACCCTTCCTCGACACGCTCAGCTGAGGTCCATTGCTCCCGCGCTCCGCCGCGAGCTGGAGCGGCTGAATCTTGAGCGTCCAGGGCTGGGGCGCCTGAGCCGCAGCGATGACCCCAGTCACGACGACGAATGCAAACAGTGTTGAGCGCATGGGGGCGAGCATAACAGAAGCGGTACGCCGCTTGCGACCACAGAGGACGATATGAGAAGTCGCGCATGGGCATGGCTCCTCGCGTTGATAGCGCTCGTACTCGCGGTGATTCCGATTGCGGCCATGGGTCATCTGCTCGGATTGCAGCCGATGAGCATCGCCGTGTCGAATTCGTTCTGGCTGGTGGCGATTGTCCTGACGATCGTGTCGTTTGTGATGTCGCTCCGGCAGGGAATGCGAACGCGTCTCTGAGCTACGCCCGCTCTTCTTCGCTCGCGTGGACCAGCACCCGCCCGAGCGCAGACGCCGCATCCGGATCGAACTGCGACCCGCTGCATCGCTCGATTTCGCGCACCGCCATCGCTGGCGGCATCGCGGGCCGTTGCGTATGCGGATGCGTCATCGAGTCGTAGGAATCTGCGATGGTGAGGATGCGCGCGCCGAGCGGAATCCCTTCGCCCTGCAGCTTGTTTGGATATCCGCTGCCGTCGAACGCCTCGTGATGCGCGAGGACGATTTCGGCCGCAGCGGCAAGGTGAGGCAGTTTTCGCACCAGGTCGTAGCCGACCTGCGGATGGGTCCGCATCACGTCCCACTCGTCGTCATTGAGCGGCGCGGGCTTGCAGAGGATCTCCGCTGGCATGTCTATCTTGCCGACGTCATGCAGCATGGCGCCGTACTCGAGCCCCTCGACTTCACCGTCGGTGACGCGAAGTTCATCGGCGAGCGCAAGCGCGAGCCGCGTCAATCGCGTGGCATGGCCACGACCATCCTTTTCGTGAAGCTGCAGCATCGAGATCAGACTGTCGGCCGCCTGCTGCACGCTGCTCTGGGCTCGCGCGAGTGTTGCCGCGACGGTCGCGCGGCGGGTGCGCATTCTCGACTGGAGCGCATGGTGCAGCTCTTCGTCACCCACGCTGGCACGGTGCCAATCGAGGCCGAGTGCGAGCGCTTCACGGAGCCGGGTGCTGTCGAATGGTTTCAGCAGGTAATCGACGACATCGTTGCTCAGCGTGGAGACCGCGACATCAGCATCGTCAACGGATGTCGCCATGATGACGGCAGTGGTCGGGAACCGCTCACGAATGCGCGCGGCTAGCCATACCCCATCGCGGCCGGGCATGTTGACATCGCACAGGGCGATATCGGTCGGCGTCGTGTCCAGATGCGTGAGCGCCGTTTCGGCGGACGCTGCCTCGAACGCGCAGAAGCCGAACCGATTGACCCACGACGCCAGCATGGGGCGCAGCGACACGTCGTCGTCGACAACGAGGACGGAATGCACTGGTGCTGTGTGGTTCACGGGCTCTGCATACCGATGGTAGAGACCGTGCGTGCGGCGATCAACGGGGAAGTGACGTATCGATGAGCTTTAACCCATATACTGCAGAGATGTCCGTTCACGGCAAGACGCGACAGATCGCCAACCCGCTGCGACGGAATGTTGCGATCATCGCCCACGTCGATCATGGCAAGACCACCCTGGTAGACGCGCTGCTGCGGCAAAGCGGGGCATTCCGGGCCAACCAGCAGGTCGCCGAGCGTGTGATGGACAACATCGACCTCGAACGCGAGCGCGGGATCACAATCCTGGCCAAGAACACCGCGGTCCATTACAAAGACCTGCTGATCAACATCGTCGACACCCCTGGACATGCGGACTTTGGCGGCGAAGTCGAGCGGACCCTGTCGATGGTCGATGGCGTCATGCTGCTCGTGGACGCGTCGGAGGGCCCGCTGCCCCAAACGCGGTTCGTGCTGCGCAAGGCGCTCGAACGCGGACTTCCACCCATCGTGGTCCTGAACAAGATCGATCGTGCCGATGCCCGACCGAAGGAGGTCCTGAATGAGGTCTACGACCTGTTCATCGATCTTGACGCGACTGAGGATCAGATCGAGTTTCCGGTCCTGTATACAAACGCGCGGGAAGGTGTGGCGTCGATCGGGATGGAGGCACGCGGCGACAGCCTTCAACCGCTGTTCGAGGCGATCGTCGATCACGTACCACCTCCGCGCGGCAATCGCGACGCGCCGTTGCAGATTCTCGTGGCCAACCTCGACTCGAGCGATTACCTGGGACGAATCGCAATCGGACGGGTGTTCAACGGCACGGTTGCGTTGAACGATCCGGTGGTCGTGTTGAAGCTCGGGGGCGCCACGCAGCAGACGCGCATCACAAAACTCTTTGCGTTCGACGGTCTCAAGCGTGTTGAAGTCGAACGCGCGACGGCGGGCGACATCGTGTGCCTTGCGGGCATCGAGGAGATCACGATCGGTGAGACGATCGCCTCGCTCGAGCACCCTGTCGCGATTCCACCGATCGCGGTGGACGAGCCAACCGTTTCAATGATCTTCGGCGTGAATACCTCGCCGATGGCTGGGCGCGACGGCCAGTTCGTCACGTCGCGGAATCTTCGCGAGCGGCTCGCCAGGGAGTTGCTCGGCAATGTCTCCCTCCGCGTCGAGGACACCGACACACCGGAACAGATGAAAGTGATCGGCCGCGGCGAGCTGCAGCTGTCGATTCCCATCGAGATGATGTGGCGCGGGGGCTACGTGCTGCAGGTGTCCCGTCCGGAAATCGCACCGGGGGTAAGCGGCGGGTGG
>JACXTT010006752.1_pt1 | contig 16315 bp, 16 predicted proteins | sample 9270951 | NCBI WGS metagenome assembly JACXTT01 (sample SAMN15532306, study PRJNA645909) | rock metagenome | isolation source: weathered quartz diorite | place: Puerto Rico | collected 2017-06-21 | reverse complement strand
CCCCCCGAAAAGCGGACGTGCAAGGGGAAACGAAGGGCCCGTTGAACGGGAATCAAAACAGGCCCAAGGGGCCGGTCGGCATGGCGGTAGCAGTGGCGTTCGCCGAATTCCTGAACAAAACGCACACCGGGGGCACCGTCACCGTGTATGGAACGCCCGGTGAAGAGATGATGCCGCCCGAAGCCAAAACCGAGATGATGCAGGCGGGGATTTTCAAGGGCGCTGACATTATCGTGCGCAGCCATTCCTTCGCGACGACCTCGCGATCCGCGCCGGGGTTCGGGACGTGCTGCATGAATATTGACGGAGCGAAATATACATTTTACGGCGCGCCCGCGCATCAGCTCACTGCGTGGAATGGACGCAACGCGCTCGAAGCGGTCATCAAGCTCTTCAACAATATTGACAGTGTGCGCAGCAACATCCGTCCGGAGGCGCGGATTCAGGGAGTAATCACCGAAGGAGGAGCGGCGCCCAACGTCGTGCCGGACAAAACCTCCGCCGATTTCTATATTCGCTATCCGGATGGGGTTTACCTGGCTCAGGTCACGCAGTGGGTGGACGATGCGGCGCGCGCCGCCGCACTGGCGACTGGAACGAAAGTCAAAATCGAGCACTATGGAAGCGACCGCGACGGCATTTCCCTGTCGTCACTCGAGGAGCTGGCGTTCGCTTACATGAAACAATTTGGAGCCACCGGCGTCGAGCCTGAACCCGGCAAACCCAAAGGATTCGAAGAGACGGGAAGCGTCTCCAGCCAAATCCCCGGCATCGGAGTGAGCGCGAAATCTTCTAATTTCACCAATCACACCTACGGCATGGAAGCCGACGCGCTGACGGACGTCGGCCATCAGGGGTTTCTGATCGATGCGGAAACGATGGCTGCAATTCTCTATGATTTCGCAACGCATCCGGAATTACGGGAAGCCGTGAAAACGGAATTCACCCGCATTCAGGCTCTTTTCGGGGAATACCAGAGCGCCCTGCAGAAAGCCTATCCGAAGCCAGATATTCCCGAACCGAAGCAGTGATTCTGCCGCGAATCTTTAGCTCGCATTGTCGCAAGATAAAGAATCATCCGTCACGCAAACACAAAAACGCGCTGTCATTCTGAGGGCATCCGATGAGGATGCCCGAAGAACCTCAACATCAGCTTATTCACCGACTTAATGCTCGGGTGCATTTGGCTATCGACTGAAAATCGTCGTTCCAAGCCAATTTTTCGGTCGCATGCAAGAGCTATCTGCTCACTCGAATTCTTTCAGTGTGCGCGCCATCTCGCGCAATCTTTCATCCACCGCGGCGAATACTGTTTCCGCTTCGAACGTGCCGTCCGCGTTTCGCCGGCCCGCCGCTTTGCCGGTCAGAATCTCGATGCCCTCTTCCACTTTGGCCACCGGCCAAATGTGAAACTTCCCGGCCGTGACCGCGTCGAGCAAATCGTCGCGCAGCATCAAATCCTCGACATTCGAAGCCGGCATCAAAATCCCTTGCGTTCCCGTCAACCCCTGAATCCGGCAAACGTCGAAAAACCCCTCAATTTTTTCGTTGATTCCGCCAATTGCCTGTATGTCTCCCTGCTGGTTCATCGAGCCGGTGACGGCAATATCCTGGCGAAGCGGCAAACCGGACAGCGCGGACAGCAGGGCATACACTTCCGTCGAACTGGCGCTGTCACCATCCACTCCCGAGTACGATTGTTCGAAGCAGATGCTTGCGGCAAGCGAAAGCGGTTTGTCCTGCGCGAAGCGGCCGCGCATAAATCCCGCGATAATCTGCACGCCCTTGTCGTGGAAGCGCCCGCTCAAATTGGATTCGCGCTCGATGTTGATCAATCCGGATTTGCCCAGTGCCACCGACGCGGTGATGCGCACGGGCTTGCCAAACGAATACCCGCCGATCTCCAGCACGCTCAACCCGTTCACCTGGCCGGCCTTGCTTCCGGAAACGTCGACCAGCAGCGTGCCTTCCTGAATCATTTCGCGAATGCGCGTTTCAATCAGGTTATGCCGCTCCATTTTCGAATTCAGCGCGCCACGCACATGCGCGACGCGCACGACGTTTTCGCCCGCAGCGGTGGCCGAGTAGTGCGCCTCGCGCGCTAGGTCGGCGATATCCACAAATCGCGCCGTCACTTTGTTGCGACGCCCGGCCCGGCGCACGCCGTATTCCAGCATGGCGGCGAAGGCGCCACGATCAAACGGTGACAAATTTTCTTTTTCAGACAGCGCCCGCAAGCGCCCCGCATATTCGGCGATCACGCCATCGCTCATGTGCATCTCTTCGTCGAACTCCACCCGCACCTTGAAAATTTTCCGGAAATCCTCTTCATACTCATACAAGAGTTCGTACATCTCGCGGTCGCCGATCAAAATCACCTTCACGTTGATCTCGATCGCTTCGGGCTTCAAGGCGCTGCCACCAAACGGATAAAAAATCTCAAGCGGCTGAATCTCCAGCCGGCTGTGGTTCAAGGTGCGCTTGAGCGCGCGCCACACACCCGTCTCCGACAAAGCCTCCATCGAGTACATAATCAGGAAACCGCCGTCGGCGCGCAGCAGCGATCCACCGCGCAGATCCATGAAGTCGCTGGTCCAGCCGCCACGCGCGTCGTAGGCGCGCTGAATCGTTCCGAACAGATTCGCGTACGTGGGTGTGGTTTCGAAAATCACGGGCGAATTATCTTCATCGTTGTGCGCCAGGATCACGTTCACGCCGTAAACGCGGAAGGGATCGCGCTCTTGTCCCGGAGGCGCCTTGGGCAAACCGTCCGGGTTTTCTCCTTCCGGCTCAGCTTCGCCTTCGCGCTCCTTGAAGGGATCGAGATTATCGAGCAAGTGGTGCCGCACTTCTTCCAAATATTCGGAGACGCCCGTGCCCGGATATTTTTCCTTCAGCTCCTCGATGACTCCGTCCACCAGCACCGACGCGGCTTCCTGCTCGAGGTAACTCAGTTCGCTGGCCAATTCGCGCGAGAGCGTCAGCGTCTTCCGGTACACCACCGTAAATTCTTGCCGGAATTGCTCGTATTTGCGCTCGATATCTTCCGCTACCGGCGCATCGAGTTTTCCTTCATGAACCATCTTCGAAATGTCCTCGATGGGAACCATCTGTCCCTCGAGCACCGGAAAAATTTCCGGCAGCGCCACCGCGCCCACCTGCATGTGCCCTAGCGCAAACTGCTCGCGCGCAATTCGCCGCGTGAAATCGTCCATCAACTCCTTTTCGCGCACCGTGAAGCGCTCGACGATCCGGCTCTTCTGCCTCTGGAAGGGCTCGCCTTCGAATACTTGCGGAATTCTTCGCCGCAGAAAATCGATGCCCGCCTGCATGTCTTTCTTGAACGAATTGGCCTGTCCGCGCGGGAGCACAAGGAGCCGCGGCCGGTCGGTAATTTTAAAGTTGTTGACATAACAGCGGTCCAGCGACGGCTTCGTCTGCGGGTGAACTTCTTCAATCATGCGCGCGATGGTGCCGCCGCGGCTGGTTCCCGCCAGCCCGCACACGAACACGTTGTACCCGGGCGCGGAAAGCTCCACGCCCATCTTGAGCGCTCGCAAGGCGCGCTCTTGTCCGATGAAGCCTTCGCGCAGCTCGGCTTGCGCCGTCGTTTCGAACGGGATGCGCGAAGGTTCGCACCGCCAACGCAACTGCGCCGGGGGGAGCTCGCTGTGCGCGACAGCAGGTTTGATGTCCTTGGTTGCCATACGAGCGGGGTACTCTAACACAGCCATACGCGGACAGGACGACTTTCGCCCGCCACGTTGAGCACAAGGTTACGCCGGTCGTCCGTTTCGCTAGCTGTCCGGGGGTCGCCTAAACTGGTCCTCTCACGCTTCTCTCGCGCAATTCAGCTTATGCGGGCGCCGCCAGCTTATCGCGGCGCTCCATGTAGACGCGAAACACGCCCATCGCCGCCGCAACGATGGTCGGTCCCGCGACAAGGCCCAACAGCCCAAATACTTCGATGCCTCCGAGAACGCTAATGAATAGCAGCAATTCGTTCAGGTGCGTGCGATTCCGCAGCAGCAGCGGCCGCAGGATGTTATCGGCCACCGCGGAGACACCCCCGCAAATCGCCACTACCAGGAGGCCACGACCCCAGTGGCCGCTGAAACCCAACCACAGAGCGCCGGGAACCCAGATCAGCGCGGAGCCTACCACCGGCACCAACGAGAAAAATGCGATGAGTACTCCCCAGAATACCGGCGTCGCAATGCCCGCCAGCGCGTAAGCCGTTCCTCCGAGAATTCCCTGGAGCGCCGCGACCAGCAACCCGATCGCGACGCTCGCAATAATCAGATCCCTCGATTCCCTCAGCATGTCCTTCTGAATCTCTTCGTCAAACGGCAATAGATGCCGCACTGCGCGCACGATGCTGTCCCCGTCGCGGAACATGAAAAACAGCGCGAAAATCGAAATGAAGAGATCGACAAAAAAAACAAAAGTGTTTCTCAAAAGCGCACCGAGCTTTCCCGCGAGAAACGCAGCAATCTTTTCCCCGCCTTGCCGCAAAGGTTCCGAGAAATCCATCACACGCCAGGCTGCCGGAAGATGGGCGCGAACCCAGGCCATCAGACGAGCGGGCACGGCGAGTTCCGGATTTCTCAACGTATTCTGCAAACCCGCCGTTGCGTCAATCGCTTCGCGGGCAGTGTACAGCAGCACGACCAGAGCCGGCACGATCAACAGCAGAGTGACTCCCAGCGTGCTTATCAGCGCGGCGGGAGTGGGACGCAGCCGGCGCGCGATCCGCTCGTGCAAGGGAAAAAAGAAAATTGCGAGCACAGCAGACCACGCCAGCGGCTCCAGGAACGGCTCCGCAATCAGGAAAACCAGATAGCCCAGGAGCAGCAGCGCCCCGTACGACAGTACGGTGGTTAACCGGTCACTGGTTGTCTTGAGGGCAACGGATGGTGTAGTCATGTGCGGTATATAATCGCCAAGGATCGAAGTATCGCCGGGCCCCACGGGCCAGGGTTACGCAACACCAGGTCGCACAAAGAAAAAGGCGTCCCGAGCATGGAATCGCAGCCCATTCGGCTCACTACCTATCAGTTTCGCCTCCTTGCTGTACTTGCTTTAGTGAATTTTGTCAACTTTGCCGATCGCCAGGTGGTGGTGCCGCTGCTGCCGCTTTTGCGACAGATGGGAGTAACGGATTCGCAATTGGGGTCGTTGCAAACATGGCTTCTCGTGGTTCTCGCCGCGGCCAGCATCCCGTCCGGATTTCTCGCCGACCGCTTTAGCCAAACGCGCATCATTGTCGGAGGTGTGGTCTTCTGGAGCCTGGCCACGGTCGCATGCGGTTTTGCTCCCACTTTCCTCGTCTTGGTCGCGGCGCGCGCGCTCATCGGAGTTGGTGAAGCGGCGTACGCTCCCGCGGCGCAATCCATGATCTCTGAGGCATTTCCCCACGAACGGCGCGCGATGGCGCAGTCCGTCTTCGCTTCCGGCATGCTGCTGGGAGGAGCCGCGGGCCTGGCCATCGGTGGCGTCATAGGCGCAGCGTACGGTTGGAAATACACGTTCATCTTCGTTGGACTGTTTTGCTTGATTCCGGGAGTGTTCGCGCTCAAGCTGCAGGAGCCTCCGCGCCGGCCGCGCTCTGAAGTGGTTCCTCTGAAGACTCTACTCAGTGTTCCGGCGTACCTCGCCATGATTGCGGCCGGAACGTTTATCACCTTTGCAAATATATCGCTCCTTACCTGGGGAGTTGATTTCGCCGTGAACTACAAGGAGTTCAGCCTTCGCGAGGCATCGGAATCCCTGGCCGTAGTGGCGTTGCTTTCTTTGGTGTTCGGCGTTCTCACCGGCGGAATTGTCGCCGATCGCCTGCAAAAGAAATTCGTCTACGGCCGGATCATCGTGATTGCGGCGGCGTTTCTGTGCGCCGCGCCGTTTGTTCTGCTGGCTATTCAATCGGATGAAAAGTGGGTCGTGCTGGCCGGACTTTTTATCGCGGGATTCTTCATGTCCTGGTATCACGGGCCGGTCACGGCGGTACTGCATGACCTGACACCACAGCGGGCGCATGCCACTGCCATTGGAGTCTATATGTTCGTCACGCAGCTTCTCGGCGCGCTGGGGCCCCAGTTGGTCGGCAAAATCTCCGATGCCAGCGATCTGCAACTGGGTTTACAAGTTGCCGTCGCCGTGATGGTCGGCGGTTCCTTGTTGATGTTCCTGGTCATTTATTTCATTCGCCGCGACGGCCTGCATCATCCGAAGCTCGCGGTCTTCCACTCGGAGGCTTATGACTGAACCATTTCCACCGAACAGCTCCGGATCCGCCGAAAAATGGGTCCTGCGCAACGACCCCGCCGGCGACGAGCCCGAGATTCAAGTGCCCCATGACCCCGAAGAGGACCAGTACCCCTCCCGCAAACTGGAGGAGGCTTGCAAAGCCGCGGGAGGTGTTGGCAGTCTCGGCTTCGCCCTGGGGTCCGGATTCCGTATAGCCGGGACGCGAGTGGGGTTAGAGGATCTCGTCAACGTCCAGGACAGCTCTCTGCAGGTCGTGGGCGAAGAGATTCGCAGCGCAAATGGTTACACCGTTCGCAAACTCGAAAACGGCATTGCGTATCAAGAAGGAGAACATATTTTAACCATCCGGCAATCGGCGCCTCATTCCCCATCACCGGACGATCCAGCGACGGTGCAGGAGACTTCGACTACGAAAACCGTGGGAACGCTCTCTCATTCAACGACTGTGACGGTAAAAGTCGCCACAAAAGGTGCCGTATGCTGGAATCCACCGTACAAAGACGAGCCCATTCCTCCCGAACGCCTTGCGGAGATCATGAAGAGAATCGCGCAAGCCCTGGCGTTCTATGAATCAAAGGCTGCGGGGCGAAATCGTTCTTAGCGAAAAGACCTTCGAAGCGCTACTTGAGGCCGGCCTTATCGATCAAGCGGAGTACATCGTCGTGCGCTACGTCATAGAGTGGGCGGACGTCATCTTCCTCGAGCCGTTCCCGGAGGTATTCCGCCGAAACGTAGCTCGCTTCGCGGTCCGTTAAGTCGCGGCCCGTGCGGTCGCGGAATTTCACGAACGCCGAGTGCGCCAGGCCCATCACGTGCGCTTCGCCGTCCACGAAGAATTTTGTGTCGATGGTATCGCTGTGGCGCGTGGCGATGCCATTCCACATGTGCGAGAAGCGACATTGGAAAACTTGCCCGCTCAACTTCGACGTCACCTCAAAAGCGGCGATGAACTGGCTCATGGCGCCGGAATTCGCTAATACGGGATAGGTGGGCACGCAGACTCCTTCTTTTTCTCAGCTTCGTTGCTTTTCTTTACTTCGTTCCCTCTTCGTCGTTTTTCTTCACCTGCTCGCCGTCGCCGCTGTCTCCGAATGCGCGTAGCTGCGAATCGCTGCCGCCACGCCCGCCCCCGTCGGCGCGCGGAAACCCTGATCCTGCAGCACTTTTTCAAGAGCCGCAAGGAATTGCAACACGAAAGGCTTCTGGCTACAGAATCCCATCAAGCCGACGCGCCAGATCTTGCCCTTTACCGGCCCGAATCCTCCGGCAATTTCGATATTGAATTCGTCGAGCAACTGCTTGCGCACTTTTCCGTCATCCACGCCGCTGGGAATCATTACCGCGGTGACGGTGGGCAGACGGTCCGCAGAATTCTTTACGAGCAATCCCATCCCCATGGCCTCGATCCCGGCAATCAGCGCCTGCTGGTTCGCGCGGTGGCGCACCCAGCGCGCCTCCAGCCCTTCCTCTACCACCAGGCGCATCGCTTCGCGCAAAGCATAAATCAGCGAAATCGGCGGCGTGTGGTGATAGAGCCGCTCCTTGCCCCAATAATTCATCGCCGTGGTCAGATCGAAATACCAGCTCTGCACTTTGGTCTTGCGCTTGCGAAACACTTCTCCCGCCGCAGGGCTCACCGTAATCGGCGACATTCCCGGCGGCGCGCTCAATGCCTTCTGCGAACCGCTAAAGCAGATGTCAATTCGTTCGCGGTCGACGTGGAGCGGCACCGCGGCCAGCGACGCCACTGAATCCACCACCAGCAACGCTCCCAGTTCATCAGCTACTCTCCGGAAACCCTCGAGCTTGGTGAGTACGCCAGAAGACGTTTCGCCGTGCGCCAGACCGATCATCTTGATTTTTTTGCCTTTGCCTGCCCGGCGAACATCTTCCGGGTCCACCGGCACACCATACGGAACCTCAACTTTTGTGACCTTGGAGGAAGCCCGAGAGGCAATGTCAAACATGCGGTCTGAGAAAGTGCCGTTGACCGCCACGATGGCCTCGTCTCCCTCCTCCAGCGTGTTGAGGACCGACGCCTCGATCCCACCTGAACCCGAAGCTGAAAGGGGCATCGTCAGCCGATTTTCCGTCTGGAAAATCTGACGCAGCAGCAACTGGGTTTCGTCCATGCAGCCCCTGAACCATGGATCGAGGTGGCCAACGAGCGAGGTCGCCAGTGCCCGATAGACTCGAGGGTCAATCGAGGACGGTCCCGGCGTAAGCATCAACCGGTTCGGGGGAGTGAGTTCACCAACGTGCTGCGTCATAACCTGCCCTTCTCTTGTTACGCTGGAACCCAGCCTGGAATCATTGGCCGCGCACGGCCGCGATCTGGGAGGGACGTGGATTCTCGGAGCGAACAGTGATTTTCGCGCACTCCGGCAGAGAGGCGCAACCGTCAATTTGGCTCGGAGGGCTCCCTGGCAGCCTGCCCCTGGGGAGCTTTGGTTCCAGGCAAATTTGCTTGTCGAATTTCCCTTACAGGAGTAGGATTTCCCCCATTCGGGTCAAATTGGTCTTTCCCAGGGCTCACGAAACAATTTAGTCCACGGTGCCGATTAGCTGGCAACTCTCAGCGGTACCCTATGTGTATAAGTGACCATGCTTCATTCCAAATCTTTGGGCCCTGGATTTATGACCGCGTAAGTCGCTTTACCCGCCTTGTCGAGCCCGATGAATTTCACCTTATGTATATCCAAAACGGGAAGTTGTCCCGCGATTTGAAGTCCACTGCGTTGAGGAGGTCCCGTGAAAAGCAATTCTGTTCTTACCCTCTTGCTCGCAGGACTACTTTTAGTGACACTCATTGCTGGTTGCGGTAGCAGTGGGCCGCCACCTCCCCCGCCGATCATCACGGTGACCATCTCCGCGGCCAGCAACTTTGTGCTGGCGGGGGGAACTGTGGGGCTTACCGCGAGTGCAGACGGCGATCCTGCAAACAAGGGCGTAACCTGGAGCATCACTCCCTCCGCGGGAGCAGGGACTTTAAGCAGTCAGACTCAATTTTCCGCCACCTATAACGCCCCGGCTACTCCGCCATCCAGCGACTTGAATGTGACGATCACCGCCACCTCCGTAACTAACCCCGCGGACTCAGCCACGGCGAACATTACTGTCCCTGCCATCATGGTTTCCCTTTCACCCTCGGTGAACCTGGTAGGAGCCACCGGCACGTCAGTGATTACGGCTACGGTGAGCAACGATCCAGCAAACAAAGGAGTTGATCCTGCGTCCTGGACCGTTGCCTGTCCCACCCCACCATGCGGAACCCTCAGCAATCAAACTACGACATCCGCCACTTATACGGCTCCCGCAACCCCGCCACCCCAAGACGTGCAGGTGACCATCACTGCCACTTCGATCAGCAGTCCCAAGCAAATGGGGAATACCGGAATCACGTTCGCGGCGATTCAGGTTCTCCTCTCCGCGAATCCTACTTCCATGCAGGCCACTGGCACATCGACGATTAGCGCGACGGTTAACTTTGATCCTGCGAGCGCGGGCGTCGACCAAACATCCTGGGCCGTTACGTGTGTCGCATCGCCATGCGGAGCGCTCAGCGGTCAAACCACCACGTCCGCAACGTATACAGCCCCAGCTAGCCCGCCGTCGAGCGATCTGTCGGTGACCATCCTGGCTACTTCCGTGTCGAGCCCAAAGCAGACAGGTTCCGTGACGGTCACGGTGTTGGCCATCAAGATCACTGTCTCACCTACAACGGCGCTTGTCCCGGTGAGTACCGGATCGGTGCCGTTCACCGCCATGGTTCAGAACGATCCGGCGGCAAGTCCGCCGGTCAATTGGACACTCACGCAAACACAAAACGGAACTACAAGCGCGTGCTCGCCGGGTTGTGGCCTGGTACCAGCCAGCACGACAAGTGGTGCGCCGACGACGTACACGCCTCCCACGTCGCTGCCAACATCCGCAACGGTGACGGTCACTGCAACATCGGGGACGGATACGACCAAGACGGTAAACGCGACGGTCACACTTACCAACGGCACTGTGCAGATTGTTCCCGACAAACTGGACTTCGGTAGCGTGAAGACCAACCACACTAGGGCCTTGCCGACCACAGTGACCAACACAGGGAGCGGAACGCTAACCATCAACAGCATCACAATCGGGGGAACCAATCCCGGTGAATTCTCTATCACGACGAACACCTGCGGCTCGAGCCTGTCCGCGGGAGGCAATTGTCAACTTACGGTGACCTTTAAACCGCTAAATCCGGTCGCCTATAACGCCACTCTCTCCATCACGGATAGCAGCAGTGATAGTCCACAGCAGGTGAGCCTGACGGGAAGGGGTATTTTCTTCAGGATCTTTGGGAGCCCGGCAGCGGTTAGTGCGGCGTTAACCACGAACAAAGCGCCGAATGTGCCAACCCCAACGGGACCCAACTCTGTGGGAACGCGCTTGTTGGACCTGGTTGATTCCACGCGCAACGATCCATTCCTAGCCAATAGTACGAAGCGAGAACTACTGGTGCGGATGTGGTATCCGGCGACTGCCGCTCCGAGCTGCCGACGCGCAGAATACACTTCCCAGCAGGTCTGGAACGAATTCTCGCGGTTACTGGGAGTTCGCTTGCCCCAGGTCACCACGAATAGTTGCTGGGATAGCGCGATGGCCGACGGCGTCCATCCGGTGGTCGTATTCACGCACGGGTATACGGGGACGTTCACCGATTACACCTTCTTGTTTGAGGACCTTGCCAGTAGGGGCTATGTGGTGGCCTCGGTGGATCACACATTCGAAGCGACTGCGGTAGAGTTTCCCGATGGGCGGCTTGCCGAGTCAGTTCTTGGCAGCCATCTGGGAACCGCGCTGCGAGGCGATGAGCCAGCCATGGACTTTGCCTTGTCGGTGCGCGTGAGCGACCTGAAATTCGTGGTGAATGAATTGGAGCTGCTGAACGCCGGGGCCGACGCACGGCTTGCGGGAAAGCTAGACATGTCTCGGGTGGCCCTTGCGGGACATTCATTGGGCGGATTGGCGGCCATTCTCGGCGTGGAAGAAGAGCCGCGCTTCCGCGCGGGGATCGTACTGGATGGCGCGATGCCAAAGTCCTTGGTACGCGAAATCGACACGCCCATGCTAATTCTCGCGGATGGGCGAGACACATGGAGTGATGATGAGCGGAGCTTGTGGAGCGCTTTGCGCGGGCCGCGGCTGGCGGTGAATCTCCAAGGCACGGAACACGTCACGCCATCCGATTTGGTGTGGCTGGCGATGGGCGCGGTGAAGACCGGCACAATGGGTCCGGAAAAAACAATTGCCGCCATACGAAACTATGTCGCGTCGTTTCTCGACGCCAATCTTCTCGGCAAAGAGCCCGATGCCCTCTTGACCGGGTCGTCTACGGAGTACCGCGACGCGGTCTTGACAACGCGCAAGGAGTTGTTGCGTGCCAAATACTGAGCGATTGCGTTTTTGATTTGCCCGCATCGCGCGGTCAGGGACAAAGAACGAACAAGAAGAACTCTGCACACGCTCTGAATTGAGCTGTGGCGCGCGGCGCATTAATTCGCCGAGCAGAAACCACACTTAGAATTCGCGTGCGCCGGCCTCCTTCGCGAAATCTCCGCGCCCATCGGCCGCGGGTACGGCAAACCAGCGCGGATACACCTCTTTGAAATCGGCGATGATCGTCTCGTAAGGCACGTCGGTGTAATGGCCTCGCTGCTTCACGTACTCCATGTGACGCTGGCCGCCCTGGTCGAATTCGTGGAAGAGCGAATCGTTTCTTCCATCGAATTCCAACGAGCGCACTCCGAAACGCTTGCAGAGACTCAGATTAAAGGCGGGCGTAGCCTTGACCCAGCGGCCGCCGAGGTAAAGCTCGGTGTAGCCGTGCCAGATAAAAAGATTTCCGCCTGTCAGCTCGAGAAGCTTTTTCGTGGACAAGTGATTGCGTACATCGCCGTAACCGACTCGCGCAGGAATACCCACCGACCGCGCGGCCGCCGCGAGCAGCGCTGCCTTAGGGATGCAAAAGCCCCGCTTCGCGCGCAGGCAATCGCTTGCACGAAAATAAGAGCGCGCTTCGGCAGCATAATAAGGGTCGTAGAGAATTTCGTCGCGCACGGCGTAATACAGTTTCACGGCGCGCGAAAGGTCATCAGTGGCATCCGCCGTCGCCTTCTCCGCGAAGGCTTGAACATCGGGATCGCCGCTGTCGATGAACTCGCTTGCCGCCGTGTACTTTTCTAAATCCATCACCGTTTCATCACCTCGCAAAATCTGCTCGCGCGAGAAAGAAGTGAAAATCGCAGCGCGGCGGGCTGCCATGCAACTCCTCACGCCGGATCTTTCGCTTGCAGCGTCCCGCCCAGGACCAGCAGCAGCGTCACCGCCGCCAGCAGGTAGACGCCGGCAAACGCTCCCAGAAATCGCAACATCAGCAATGCGCTTACGCCCGTGCACGCCCCGCACAGAAGAACGATCCGGCCGCCGCGCTCCATATTCCGCGCCAGGAAGGAGATCACCGCAAGAAAAAACATCTCCCCAGAAAACAGCAGCCACGAGGCTTTCACAATTCCGTCCAGCGGAGGCGCCAGCATGGCTCCCGCTTCGATCCGGTGAACCAGCCGGCTGTATCCGCTGGCATGAAGAATCGATGATGCTAGCAGGAAAAAGCTCCCCAGCGGCGTAAGCCAGCGTGCGGATTTCATTCGTTTCCTTCCTTAAGCGCCTCACGCGAACAGCGCAGTAAGCAATCCTCGGCATTCGGCTCAATCGCGAGATAGCCGCTCACACAGAGGTCTACGATCGTGGCCGCTATGCAGCGCAAGGCCACGGCGTTGTCCAACAGCGCGCCGCACTCGGCAGGAGTGAGATTCTCTGGTGGCTCGTACTGAACGGTGGCCGAATCTTGTTCCGGGTCGCCCCCTTTCGTCCATCCGAGCCAAAACATATAGAAAGCAGCGGCGATTGGTATCATGAACGGCCAAACAGTCAGCAACAAGGGCACAGCGATTACCTTGGTCTAGATTGTATCCATTATTCCTGCGGTCTTGCCTTCATTCCTGCACGCAAATATGTTACGAACTGTTCAGGAAATTTTCCCCCGCCCGTAACCTACCCCGCACCTCTCGGGAATACAACCCTAGACTCAGACTTTTCCCAGGAGGCTTGTCAATGAACCAAAGACTTTTGAAGATTATGGGGTTTGCGCGCAGAAAATCGCACGGAGTACCTCTGGGCGCCCGCAAAGCGGTCACCGCCGGTGTGTCCGTTGCGTTCGCACTTACATCCGCAGCATCCGGTTTCTTTCCCGCAGCCGCAGAGGCCAAGGCGCATCCCGCCGCGCCCCAAGTGCTATCAAGCTCCAGCACTCAGTGCACCTTACACTCGGCCCAGGGCGACATCGAGCACGTCATCTACATTCAATTCGACAACGTTCACTTCACCCGGGATAACCCGAACGTTCCCTCCGACCTGGAGCAAATGCCCCACCTGCTCAACTTTTTCGTGAACAACGGCACCTTCTCCACTAACCATCACACTCCGCTCATCGCCCACACTGCCGACGACATCATCACTTCTCTCACTGGGGTTTACGGCGAGCGCCACGGCCAGCCCGTTTCCAACAGCTTCATTATTTCAACCCCGCTGATCCCGATGGCCTCGGTTCAACGTTTACCACGTCCTTTACATACTGGACCGACCTCGTCGATCCCGTCGCGGATCCCACCTTTAGCCTGCTCACCCCATTGGGCAAGAACGCCCCGGCACCTTGGGTCCCTTTCACTCGCGCCGGATGCAACGTTGGCGCCGTTTCCATCGCCAACATGGAAATCGAGAACACCGGCAGCGACATCACCACCGTCTTCGGCGCCGGCTCACCCGAAGCAACCGAGGCGGCCAACGATTTCCGCCAGGCCACCAGGGACTTCGTCGGCATCGCCATTCACTGCGCTGCGGGTGACCCCGTCTGCGCCGGTCGTAACAACGGGCCCGATGTCCTGCCAAGCGAACCTGGTGGCTACCTTGGGTTCAGCGCCCTCTACGGCCACAAATACGTTGTCCCAGTTATCGCTCCCGGCGGTCTGAACGATCTTTCCGGCAAGCCCATCACCGGATTTCCCGGCTTCGGTGGCATCTCGGCGGCTCAGTCGCTCGCGTATACCGCGTGCCAGCTTGAAAGTATCCACCGCCGCCCTTGCGGGCGATGAGCCGACCTACATCAGCCTCGAGAACCGCTTACAGACCATTACCGGACTGCGCGACGCCCTTGCAGCTCAGATGCTTGATGCCCTTGCCAGTGCGGAGTTCCAAGGCAAGCCGATCAGTCCCGCGCAAAAACTGGTGCTCGTTACCCTAGCCAATAATCTAGTGAATAACGTAAACAAGCTCGCCGCCCACTAGAGCGACGGCCACTAACCATCGTAACCCTCAACACCTCACACGACACCGCGCCAGGAAGCGAAGGTCTTGACGGGCAGGTGGTAAATCTTTTCTCCGCTTTTTCACTTGGCTTTTATTCGGCAAGTGAGTAGATTCCTCATCAGCCTGCCCTCCCGAGGTGCTCATGAAAACCTTGATCCCTCTCTCCGTGTTTGTGTCTCTTGCTCTGTTTTCTCTTGCAACGCAGCTCTCCGAAGCCCCCGCCGGCTTCGACAACAAGAGCAACGGCCTCGTCGACGCCGCCACCCACGCCGCCGACCAGGCCAAGTTCGAGGAAACCGAGGCTCTCGCCGATGGCCTCGGCCCGATTTACAATGCGCAATCCTGCCGTGAGTGTCACCAGAACCCCATCTCCGGCGGCTCCAGTCAAGTCTCTGAACTACGCGTCGGTCATAACGATGCCAAGGGCCAGTTTCAAAATCCGGATATTCCCATAAACCATGGCGCGGAAATCATCAAGGGCCGCTCCCTGATCAATGACCGCGCCATCTGTCCCAGCGGCGCGTTCCCTAACACCGAAATCCAGGAACACGTCCCAGATACCGAAAATATTCGCACCTTCCGCGTCTCGCTCAATCTTCTCGGCGACGGCTTCGTCGAAGCTGTTGCTGACCAGGTCCTCGTCGATCTCGCCAAGGAACAGTGCAAAAAGAGCGGACACAAAATATGCGGCCAGGCTCTCTACGTTCCTATTGTCGAAGCCCCTGGCCATACCGGAGTCGGCCGCTTTGGCTGGAAAGACCAGCAAGCCAGCTTGCTTTCCTTTTCCGGCGATGCCTATCTCAACGAAATGGGCATCACCAATCGCCTCCAGCCCGATGAGGTCACAAATCTTTGCAACACCGCTTCCGAACCCAACGACACCCTCGGCCCCGACGGCCTCACCGACATCGACCACTTCGCCCGCTTCATGCGCGCAACCGAAGCCCCCGCGCGCGACCTGGCACTCGCCCAATCACCAAAAGCCAAACACGGCGAAGCTCTCTTCGACAAAATCGGTTGCGTCACCTGTCATGTCCCCACCCTCACTACCGCTCCCGTGGGCACTGCGATCAACGGCGGCACTTTCAGCATTTCCCCCGCCATCGGCGATAAGACCTTCCATCCCTACGGCGACTTCCTCCTCCATAACATCGGCAGCGGCGATGGCGTCGTCCAATCCATGACCGAGCACTACGGCAAAAAGATGTACTCGATTACTTGGAAAAATCTCTCCATCCCCGAATTCAACAACACCGCCAACAAGATACGCACCGCCCCGCTCTGGGGCCTCCACCTCCACTCCCGCCTGATGCACGATGGCGCCTCTCTTACCTTCACCGATGCCATTCTACGCCACCGCGGCGAAGCCGCCCACGTCACCGAAAAATTCGAAAAGTTCAAGCCCGCCGAAAAAGAGGCTCTCCTCGAGTTCCTCCGCTCCTTGTAGTGGCGGGCCATTCCTTCCGGAGCGTCTGTAGTGGCCGGTTTTCAAACCGGTGGCCTCGCTCTTGTTATCTACCCCCCCGGTCCAGCGATTCCGCAATCGACCTCCCAGAAGCCGAGGATGTCTTTGATAACTTTTGCGATAGGGGCTTCAGCGAGTGTCGAGAGATTTCGCACGGCCTTTTTCCATCCGGTGAGACTCCTC
>JACXTT010006751.1_pt1 | contig 16317 bp, 16 predicted proteins | sample 9270951 | NCBI WGS metagenome assembly JACXTT01 (sample SAMN15532306, study PRJNA645909) | rock metagenome | isolation source: weathered quartz diorite | place: Puerto Rico | collected 2017-06-21 | reverse complement strand
GTGGTAAGCCGCGAATTGCCGCCGCCCGTGACGCGTTACGAAGCCGCCGGCCTGCGCAAAATCTAGCGGCTGGAAGCCGAGCAGCGATCGCAGTAACCTAATTGTGCCAGCCAGCCTAAGCCCGAGTTGCATTAAGCGGGGACACTATGAGAAATCGGACCAGAGTTTTCTATTTTGTTTGTTTTGGATTTGTCTTGATCTTTGCGCGCATTCTGTGGGCACAAAGCCCGCCCAGCCGGGCGCTGATTGTGAACGGAAAAGAATCGGGCACGGTCGTGCAGATGAGCGGCCGCTCCTACGTCGACCTCGAAACCGTTGTGCAGTTCACAAACGCGTCGGTCATGATCGAGCCGAACCGCATTCTGCTGACGTTTCAGGCGCCGGCGCCCTCCGCGAGCTCGAGCGCTTCACCTCCGCCTTTGCCGCCACCGCCTCCGCCGGGCTTTTCTAGGGATTTTTCGCGTCTGGCAATTGCGGAGCTCGCGGAAATGCGCGAATGGAGAGGGGCCGTCGGCACCATTCTCGCCTATGGTGTCCCAGTCGTGGGAACATGGCCGCGCGACTATCGTGACCGCGCCGAGGCCGATCTCAACCAAGTGTCAGTGACCGTAGCCACGGCTGCGGATCATGACGCGATGCAATTGCTCGCAAACGAATTCACGAATCTTGAGCGTTGGGCGGACAGCGTCGTAGCAACGCGGCAAGCGTTGGACGCGACGAAAACTGTAAATGCCGATGTGATGCAAAACGACCAGGCGCTCGCCAAAATTTCCGCGTGTGGCCGCTTTCTGGGTTCGATGCTCGTCAGCGGATCGTTTGCCGACGATCCCAGCTGCCACTAACACCTGGAAAGCTTCACACGCCAAGTAGCGCCGGCGTCTCACCCGCGATTTTTCCTCTTTTTTGGACCAAGCGGCAAGCCGCCAGCAAGATGCCCGCGCCACCAACAGCGCGGGAATCGGGAACATCTCCTAGTGAAACCGTGCGTAACTGAAGTATATTGAACGGCTGCGTTTTGCTGGGTGGTTCCCGACTTAAGGATCCATTCAAATCAATTCGGCCATTTTCCCGACAAAGGGTTCATGCTCCTTTGAAGCGGGCTGGGCGTAAGACCCGATTGGAAAGGAAACACGCTATGACGGCAACATCGCCGAGCGCAGGCGAGAGCGCGGCCGGAGCCAAGGCCACGCCGGTTTCTGATGCGGCGTGGAAGTGCCTCCAGGGCGCGTATGACCTGCAGGTACACGTCGCACCCGACGTGATCGAGCGGCGCGTCGACGACTTGGACCTGGCGAAAGAATTCCTCGGCCGAGGCCTGCGCGGCTTCGTCCTCAAGTCACATTATTTTCCCACGGCGGAGCGCGCCAAAGTGGTCACGAAGGCCGTGCCCGGAATCGCCGCGTACGGCGCCATCACACTGAATCACTCCGTGGGAGGCCTCAATCCCGTTGCGCTCGAGCTTGCCGGCCGCTCGGGATGCAAGATCGTCTGGTTCCCGACCGTGGACGCGAAGAATGAAACCGCAGGACGCCTCGACGGCCCTAACGTGAAGCTGCCATTCTGGGCAAAGATTCAGCGCGAACTTGCTGCAACCGGAATTGCGCCGCCGCCTCTCACGGTGCTCGACGCCGACGGAAAGGTGAACGAGGCCACGCGGCGCTGTATCGAACTGATCGCCAAGCACAATATGATCCTCGCGACCGGGCACCTCGGGCGCGTTGAAATTTTCGCACTGGTGAAAACGGCGCGCGAAATGGGGACGAAAAGAGTCCTTGTCACGCACGCGGAATTCCCCTCCCAAAACCTGACGGCAGACGAACAGAAGCAGCTCGCCGCAATGGGCGCGTTCATCGAGCACTGCTTTACCACTATGCATACCGGCAAAGCCCCGTGGGAAGCGGTCCTCGAGAGCGTTCGCGCAGTGGGTCCGGAACGCTGCGTCCTTTCAACGGACCTGGGACAAACGATCAATCCTCCCGTCGCCGAGGGCTTTGCCATGTTCGCGCAAAAGATGCTGGACGGCGGCTTCAGCCTGGAAGAGATTCGCCGCATGACGGTCACGAACCCAGCCGCTCTTGTTCAATAAATTCTCGCTTACAAATTACGGAGAATTTTCGTATGAAGCCAAGAATCGTTCGCAACATCGATCGGCCGGACCCGGAGCTCGTTCGAAAACTTGGGGAGTACGGCACGGCGACGGTACACGAAGCGCAGGGCCGCACGGGCTTGATGCTGCCGTACATGAGGCCGATTTACCCGGAAGCCCGCATCGCAAGCCCTGCGGTGACCGTGCTCTGCCATCCCGGCGACAACTTGATGTTTCACGCCGCCATTGAGGTATGCCGCCCGGGAGACGCGTTGGTTGTAACGACGCATTCGGATTCCACAGACGGGATGTTCGGTGAATTGCTGGCGACTTCGTGCCGGGCTCACGGAATCGCTGGCCTAGTGATCCACGCGGGCGTCCGCGACGTCGCCGACCTAACCGCCATGAAATTCCCGGCCTTCTCGCGTGCCATCTCCGCTCAGGGAACGGTTAAGGAGACAGCCGGATACGTGAATGTGGACATCACTTGCGCCGGAGCGCTGGTTCATCCGGGCGATATCATCGTGGCCGATCAGGACGGCGTCGTGGTGGTTCAGCGCCAGCAAGCAGCGGACGTCGTCCGCGCATGTGAGGCACGACTCGCCAAGGAAGCAAAAAACCGCGAACGCTTGCGTGCCGGTGAACTCGGCCTCGACATGTACGGTCTCCGCGAGAAACTGAAGAACTTAGGCGTAGAGTGGGTCGACCGATAGGAGTGGTGGCGCACGCCTTGTTGCGCGGGCCGGGCAATTCCGGGAGCGCCAATCTCCCGATTGGCGAATGGCCGACGCCATTCAGGAGAATGGCGCTCCCGGGGGACGTTGTCGACGATCAGCCGCTGCAGGCTGAAAGCTTGCGCCGCATAGCCTTAAATTTCTCTCAGTCGCTGCTCGAGCTCCGCCGCTTTCGCAGCATCCTGAAACAATCGAATCGCCGCGACGCCCGCCGCTCCCACTGTGATGCACGTGCGCGCATTTTCGAGATTCACACCGCCAATCGCGAGCACAGGAATTTTCACTGACGCGCAAACTTCCTTGAGTCGTTCAATTCCCTGCGGCCGGCCGAACGCCGCCTTCGACGGGGTCTCGAACACAGGTCCGAAAAAAATATAGTCCGCCCCCGCGCGCTCGGCAGCGTACGCCGATTCCAGGGAGTGACACGAGACGCCGATGCGAAAACCCAGCCTGCCGGCGGAGCTGCGCCATCGGACGACCTCTTCAACCGGCAACGATTTTTCTCCGAGATGCACTCCCGCTGCGCCGGCGGCCAGTGCTACATCCAGGCGGTCATTGATGAGGATCTGCACACCTCGCGCGCGCGACTCGGCGACAGCAAAACGTGCGAGTTCCAGGAGCGGGCGCGCCTCGAGATCCTTTTCACGGATTTGAATCCAGTCCACCCGCGCGGCGATCGCCTTTCGAATGGAATCGCGAAGCAAGGGTGAATCACGCGAAGAGCGATTTTCGGCGAGTGCGCTCGAATCGGACGAGGCAGGCGCCGCTTCGAACGCGTGCCGGTCCGTGACGTAGCAAAGAATCGGCCTAGGTCCGGCTGGCAACGGAGTCCGTCCGGCCCCGCAGCATGCTTCCGGCGAGCACGACGTCCAGGGCGCCCAAGCCGGTCACCGTGCCTCGCACGGAGGGGTGCAGTAGAAAGGGAATCAACCCGGGATACCTGTCGAGGAAGAAGTTATGGTCCCAGTAACCGAGCCAGGGCACGAGAATCAACAGCACTCCAAGCAGAAAGACATCGAGGGCAAGCAAAACGTGCAGGAAAGATTTCATTCGGGCTACTTCTATCGGGCCTTCCCGAGAAGGGCAATCCGCTCCGAAACGTCGCGGTAATCGATGTTCATGGCGTAAACCTGGGAGAAGCTGTTAAAGGCCGCCTTCGCGTCGCCCGCCATTTCCTGCGCGATTCCCAAATCGTACTTCAACGCCAGAATGGTTTCCTGGTCGATCCCCGGTGTCTTCAGAGCGCGCTCGTACCAGATCGCAGCAATGGCCGGTTGCCCCTTCTCCATGAATGCCAAGCCAAGGAGGGTACTACATTGCATGGCATAACGGAATGCCGGGCCTTTGCCTTTTTCACTCGCGCTGGCGACCCTTTGAAACTCGCTGATAGCCTCCTCGAGCAAGCCCATCTCGCGGTAGGCAATACCCAAATTGTAGTGGGTCTCGAGATCTTCGTCTTCGTCCTTCGCTTCACCGAGGTCCGTGCGAAACTCTTCGAACAGGTCGCCCAGGGGGCCAGTCGGCGGGGCGCTCGCCCCAGCTCCACTGGACGCCCCGGAGACTGCTGGCTGGCCATTTCCGAAAGCAGCGCGGGGAGGAGGCGCAGTTACAGGAGGAGCGGGAGCCGGAATGGAATTTTGCGGCGAGGCATGTGTTGACTCGCCGCCCATTCCGAGCGACGACGTGATGGACTCTAAGTCTTTGGTCAAGTCGGCGATGAGCGCGTCCGCAGCACTCACCTCAGACTCGGCAACGGCAACCGGCGCCGCCGGTTGCAGCTCAAGGTCGAAGGCAGGCGCATCCACCGCTTCAGCTTGCGCGTGCGCCACCGTTGCAGGAACGAGGGCGGGCGAAGGGGGTGGTGGCGCCGACTGCTGCGCCACCGGTTCGCTGGCGACCGGTTCGTCTTGCATCGCGCTTTCGAGTTGCTCGGACAACGCCGCCCACTCGTCCGAAAGATCAACTTCATGCACGGCCGATTCGACGGGCACGGGGACTTCCGCTGGCGGTGCGGGCAGCTTCTCCGGGGGAGCTTCCACGACTGGTTCGGCGAGTTCCGCCTGGATGATCGGCACGGCAAATTCCTGCGGCGCTGCGGGCGCTGGTTGAGCAGACGTAGTTGCCGCTGGCGCTGGCGGAACCCCGGCGGCGCGTTGGAACCGGCGTCGGAACTCCGCATAGCGCTCGGCGCCGGCTCGGTCACCATGCTCGATGGCAATCTCCTCGAGTAGCGCGGCAATCTCCGCAGTTCGGTGGTCGTCCCCAGCGCCTACGGATAGGTCGAGGAGACGCTCGAGGACCGGAGCGTGGCGCGGCGCGCGCTCGCGAACAGACTCCAAGAGGTCGATGGCTTTTTGCGTCAGACCGTAGCTCGAAAACAAATCGACGTCGGTCAGGGCCTGCGTGACGTAGCGCTGAGTTTCATCATCGAGGGTCGCTTCGGCAGCGGCGGGGACTTCCGGCTTGGCCTGCACTTCCGAGGGAGCCACTTTCACCGGCGGCGAAATCTCACCTGTAATCGGTTGCAGCCCGGACTTGGCGCGCAACTTCAGATAGCTGCGCCGGATGGTTTCATCTTCCGGCGTTCGCTCCAGCAATTTTTCGTAGGTGGCTAGCGCCTTGTCGCTCTCCGCCGCACTCTCGTACGCGAAGGCGAGTTGAGCCAAAGCATCCGGCAGCCGGAACGAGTCGCTTGCTCGCCCGTACAGATCCACGAGCCATTCAAGCGGCTCCAGCTTGCCCGGGCGGCGCTCGGCGAGAGCTGAGAGTGACTGTGCCAGGGATTCGTGTTCGCCGGCGTCGGTCATCGCGTTGCGAACGCGGCCAACCAGCTCCTCCGCGCGATCCAAGTTCCCCGCGTCTAAGAGAGCAGTCGCAACGCGGTGCACCACTAGGAATTGCTTCGCGTCGCGCGCGTAGGCTTTCTCCGCCAACTCAACCGCCTTGGCCAGCTGGCCGCCGTCCAGGTAATGGCCTAGCAAGACCTCCGACGTGTCCCCGCCAGCATCCTGGTCCCCAAGCGATTCGAGCATCTTCGCGGCGTCCGCGGTCTTGCCGGCTGCCGTTAAGGCGCGTACCTTTACGACGAGCGACGGCTGGTGCCCCGGCTCAAGTTGCAGAATGCGATCGGCCAAGCGAACAGCTTCGGGGTGCTCGCCGCGCTCGTGAAGCTTTTGCAGCGCGCCGTGGAACATTTCGACCGCTTCTTTCTGCTGGCCCATCGAGAGATGCAGTTCCCCAAGCCGCGTTTGCACGCGCAGATTGTCCGGCTCGGCCTCCAGCAGTTTCTTCAGTAGCGCCGCCGCTTGTGGCTGGTGTCCCGCCTTGAGTTGTATTTCCGCGAGCTGCAAGTAAATCGGACGCGCTTCGCTCAAGACTCCCTGTTGAACGTAGAGTTCAGCCAGACGTTCCAGCGGGCGGCTTTCCTCGGGCGCGAGCTTGGCGACCTTTTTGTAGATTGCAATGGCCTTGGTCGTAAAGCCGTCGTTCAAGAAAATTTTCGCCAGGCGTTCGAAATACTCGAGCGCCTGAAAGGTCTCCCCTTGCCGGACAAACAAATCTCCCAGCGTCATCAGGGTGACCTGATCCTTTGGCTCGTTTTTCAGGATTTGTTGGTATTCGAGGATGGCTTGCGGCAGTTTCCCCTGCTGGAGATACTTCTGCGCCGCATTGAGATGCTTGCTCTTGTTATAAGCCATCTTCTGTAGCTCTTTCCATTGTCCCGGCTGGAAAGGTAGAAGTCGGACAAAAGTTGACTCGCCGCGACAGCCATTTCTGGCCGGAACGGTGCGGCGCTATAAGCAGACTGATCCAGCCGGAGCGTCGGAAGGATCATCCCGGCAGGCTCATTTCACGCTAGCATGCCGCAAAATCCCAAGTCAACGCGAGGCATTGAAAAGCGTACGTGGCAGTAAACAAGAGGGTTAAGAGGCGACCCCCGGGTTTCTCTCATGGTTCTGGGCCACATCCAGGTTTTCCTGAGAATCGATCGGCAGGGATACCTGGGTCGCGCCAGCGGCCCAGCAGCAGGCCTCCCGGACGGGGGCAAAGGAAAATCGGTGATGCGGCGTAGGCCCGTGCGCCCGCAGGGCCGCTAGGTGCTCCGGGGTTGCGTAGCCCTTATGCTGTGCCAGCCCATAAAGGGGGTACGTCCGGTCCCACTCGACCATCTGACGGTCGCGCTCTACTTTGGCCAGAATGGAGGCCGCCGCGATCGAGATGGAGCGCGCGTCGCCATGAATGAGCGATTTCTGCTCAATGAGCACGTCCAATTGCATGGCGTCCAAGAGTAAGTAGTCTGGGCAAATTGCAAGCTGGCGCAGTGCTTCAACCATGGCTTGGCGGCTGGCCTGGTAGATGTTCCAGGCGTCGATTCGGCGGGCATCCACTTCCGCGACGGCCCAGGCGAGGGCGTGGTCGCGAATCCGCTTCGCCAGAACCTCGCGGCGGGCCGGAAGCAATTTCTTGGAATCGTCGAGACCAACAATGCGGCGCCGGGGATCGAGGACGACCGCCGCGGCAACCACGGGACCGAACAGCGAACCGCGTCCTACTTCGTCCAAGCCGGCGATACGTTGCCAGCCGCGCCGGCGCGCTTCACGTTCGAATCGCGAGGAGCACAACCTCCGCATCGCCGCGGATTTTACCACGCGAAATTAGGATGAGCCGGGGATTGTTGACGCAAAACAGAACGCCGAACACAGAAGGTTACTGCCTCGCAGCGCGGGATCGAGATACGAAATGACAAAGCCCAGACAAACATCTCTGGGCTCACGGGGAATACACGGTCTGAAAAACTAGGATTCTTTTTGCGCGGAGACGGTTTCCGGTGTTTCTGCGCGCTCGACTCGCTGTAGACGCGCCGCCTTGCCTCTGAGCCCGCGCAAATAATACAGCTTGGCGCGCCGGACGCGGCCCTGGCGCAACACCTCGATCGAGCTGATGGATGGCGAGTTGAACGGAAACACGCGCTCGATTCCAACTCCAAAACTCACGCGCCGCACCGTGAAACTTGCGCCAGTTGATTTCCCGCGCTTCTTGATCACCACGCCCTCGAACGGCTGGATACGTTCCTTCTCGCCTTCGCCTTCCTTCAGCCGGACGTGGACGCGGACGGTGTCACCCGCCCGCAAGGCGGGTAGATCTTTCCGCACTTGGGCTTCCTGAAACTTTTCGATCACGCGACTCATGGCTTAGGTTCCCCGCAGACCCACTTAGGCGGGGTCAGCGCTTCAAAGGCAATCAGATGAGTCTAGCCTAACTATGCTCGTTCCACCAACAAAAATCCCTCAAACGTTCGACGGCCAATAAGACTAATTTAGTACTGCGGATTGTACTTCCCCGAAATGACCCACAGAAATTCAAGCAGATTCAAGAACTTCAGCCGCCAACCGTGAATTTTGGTCGGCACAGTGCCGTCATCGGGATACACTCGTTTCACCGGAATTTCCTTTACCTTGAATCCCAGCTTGGCAGCCCGCCAAATAAAATAGAGCTGGAGGTTAAAGCGAATAAAAACGCGCCGCATCGGTTGCACGCGATGGTCAGCAAGAAAACGCATGCTCATGGCTCTGAACGCATTCGTGGGATCGGAATATCGGAATCCGCAGCTCAGGCCCAGAAGCGGAACCATCACACACTGGATACCCAACCGCCTGTCCCACGGGGTATTTTTGTGAAATCCTCCCCTCATGAAGCGTGATCCTTGCACCAGATCAAAGCCATTCCGCAGATCTGACAGAAAATCCGGCAACGCTTCCACTCCGTCTTTGCCGTTGCCATCGATCGTGACAATCCCGCTGTAACCCTGCTGCATAGCATAAGCTACGCCCATTCGCGTAGCGGTGCTCAGTCCCCGCTCATCCGTGCTCAGAAGAGCTCGCACTCCCATTGCTTGCAAGAACTTCGGGTCTGTCGATCCGTCACTGCTTCTGCCATCGGCAATCAGGATGTCCGCCAAGCCGGCTCTCGGCTTCATGCGGGACAATTGCTCCCGGATTCGATCGCCTTCGTTGAATACCGTGATGCAAACACAATAGTCCGTGCGCTTGGGAAAAAACTCCACAACATCAAAACAAGGCGGCTCCCAAGCGACTTCACTCGACTGTGGCTCTAAGACGGTCGGTTCAGCGGCAATCACGGGCGTAGACCCTCCGAGTTTCTTTCCCAGACGACAAAATTGCGCACATGCGAATCTTCCGGCCCGGGCGCCAGTTGCTCGCCGCGGTGAAAGTTCGCTTTGAAGTAATCCCCCAGCTCCGGATTGAAATCGATGCCGAAGCGGGCTGCTCCATATTCGGGAAATTCGCGGTTTGACCAGAGGAGATAGCGAACGCGTTTTTGGCCTATTTCCTGGATCAATTCATCCGCCATCTTCCCCGGCGACACTAGGCCCGGCGTGAACGCAAATACGCGCGTAGGGCAATCGACACCGGAAAGAAAGTACAAACTTGTGTCCTCGGGCACGGACAAGACAGATTCTCCTCGTTCCGCTTTCTCCTTCATGAACTGAATCGCTGCGGTGTAGCTCTCCACCATATGTTTCGACACTCGAACCGTCCCGCGCGCGGTGACCAAAGGAACGAAATCCCTGGCTTCTGCTTCGTTTGCCCGGGTGTAAGACCAGACTGGTGTTAGACAGGCCAGGCACAATACCGACTCAGCTAAAAGGACGAAGCGGCGGGTGCGGTTCGATCGGGGGATAATCAGACACACCAGCAATAGAAATGAAAGGACCACGGGCCCGTTGTAGTAAATGGAATAGCCGCCCGAGCGCATCTTCATCAGCGTGCGAAAGGCGAGCAGGCCCGAGCAAGTCAGGAGGAGAGAAATAGCGAGCCTCCGCGCATCGGAAGGCCTCCACCAGAAGTAGCACCAGGAGGCAATCGCGCCCAGAATTACGTACAAGACCATATCTTGCGGGAAGAAAATCGTGGACAACCACAGCGTCACGGACTGCTTCATGGACAAGAGAAAATAGTTGTTCTTAATGAAGTAAAGTGCGAGGGCAAGGACCATCAGCGCCCTCGAGAGCCACGAGCGCATGTCGGAACGCCTCCACCTGAGGAGGACGCACAATACCAATATCACCGCCGCGACAGGGACCGCGCGGTAGAACGCGTCCAAGAGCGCCGCGCCAGAAACAGTGAACCCGTTCCGTTCGAGCCACGACTTCCCATATGTCCTCATGAAATAGGTTGTAGGCCAGCTCATCATGTTTTCCTGCGTAATGAACTCGACGCCGCCTATCGATACCATCCAGCGAATCACCACACCGCAGAGAACCATCCCAGGGAAGACCGCTGCGACGTCTTTCGCAAGAAATGCCCAAGATCGCGACATGAACCCGCGGGCTGCGACTAAGAGAGCCAGCGTGCCGTAACAGGCGATTCCGAACTCCAATTTGAGCAACAGCGCGAGGGCCGCCACGGTTCCAGCGCCAAGCATCCAGAACCATTCTCTGGAAAATGAAGCGCGGGCGACGAGCCAGAGGAACAAACACGCCGTGAAACATCCGTATACCGACGCGGAAGCGTAGGGCAGTGGAAAACAGAACAGGGAGGGCTGAAAAGCCTCCATCAGGACCACGGCCCCCGCGGTCCAGCCAATGACCCAGGAGGAAAGACGCATACCGGTGAGATAGAGGAAGATCGCGGAGCCCAATGCCGATAGCGAGCCTGTCCAATACAGCACATTCAAATTCGCGCCGAACAGACGATAGAGATAACTGGTGAGATATGGAGCTGCGGGGCCGTACAGAAACCATACGTCCCTATAGAGCTGCTTGCCCTCCGCCAGCTGTTGGGGTACGTACATCTCGCGCCCCGAATCGACGGTCAGATTTCCCCACGCCCCCCAGGTCGTGTACAGTTTCAGCGCCCACAAGACCACGAGCAGCAGCAGAGCAACAACCGTGGCGACGTTCCACGAACCATCAGCATCCAGGGCTGACTGGGAGGGTTCTGGCTGCTCGCGGGCGGACAAGTCGGTCTCCACCGACACGGGGGAGGCGACGAGTGGCTCGGCGAACGTGGATTTTGCCATGATTTTCATGTTAGCAACCGCACCCTTCAGTTGCAGTCTCAAACGGTTCCGCAAGGGTACTAAGAGATAACCCGGCTGGGGATCAAGAGCGCTGAGCTTCCTTCGTTTTCGCCACTCATTCTGGAACAATAGCCCCGTGCTGAAGCTAGATTGGGTTGTTCCCGTGATCTGCTTGGCTTTGGTCTGGCCAAGGCCGGGATTCGGCCAATCGATTTTCGCTTTGATCGAGCAAGGATTTTGCCGCTTCGCCAGCGATAGGCGGCGCGCCGTCGTGTCCATTGGCATCGCCGCAATCCTCGTCCGTGCGGCGCTCTTGCCGTGGCTGCCCGTGCCTCAGCCAAAGGTGCACGATGAATTCAGCTACCTGCTCGCGGCGGATACCTTCGCCCACGGGCGGGTGGCGAATCCGTCGCATCCGCTATGGATTTTCTTCGACACTTTTCACGTTATCCAGCATCCCACATATGCCTCGATGTATCCCCCGGGCCAGGGAATCGCGCTGGCGATTGGACAGCTTCTCGGGCAGCCCTGGATTGGTGTGCTGCTCGCCGTGGCGGCGATGTGTATGGCCTTCACGTGGATGCTTCAGGCATGGGTACCGCCGGAGTGGGCGCTGCTTGGAGGCATCTTAGTCTGGACGCGGATCGGCGTGTTCAGCTACTGGGTGAACAGCTACTGGGGAGGCGCCGTTGCGGCGACCGGAGCTGCGCTCGTTTTGGGCGCCTGGGCGCGAATTCGGGAACGCGAACCGATACGAGACGCCATTTTCCTGGGGCTGGGAGCGGGAATCCTCGCAATCAGCCGCCCGTTGGAGGGCGCCATATTTTTTCTGCCGGTTGCCGCATTCATGATCTGGTGGGCATTCCAGTGCGAGGATCCCTCTCGCCGAGCGAGCATCAAAAAGCGCGTGCTCGCACCTGCCGGCGCCATTCTCGCGTGTGTGGTTGGATTTGTCGCGTATTACAACTGGCGTCTGACCAGCAATCCCGCTGTGTTCCCGCGTTCTCTCGAAGATCGGATGATCACGACGGCCATGTTCCTGTGGCAGCACGACAAGCCGCCCATCACCTACGCGAATCCCCAGTTCGACGACTTCTATCACAACTTCATGCCGAGCCTGTATCAAACGAGCTGGCCGGCAGCTGTCGGCCAGTGGCGGTACAAGTCGACGGATTTTTGGGAATTCTTCCTAGGCCCTGCACTCTCGATCCCGTTCTTGGCTCTGCCTTGGCTGGTGAAAGAAAAGAGGAACCGGCTCTTGTTCGTGCAGTTTGCGCTGTCCGCTTTGGGGCTCTGGATCGTGGTGTATTACCACTCGCACTACGCCGCGCCCCTCATGGCGACACTCTTCGTTCTGATGATGCAGTGCATGCGCCGCTTACGCGGCTTTCGCTTGCTTGGCCACGCAATCGGCGTGGGGCTCACGCGGCTCATCGTATTGTTCAGCTTGCTGATCGGGCCTGTCTATTTCGCTGACGCTGAGTTTCTTCATCGCTCGCTCGAAAGGCTGAACGGTTACTTAGGGGCAGCGCTCCTCGTTTCGTTGGCCGTGCTGATTCTCGTTAGTGGAGCGGAGGCCGCGTCGCGGCGCCAGCTCCGCCCGTCCCGGCTCGCGACCTACTGCGAGTTGCTCGTTGTGATTGGGATCGTTGTGCAACTTGGTATCGTCCAGAGGTATCGCTACGAGGACAGCTATCCCTACGTCGACGATCTGAAGGAGCCGTTCAGAAAGCCGGCGGAGCTGCAACTAAAGGCGCTGCCTGGCGAGCATCTTGTCGTAGTGCGCTACTCGAAGGACCACAATTCAGGGGAAGAGTATGTCTACAACGAAGCTGACATCGACCGCGCCAAGATAGTCTGGGCGCGCGAGATTCCCAGGATGGACCTCAGCCCTCTCTTGAACTATTTCCGGAATCGCAATGTGTGGCTCTACGAGCCCGATGAAGATGATTCGGTTGTGCGGCCGTATGCTGCACCCGGCACTAAATGACGGGGCAAGGGCCGTGAGTAGGACAGGCTTCAGCCCGTCGGGTTGCGCGTCGCGGTCACACAAAATCAAACCCGACAGGCTGGAACCTGTCCTACTGTTCCTGCAATGAACTCGCGCGTGGCAGCAAGTCGGGCCGATTGCGCCGCGTCTTCTCAATTGCCTTTTGGAGGCGCCAGCGGCGAATCTCTTCGTGGTTGCCGCTGAGCAAGACTTCCGGCACCTTCCAGTCGCGAAATTCCGCAGGACGCGTGTAGTGAGGACAGTCGAGAAGGACGTGCTTCGCGGCCCGCAGCTCGTGACTGGTGACTAGTGACCGGTGACTGGTGGAGGACGCCTCTTCAAATGAGCTGGCCTCCAAAACACCGAAGGACTCATTAACCGCAGAATCTTCGTTGCCGAGGGCGCCGGGAATGAGGCGTGTGACGGCATCGACGATGAGCGCGGCTCCCAGTTCGCCTCCGGAAAGAACAAAGTCTCCAATTGAGATCTCGTCTGTGGCGAGGTGTTCGGCCACGCGCTCGTCCACTCCTTCATATCGGCCGCACAGCAGGACGACTCGCTCAAGCTGCGCCAACCGCCGCGCCGTCTGTTGCCGAAACAACTCGCCTGAAGCGGATAGCAGGACAGTGGCACTCCTGACATTCGAGGCAGATTCGGCGCCCATGATCGATTCCACCGCCTCAAAGAGAGGCTCGGGTTTCAGCACCATGCCCTCGCCGCCGCCGAACGGGCGGTCGTCAACGGTGCGATGACGGTCATGGGCAAATGCGCGGAGGTCGTGCACGCGCACATCCACGAGGCGCGCATCGCGCGCGCGGCGCACGATTCCGTAATCGAGCGGCCCGGCAAAAAACTCCGGAAAAATCGTAACGATCTCAAACTGCATGGCAGGCACAGTGTACCGCAGCCCACGCTAGCCGCGATTCAAATCGAGGAGACCATCGGGCAAGGTGACGTCAATGCGCTTCGCTTTGACGTCGATTTGGACGCAGAATTCTGCGGCCAGAGGCACGAGAACTTCGCCTTTTTTCGTGTCGACCGCAAGCAACGGCACGCCGCCGGGGAATTCAACTTCGCGCACGGAGCCCAATGCCGCCGGAGCGTCCGCCTCCCATACTTCGCACCCGACAAGGTCGCTGACGTAGTAGTTTCCCGCGCCGAGCCGCGCGCGCTCCTCGATGGGGACTTGCACTTCCATTCCGCGCAGCTTCTCCGCCGCTTCTGCGCTATCGACACCGGAAAGATGAAAGATGGCTTGGCCGCCGCGCCCGGGCGAAAGCCAACAGCGCTTCACTTCCATCTGTTTCGGGGGAGTTCGCCCGTCGGCGAGCCACACTTCGCGCAACTTCGTGAGCCGGGCGGGAAAATCAGTCAGGATTTCAGCGGCGACTTCACCGCGGAGGCCGCGGGGGCGCAGAATTTTCGCTAGCGTGACGCCGGTGAACTTTTCTGCGGGCACTCTATTCGAGGATTTCGAGCGTCAGGCGCTTCTTCAGTTTCATGCCTGCGGCGCCTAAGATGGTGCGAATCGACTTCGCCGTGCGTCCCTGCCGTCCAATTACTTTTCCCAAGTCCTCGGGATGAACGCGCAATTCCAGCACGGTGACTTGCTCACCGTCTACCGATCTCACCTGAACTTGTTCGGGGTGATCGACCAGTGCTCTCGCTATGGCTTCGACTAGATCCTTCATTGGGCCCTCCACATCTCACAGTCGCGGGTTCGACTCGAGTTCTCACGTGTGCGGGTCCCGGGGGCCAGCGGGACCTTGTGAGCCGCCTCGCGGCGGACTCAGGCGATCTTTTGGGCCGTAAGAAAGCTGCGAACAGTGTCGCTGGGCTGCGCACCGCAGGACAGCCAGTACTTGATACGCTCAGCATCCAGCTGAATCGTCGCCGGCTTCTTCAATGGGTCGTAGGTTCCCACAACCTCAACCGTCCTTCCATTGCGGGGCTTGCGTTTGTCGAGTACAACTACCCTGTAGTACGGGTTCTTTTTCTTGCCAATTCTAGACAGCCGGATTGCCAGCACGATTTACCTCCTCCTGGCCAAAGATTATAGCTGGTTCCGCCTGTTTGCGATACCCCGCCGACCGTCAAATCCCCTATTCCGCACTAGATAGTTGAGATGCGCGGGCGAGTACTAAGGTTTGTCTGAGGTTTAGCCCGGGAGCGCCAATCTCCAGATTGGCGACGAGGGTGACGCCATTCCGGGCAATCGCAATTTCAGACTGCAATACCCCAATCGGGAGATTGGCGTTCCCGGGGCGCGCGCTAAGGCGAACGAGGCGGCGGGGTTACGAAACGCCACGGAGTTTGCTGAGGCCCTTGAGACGGCCCTGCGCCGCGAGTGAGCCGTACTGCTTCATCATTTGCCGCATCTGGAGGTACTGCTTAAGCACCTGATTCACTTCCTGCACGGAGGTGCCACTGCCGCGCGCGATTCTTTTGCGCCGCTTGCCGTCGATCAAGTTGTGGTCATCGCGCTCCGAAGCCGTCATGGAATTGATGATGGCCTCGATGCGTTTGAGGCGCGATTCGTCGACTTGCACGTCCTTGGGGACATTCGCCAGCGGGCCGATTTTCGGCAGCATGCCCATCACCTGCTCCAGCGGGCCCATCTTGCGGATCTGGCGCAACTGGTCGCGGAAATCCTCGAGCGTGAACTCGCTGCGCCGCAATTTGCGCTCGAGTTCGGCGGCTTGCTTGGCATCCACGGCTTCCTCGACGCGCTCGATGAGCGAAAGCACATCGCCCATCCCGAGGATGCGGGAAACAATTCGCTCCGGGTAAAACGCGTCCAGGGCGTCGTATTTTTCGCCCGTGCCTACGAACTTCACCGACGCGCCCGTGACCTTGCCAATGGAAAGGGCCGCGCCGCCACGCGCGTCGCCATCCAGTTTTGTGAGGACAACGCCGGTCAGCCCAAGCCGCTTGTGGAATTCTCCCGCTGAACGCACCGCGTCCTGGCCGATCATGGCGTCTGCCACGAAAAGAATTTCCGCGGGCGTGAGCTCGCGTTTCAGCATGCTGAGCTCTTCCATGAGCGCGTCGTCAATGTGCAGGCGGCCGGCGGTGTCGACCAGAATCACGTCGTAAGCGGAAAGCCTCGCCTCGCGAATCGCGCCGCGCACGATTTCGAGCGGCTTGTCGGAGCCAGTGCCGGGCCAGCAAGGCGCCTGGATGGCCTTGGCCACTTGGGAGAGCTGCTCGCGCGCCGCAGGACGGTAGACGTCCGTGGATACAACGAGCGGCCGGTGGCCGTGGGCGCCTAGCCACTTAGCCAGCTTGCCTGTCGTTGTGGTTTTGCCGGAACCCTGCAGGCCGGCGATCATCCAGACCGAGGGCGGGCGCGACGAAAAAAGCGGCTTGGCGTGCTTGCCGAGCAGCCGCGCAAGTTCATCGCGCACAATCTTGATGACCTGCTGATCGGGCGAAAGCTGCAGCAGCACTTCCGAACCGAGCGC
>JACXTT010006750.1_pt1 | contig 16318 bp, 12 predicted proteins | sample 9270951 | NCBI WGS metagenome assembly JACXTT01 (sample SAMN15532306, study PRJNA645909) | rock metagenome | isolation source: weathered quartz diorite | place: Puerto Rico | collected 2017-06-21 | reverse complement strand
CCAACCGCGCCCAGTTCACCGCGCGCGGCTTCGACATCGACAATCTGCAGATCGACAGCATTCCCGTGACCTGGGACCAGGCCTGGAGCTCGGGCGAAGTGGCCGGCAGCCTGGCCATCTACGACCGGGTGGAAGTGGTGCGCGGCGCCACCGGCCTGATGACGGGCGCCGGCAATCCCTCGGCCGCCATCAATCTGATGCGCAAGCGCGCCACCGCGAAAGAGCTGACAGGATCGGCCGAGCTGGCGATCGGTTCGTGGAACCAGCGCCGTGCCCTGCTCGACATCGGCAGCCCCCTGAATGCCTCCGGCAGCGTGCGCGGCCGCATTGCCGCCGAAGCATTGCAGGGCGACAGCTGGGTGGCGCTGGCGAAAAACAAGAGCCGCACCGTGTTCGCCACCGTCGAGGCCGACCTGAGTGCGCGCACCCTGCTCTCGGCCGGCATCAGCCACCAGGAAACCAGCCCGAAAGGTCCGATGTGGGGCGGCCTGCCTTACTGGTACACGGACGGCTCGAAGACCGGGTGGGACGTCTCGAAAACCAGCGCCGCCGGCTGGAGCCGCTGGCCGACCGACTACGACAACGCCTTCTTAAACGTCGAACACAATTTCGACAACGGCTGGAAGCTACGCGCCAACGCCAGCCACGGCGACCGCTCGGCCGACTCCTATCTGCTCTACCTGTTCGGCGTGCCCAACCGCGCGACCGGCCTGGGCATGTCCGCTTTCGCCGGCGCCTACACCACCCACACCAGGCAGGACGACTTCGGCGTGCACGCCAGCGGTCCGTTCGAGGCTTTCGGCCGCAAGCACGAGGCGGCGTTCGGCTACATGAACATGAGACAGGATTTTCGATCGAACAGCCGGGCCGCCGATTTCGGCAGCGCTGATGCCGGCGTAGGCAACTTCAATTACTGGAACGGCAACGCCTATCCGCAGCCCGCCTGGGGCGCGCCGGCATTCTATGAAAGCGCCACCACGCGCCAGCAAGGCCTGTACGGCATGACCCGCGTCAGCGTCAGCGACGCCGTGAAACTGGTGCTGGGCGCGCGCGCCACCAACTACGAGAAAACCGGCGTCGGCCAGTACACGGCCGCCTATGCAATCAAGCACAATCGTGAAGTCACGCCCTACGCGGGCATCGTCTACGACATCAACGACAGCTATTCGGCCTACGCCAGCTACACCGACATCTTCCAGCCGCAGAACCTGAAAGACTTCAGCGGCAAGCTGCTCGACCCGATCGTCGGCAAGAGTTACGAGGCGGGCGTGAAGGGCGAGTATTTCGGCGGCCGCCTGAACACCTCCCTGGCCGTGTTCCAGATCAAGCAGGATAAGCTGGGCCAGGAAGCGGGCCTGGTCGACCGCGACGGCAGCGGCCCGCTGGCGCCGGAAGCGTACTATCGCGCCGCCGCCGGCGCCAAGAGCACCGGTTTCGAGATGGAAGTGTCGGGCGCCCTGGCGCGCGGATGGAACATCAACGCGGGCTACTCGCAGTTCCGCGCCAAGGATGCTGCCGGCGTCGACTTCAACAGCGTCTACCCGAGGAAGCTGCTGCGCACCTTCACCTCCTACCAATTCGCCGACGATTGGCACGCGCTGACGGTCGGCGGCGGCGTCAACTGGGAAGGGCGCGCCTACACGGTCGACCCGAACGCCCCCGCCGGCACCAGCGGCTTGATCGAGCAGGATGCGTTCGCCCTGGTCAACCTGATGGCGCGCTACGACATCAGCCGCAATCTGTCGGCCCAGCTGAACATCAACAATGTTCTCGACAAGAAGCACTTCGGCATGTTCGCCGCCTACGGTGCGATCACCTACGCGGCGCCACGCAATGCGTCCCTGACCCTGAAGTACCGCTTCTAAGGGGCCGACGTGCGCGCTTTCTGGACGCTGATCCACCGCTACGCGGGCCTGTTCACCGCCGCCTTCCTGTTCGTCAGCGGGGTGACGGGCGCCGTCATCTCCTGGGACCATGAACTCGACGACCTGCTCAACCCGGGCTTGATGGAGTCGCACACGCCGGGCCGGGCCCGGCCCCCGCTGGCGCTGGCGCAGGCGATCGAGGCGAAATATCCCCTGCTGCGGGTGACTTACCTGCCCCTGCACGCACAGCCGGGGCGCGCGCTGGCGATCGGGGTCGCCCCGAAAATCGATCCCGCCACCGGCGCGCTGGCAAAGCTGGACTTCAACCAGGTGTTCATCGATCCCGTCAGCGGCGCGGAACTGGGCCGCAGGGAATGGGGCGCCGTCTGGCCCATCACCAAGGCCACCTTCGTGTCGTTTTTGTACAAGCTGCATTACACCCTGCACATCCCCGCCATGTGGGGCATCGACCGCTGGGGTGTGTGGCTGATGGGCGGCGTCGCCGTGATCTGGATGCTCGACAGCTTCGTCGGCTTTTATCTGACCCTGCCGGTCCGGCGCAAGGCCGCGCCCGCGGCCACCCCGCGTGCGCATAAAAGCTGGTGGCGGCGCTGGCAGCCGGCATGGGCGGTACGCTGGCGCGCCGGTGGCGCCAGGCTCAATTTCGACCTGCACCGCGCTTTCAGTTTATGGGCCTGGGCGCTGCTGTTCATTCTCGCCTTCACCGCCTTTTCGCTGAACCTGTACAGCGAGGTGTTTTACCCCGTGCTGAAAACCGTCTCCAGCGTGACGCCGGGGCCGTTCGACGTCACCGCGCCCGCCGCGCCCGGACACCCGCGCGAACCGGCCCTGTCCTACCAGGCGATCCTGGAAAAATCCCGCGCCGAAGCGGCCGCGCGCGGCTGGGCCGAACCGGCCGGCGGCGTATTCTATTCGCCGGAATTCGGCATCTACGGCGTCAGCTTCTTCCAGCCGGGCGACGACCACGGCGCCGGCGGCGTCGGCCCGCCCTACCTGTACTACGACGGCGCCGGCAAGCTGCTGGGCGAACGCAAGCCGTGGCAAGGCACCGCCGCCGACATCTTCGTGCAGGCCCAGTTTCCCCTGCACTCGGGACGCATCCTCGGACTGCCCGGCCGTATCCTGATTTCCCTGATGGGCATCGTGGTGGCGATGCTGTCGGTGACCGGCGTGATCATCTGGTGGCGCAAGCGCGGCGCGCGGCGCATCGGCGCCTTGCGGCAGCAGCCCCGCGTTCTGCGCGTCAGCGGACGCCACGCATGAGCGCCCCCGCCGCCATCCCCAGTTCCGCGCGCGCCGTCTGGCTCAAGCGCCTGCACCAGTGGCACTGGATCAGTTCCGCCCTGTGCCTGCTGGGCATTCTGCTGTTCGCCGTCACCGGCATCACCCTCAATCACGCGGCCCTGATCGAAAGCAAACCGGTGGTAACGCGCATCAAGAAGGCCGTGCCGCCGGCGGTGGCGGCGCAAATCAGCGCCATCGCCGGCGCCCATGCGGATGCCAAGGCGCCGCTGCCGCCGCAGACCGCCGCCTGGGCGGCTGACACCTTCGATATCGAGGTGGCGGGGCGCGAGGCGGAATGGAGCGACGGCGAAGCCTATCTGCCGCTGGCCCGCCCCGGCGGCGATGCGTGGCTGCGCATCAGCGGCACCGGCGATGGCGCCGAATACGAGCTGACGACGCGCGGCGCCGTCTCCTGGCTGAACGACCTGCACAAGGGCCGCAATACGGGCCCGGCCTGGAGCCTGTTCATCGACCTGCTGGGCGTGGCCTGCCTGGTGTTTTGCATCACCGGTTTTTTCATCATGAAGCTGCACGCCGCCAACCGGCCGTCGACCTGGCCCGTGATCGGTTTCGGCATCCTGCTGCCCGTTTTACTGGCACTGCTGTTCATCCACTAACCCGCACTTCAACCAACTAGTCGAGACTCCATGAAGCTACCCCATTCCCTGGCCCTGGCCGCCCTCCCCCTGATCAGCGGCTGGGCCGTCGGCGCCGACCTCGCCGTCAAGTTCGACCTGCCGGCCCTGAACGTGGCCGAATACCACAAGCCCTATGTCGCCATCTGGGTCGAACGGGCCGACGCCAGCGTCGCCAGCAACCTGGCGGTGCTGTACGACGTCAAGAAGAAAGACAACGCGGGCGTCAAGTGGGTCAAGGACCTGCGCCAGTGGTGGCGCAAGGCGGGGCGCGATCTGAGCCTGCCGATGGACGGCGTCAGCGGCGCCACCCGCAGCACGGGCGAGCAGACCATGAACTTCGGCCCGGCCCGCACCCAGTTCGACAAGCTGCCGGCCGGCGACTACAAACTGGTGATCGAAGCGGCGCGCGAATCGGGCGGCCGCGAACTGGTGCGGGTGCCGTTCACCTTGCCCGTCAAGGCAGCGCAAAGCGCCGCCGCCGCGGGCAAGGAAGAGCTGGGCGCCGTTTCCCTGAAAATCACCCCTTGAGCGAGCCGACATGACTTCCCATCACTACGTAAAACTGGCGCTGGCAGCCGCCCTGTCCCTGGCCGCCCTGCACGCCTCGGCCCACCGTCCGTGGCTGCTCCCCTCTTCCACCGTCGTCGAAAGCCGCGAACCGTGGGTGACCATCGACGGCGCCATCTCGGAGAACCTGTTCGACTTCGACACCAATGCGCTGGTGCTCGACGGCGTGTCCATCGTCGCCCCCGACGGCAGTCTGCTGCCCGCGCCCGCCGCGACCAGGGCGAAACTGCGCAGCAGCTTCGACCTCAAACTCGAGCAGGTGGGCACCTATAAAATCGCCCTGGTCGGCAATACTGTCATGGCCAGCTACAAGGTCGGCGACGAGATCAAACGTTTCCGCGGCAGCGAGGAAGCGTTTGCCCGCGAGGTACCGGCCAACAGCGCCGAGCTGAAGGCCACCTACAACCAGTCGCGCCTGGAGACCTTCGTCAGCAACAGCAAGTCCACCGACGGCGCGCTGAAAGTGAGCGGCAGGGGCCTGGAGATGGTGCCGCTGACCCATCCGAACGAGCTGCGCGCCGGCGAAGCGGCGCGTTGGCGCTTTCAGCTGGACGGCAAGCCGCTGGCGCAATTCGCCTTCAGCCTGATCCCGGGCGGGGTGCGCTACCGCGGGGTGTTGAACGAAATCCGCGTGGTGACCGACGCCAGAGGCGAGGCGGTAGCCACCCTGCCGAACGCCGGGATGTACTGGCTAAGCGCGAATTATCCGCAGAACCGGCCCAAAGGCCCCGGTGAGAACGGCGAGCGCCGCTACAGCTACGCCGCCACCCTCGAAGTGCTGCCGCCCTGATGGCCGGCGCCGAACGGTCCGTGCTGGTGCCGGCGTTGCTCGACAGCGCCGTGCCGCCGCCGCACAGCAGCGTGCAGCGCACCGGCGGCGCCAGCATGGGTACCAGCTGGATCGTCAAGGCGGCGCTGGCGCCGGGCCGGCTGGCGTCCCTGCACGGCGCCCTGCAAACGACCCTGGACGCGGTGGTGGCGCAACTGAGCCACTGGGACGCCGATTCGCAGCTGGGCCGTTTCAACCGCGCCCCGGCGGGCAGCTGGCACCGCTTGCCGGAACCGTTTTTTTCGGTGCTGGACTATGCGCTGGCCGTGTGTGAAGACAGCGGCGGCGCCTACAATCCCTGCGCCGGCGCGCTGGTCAATCTGTGGGGCTTCGGCCCGCACGATCCGGCCCGCCCCAGTTACGATCAGCCTCACTTTCAGGCGCCGCCTGCCGCTGCCATCGCCGCCGTGTTGCGCGGCGGCTGCGAGATCATGCTGGACCGCCCGCAGCGGCGCGCCTTTCAGCCGGGCGGCGTACAGCTCGATCTGTCGTCGGTTGCAAAAGGCTATGCAGTCGACCAGCTGGGCCGCTGCCTAGACAGCCACGGCGTGCACCACTACCTGGCCGAGATCGGCGGCGAGTTGCGCGGCGCCGGCATGCGCCCGGACCGCTCGCCGTGGTGGGTCGAGATCGAGGGCGTGCCGGATGTGCCGGAGCAGATAGCGCCCGTGGTGGCGCTGCACGGCCTGTCGATCGCCACCTCCGGCGACTACCGCCGGCAGTTTTCCTACGCCGGCGGACGCGCCTCGCACACCCTCGACCCGCGCACCGGCTACCCGATCGCCAACAAGCTGGCCTCGGTGACCGTGCTGCACCGCCACTGCATGGCAGCCGATGCCCTGTCGACCGCCCTGTCGGTGCTGGGCCTGGCCGACGGCCTGCGTTTTGCCGACCAGCGCCAGCTGGCCGCGCGTTTTCTGTTGCGGGGCCAGCGGGGGCTGGAAGAACACCTGTCCGACGCCTGGCGCGCCCTGATGCAGTGAGGGAGCGATGATCAGCATGGATGCGGCCCGCCTGGGGTGGGCGGCGCTGGCCGTCTGCCTGTACCTGGCGCTGGTGGCGGCGACGCTGCTGCGCGTGCGCCGCGCGCGTGGCCCCGCGCCCGCCCAGGGTCATGATCATGACTGGCTGGTGGCCTACGCCAGCCAGACCGGCACCGCGGAATTTTTGGCCCGCCAGACGGCGCAATCACTGCACAGCGCCGGCGTCGCCGTGCGCTGCGTCGACGTGGCCGCGCTCGACCGCGCCAGCTTGCACAGGGCGCGCCGCCTGCTGATCGTCGCCAGCACCTACGGCGAAGGCGATCCGCCCGACAGCGCGGCGCGCCTGACGCGCCTACTGGACGACCCCAGCCTGTCGCTGTCCCAGCTGCACGTGGGCTTGCTGGCGCTGGGCGATGCCGGCTACCGCCAGTTCTGCGGCTACGGCCACGCCCTCGAAGCGCAACTACGCGCACGCGGCGCCTCCCTGTTGTTCACCACCGTCGAAGCGAACCGCCGCGCCCCCGCCGCGCTGGCGCAGTGGCAGCATCACCTGAGCCATCTGGCCGGCACCGTCGACGCCCCCGACTGGAGCGGACCGCCGTACCAGGACTGGCGCATCGTCGCGCGCACCCTGGTCAACCCGGGCAGCGCCGGCGCCCCCGTGTGGGCCATCGATCTGCACCCGGCCGCCGGCGCCTTGCCCGACTGGCAGGCCGGCGACCTGGTCCAAGTGTGTCCACCGGGGCAAGCGGACGCGCCGCGCGAATATTCGATCGCCGGCACCCGCGCCGAAGACCGCCTGCAATTGCTGGTGCGCCTGCACCGGCGCAAGGACGGCAGCACCGGCGCCGCCTCCGGCTGGCTGTGCGGCGGCGCGCAAGCGGACGACACGGTGACACTGCGCCTGCGCGACCATCCGAATTTCCGCCTCGGCGAGAACGCCGGCGCGCCGCTGATCCTGATTGGCAACGGCACCGGCATCGCCGGCCTACGCAGCCTGCTCAAGCAGCGCATCGACGCGGGCCAGCATCGCAACTGGCTGCTGTTCGGCGAACGCAGCGCCGCCCACGACCGTTTTTACGAACACGATCTGGCGGCCTGGCAGGCAGCCGGCGCACTGCCGCGCCTGGACCTGGCGTACTCGCGCGATGGCGTCGTCCGCGTGTACGTGCAGGACCTGCTGGCAGCAAACGAAACGGACCTGCGCGCGTGGTGCGCCGACGGCGCCGCCATCTATGTCTGCGGCAGCCTGCAAGGCATGGCCGGCGCGGTGCACGGCGCCCTGGCGGCAATCCTGGGCGAATCCCTCTTATCGTCGATGCAGGACGCTGGCCGCTACCGCCGCGACGTTTACTAACAACTGCGAATAAAACTGTTAATGAGAATGATAATGATTCTCGTTTACTTAATTCGAACATTTAGTTACACTTCGGACACGCAATTGAAGCAGCTGTTCCTGTTGAACGGCGTTGACCAACCGAAGAAGAAAACCTTATGTCCAAAATTCGTAGCCGCAAATTCCCCGCCTCCCGCCTCGGCCAGCACGTGGGCGCCGCCCTCGCCGTCATGATCCTGCCGCTGGCGGCCCACGCCGAAGAAGAAAAAGCGGTGGAAGCAGCCGCCAAGGTGCAGGAAGTGGTCATCACCGGAAGCGCCGACAATGGCTTTCGCGCCGAGCGCGCCGATTCCTCGAAGTACACTGAAAAACTGGTCGATACGGCGCAGACGATCCAGGTCATCAAGAAAGAACTGATATCGCAGCAGGGCGCCGTCACCCTCACCGAAGCGCTGCGCAACACGCCCGGTGTGGGCGCCTTTTTCTTGGGCGAGAACGGTAGCACCAACACCGGCGACGCCATCTACATGCGCGGCTTCGACACCTCTGGCAGCATTTTCGTCGACGGCATCCGCGACGTCGGCTCGATCTCGCGCGACATTTTCAATCTGGAGCAGATCGACGTCCTGAAGGGTCCGGCCGGCACCGACAATGGCCGCAGCGCCCCCACCGGCTCGGTCAACCTGGTGTCGAAACAGCCGATGACGCGCGACGCCTACGCCGGCTCGCTGACCGCCGGCAGCGGCAAGCAGCGCCGCGCAACGATCGACGTCAACACCGTGATCGACGCCGCCAGCGGCACCGCCTTCCGCCTCAACGCGGTCGACCAGGACAGCGGCAATCCGGCCCGCGACCAGGTCAAAAATAGACGCTGGGCAGTCGCTCCCACCTTCGCTTTCGGCCTGAACGGCGCCACCAAAGTGTATGTCGACTTCCTGCACGTCAAACAGAACAACATCCCCGACGGCGGCGTGCCTACCATCGGCCTGCCCGGCTACACCAGTCCGGACCCTGCCCGCCCGTCCATCGCCAGCGCGCCGAAAGTCGATCCGAAGAATTTTTACGGCTCGACCCTCGACCACGACGACGTCAAGGCCGACATGGCCACCGTGCGCGTCGAACACGAATTTTCACCCACCCTGCGCGTGCAGAACACCGCCCGCTACGGCCGCACCAAGCAGGATTATCTGCTGACTTCGTTCATGATGACGACGGCAAACCTGAAGACGCCGTCGCTGAGCGATTACTCGACCTGGACCCTGGCGCGCACCAACCTGACGGGCAAGGACCAGGAAAACGAGATCCTCACCAATCAAACCAATTTCACCGCCCTGTTCAACACCGGTGCGCTGGCCCACACCGTGGTCACGGGACTGGAGCTGACCCACGAGAAGCAACTGAACTACACCAACGTTTTTACCGGCACCCTGCCGGTGACGAATTTCTATCGTCCCGATTTCAACCTGCCGGTAGCGGTGACGGTCAAGCGTAACGGCGCGTACAGCGACGGCGCCACCTCCACCGAAAGCCTGTTCGCCTTCGACACCATCAAGGTGGGCGAGCGCTGGATCTTCAACGGCGGCCTGCGTTTCGACCACTTCAACACCAGCTACACCGGTGTCACCGTGGCGACCGCCGCCCTGTCGCCGACCCAGCCGATCCCACCGGGCACGGTCGCGGTGACCAACCTGCAGTTGTCCGATACCCTGGTCAACGGCAAGCTGTCCGCCCTATACAAGCCGACCGTCGATTCGTCCGTGTACGCCGTCGTCGCCACGTCGAAGCAGCCGCCGGGCGGCGCCGCTTTTGCCCTGTCGACTTCGGCCAGCGCGGCCACCAACCCGAAATTCGATCCGCAGGAAACCACCACCACCGAACTGGGCGCCAAGTGGGACCTGCTCAAGCAAAAGCTGTCCCTGAGCACGGCGCTGTACCGCACGGTGGTGAAGAACGAAGTCGAGCAGGACCCGGTCGACGCCCAGTACTACCAGACCGGTAAAAAACGGGTACAGGGCGTGGAGATCGGACTGACCGGCGAAATCATGCGCAACTGGCTGGTCAGCGCCGGCTACACCCGCATGTCGACCAGCGTCGAATCGGGCAAGCTGGTCACCGCCGATGGCACCAGCGGCTTGAACTACACGCCGAAGCAGGCTTTCACGTCGTGGACCTCGTACACCTTCGGCTCCGGCCTGCGCATCGGCGGCGGCGCCCGTTTCGTCGATCAGCTCAAGCGCGGCACCGACGGCGCCATCGGCACCCCGCAGTACGCCGAGTCCTACTGGGTGGTCGACGCCACCGCCGCTTACCCGGTCAGCAAGAACATCGACCTGCAGCTGAACGTCTATAACATCGGCGACAAGGCCTACGTCGCGGCGATCAACAAGAGCGGCTACCGCTACACGCCGGGCAGTCCGCGTGCCGCCAGCCTGACCGCCAATTTCAAATTCTAAAGCGATGATGCTGCACATTCCGGCGGTACTCACGCCTGGCCAGGTGGCCTCGATGCGACGCCGTCTCGACGGCGCCGATTGGCGCGACGGCCGCGCCACCGTCGGCGAGCAGGGCGCGCGCGTCAAGCTTAACCGCCAGTTGCCGGCCGAAGCGCCGCTGGCGCGCGAACTGGCGGCGGAAGTGGCGGCGGCGCTGGCCGCCAGCGCCCTGTACTTCGCCGCCGCCCTGCCCTTGCGCGCCAGTCCGGCCCTGATCAACGGCTATGCGGGCGGCGAGCATTATGGCGACCATGTCGACGGCGCCGTTCGCACGATGATCGGTGCGGCGCCGATGCGCACCGACCTGTCGGCAACACTGTTCCTGACCGATCCGGCCGATTACGACGGCGGCGAGCTGGTAGTGGCCGACACCTACGGCGAACACGATGTGAAGCTCGACGCCGGCGACATGATCCTGTACCCGGCATCGTCGGTGCACCGGGTCGAACCCGTGACCCGCGGCGAAAGAGTGTGCGCCTTTTTCTGGGTGCAAAGCATGGTGCGCGACGATGCGCGCCGCGCCATGCTGCTCGAACTTGACCGCACCATCACCAGCCTGCGAGGGCGCATCGGCGAATGCGCCGAAACGGTGAGCCTGACCTCCCAGTACCACAACCTGCTGCGCATGTGGGCCGATCTTTGAGCGCCTCCATGCCGGCTTCGGCGATGGCGATTTCCCACGAGCTGCAGGCGTCGGGCTTGCGCGCCACCACCGCCCGCCAGCTGGTACTGGCCGTGTTCGAGCGTTTGCCTGACAGCCAACTGACGGCCGACGAAGTGCGCGCCCACCTGGCCGGACGGGGTTCGCCGATGCCCAGCGCCACGCTGTACCGGGTGATGGTGCAATTGACTTCGGTCGGCCTGATCCGCAAGCAGCAGATCGGCCAGGGCGCCTGCCTGTTCGAACTTCACCGGGCAGACCGCCGCGACCACCTGGTATGCGTCGATTGCGGCGCCATCGTCGAATGCGAGGACGCTCCGGTGGCTGCCTGCGCCGAGGCCCAGGCCAGGCGCAGCGGCTACGCCGTGCATCACCATAAATTCATCGTGTACGGCAGCTGCGGCGCCTGCGCCGCGGCCGGCGGCAGTGCGCCTTGAACGCCATGTTTTAAGGTTTTATGTATCGCATTGTTTCGCATGTAGTCCCTTTGTTTCCAGCGGGCGCCGGCCGTGTAAAGATTGGTAAAGCCCCATGTGCCGCCGGTCCCGCCTGCGCTACGCTTGCACCGTCGCTGATCGACCGCCCATCGCGGCCCCAGCCCTTTTCGATTGTTTCCATGTCCAGATCACTCATCACCATCTGCCTCGGCGGCGCCGCCCTGCTGCACGCCGAGGCCTTTTCCCAGACCGTCGCCGACAGCGCGGCGCCGGCCGCGGCGCCCGCCCCCGCCAAGGTACTGCCCTCCGTCACCGTGGCCGGCGAACGCCCCACCAACCGCATCGACCGCCAGGTCTACGACGTGCGCTCGGATGTCTCCAGCAGCAACGGCAGCGCCGCCGATGCCCTCAACAATGTGCCCTCGGTAGCGGTCGACCCGGACGGCACCGTCACCCTGCGCGGCAGCAGCAATGTGCAGATCCTGGTCGACGGCAAACCATCGGCCATGCTGCAGGGGGACAACCGCGGCGCCGGCCTGCAGGCGATGGCGGCCGACGACATCGAATCGGTCGAGGTGATCAACAACCCCGGCGCCCAGTTCGGCAACGAGGCGGGCGGCGGCCCGATCCTCAACCTGGTCATGCGGCGCAACCGCAAGCCTGGCGGCGCCGGCAACGTCAACGCCAACCTGGGCTCGAACGGCCGTTACAACAGCGCCGTCTCCGGCACTTACAATGAAGGCGCCTGGGGCTACCAGGGCGGCATCAATGTGCGCCACGACGGCCGCAATTCGACCACCGATCTGAGCCGCGAACGCCTCGACCCCGCCAGCGGCGCCATGCTGCCCAGCAGCCAGCATTCGCGCGGCGTCGGCCTGAACGACTCGGTGGGCATCAACGGCACCGTCAGCTACGCCATCGGCGCCAGCGACAGCGTCAGCGCCAACCTGTCGTTCATGGGCCGCGGCAACGACCAGCGGGGCCTCGACCGCTACATCAGCGACGGCGCCAGCGGCCTGCCCCTGTCCGACTACCGCCGCGTCACCACCCGCAGCGGCGACAGCCGCAACGCCAGCTGGGGCGCGCGCTACGACCACAAGGGCGAACTGCCCGGCGAAACCCTCAAAATCGACCTGCGCGTCTCGTCCGCCAACAACGATGCCGACAACAGCTACGCCAACACCTACACCGTGTTCGGCCCGCGCGATGCCGACAGTCAGGCCCGCCAGCACAGCGACAACCGCAACCGCATCGTCGACTTCACGGGCGACTACGAGCGCCCGCTGGGCGGCGGATCGGCCAAGCTGGGCTACAAACTGGCCAGCAACAACAGCGACAGCGATACCGTGTATAACGATCTTTTGGGCGGCGGCCAGGCCGTGCTCAACCCCCTGCGCAGCAGCAGCTACCAGCTGGAAGAAAACACGGCGGCCCTGTACGGCTCCTGGCAAACCCGCATCGACGAGCGCTGGGGCGCCCTGGCCGGCTTGCGCGCCGAGTACACCGACTTGGACATCCATTCCATCAGCGGCGCCTCGGCGGCAAAAAACAGCTATCTGAACCTGATGCCCAGCTTTTTCGCCACCTATAAAATCAGCGACATCAGCAACCTGCGTTTCGCCTACGCGCACCGCCTGCGCCGGCCCACCGCCGTCGACTTGAACCCTGCCCTGCTGTACCGCGACGAGTTCAACGTTTTTGTGGGCAACCCGAAGCTCAAACCGACCCAGACCGATTCCTTCGAAGTCGGTTACGAGACGCGCATGGCGGGGCTGGAGACGAATCTGCGCGGCTACTTCCGGCGCGACACCGACGCCATCGTCGACTACCGATATTTTCTCGACCCCAGCCAGCCGAACGTGCTGGTGACGACGCGCGAGAACGGCGCCGGCAGTCACGCGGGCGGCCTGGAATTCACCGTCAGCGGCAAGCTCAGCCCGGCCTTGACCCTGAACGCCAACGGCAACCTGGCGCACAACCAGCAGACCTCCCTGGACAGCAACGGCGTGTTCACCACCCGCAGCGCCAATTCCCTGTCCGGGCGCGCGCGCCTGAACTACCAGTACGATGCAGCCAATCAGCTGCAGATGGCCTTGCAAATGCAGGGCAAGACGCTGTCGGGCCAGGGCTATCGCTCGCCCAGCGCCACCCTCAACGCCAGCCTGCGCCACGTGGTGACGCCGCAACTGACCCTGGTGGCGAACGTCACCGACCTGTTCAACACCAACAAGATGCAGACCGTGATCGACAGCGCCGCCCTGCGCGAGACCAGCACGCGCCGCTTCGACGGCCGCATCGTGTATGTCGGCCTGTCCTACCGTTTCGGCGGCCCGGCCGGCAAATCCGCCGACGACGGGCCACGCGAACGGGGACCGGGACGGGGGCCGGGCATGGGGCCGCCCGGCATGGGCGGACCGGGCGGCCCCGGCAGCCCTGGCGACGGCGCCTGAACCGGTGAACGCACTGGCCGCATTCTTGCGCTGGTGGTCCGTCCACCAGCCGCTGGTCCTGCTGATGCTGGCCCTGATCGGCGGGTATAACAATTATCAGCAGTACAAGGCGATCCGCGACGGCAAATGCAGCCGCGACGATTTCGGCTATTTCTGGCGCGCCTGGCGCCAGGGCGACCCGGTGGGCCGGCGCGTGATGCTGCTCTCGCTGGTGGCGGTGGCGATCGGCGTCTGTTTCACTGTCTCCATCTGCATGCGCCTGCGTGTGAGGTAAAATGCCACGTTGATGATTTTTACAGGAAGCTCGATGTCCAGCCGTTTCCCCGCCCTGTGCGTAAGCCTGTGCCTGTGCGCCGTCCTGGCAGCCTGCAGCAAAGGCAGTCCCACCGAAACGGAAGTGAAAAGCTCGCAGATGATCCGCCTGCGCTTGCAGGCAGCGACCGAGGCGCAGTTGGCGGCGGCGGCGGCGTCCTCGGTCGGCAAGCTGCACTGCAAACCGGTGGCGCAGCACCAGGACATGGTCGATTGCGAGTTCGAGTTGGCCGGCCAACCGGCGACGATGCGCTTCCAGCGCACCGGATCGGGAGACTGGTCGCCCTTGCTCGATTAAGTCAGCGGGCGGCCGACTTGCACCAGTTCGCACCAGTTGGTGAATAAAAAAGAAAAAACCGTGACGGCAAGCCGTCACGGTTTTTTTTCGGCCCGCGAATGCGGCTTACTGGGCGCTCTCCGAAATCACGATCACCGCCTGCTGCACGCCGATGGTCAGCATCACCTTGATCGGCAAGCTGCCCTCCGGCGCCTTGGTTGCTGTGAACGTCTTGCTGGCATTGTCGTAGCTGAGCCACGACGGCAGCGCGGCGCCGGTGGTGGTGGTGGCGACCACCTGTTCGCGGTTGATGGCCGCCGCTTCGACCAGCGCTGCCGGCAGCGGGAAAGTGAAGCCGGAGGCGTTTTGCGCGATCGCCTTCGGCACCGTCACCGTCACCATGCCGCCCTGCTGGCGCGCCGGTTCGCGCACCAGGGAGACGACGATGCCGCTGGCGGTGGTGGTGGGCGGCACGATGCTGACCGGGGCCACCGTCAACGCCGCCACCGCTGCCGGCGCCGTGTCGGCGATCTGCACCGTCAACGGCGGCGTCGGCAGCGCGGCGCTACTGACCACCACCGGCGAAGGCACCAGCGAGGCGTCGGCGTTGATGGTGGCCGTCAAACCGGCCGGCTGCAGCAACTTGTAGTTGGCCGCATCGACGCCCGTCAGGCTGTAGCCAGCCACCGTCACCGGCTTGGCGATGCCCGCATCGGCGCTGGCGAAACTGGCCGCAGGCAGACCCGCCAGCGCGACCGCGTCGCCCGCCACCGGCTTGATGGCGGCGCTGCCTGACAAGGTGGCGCCGGTCAAGCCGTCGAACAGCTTGTCGTTGGCTGTCACGCCCGTCACCGCCAGCGTGGCCGGGACGATGGCGCCCGCCAGGCCGGCTTGCTGGCCGATGCGATAATTGCTGTCGCTGGCCTGCAGACCGGTTACGGTGATGGCCTTGCCGCTGCCGACATTCTTGTCGGCGAACTGTCCGACACCGCTGCCCAGCACCGTCACCACTTCGCCGTTCAGGCCCGTCACGGTGGCGCGGCCGCTCAGGTTCACGCTGCGGCTGCCGTCGTAGGTCTTGGTCGCAGCTACGCTCAAGCCGTTCAGCGCCAGCACGGCCGGTGCGATGGTGACCGTCACGCCGGCCGGCTGGATCAGGCGGTAGTTGGCGTCGTCGATGCTGTAGCCGCTGACGGCCACCGCCTTGTTCTGCCCCGCGTTCTTGTCTGCCAGCGTGCCGGCGGCGCTGCCCTTGACCACCACGACATCGCTGCCGAGTGCCTTGACGGTCGGCGTGCCGGCGATCGCCACGCCGAGGCCGGCGTTGTAATCGCGCGCCACGGCGCTGACGCCGCTGATGATCAGGTCGGCCCGGGCGATGTCGGCGCTGGTGTCGACGCTGTTCGACGCCAGCACGTAGTTGCCGCTGTCCGTGCCGGTCTTGGCCAGGCCGCTCACCACCACCGTCTTGCCGCTGCCGGCGTTCTTGTCGGTGAAAGCGGCGCCCGTATTCGACACGCTCAGCACGTCGCCCGCCACCCGGTCGTCGCTCAGGCTGACGGCCGCGCCGGTGCCGGCATCGTAGATGCGGTTGGCGGCGCTGGCGGAAACGGTCAAGGTGCGCGGCGTGATCGTGCCGCTGGCCGAGCCGGCCAGGGTCACCGCGTAGTTGGCGCCATTGTTGCCGTCGCCGACCGTGGCGCCGTTGAAAGCGACCACGCGGTTGCCGCTGCCGGCATTCTTGTCGGCGAAGGAGAAGGAGGCGGCGGTGACGTGGTCGCCCTCCACCAGGGCGGCGCTCAAGGCCGCCAGGTCGGCCGCCGACGTGCTGTAGCCGGTGCCGCCGTCGTACACCTTGCTCACCGACGGCGCCGACAGGGTCACGCTCTTCGGCGTGATGACGGCGCTGCCGCTGGCGCTCGCCGGCAGCAGGTAGTTGCTTAACTGGGCGCCGTTGGCGGCGACGAAATTGCTGTTGGCGAGGGTTGCGCTGACGCCGCGCACGCCCGTGTTGCGGCTGTCGTAGCTGCCGCCGGTCTGGTTGACAGAGACCGTTTCGGCTCCCACCAGGCCGGCCACGCTGAAGTTCGCACTGGCCAGCTGCGCATTGCTCGAACCGTCGTACACCTTGCTGACGCCGTTGATCGTCACCGTCAGCGGCGCGCG
>JACXTT010006749.1_pt1 | contig 16320 bp, 13 predicted proteins | sample 9270951 | NCBI WGS metagenome assembly JACXTT01 (sample SAMN15532306, study PRJNA645909) | rock metagenome | isolation source: weathered quartz diorite | place: Puerto Rico | collected 2017-06-21 | reverse complement strand
CGCGAGAGCCCGGCCGCGAACGCGGCGCCGAGCCCCTGCCCCGGCGTCGCCGGCCGCAGCCAGGCGCCCGCGAGGAGCGGCGTCACGCGACCGATCGCGGGCGCCAGTATCAGAACGGAGCCTCGGGCCGGCCCGGCGAGGTCGATCAGGGCGGTCACCGACAGCAGGAGGAACATGACGAGACCGATCGTGCCAAACACGCCGATGTGGCTGGCTCGCATGATCGCGAGTCGCTGGGCGGTGTCCCGGCCGGCCAGTCCGTCGAGCGAGTCCGCCAGGCCATCCAGATGAATGGCGCCGCTCGCCCCCTTCCACAGCGCGACGAGCAGCGCTGCTCCGACGAACGGTGGGAGCAGACCATCGGCGACGCGCCCGGCGGTCGCCAGGACGATACCCAGGAGCAGGCCAACCACGGGGAACCACCACGCGGCGCGGCCGAGCGCCGAGGTCCCGTGCACCTCCCGACCGGGGACCGGCAGGACGGTCAGGAAGCGGACGGCGAGGATCAGTGACCCCACGTCCGGACGACGGCGCCGCTGGCCACGCCGATCAAACAGGCAAGACGGGATTGCGTCGAGGCGGGAACTCGACCTGCTTTGACTCGGCGTAGGCGAGGCGCTTGATCAGCTCGTCCCGCAGCTCGAAACCGCCCACGATGCCGTCGACGAGCATCTCGGAGGCCAGCTTGTAGATGTCCAGGTCCTGCGCGTACTCCTCACGCTTCTGCTGGATGTACTTCGGGCGCTCCAACTCCGGCAGCTCCATGATCTTGTTGTAGTAGACCGCGTTGACCGCGGGCTCGGGCCCCATGATGGCCACCTGCCCCTGGGGCAAGGCCAGCGCCGCGTCCGGCTCGAAAGCGGGCCCGCACATGGCGTAGAGTCCCGCCCCGTAGCACTTGCGCACGACGACGCAGATCTTCGGGACGGTGGCCTGCGACGTCGCGAAGACCATCTTGGCGCCGTGGCGAATGATCCCCGCCCGCTCGACCTTGGTCCCGACCATGAACCCAGAAACGTCGGCGAAATACACGAGCGGGATGTTGAACGCGTTGCAGAGCCAGATGAAGCGCGCCGCCTTGTCCGAGGAATCCACCATCAGCACTCCGCCCTTCACCTTCGGCTGGTTGGCCACGACACCGACCGCTCGGCCGCCCATGCGAGCGAACCCGACGATGATCTCCTGCGCGAACAGCCGCTTGATCTCGAAGAACGACCCAGCGTCGACCACCCGGTCGAGGACTTCGTACATGTCGAACCACTTCCGCTGGTCGTAGGGAACGATCTCCTCGATGGACCGTCCCGGCTTCGGTAGCGCCGCGTCGACGGGAGCGGCCCGTTCCCGGAAGGAACCGGGCATGTAGGTCAGATAGCGCCGACAGAGATCGATGGCCTCCTCGTCAGAGGCGGCCAGTACATCGCCACACCCCGAGACCGTGCAGTGCATCCGGGCGCCGCCCAGCTCTTCAAGCGTCGTCTTCTCCCCCACCGCCATCTCGACCATCCGGGGAGAGCCCACGTAGAGACTGGCCTTGCCGTCCACCATGATGACGCAGTCGGTGAGGGCGGGCAGGTAGGCGGAGCCCGCCGGAGACGGCCCGAACAGGATGCAGACCTGGGGCACCACCCCGGAGAGCTGGACCTCGTTGTAGAAGATGCGGCCGGCGTGGAAGCGGCCGGGGAAGATCTTGATCTGCTCCGAGATGCGACCGCCAGCGGCGTCCACCAGATAGAGGAGCGGCACCTGCAGACGCTGGGCGCGCTCCTGGATTCGCACGATCTTCTGGATGGTCTTTTCACCCCACGAGCCCGCCTTCACCGTGTAGTCGTTGGCCATGACGCACACGGTGCGGCCGCCCACGGTGCCCACGCCGGTGACCACGCCGTCCGCAGGGGTGTCGGGCTCCTGGTTGCGCGCGAAGAGGAAATCCTCCTGGAACTCGCTGCCGGGATCCAGGAGGAGCTTCAGACGCTCGCGGACGAAGAGCTTGCCTTCTTCCTTGAGCTTGTCGCGATACTTGACCTGGCCCTGCTCGATGCGGCTTCGTTCCTGCCGGTAGCGCTGCTCGCTCACGGGATCACGGATTCGGGTTGGGATTGGCCCAGAGGATGATGATCAGCACCCCGTTGCCATGCGGTGGGCCCCCGAGGACGGCGGGCGCGCCCGGGGCGGCCATGATGTTGGCGTTCATCTCAGGGCGCTCCCCGCGAAGCAGGCGCACCCGCATCCGCACGGACGAGCCCTGGAGCTGGTCCGGCGTGACCTCGAGCCAGCGCTCGCCCGGAACCGCGAAGCGCTGCTGGGCACCCAACGGCCCCTCCACGCGTTGGCGATCGAGCGTGGTGTAGTCCGTGTAGCGGAACAGGGTCTGCAGCCGAGGGAGGATGCGCCGCAGTCGCTCGTCGGCCTCGGGCTCGGGTCTGGGCGCGGGCGGATTCTTGGGCTGGCCCTCCGAGCCGCGGTTCGAAGCCTCCAGGATGCGGATGCCGAAACGGATGATCGGCTGCGCCTGAACGGGAGCGGCCATCGTCAGGACCAATCCGAACCAGACGATCAGCGCGAGCATCGGCCCCAGGAGTCCCTTGAGCCGCTTGCGCGCGTTATGCAGCCTGGACATCACGGTCCCGATCGGGCAGTTCAGCACCTCGGCGATCTCGCGATACGAGAGACCCTCGACGTCACTGAGCATGATAATCGCTCGGGCCTTGGGCGGCAAGGCATCGAGAGCACGACGGATCCGCTCGCGCTGCTCCGCGCGCGCTGCTTCCCGGTCCGGCCCGCCGCCGGGATCGGGAGTGGTGCGCGCCCACTCCTCCTCGGTCACCCGCTCCGGCCCGAAGGCGCGCGCTTGGGCGCTCCGCTGCCGATGGCGATCGGTGGCGACATTGACGGTGATGCGGAAGAGCCAGGTATAGAACGCCGACTGGCCGCGGAACGACCCCAACGAATGGAATGCCCGTACGAACGCTTCCTGCGCCACGTCCCACGCCTCCTCGCGGTCGTGCAACACCTGGTAGGCCAGACGCCACACGCGCTGCCGATACTTCTCGACCAGCGGTTCGAACGCGGAGGCATCACCGGCAAGGCATCGCCGGATGAGCTCTCGCTCGTCGATTCCAGTGGGCTCGGGGAGCCCGGCAGAGCCGGGGGGCGTCTCGGACGACATCACGGCCGGGCCCGGCCGTGGCCCTCGCGCCCCTTATTCGACCGCGGGTTGGACGGCAGGAGGTGCGCCCGCATTCACGGCCGGCGCCGCGGGGTCGCCCGCCGGCCGCGTGGGCGCGCGGGTGAGCCGGCCAGCAGCGCATCCACGCCGAGCAGGTAGCTGGCGGGACCGAAGCCCGAGATTTGACCGACCGCCGCGGCCGCGACCACCGAATGGTGTCGGAACTCTTCCCGGGCGTGGATATTCGAGAGGTGCACTTCCACGACCGGCACGCGTACGGACGCCACCGCGTCACGCAGGGCGATGGAGTAGTGCGAGAGCGCACCGGGATTGAACACGATGCCGCGAAATCCCTCACGCGCCGCGGATTGGATCCAGTCGACCAGCTCGCCCTCGTGGTTGGATTGCCGGCAGACCGCACGGGCTCCCCGACCCGCGGCATGTCGCTGCACCGCGCGGTTCACCTCGGCGAGCGAGACGCGCCCGTAGACCGCGGGCTCGCGGGTACCAAGGAGGTTCAGGTTGGGACCGTGGAGTACGAGGATGGCGGGCGCGGCGCGGCGTGCCATTGGTCCGAGAGGATACACCGGCTGTGGCGACACCGCCAAATACGCGGACCGCGGCTCGTATAATACTCTCGCCTCACGTGGATACGCCGGGGCCGGCGTCGGGCCGCTGATGAGTCGGCAGGGCGGTCGCCACCACCGCCTGGACCCGCCGCGCGAGGTCGTGCGCGGCCCGCTTGACGTCCGAGTCGTCGGGCGGCGCGACGACCGGATGATAGACGATGGTGAGGCGGCCGGGTCGCGGCAACCGCCGGGTGGGCGGCCAGGATTCGTGCCCGCCGATGATCGTCACCGGCATGACCGGTACGCCGAGCGAGCAGGCCAGCCGGAAGGCGCCGAGCCGAAACCGCTGCATCCGGCCGTCCGGGCTGCGGCCGGCCTCCGGGAATATCATGACGGCTTCTCCGGCCCCCAGCAGCCGGACCGCGGCGCGGGTGGCCGCCGCGTCCGCCGAGTCGATGTCGACGGGAAAGGCCCGCAGGCGCCGGATCAGCCAGGCGAGAACGGGGACGCGGAACAAGGCGCTCCACGCCATGTAGTACACCGGCCGACGGACGGGAATCGTCGCGAGGACCGGATCGGCGTACGTGACATGGTTGGGAACGATGAGGAGGGGACCCGACAAGGGAATGTGCTGCACGCCTTCGAAGCGGATACCGAAGTACAGCCGCGCGCCCATCCACACGACCGGGCGGACCGCATCGAGCACGGGCGTGCGCACGTTGGGATAGTGCCACGGCCCGCGTGACACCGACAATGCCCGCGGTGGAGTCGCGGCCCTTCGTCATCGCCCACCGCGGCGCCTCCACCGAGGCGCCCGAGAACACCATCGCCGCGTTCGAGCTGGCCCTGGAGCAGGGCGCGGATGGCATCGAGCTCGACGTGCACCTCTCCGGCGACGATCACCCGGTGGTGATCCACGACTTCACACTCGAGCGCACGACCGACGGCGCCGGGCCGGTGAGCGCCCACACCGTGCGCGAGCTCAAGCGCCTGGACGCCGGCGGCTGGCACGACCGGCGATTCCGCGGTCAGCGGGTCCAGACCCTCCAGGAAGTCCTGGAGCGCTTCCGGGGGCGCGCGCGGTTCTGGGTCGAGCTCAAGGGCGGCGCCGCGCTCTACCCGGGCATCGAGGAGCGCGTGGTGTCCCTGCTCGAGATCTACGATGTCGTCGACCAGGCCCTCGTTCAGTCCTTCGACCACGAGGCCCTCGACCGCATCCGCGCGCTGAGCCGCGAGATCCGGCTCGGCGCGCTGGTGGCCCAGACACCGCTCGACGCGGGCCTTCTGCGGCCCGGCGTCGTGAACGCGATCTGTCCGGGGGCAGGCCTGGTCACGGAACCCATGCTGGGGGAGATCCGTGGGGCGGGGCTCGAGTGTTACGTCTGGACGGTCAACGAGCCGGCCCTCATGGACCGGCTCGTGGGTTGGCGCGTGAGCGGGATCATCACCGACCGGCCGGGCGCGTTGCGCGCCCGGCTCGGCCGGTAGGAAGGTTCAGCGGTTAGTCGTCCTCGGGCTCCTCGGCATCGACCGCGGCGCCCACCGCCTCCAGACGCGGCAGCATCCGCTCGAGCCGGTCCTGGCAGCGCACGCAGGTGGTCACTTCCGGCATGGCACGCAGGCGCGCAGGGGCGATGGCCTCACCGCACTCCTCGCAGACGCCGTACTCACCGCCCCGCAGCCGCTCCAGAGCCTCGGCCAGCTTGTTGGCGCGGTCCACCAGAAGGCTCCGGGTGGCGAAGCTCATCTCCCGATCCTCGTTCAGCCGAATCACGTCGACTTCGTCGGCCAGCGGTGAATTGTCGCCCCGACCGCCACCGAGCTCTTCAAATGTATTGGCCCCACCCATGTGCCGGATGCGCTGCATGGTGTGGCTGAGTTCTCGCTCTAGTCGCTTCTTGATCTCTTCCATCGCTATCTCCCTCCTGGGCTCCGGATCACCAAGACCCGGACCGCCCGGCTTGCCGAGCCTGCTGCAAGGCCTATGCCTGGGCATGGCACGAGAGAGACGTGGAAAAACCCTTGATATTCGCAAGACATCCCCGATGTCGGCCCGAGCCCTCGGGCAAATTGCCCTGGAGCCACTGGGAAAATTCGGCAGCGCGTGTGTCAATTCTGGCCACTCGTTGTCGGGCGGACACGGAATTCTCCCCGGATCAAAGGCAGCCACCGCACGCAACGGAACGGCCTATCGGGAGGTGGGCCAACGGCAAGGGAGACGAGGAAAGGAGAGGCGTCTTATCGTGTGGTGGGTTGACCTGCGCGCCGGGCCAGTGCGGCGTCGAGCGAGCGAATGCGCTGGCCATGCCCGATGCTCCGGGTGGCCAGCGCCCGGTCTGGGTCGGAACTCCCTACGCCCGGCTCCGCTGGGCTTCGATCGCCCCTTCCTCCCAGATACTGTGCTTGCGCGTCTCAGGCATCAGGAAGAGCGCGAGCACGAACATGACCGCCGGAAGGGCGATCGGATAGGCCAAGGCCCATCCCACGCTCCCGGTGGACAGGTAGGCCGAGGTCGTGATGATGGGGACTAGTCCGCCGCCCCAGCCGTTGCCGATGTGGTACGGCACCGACACCGAGGTGTAACGGATGCGCCCAGGGAAGTATTCAGCGAGGAAGGCGCCGATGGGGCCGTAGGTCATCCCCACGTAGTTCACCAGGATCACCACGACGAGCACGGCCATCGGGTAGTTGACGTTGCCGGGCTCGGCATAGCGACCCAGAGCGCTGTAGAGCGGATAGTAGGTCAACGAGGCCAAGGCCATCCCGCCGAGAATGATCGGTTTCCGGCCGATCTTGTCGGAGAGCCAGCCCCAGAAGATCAAGGTCGGGGTCGCGATCAGGAGCGCGATACCGACGATGTAGCTGGAAGTCAGCACGTCGAGCTTCTTGACGGTCTGCAGGAAGTAGAGGGCCCAGAACTGGCCGCTGTACCACACACAGCCCTGTCCGAGCACGACGATGCTGGCGATGATCACGTACCGGATGTTCCGACTCATGAAGGCTTCGCGCCAGGGATTGGTCGCGGTCTGCCCCTTCCTCTTGATGTCCTGGAAGACCGGCGTCTCCTGCAAGGAGAGCCGGATGTAGATGGCGATCGCCACCAGGAGGAGCGAGATGATGAAGGGGATTCGCCAGCCCCAATCGTTGAAAACCTCGACGCCCAGGTACGTCCGGGTCCCAATGATCACGGCCAGCGACACCACGATGCCGAGCGTGGGCGACGTCTGGAGCCACCCCGTGTAGTACCCGCGGTGATTGTCGTCGATGTGCTCGGCGACGTAGGTGATGGCGCCGCCGTACTCCCCGCCCAGGCACAGGCCCTGGATCAACCGGAGGATGAACAGGAGGATCGCGGCGGCCAGGCCGATCTGCGCGTAGGTGGGGATGAAGCCGATGAGGGCGGTCGAGATGCCCATACCGGTCAGCGTGACGAGGAAAGTGTACTTTCGTCCGACCTTGTCCCCGAGCCAACCGAAGACGAAAGCCCCCAGCGGCCGGATCAGGAACCCGACCGAGAAGAGCGCCACCGTGCTGAGGAACGCGGCCACCGGATGGCCCTTCTCGAAGAACTTGACCGCGAGAATCGCGGCCAGGCTTCCGAAGATGTAGAAGTCGTACCACTCGATGACGTTGCCGACGGCCGCGGCGATGACGACTCGCCGAAGCTCCCGACCCGAGATGTGCGTTGCCGCCATTGGCCTCTCCTGTCGTCGACCGCGCTGTCCCCCCGGCTCCGGCCGGGCCATCAGGGCTGCCGGTCACATGCCGGTGCCGGGGCATAGAGCATTTCGAGTGCCGGGGGAGCCGCTATGCAAGTCAGCGAAAAGAAAAGGTCCGACGCCGAACCTGCGGCGCCGTGCTTGGTGCGCTTACCTGGAGATCTTGGTACGGCTACCCCCTACTCCTCCTCCCCGTACTTCTCCTTCAGGGTGGCCACCACAGCGGGGTCGGCCAGGGTGGTCGTGTCGCCGAGCGCCTTGCCTTCGGCAATGTCACGGAGGAGTCGCCGCATGATCTTGCCGGAGCGGGTCTTTGGCAGATCCGAGGCGAAGATCAGGTCGTCGGGCCGGGCCAGGGCGCCGATCTTCTTGGCCACGTGCCCCTTGATCTCCTCCATGAGCTCCTTGCTCTGCGGGGTCCCGTCCTTGATCGTCACGAACGCCGCGATGGCCTGGCCCTTGATCTCGTGGGGGCGTCCGATCACCGCGGCTTCCGCCACGTGCGGGTGATCGACCAGGGCCGACTCCACCTCCATCGTGGACACCCGGTGGCCCGAGATGTTCATCACGTCGTCGACCCGTCCTAGCAGCCAGAAGTAGCCGTCCTCGTCGATCTTAGCGCCGTCGCCCGTGAAGTAGATCCCCGGGTACTTGCTCCAGTACTGGGCCTGGAAGCGCTGGGGGTCGCGATAGATTCCGCGCAGCATCCCCGGCCACGGCTTCTTGAGCACGAGATAGCCCGCCTTGGCGGGCTCGCCCTTGTCGTTCACGACCTCCGCGTCCACACCGGGGAACGGGCGGGTGGCCGAGCCGGGCTTGAGCGTGGTGATCCCGGGCAGCGGGGTAATCAGGATGTGGCCGGTCTCGGTCTGCCACCATGTGTCGACCACCGGGCACCGGCCGCCGCCGATGATCTTCCAGTACCAGACCCAGGCCTCGGGGTTGATGGGCTCGCCGACCGAGCCGAGCAGCCGGAGACTCGAGAGGTCGCAGCGCTTCGGGTACTCCTCGCCCCAGCGCATGAACGTGCGAATCGCGGTGGGGGCGGTGTAGCAGATGGTGATGCCGTACTTCTCGACGATCCGCCAGAAGCGGTCCTTGTCGGGATAGTCCGGCGTCCCCTCGTACATGACCGTCGTGGTCCCGTTGGCGAGCGGGCCGTAGACGATGTAGGAGTGGCCGGTCACCCAGCCGATGTCGGCGGTGCACCAGTAGACGTCGGTGTCGTGCAGGTCGAAGATCCACTTCGTGGTGGCGTAGACCCCGGTGAGGTAACCCCCGGTGGTGTGCACGATGCCCTTCGGCTTGCCGGTGGAGCCCGAGGTATAGAGCAAGTACAGCATGTCCTCGGAGTCCATCTTTTCCGGGGCACAGTAGGTGGGCGCGTCCTTGACGAAGTCGTCCCACCAGACGTCACGTCCCGCCTGCATGTTGATGTCCTGACGGGTGCGCTTGAGTACCACCACCGTGCTCACGTCCGGACACTGCTTGAGGGCCTCGTCTACGTTCTTCTTGAGCGGCACGATGCCCCCACGTCGGAAGCCGCCGTCCGCGGTGATGAGCACGCGCGACTCCGCGTCGTGGATGCGGTCGCGCACGGCCTCGGGGGCGAACCCGCCGAAGATCACGCTGTGGGGCGCCCCGATGCGCGCGCAGGCGAGCATGGCGATGGGCAGCTCCGGCACCATGGGCATGTAGATCGTGACGCGGTCGCCCCGCTTGACTCCGCGGCGCTTGAGCGCGGCCGCGAAGCGGTTCACCTCCCGGTAGAGGTCCCAGTACGTCAGGACACGCGCGTCGCCCGGCTCCCCTTCCCAGACGATCGCGGCCTTGGTCTTGCGCGGCGTGGCCACGTGACGATCGACGCAGTTGTAGGAGACGTTCAGCTTCCCGCCGATGAACCACTTCGCGTACGGCGCCTTCCACTGCACCACCGTCTTCCAGGGCTTGAACCAGTCGAGCTCCCGGGCGAACCGCTCCCAGAACTTGGACGGGTTCCGCGCCGCTTCCTTGTACACCGCGGCGCGGTTGACGTTCGCCCGCTTGACGAAATCCTTCGGCGGGGCGAACTTCCGCTTCTCCTTGAGAAGTGCTTCGACGGCGCTGCTGCCTTTGGTCTCGCTCGCCATAGGGGGCCTCGTTCTCGGGGGGAGATTGGCGCCTCAGCGCGCCGCCCCCCTTCTAAACCATCCGCCGGGGAACTTCAAGCGCAACCGCTTTTCCCTCACCGCCTCTCGACCCGACCGGGTAAGCTCGCGGCGTGCCGGCGCCGTCGCTCTACACGGTTCTGCCGTTCGTGGCCATGCTCCTCGCCATCGCCTTCTGCCCGCTCCGGCTGCCGCACTGGTGGGAGTCGAACCGGAACAAGCTCGTGGTGTCCGCCGTGCTGGGCGCTCCGGTGCTCGTGCTCTACCTGTCGAGAGAGCCGCGCGCTCTCGTGCACGCCGGACTCGACTATCTCTCGTTCATCATCCTGCTGACCGGACTCTACGTGATCTCGGGCGGGGTGCTCCTGAGGGGCGATCTGGTGGCCGTCCCGCTCGTCAACACCGCGTTCCTGGCCCTCGGCGCCGCGGTCGCCTCGGTCGTCGGCACCACCGGCGCCTCGATGTTGCTCATCCGGGCGCTGCTGCAGACGAACCGCGAGCGCACACGCGTGACCCACACCGTGATCTTCTTCATCTTCCTCGTGTCCAACATCGGCGGCATGCTGACCCCGCTCGGCGATCCTCCGCTCTTTTTGGGCTACCTGCAGGGCGTGCCGTTCGCCTGGACGCTCCGGCTCTGGCTCCCCTGGCTCGTGATGGTGGCGACGCTCCTCCTCGTCTACGCGGTCTGGGACTCGATCGTCTACGCGCGCGAGCCACCGGTGGCGCGAGCGCGGGACCGCGCCCAGGTCGAGCCGCTCCGGCTCCGGGGAACCCTGAACGCGGTGTGGCTGATGGGGGTGGTCGGGGCGGTAGCCTTCCTGCACGCGCCGGCCCGCGAGATCGTAATCGTCGCGCTTGCGGCCGTCGCGTGGTGGACGACGTCGCCCGATATCCGCCGGGCCAACGACTTCAGCACAGCGCCGATGATCGAGGTGGCCGTGCTCTTTCTCGGCATCTTCCTCACCATGATCCCGGCGCTCGAGCTGCTGCACGCCCGGGGCAGTGAGCTCGGCGTGCGGGAGCCCTGGCAGTTCTTCTGGGCGACCGGCGCGCTGTCCTCGTTCCTCGACAACGCACCGACCTACCTCACCTTCCTCGCGCTCGCCCAAGGGCTCGGGATGCAGGCCCAGGTGGCGGGAGTCCCCCACGTCATCCTGGCCGCGATCAGCGTGGGGGCCGTCGCGATGGGCGCCAACACCTACATCGGCAACGCGCCCAACTTCATGGTCAAGGCGGTGGCGGAAGCGGCCGGAGTCCGGATGCCGAGCTTCGTCGGCTACATGGCGTACAGCGGAGGCGTCCTCATCCCGCTGTTCGTCGCGGTCACCTTCCTCTTCTTCTAGGCGGGTGGCTCCGGGGGCGCGACGCGGCGCAGACCGTAGCGCAGCATCTTGTCGGAGAAGTTCTTCGGGTCCATGTCGGCGTGCTTGGCCGCGGCGGTGAGCTTGCCTCCGTGGCTCTTGAGCAGGCCCTCGACGTAGGCGCGCTCGAACTCCTCGACCACCCGCGCCTTGGCGTCGCGGAACGGCAGCGAGAGATCCACCGGGGCATGGGCCCCGATGGGGGCGAGGAAGCGCTCCAGGTCCGCGAGGATGTCGCCCGCCGCCACGATCACCGCGCGCTCGATGACGTTCTCGAGCTCGCGTACGTTGCCGGGCCACGGATAGCGCATCAGGGCGCCGAGGCTCTCCGGCGAGATATCGCGCACCGTCTTCTTGAGGCGTCGCCCGGCCTGGTCCACGAAGTGCCGCGCGAGCAGCGGGATGTCCTCCGGCCGCTCGCGCAGGGCGGGCACCCGCACCGGCATGACCGAGAGCCGGTAGAACAGATCGCGCCGGAACGTCCCGCGCTCCACCTCGGCCTGGAGATCCTTGTTGGTGGTGGCGATGAACCGCACGTCGATGTCCACCGGGCGATCCGCTCCGACCGACGTCACCTTCTTCTCCTCGATGGCCCGCAGCAGCTTCGACTGCAGGTGCAGCGGCATCTCTCCGATCTCGTCGAGGAGCACGGTGCCGCCGTTGGCCGTCTGGAAGTGGCCGCGCCGATGCTCGGTGGCGCCGGTGAAGGCGCCGCGCCGGGACCCGAACAGCTCGGACTCGAACAGCTCGGCGGGGATCGCCGCGCAGTTGACTGGCACGAAGGCGCGGTCGCGCCGGGCGCCCGAGAAGTGGATCGAGCGCGCGAGCAGCTCCTTGCCGACCCCGGTTTCCCCGTAGATGAGCACGGTGGTATCCAGATCCACGACGGAGCGCAGCAGGTCGAAGACCGCCTGCATACCCGCGCTGGTGGCCACGATGTTGCCGAAGGTGAAACGCTCCTGATTGCGCCGGATGGTCCGCCGGTTGGCCGACTTCAGCTCCTGGAACTCGATGGCCCGACGGATCACGAGCAGGAGCTCGGCCGCCTCGAACGGCTTGACCAGGTAGTCCTCCGCGCCGAGGCGCATCGCCTCCACCGCCGACTCGATGGTGCCGTACGCGGTCATGACCACCACCGCGAGGTCGGGATGTTCGGTCTTGATCTGGCGGACCAGCTCCACGCCGTCCATACCGGGCAGCCGGCGATCGGTGAGCACCAGATCCACGTCCTCGGTCTTGAGGGACTCCAGGGCCTCCTCCGCGCTCTGTACCGGAACCACCTCGTAGCCCTTGAGCTCGAGGGTGCGGTGGAGGGGGCGGAGAAAGACCTCGTCGTCCTCGACGAGCAGGAGCCGTCGCTTCATGGAGTGCCTCCAGCCACCGGCTGCGTCGCGACCACCGCCGGCAGTGAGATTCGGACACGCGTCCCGCGCCCCGGCGTGCTGTCGATCACGATCTCCCCCGCGTGGAGATCCACGATCTTCTTCACGATGGACATGCCGAGGCCGGTGCCGGCGGGCTTGGTGGTGAAGAAGGGCAGGAAGATCTTGTCCCGGTCCTCCGCGGAGATCCCGACGCCGTCGTCGACGACCTCGACCACGGCCCGCTCACCGTCCACGAAGAGATCGACGGTCACTCGGCCGGCGCGTCGGCGGGGGTCGATCGCCTCGAGCGCGTTCTTCACGACGTTGGTGAAGACCTGGCGGAGCCGCTGACCGTCCGCCGCCGCCGCCACGTCCCGATCGAGCCGCCCGTAGCCCACCTCGACGCCGCGCGCCCGGCCTTCGGCGGCCGCCGCTTCCACCACCGGGTCCAGGATCCGGTGCAGCTCGTACTCGTTGCGCTCGAGCCGCGCGTCGCGCGTCCAGTCGAGGAGGTTATTGATGATGGCCTCGATCTCGGTGATGCCCGAGAGGATGGAACGGGTCATCTCCTGCGAAAGCGGGCTGCCGTCCACCTCGGGAGAGGAGAGGAGATTGGTGGCCATCTTGATGCCGCCCAGTGGATTGCGGATCTCGTGGGCCACGCCGGCCGCCATCTCGCCGAGGGAGGCCAGCTTCTCGCGGTGGATCAGGCGGCGCTGCGTCTCCACTTGCTCGGTGAGGTCGCGGAGGACGCCCACCGTCCCCATGCGCTGCCCGCGGTCGTCGAAGATCGCGGTCACCGCGACGTGGGCCGGGAAGTCCCGCCCGTGTCGCGTCCGCCCCATCACCTGCCCACTCCAGCCTCGTCCCACCTCCTGGGCCTCGACGATGGCCGCGGCTCGGCCGCGGTCCTCCGTAGCGAGGAGGTCCGGATAGCGGAGGCGGCCCACCTCCCACGCGGCGTAGCCGAGCAGCCGGCGCCCCGCGGGGTTCATGGTCACGAGCCGGCCCGTCATGTCGGCGGTGAAGATGCAGTCGTCCACGCTCTCGACCACCGAGGCGAGCAGCCGCTCCCCGCGCTTGACCTCCTCCTCGGTGACGCGCAGCGACTCCTGCATCCGCTGAAAGGACGTCACGAGCTGCTGCGCCTCCTCCTTCGAGATCGTGAAGTGATCCTCGACGATCATGCGGGCGGCCGCCGCGCCGAGCGAAGCGGCCAGGAGCCGCTCGAAGCGAATCCGCATTTCGAGCAGTTCGGGCACCGACAGCTCGGCGGGGGTCTTCGAGCCGAACAGCTCGCGCACGATGGCCTCGGCGTCCTCGTTCCCCACGTAGTGATGGACGAGGCGCTCGATCTCCGGCGCCGAGAGGATCGCGGGCGCACCCGGGGTCGCCTTGTCCTCGCCGGCCACGCCCACGAACGCGGCGGCCTGGGCCCGGTCGTCGGCGTCCTGCTCGGTCAGCAGCGACACCATCACGAAGAGACCGACGTTGAAGAAGAAGGACCAGAAGACGCCGTGGCTGATCGTATCGAGCCCGGCCAGGCCGAGGAAAGCGGTGGGACGTAGCAGGCCCAGCCCGAACGGGCCGTCGGCGAGGAACGAGACGCCGAAAACCTCCTCCTTGCCGAGCGCCGGGACGATCAGGGTGTAGAACCAAACGAAGAACCCGGCCGAGATCCCCGCGTAGGCCCCCTTCCGGTTGCCGCGGCGCCAGTAGAGCCCGAGCAGGATGGCGGGCGCGCACTGGGCCACCGCGATGAAGGACAGCAGACCCATCTCGACCAGCAGCAGCTGCCCGCGCTCCATGCGCGCCCACGCGAAGCCCAAGCCCACCACCGCCAGCATGGCCAGCCGCGTGTAGAAGAGTGTGATCCAGTAGATGTCCTCCATTCGCCGGCGGCGTAGCAGGATGGGCAGGATGATGTCGTTGGTGATCATCTTCGACAGCGCGAGCGAGTCCACCACGATCATGGCGGTGGCCGCCGAGAAGCCGCCCAGGAAGACCAGCACGGAGATCAGCTGGTTGTTGAAGAGGAGCGGCAGGCGGAGGATGAAGCCGTCGGCATCGGCGCCCGCCTGAGGGAAAACGAGCAGGCCCGCGAAGGCGATCGGCAGCACGAAGACGTTGATGAGCAGCAGGTAGAGCGGGAAGGACCAGGAGACTGCGTTGACATCCCGCTCGCGGGGGTTCTGAACCACGAGCACGTGGAACTGGCGGGGCAGGAACATCACCGCGAGCATCGAGATCAGCAGCATCGCGGCCCATCTCGGGTACGACGCGGTGGCCGGCTGATCAAGCGTGAGAAGTCGCGACAGTTCGGGATCCGCGGCGGCCCGGCCAAAGAGATCCGCGAAGCCGCCGAAGAGCCCCCACGTCACGTAGACGCCCACCAGCAGGAAGGCGACCAGCTTCACCACCGACTCCACCGCCACCGCGGTCATGAGACCGGTCTGCCGCTTCGTGAAGTCGAGGTTTCGGGCGCCGAACAGGATGCCGAAAAGCGCCAGTGTCACCGCGACCACCAGGGTCGGGTCGAACACCTCGAGCAGCGAATCCTCGCGCAGGATCATCTTGAACGAGGCCGACACCGCCTTCAGCTGGAGCGCGATATACGGGATCATCCCGCAGACCACCAGCGCCGCGACCAGCGTCCCGAGCGACGCGGACTTGCCGTAGCGGCTCGAGATGAAGTCGGAGACCGAGGTGATGCGTTGCTCCTTGGAGACCCGCACGAGCTTTCGGAGCAGCAGCGGCCACAGAAGGGCCACGCAAGCCGGGCCCAGGTAGATGGTCAGGAACTCGAGCCCCCGATTGGCCGCGAGCCCGACGCTGCCGTAGAAGGTCCACGCGGTGCAGTACACCGACGCGGCGAGCACGTAGGTCAGCGTCCGCGCCCGCCCCCGGCTGAGCCGCGGGGCGAAGGCTTCCGCCACCGACGCGACCAGGAAGAGGAAAGCCAGATAGCCCAGGACGATGCTGAGCAGCGCGGTCGGGGATAGGCCGCTCACGACTCATCCTCTGGCGGTCGAAGCCGCCGGGCGAGGGCGACCAGGACGCCGACCATGGCCGCCCAGACCACGAAGAGGTACAGCACGAGCGCGGGGACGCCCAGCACCAGGACCGGGCGGTTCGCGATGGCGAGGAGGGGCCAGACGAGACATGCCCCGAACAGCACGAAGCAGGCGACCACCAGCTCTGCAGCCTTCATTGCGTGGGCGGATTATAGCGTATCGAAGGGGCCTCGACGGCCCCCTCCGAGCCTCCCCCAGGATCGGGTTGCGCCGACGGAGCCGGCGCTCGAACGGGACGTCGGAGAGCTAGCCGGGAGGGCCGAGGAAGCGGCGCAGGACCAGGTCCTGGAAGCCCTCCTCCAGCTCGGCCGCGACCTCCCGGGCCACCGCCTCGGGGGCCCCGGGCCGCTCGGTCTCGGGCCCCGGCGCCCAGCCATCGAGGTACGTCTCGCTCTCGGTGGCGCCTTCCCGCATGGCCACCGCGTCGATCAGGTCCTGGAAGCGCTGCGAGAGCGGGACGCGGACGGTCTGCCCGCCTTCCTCCGCCTCCACGAGGGATGGCAGGTCGCGCCACTGGATGATCCGGTATCGGGCCATGACGGCGCCCCCATTGTAGTTGAACGCCGCGGAACGTCGCGCTTCCCTTGACAAGGCCGGAGGCCCCCCGTAGCCTCCGTGAGCAAGGAGACCTCCATGATCGACGTGAAGGCGGCGGACCGCGAGCTGCAGACCTACCTCCGCCCGCAGACGTTCCCGGTGGCCATCCGGATGCTCAAGACCGGCGAGGCGATTCCGGAGCGGGCGCGGCGGCCGGCGCGCGACTTCAAGAAGCTCAGCATGAGCTGCCAGGTCATCGACATGGCGCGGCGGTACGGCTGGACCATCGCCCTCACGCGCGAGGACCACATCTGCTCGCTCGGCATCACCGCCATCGGCTTCGACAAGCCCCTGCCCATCTACAACGTGGGCACGCTGTG
>JACXTT010006748.1_pt1 | contig 16321 bp, 15 predicted proteins | sample 9270951 | NCBI WGS metagenome assembly JACXTT01 (sample SAMN15532306, study PRJNA645909) | rock metagenome | isolation source: weathered quartz diorite | place: Puerto Rico | collected 2017-06-21 | reverse complement strand
ACAGTACGAACCTTGGCAGCGTCGTCGTCTGCGGATGAGACCGGGACTGACCTGCCTATGGGCTCTGGAGGGGCGCAGCCGCTTGCATTTCAACCGCTGGGTGCGACTCGACCTCCTTTACATCGACAACTGGTCGGTGTGGCTGGATTTCAAGATCTTGCTGAAGACAATTCCCACTGTGCTTTCGAGCAGAGGAGCGCATTGAGCGCTCGTTCTTTGGGTATCGCTCACTACGTTACCGGTCTCTTGGGACTAAAATGCCACTCGGGCCGGAGGTTAAGATTGTTTTATTCACAAGAGTCTCGCATTGCCAAAGGAGCAAATTAGACTCGTCTTTCTGCGCGCCTACCGGTCTCATGGTTTCCATTCTCATCACGACCTTCAACTCGGCGAAGTTCATCGAGAGATGTCTGAATTCGGCGCAGCGCCAACCATACCGGCCACTCGAAATAATCATCGTCGATAACGCTTCGACAGATGGTACTCGCGAACTGCTTTCAAAGCTAAAGGCTGGAACGAAGGTCATCTATAACGACACCAACATCGGTTTTGCCGCGGCCCAGAACCAGGCTGCACGATCGGCCCGGGGCAGTTGGCTTTTATCCCTCAATCCTGATGTCGTTCTCAGTTCGAATTTCATTACGGAAGCTGTTTCGATTGGGAAAAAGAATCCCGAGGTTGGGGCCGTCTGCGGCAAGCTCCTGCGTTGGGATCCCGGTGCCGACCCTGAGTTCACCAAGGTTATCGACTCCACTGGAATCTATTTCCTGCCTAATCTTCGCCACCTCGATCGCGGGGCAGGCGAACTTGACCGAGGTCAATTTGAAGGAGCGGAATATGTATTCGGTGCCACAGGAGCGGCGGCCCTATATCGCCGGAGCATGTTCGAAGATGTCTCGGTAAACGGTGAATTCTTTGACGAGCAGTTCTTTGCCTATCGTGAAGATGCGGATCTGGCGTGGCGCGCGCAATTGATGGGATGGCAGTGCTTGTACACGCCGCGGGCGGTTGGTTGGCATGTGCGTCGAGTAACCCCCGAACGTCGCAAAGAGCTTCCCTCGGAGATCAACTGGCATTCCATCAAGAATCGCTTCTTGATGAGGGCCAAGAACATCTCGTGGAAACTCTATGCTCGTTGTTTCGTTCCCACCACTTTCCGGGATGCACAGGTGATTGGATATTGTCTATTGGTCGCTCCCAGGCTGGCGTCCTCCTTGGCGGCCGTGTGGAGGGCCCGACACGAACTCAAACGGAAACGACAAATCATCCAGGCACGCCGTCGCGTATCGGACCGGGAGCTTCTAACCTGGTTTTTCGGCCGGGGTGCCGGTATTCCGTTCAGCCCATCCGCAAATGCGCAAACTGAACTCTGGGAAGGCTCTCAAGTGAGCATCTCTGCAAAGAGTCGCTCGTACTGATCGACCACCCTCTCCCAACTGTAGACTTTCAGGGCGACGCTTTGCGCCCGGTCACGTAAGTTTCTGAGTTGTTCGGGCTCTGCAATCAACTGAGCCAATTTGGCCGCCAGATCACGTTCCTCGGCGCGAAACGAGATACCGCAATCGCGCACAGTCTCGTGATTGGCCAAGGTGTCGAGGTAGAGAATTGCGTTACCCGCCGCCATGGCCTCCACAAGAACTGGGTGAATCCCTCCAATCTCGCCGGCGAAAACAAACACTCCTGCATTCTTCTGCAAGGTCCAATAGCCATCGCCGTAGATGGGGCCGGTGAAGATAACCCGGTTATCTGCCAGGGATTGCAGTTGATGAATGTAAGCAGGTTGAAAGGCATTGCCGCCCACAATCACCAAGGGCCAATCCGTGCCTAAAGATCGATAAGCCCCGATAACGAGTTCCGGGTTATTTTCTGGTTCGAGCCTGGCAACATACAGGATGTACCGCCTGCTCGAGATCCCAAACTTGCCAAGACGGTTGCTGGGGCTGGGTGGCTCAGCGCCGTAAGCGATCATGTCTGACTTCTTACGATAACGCTGCCAGTAGTAGTCCTGGATCACCCGGGCGTCGGTTACTATTCTGGTGGGTGTAAACGCAGAGAGGACCTCGCAGAAGTGGAGGAACTGCTGCCCTAGGAAGTTCCACTTGCGACGCTTTCGGTCCAGTCCGTCGACATTCAGAGCGGTCGGCTTTCCCACGAGCCGAGGAATCCACGCAAACGGACTATTAGCGACATTGCAGATGAGCATTACCTCCGCGTTGGAGAAAATTACGTGCAGAACGGAGAAGAAAGTGTGAATCAGAGTATCGAAATGCTTGTTCGACAGGGTGGGCAGAATGATCCGGCGCACGCGGTGATCGAAAACATCCTCAGGCTTGGTAAAGGGCTTTCTGCAGTAGACCGTGACTGCGTGGCCGCGTTCCACCAGGCGTTTGGAAAGCTGATCGGCAAGCGTCTCAAACCCGCCGTAGCGGGCGGGGATACCGCGAGTGCCCAGGATTGCAATCTTCATGGGAAAGGGCTGTTCGTGATTTCTGACGCGTCAACAACACAGCCGGCCAACCGGCTTCTTGCGTTCCCCTACCGATCCGGGCGCCTCATGGCGTAATGCCAGGCAACGTGCCAGTAAGCTCCTATGGTTTCGGCGACCGAAGTCCCGGCGGGCCGAAATCCAACTAATGATAACAGTGTGCGAACCAGCAGCCCCACTGCGATACCCATGCGTAAGAGAGCAAGTTCCGAGCGGCTGTGATGTTTAGCAAAATATCGAAGGACGTTTCTGTACCAATAGGATTGCCGATCACGGAACGCGAGCCTGTTTACACTATGAGCCCCGGCATGCAAGAAGATCGCCTCGGGGCAGTAAACAATTCCCCATCCTCTATCCCGAAGGCGACGACAGAAGTCGACATCTTCAAACCAAACCGGGAAGAAGCTCTCATCGAAGCCGTCAACCATCTCCCATGCCTGGCGCTTCACCGCAAGGCAAGCACCGGCGGGCTGCTCAACCTCCTGCGCAGTTTGGTAATCAAGGTCCAAGCAGCGGTAACGCACATTCCAGGGATTGCTCGACCAAATGCGGTTCACGAGCAAGACTTCCGCTAGCATGCTTCCAATGGTAGGGAACCTGCGGACCGCAAAGCCCTTCTGTGGCAGGCCACCCTCGTTCAACAGGAGTCCGCCGGCCGCTCCCACCGTAGCCGTTCGGAGCGCCTTTGCCAAGTTGTCCAGCGAAGGTGCTGATGCAATCGTGTCTGGATTAAGGATCACCAGCGTCGGGCCTTCGGCAATCTTCATGGCTTGGTTCACCGCAGCTGCAAAACCCACGTTGTGAGGATTGATCAACATGTGGATTCCTGCCGAAACAGCCCGAGCTGCGCGAACGGAGTCGTCCTTTGAGTTGTTGTCGACAACGATCACTTTCCAGTCCGTGAATGGCATCAGCGATTGCAGGCAGCGAGCAATACACTCGCCGGAATTGTGGGTCACAACCGCAACTGTGCCTTTGACCATGTCGGCTTCGGATTATAGCCTGTAGCTAGCGAACACCTCTCTTCGCCACACGAGGTACTTCCACAAAGCGCGCCCGAGTCCAATTTCAGCTTCGTGTTGCGTTTGACATTGGCAGAGATAGACAATACCTTGGAAGTGAGGGTTCTATTGGTCAATGGGCGAGCTTGTTCGGGATACTTACCGCTATCGAGAGCTGATCTGGGCGCTGGCCCAGAAAGAACTGAGGGTTCGTTACAAACGTTCCGTTCTGGGTTTTCTCTGGGCATTGCTCAATCCAGCCCTCATGATGCTTGTTCTTACACTTGTTTTTGGCACGATCATGCGATTCTCAATCGATCATTACGCGGTCTTTTTGTTGAGCATGTTGCTTCCTTGGACTTTTTTTTCCCAATCCTTGGCCTACTCGGTGGAATCGATTGTCGGCAATGGGGACCTGCTCAAGAAGGTCAGAGTCGCGCGGCTGGTTTTCCCACTTGCGTCCGTCGTCTCGAATATCATCAACTTTTTGCTGTCACTGGTCCCACTGATGCTTTTGATCGTTCTCATGCGTTTTCCTATGCATTGGACATGGTTTTACCTGCCAATCCCGATGCTCGGACTATTTCTCTTCACGTTGGGCGCGGCCTTTTTCTTTGCTACAATTAACGTCTTCTATCGCGATGTAAGCCATATCGTTCAAATCATCCTTTCAGCATGGTTCTACTTTTCCCCGATCATCTATTCGCTTGATTTCGTGCCCGTAAAGTACCATTGGATTTTTCGTCTGAATCCGCTCTTGTACGTTTTAAACGGATTTCGGTTGGGTATTTATTATGGAATATTGCCATCGTTGCAGTCTATGGGATTGTCTATGGCGTGTGGCATTGCTTCATTGATGGTCGGATTTGCTATTTTCCAGAAATACCAGAACTCATTTGTCTACTACGTCTAGAATTTCGATGCTCCAATCGACTCAACCCATTCAGTTCGAAGATGTGGTTCAGCGCTTCCGGGTGATCCAGGAACGTCACGATACTTTACGGGAAGCTTTCGCAAAAATTAGGCGACGGCGTACCACCTATCACGAGTTCGAGGCTGTAAGCCATGTCTCTTTCGAAATCTCAAAAGGAGAGGTGGTCGGCATCATCGGTCGCAATGGTTCAGGGAAAAGCACGATTCTGAAACTTGTTGCGGGAGTCTACGCTCCTACCTCGGGACGTGTGCAGGTCCAAGGAAGTATTGCTCCACTCATCGAACTGGGAGCGGGTTTTCACCACGAGCTGACCGGTCGTGAAAATATTCTTCTCAATGGCTTGCTTCTGGGATTATCGAGGCGACAAGTTCAGGAACACGAAGCGCGAATCATTGAGTTCGCGGAACTCGCCGAGTTTATTGATTCTCCTATCAAACAGTACTCCTCCGGCATGTACATGAGGCTTGCTTTCTCAGTTGCAACTGAGGTCGATCCGGATATTTTGATTATCGATGAAATACTGGGGGTTGGCGACGCCGGTTTCCGGGAAAAATGTTTTGAGCGTATCCGGCAGTTTCGAGATGCTGGAAAAACGATTCTCATGGTCTCTCATGATATGGGCACCATGAGTAGCTTCTGCACTCGCTTGCTTTTGATTCACCATGGGAAGCTTGTTGAAGAAGGAGAGCCTTCACGCGTTATCCGCCGCTACGAGGGACTCCTTGCCAATCCTCAGCCAGTAATGGTTTCCTGATTCGGATTATTACGGCTTCCCGAGTCACAGGTGAGGTGCCCAACTGTTCCCGAGGAGCCAACGGTCAATGGAGCGGAACCGTTCCTTTTTGGGGTGCCGCTTCTCACACACTCGGGGCAGTATTGAAATGGAGCAGAATCTCACGCCAGCTTTGATCATGAAATGCATATAGCTTTCGTAGTTCCGCGTTTTTATCCGTATAAAGGGGGGTATGAGAACTACATCTTATCGCTGGCGGAACATCTTGGTTCCGCCGGCAATCGTGTCAGTATTTTTACCACGACGGCATGCGACCTTGAATCGTTCTGGCTCAATGGATTTCGCACTTTTTCAGCAGGCAAAGAGCTGTACCGCTCCGTGGAAATCCATCGCCTTCCAATCTCGTATCATGGCTGGCGCCGACGGGCCTCTCGTATCCTAAGTCTTCTTCCTGACTGGCGCCTGAAAGCGCGGTATTCTCGCCCAGGGTTTTCGGTGCTTGGGCTCTCTGAAGCATTAAGAAAGGCATTGCCAGACCTGATCCATGTGGGGCCACTTCCCTACAACAGCCTGATGTACACCGGTATTGCGGAAGCTGGGCGTCGCAAGATTCCCGTTTTGACAACCCCGTGCACCCACTTTGGAGAGGACCAGAACGACGAAATATCACGCCATTACGTTCAGCCTTTCCAAATCAAAATGCTGAATGCCTGCAACCATGTATTTACCCTCACGCGATCAGAAGCGCAGAGTTTGATGAACCTCGGTGTTTCGCGTGAGAAATTGAGGTTTTCGGGTGCTGGTATTGATCCCCGAGAAATAACGGGGGGCGATCCAAAGCATGTTCAAAGCAAGTATGGTATCAGTGACCCCATCGTTCTTCATTTAGGAATGAGGGCATATGATAAAGGAAGCATTTGCGTTGTAGAATCAATGAAGATCTTGTGGGCTCGAGGCGTTCGGGCGCATCTTGTGTTGGCTGGTCCTAGTCTTTCATCTTTTGACGATTATCTTGCTCAGCAAACATCGTGTCGTGAACGGGTGCTCAACCTTGGAACGGTAGACGAACAAGAGAAGCAGGATTTGTTGGCCGCTGCTGATATGGTAGTGCAGCCTTCACGAGTGGAGTCATTGGGGTTGATCCTGCTTGAGGCTTGGGCAAATGAGAGGCCTGTAATTGCCGCAGACATCGCCGTTTCTCGAGAACTTGTGGAACTCGGACGTGATGGATTGCTCGTGCCTTTCGGAGACAGACATGCACTCGCGGAAGCGATTGCAAAATTGTTGCAAGATCCGGAAGCCAGAAGATTGATGGGAGATCACGGAAAGGCGAAGGTCCTGCGGAGCTTCGACGCAAACCAGCTTGTTCAACGGGTTGCCCCCTTATTCTCGACGAAAGCTCCCGTCGAGCCGTAAAATAAGCGACGAGAGCAGCTGGAGTGATGGGGAGGTTCAGCGAATACCAAGATCTTCTGCGTTAAGCGAGAGTCACTCCCTTGCGGGGGAGCTTTTGTACCGAGGAAGGTGTAATGGAAAAGCGCGCACTGATTACAGGAATTACGGGTCAAGACGGATCTTATCTGGCCGAGTTCTTGCTCGATAAAGGGTACAAGGTGTTTGGAGTTGTCCGGCGCAGCAGCGTGGACAATTCTGATCGCCTCGCTCACATCGCTGAAAAACTCACGTTTCTGCAGGCCGACTTGCTAGACCAGAGTTCATTGATTACCGCGCTGCGAGAGGCCCAGCCGGATGAGGTCTACAATTTAGGAGCCCAGTCCTTCGTGCCCACCTCATGGACTCAACCCGTGCTGACTGGCCAATTTACCGCGCTCGGCGTGACACGCATGCTGGAGGCGATCCGCTCCGTTGCTCCAGCGGCCCGTTTTTATCAAGCCTCCAGTAGCGAGATGTTCGGGAATCCCCCAGATACTCCACAGCACGAGCTTACGCCTTTTTACCCCCGCAGCCCTTACGGTGTCGCCAAAGTGTACGGTCACTACATTACCGTTAATTATCGAGAAAGCTATGGGCTATTTACTTGCTCCGGAATCTTATTCAACCACGAGTCTCCGCGGAGGGGTGTGGAGTTTGTGACGCGAAAAGTGACCCGAGAGGTCGCGCGCATCAAGTTAGGCCTGAGTAACGAGTTGCGACTCGGCAATCTGGAAGCTAAGCGAGATTGGGGCTTCGCCGGAGATTATGTTGAGGCCATGTGGTTGATGCTTCAGCAGAAGAAACTGGAAGACTTTGTCATCGGGACCGGTGTTGCTCACTCGGTTGCGGATTTGGTGAAGGTTGCCTTCGAGAGTGCCGGATTGGAATGGCAGCGTTATGTCAAGACCGACCCCAACTTCCTCCGCCCGGCAGAGGTGGACCACCTGCTGGCAGATGCATCGAAGGCAAAGCAGAAGCTGGGCTGGCGTCCCAAGGTCTCCTTCACTGAATTGATCAAGATGATGGTCGAGCAGGATATACACCGACTCACTAACGGGCTCTCTGACTATGTCGCTGTCGGGGTGGCCTAGGCCTCATGCGAATCCTGATTACGGGAGCATCGGGCTTTGTTGGGCAGCACCTGTCCCGTTTGTTGATCTCATGCCGTCATGAGGTTTTTGGTACATTTTTGACGGGCAACAGAGCAGGTCTTCCGTCTGGCGTCAAGATGCTGCGATGCGACCTCAGGCATGCCAACGAAGTCCGATCGGTCGTCCAAGATGTTCAGCCCCAGCAGGTTTATCACCTAGCTGCCCTGTCCTCGGTCAAGGACTCATTCGAGAACGCGAGGTTAGTTTACGAATCAAATTTCTGGGGGACGTTCAATGTGCTGGACGCTGTTCGGGCAGCGCAACCATCCGCCCGAGTCTTGCTCGTGAGTTCCGGACATTGCTATGGGCCGGTGAAGCGCTCGCACCTGCCAATCAAAGAAACTGAGCCCCTTCATCCCGATAGCCCGTACGGAGTGAGTAAGGCAGCTGCAGATATGCTGGGCGGCCAGTTCTTTCACAATTATGGCTTGAAAGTGATTCGAGCGCGGCCTTTCAATCATACTGGCCCGGGACAATCTCCACATTTTGTTTGTTCAGATTTCGCCAGGCAGTTCGCCACGATTGAATTGGGAATCAGCTCTCCGTTAGTGCGAATAGGAAACATATTTGCGCGTCGAGATTTCAGCGACGTGCGCGACGTAGTGCAAGCCTACGTGATGTTGATCGCCAAGGGTAATCCCGGCGAGGCGTACAATGTGGGCTCCGGACGAGCTGTTGCCCTCAGGCAGATACTGGCGATCCTGCAGTCCATTTGCCCACGTAAGGTACAGATAGAAGTCGAAAAACAGCGGCTCCGAAGAGGGGAGACTACCGTTTCATTTTGCAGCATTCGCAAGCTGAAGCAAGCCACCGGGTGGCACCCCAAGTTCGATTTGCGGGATACACTGCAAGATCTCTACTCCTCTTGGAAAGAGGCTATTCGGAAGGATAAGGGAGGTCCTAGTCAAAGCTGAATTGCGAAGAGTAACGCGGTTTGTGGAGATTCCGAGGGGCTGATTGAGACTCCCTTCTCTTTCGCTCTTCAAATGCGATCTAAATTTCGAGGCAAACGAGGCTGAGTCATGCCACCCGAAAGCGAAATCAACATCCAAGAAGTCATGGCTACCATTCGTCAGCGAGCTGAGGCACGTAGGGAGAAAGGAGAGGGTGTCGCTCCGATAATGAGCGGCGCACGCTCCCAGGCGAGTCTAACAGGCCGAATACTACAGGTTAATCCTCTGGTGCAACTGGAGGCCAAAATTGCAACCGCCAGATTTGCCCAAACCGAAGTTGGCACGATCAATCCGCGACGGCCCGGATTTCACAACAACCTGATCCAGGTTGTCAAAAAAGCGATCCGCCGAAGTCTAAGTTGGTACACCCGCCCCTTGGTGCGCTTTCACAGCGCAATTGTCGATTCTCTCGCTGAAGTAGCTTCTGCTATGAAGAGCGTCCAAGCTAGTCTGCTTGACTTGCACAGGTGCCACTCTGATGCAATCAGTGCGCTTCGAGGCCAAGAGCAGAAACTGCAAGGCCTTCAAAACGAATTCATGGAACTGCAGTGCCGTCAAAACGTGGAACTGCAAGGCCTTCAAAACGAATTCATGGAACTGCAGGGCCGTCAAAACGTTGAACTGCAAGGCCTTAAGAACCAATTCATGGAACTGAACCAATTGATGGAACTGCAGGGCCGTCAAAACGTGGAACTGCGGGGCCTTCAGGACGAATTCATGGAACTGCGGACGCAGGTTCTGGGCGCATCGGATACACATCTGGGAGCAAAGGCCAGGAATGGTCTTTGGTTCAACGAACCAATTGTCCTCCAGTATGACTCTGCCGGCCAGCCAAGTTGGTCCAGCACCACGGAGAGAATCATCGAGCGCGCATGGGTACTGAGGCATCTATCCGATGTTCCACCCGGTGCCAAGATAGTGGATCTGGGTTGCTCTGAAAGCACCTTGGGGCTTGAACTGGCAAGCAATGGATTCGATGTGGTGGGAATCGACGTACGCAATCATCCCCTTACCCATCCAAATTTCAAGTTCATTCAGCAGGACATCTGTGAGAGCAAACTGCCCGAAAACACGTTTGATGCTGCGATTGCGCTCTCAACAATTGAACATATCGGACTTGGCGCTTACGGCGATGCTAAAGGGGAGGGGTTAGATAGAGTCGCGATGAAGGAAGTCTACCGCATCCTCAAACCCGGAGGCGTATTGCTGCTAACTACGCCGTTTGGCAAACCCGCGGTAACGTCACTCCACCGCATTTTCGACAGTAACAGCCTGCGGGCGCTATTAGGGGGTTTTGATATCCGGCTCTTAGAATTTGGGATCAAAGTTGACAAAAGGACATGGGTAAACCCGGTGAATGAGAGTCAGGCTGATCGGGATCTCGATTCCAGTCTCGGCCCCGGTGCGGTCGCGTTGGTCAAAGCCTACAAACCCAGGTAAGGAACTGAAGCAACCTATGCGCTCTTCACACTCGCAGAGCCCGACGCCTCGGACCGGCGTGCTCAAACGCTCCGGCCCTTCACAACAGGCAACGTTTCACATCATTACTCCTGCCCTTGAGGTCGGAGATGCGGTTTCGAACGATGTTTTCGGCATGCAAAATGCGCTTGGAAGTGTTGGGTTTGAGTGCATCGCCTACGCTGAGCACACCTCCCCGCAGCTCGTTGGAAGAGCCGCTCCACTCTCTAGACTACAAGCCAATTGTGGGAGGAAAGGAAAAGATGTCCTCGTTCTTCACCACTCAACTTTTTGGGAGTGTGGAGAGGACCTCTACAACAAAATTGATGCCACGAAAATTATCAAGTATCACAATATAACCCCAGCGCACTACTTCGCCGGCTACAGCGACGTTTTCACTAATCTCTGCGAATCCGGACGGAAACAGACATCCAGGCTCGTTCAGGCCGGCGCCGATTTGTTTCTCGGAGACTCCCAATTCAACGTTCAGGAACTGATCGAGGCTGGCGCGAACCGAGAGAGTTGTCAGGTGGTGCCGCCATTCCATCATGCGGATGAGCTTTTCAGTACCCCTGCAAGTATTCCCATTTTAGAACGTCTTCTGGACGGCCATATAAATATTTCCTTCGTCGGGAGGTTCGCCCCGAATAAAGGACACTTGAGTCTGCTCCGCACATTTGAATATTTTCGGGGAGTGGTGGAACCACGGGCGCGATTGATTCTGGTCGGCAAATGTCACGATCAACTGCAAAGCTACATGCAAGACATTCAGGATAACATTGTAGACTTTGGCTTAGAGAACTCAGTCTCTGTTCTGAACTGTGCAAGTTCTGAAGAACTTCGGGCAGTTTACCTGGCGTCTCACATTTTCCTGTGCCTTAGCGAACATGAAGGATTTTGCGTTCCTCTGATAGAAGCGATGCTGCACAACATTCCGATTGTCGCTGTAAATCGCGCTGCCATACCTGAGACGCTGGGCCCCCAAGCCTTCCTTGCCGACACACTGGACGAACTACTGCTGAGCGAAATGATGGCCTACTGCATTCAGGAGCACTCTTTTAACAGATGGCTCACAGATCAGCAACACGAACGCTATGTCCACATTTTTACCAACCAGGCGATCGCTGACAAGTTGCTCTCTGTCATCACGCCCTTGACTCCCGCATCATGAAACGCGTCTGCTTGGTCGTTCAACGTTTCGGAACGGAAATCGTTGGAGGCTCCGAACAGCTGGCTCGCTGCTACGCCCAGCTGCTCAAGCCGACGTTTGAAGTACATGTCGCAACTTCGTGCGCCGCTGATCACACGTCCTGGCGCAACGTGTTTGCGGAGGGACTAACCTATGAGGATGGAGTGTATGTCCACCGCTTTCTCACCGATTTCGAGCGCACGGCGTATTGGCACCAACTCCATTCTCTCTTGGTTCTGCGCCCGGTCTTTACAGCTGGCGCTAGCCATAGTGGTTTTTCACCCGACATATGGCCGGCGTTCTGGCATAATCCGGAGATCAAGCAGTCTCTGATTGAATCAGTTAAGGTGCTGCCGCGCGCGGCGCAGGAAGAGTTCATTCGCCTGCAAGGACCGTATTGCAGCGGCCTGCTTCATTTCCTCGAGGTCAATCAAAGACAATACGATTACTTTGTGTTTTTCACATATCTCTACCCAACCACATACTTCGGACTGTCAAAGGTGCCTCGGGCAAAGCGTGTCTTGGTGCCCACCCTTCATGACGAGCCGCCTGCCTACTTGCCGGTTCTTCGCCGGACGTTGGAGGATTTTGAGCAGCTCATATTTCTCAGCCCAGGCGAGCAAAGATTCGCCCAGCAGATTTGTACACTGCGTTCTTCCGGAGATGTAATTGGAATGCCGGTAGACGTTTCGCACTCGATAAGACCCGACACAGGGATCAAATCGCCGTATGTTCTTTATTGTGGTCGTATCGAAGGACCCAAGGGGTCCCGCACACTGTTTAACTACTTCCTGGAGTACAAGAGAAAGAACCCCTCGAACCTGAAATTGGTCCTCACGGGGCATGCTGCCGAACTAATACCGCAGCATTCTGATATTGAGTTTCTGGGTTATGTCGATGACGGCATGAAGCAAACGTTAATGCAACATGCCTTAGCATTCATACATCCTTCGCCCTTCGAAAGCTTTTCGATAGTGTTACTGGAAGCCTTTTCTGAGGGAACGCCCTGTGTCGTGAACGGTCATTCCATTGTTCTTACCGAGCATTGCCGGGCTGCCGATGCTGGTTTCGAATATCGGGAATATGAAGAATTTGCAGATGCTCTCTCCAAATTGCGAACAGATTTCTCGCTCCGGGAACGTTTAGGCGCAAATGCCAAGAACTATGCGAAAGTTAATTACTCTTCCGAGGTCATCAGTGCGAAACTGAGGAAGGTGCTGGAGAATATGCCAGAAGCAATTGTTGGTGAGGCTGAGCTGCCCCCCAGTAGTCCATTGGAAAGGTGACTTCTCCATTTAGTGAACCGCTCCCATTTTCTGTACCAATCGGGACTAGAGATTTTGGGCAGTTGAAGTCCTCTTGGCCTCGTTTCATGCGGGTTTCGCGCCCCATCGATGTACTAGCTTTTTCCTTGCCAAGCCTGTGCAGCTTCGCGAAGGCTGCCGGTGTACGGTCCGCCAAGGCGCTGTGCGGACGCTGATGATTGTAATGCTGGCGGAACTTCGCCAGCTTCTGCCGCGCATCTTCCAGCGACGAAAACCACTCCACGTTCAAACATTCGTCCCGCAGTCGGCCATTGAAACTCTCGATGAATCCGTTCTCCACCGCTCCACCGGCCGACCCGGCCGGATGAAACACAGCTGCACGCCATTTCCCATCGCCCAGGCTTCCAGCGCACGACTCGAGAACTCGCTGCCATTGTCCACCGTGACGCGTTCCGGCAGACTTCCTCGTTCCGCCCTCGCCCTTTCCAGCGCCTGAGCTACTTTCATTCCCGTCATCGATCGATCGGCTTCCAGACAAACACACTCCCGAGTGAACTGATCCAAAACCGTCAGGATGCGAAATGATCTCCCATCCGCCAACTTGTCACTCACGAAATCCATGCTCCAGCAATGGTCCACCCTGGCCGCCATCGGTGTTGCCACACGCCGTCGGCGGGCCATCTTCCGCCGCTGCTTGGTGCGCACGATGAGTCCTTCCTCCGTGTACAGCCGGTAGATCCGCTTGGCATTCACGTGCCAACCTTCCCGCCGCAACAGCACCGTCAGCCGTCGATAGCCGTAGCGCACATGGGTCGCGGCCAGTTCCCCGCAAACGATGGCGCAAGACTTCATCGAACACTTTCCGGCTGCGATAGCGCAGCGTTCCAATCGCCAGCCCTACCAGCCTCGCCGCGTGCCGCTCGCTAATCCGGTACGCCTCCTGCGTCCACCGCGCCAGCTTGCGCCGCACACGAGGTCCTTACAGCTTTTTTGAGACAATCTCCTGCAGGATCTGCTGGTCCACGCTCAGGTCCGCCACCAGCCTCTTCAGGCGCCCGTTCTCCTCGCGCAACTGCCGCAACTCACGCAGCTCGCTCACTCCCAACCCGGCGTACTGCCTCTTCCACAGGTAGTAAGTCGCTTGGCTGATCCCCACCTTGCGGCAAATATCGGCCACCCGCTCGCCTGCCTCCACCTGGTGCAGAACCGCTACGATCTGCTCTTCCGTGCGTCCCTTCTTGGGCATTGTCCTTGTCTCCTCTCCAGGACTTTTGCCCAAGCTTACCTCTAGTTTCCCCTGGTACAGGTTTCGGGTTTTGGGTCAAGCACACCTGAGCATCGTACACATGTCCCAATGGCTTGCAATGGCGTTCGCGTTCGCAGATTCGGACACTTGCCTAGCTATCAACTCCGGAAGAAAAAGCCGTAACATAGGAACGCATGCAGATCGCCCAGCAGAAACTCGTTTCCATCATCATACCCGCCCTCAGACGGCCCGATCTGACGCAGCGCTGTATCGATTCCGTGCTAAAGCAGTCGCTCCGCGATAGCGAATACGAAATCATTGTTGTCGAGAATGCCGCCCAGCCCGAGACTGTTCTTCCACATCCATTGCCACCGCATGTTCGCCGTATCGATCTGGTCGAGAACTGCGGAACGACCGGTTCGATCAATCGAGGGGTGGCGGAGAGTTCATCTGAGTACGTTCTCTTCCTGAACAATGATGTAGAGCTGGGTCCGCAATTTCTTTTGACACTCACCTCAGTCTTGAATAATGCGCAAGAATATGGCTTCGCTACCGGAAAACTGATCAGCGCTGCTGGTAATAAAGATCGGCTGGATGGCGCTGGCGATGCCCTCCTCCTGGGTGGGGGCGCTTTCCGACTGGGACATTCCGATTTGGATGTCGGCCAATTTGATGTGTCGAGACGGGTGTTCGCAGGCTGCGGTGCTGCTACCCTGTTTCGGCGCTCAGCATTCGAGGAAGCAAACGGTCTCGACGAAGATTTGTTTGCTTATCTTGATGATGTCGATTTGGCTTTGCGGGTTCAGTTACTTGGACACCAGGGAATCTATGTTCCAGCCGCCACTGCTTACCACATTGGCAGCGCCACCCTTGGCAACACTTTCCATCCTAAAATCGTAGAGTGGATGACACGCAACCAAATACTATTGGTTGCCAAAAACTACCCCGGCGGCATCATGGCGAAGCTGATGCCGCGAATTCTCGTCTTCCAAGTTCTGTGGTTCGGAATGGTACTGCGTAGATGTCGAGTTGTTTCCTATGTTAAGGGAATGATCGGCGCGATGCGCGCCCTTCCGCGGTCATTACGAAAACGCGAACTATTGAAGCGCCGCTGCATCACCGATGCTGAATTCTTAAGCCTATTGAAGAGCTCCGAAAAACAGATACTGGAATGGGAAAACACACGGCCGCTTGAGTCTCGGTCGGGGTTATTGAAGGTTTATTTCACACTGTTTGGGAAGTCTTGAGTCAATCTTGGTGGTTTGCAAAAATCCAGCGTGACGTCATTGCCCGCGGCGTTTTCGCCTCGGTCTCTGATCTGGCCCGCAAACTGCGGGAATACATCCGTGCCTACGCCAAATCAGCCAGACCGTTCGCTGGACTTACACTGACCCGCAACGATGCAACCGTACTTACGAAATCACCGGGACAGCTTACTAGTAAAGCCTCTCCTTCCGCATTAGGTTTCCGAATGAGCCGATATTGGCTAGGCTGTACGTAAAGAAGTACTGGTTATCATTGCGGACCGTGCCCAGTGCGAACCTTCGATATTCCACCGTGATGCCGCAGCAATCCCAGTTATATGTGGTTTGCACCGCAGAATACTGCAGCAATCCCAGGTTGGCGTCGAAGCCGAAGGCGGCTGCGCCACTCAACCCGCGCTTGTTGGAACGACCATATCCCAACTGCATTCGGAACTGGTGAAAGCTCGCGGGGCCGGCAGTGGTGTTAGAGACCAAAACTTCACCGGGAATCCGCAGGTAGGCGTCACCACCACCAAAACTGATTTGGCCGATGTGGTAGTTCAAGACCGCGGTGCTGGCATTGACTCTCCCGCTGGTAAAATCGTAATCGAGGTCCCATTCCGCATCGACGTTCGAGCCAGGTTGGACGCGGAGCCGGGAAATGAGCGGAGAAAGATGCCTGGGACTGGTCAAGAAGGCAATAGCCGTGAAGTCTGCGGTCGTGGTGAAGACGTTCCGGCTCCCATTGACCAGCGCCCCGCCAAAGTTCGTATCCAAGAAGTACTTCTGCGCCAGTTCCCAGCTGACAAGTTCGCGGGCAGGCGGACCGACAGGGCAATTGCTGGTCTTTGATGGCTGAGTGTCGGGTTGTTCCCAGGGAGGCGAAATTGTTTGCGATGGACTGGGCTGATTCGGCGAGGGCAAGCCGGTCGTGCTGCAATTCTCGGTCGCGGAGGGCCTGCGTTTGGCGAAGAGGCGGGTGACAACCCCGTACTCGACCTCGTTGGTGTCACTGAGGATGTCGCGCTCGTCGAAGCGCAGGATTTTGGAGAAGTTGTCGACCCCCATTACGCGACGGTAGACAACCCGAGGCTCGATCACGTGCTTCAGCTTGCGGCCGAGGACCTCGTGATCGAAGATCCGCTCCAGCACCGGCGGACGCAATTCAAGCGAGGTTTCGAGCGCCTTGCGATTGATAGGGTCACTGGAAGCGACCCCCATGCTGCTG